>Ga0335081_10019785_pt1 | contig 10885 bp, 9 predicted proteins | sample Lox_Sample_35_FD_206713 | JGI IMG/M metagenome (GOLD analysis project Ga0335081, IMG submission 206713) | Soil microbial communities from Loxahatchee National Wildlife Refuge, Florida, United States - Lox_Sample_3.5 | ecosystem: Environmental > Terrestrial > Soil > Wetlands | place: USA: Florida...
GGGGCTGAGGCCCTGGGGTGGGCGCGATCCCGACAGCGCGGCCTCCGCGGCCCGCGCGACCCGTCGCTCGATATCGCTGCGGTTGCTGACCACGACACGCACGCTAACCGAGCTGCTGCCGCTGATCATCGCTGGCGAGCGATTGACCGGACGGCGCTGACCCGGGCTCGTCGCGGCCAGACCGCGCCTCAGCCGGGCTGCCGTTCTGATTTGTTCTGTCCCCGCTTGCGCAACCGAGCGCCAGGCAGCCAGCGATCAACCTCGTGTCGGTTACGCGCGGTGTACTTCCTTGCCCGAGCTCGTCGCGGCGCCGCGCGGGTGAGTCAGTCCTGGGCTTGCCTTCAGGCGTGCGCGGGATCGCGGGCCAACGCAGCCAGGATCAACGGGGAGACCTCTGCGCCACCAAGGACGGCGACGCGGGTTGGCCACCGAATGGTCGTACCCGCCCTGGTCTCATCGCTGCGACGTTGCCGCACCGACGGCGGCCAGTCATAGGTCGAGCACTAGGTCGTTGCGCGGCTGTGAGCAGCAGATGAGTGCGCTTCCCTCGGCGGCGGGTTCGACCGGGTCGGGGTTGTATTCGACGTTGCCGGCGATGAGGGTGGTCTCGCACGTGTGGCAGACGCCGGTGCGGCACGACCAGCGGACGGGCACGTCGCATGCTTCGGCGAGTTCGAGGACGCTGGCGTAGTCACTGCTCCAGGGGATCGCGAGGTTGCTGCGGGCGAACTCGATCGTGGGGCCGCTTCCGGGTTGGCCGGCGGGTGGGTGGGGCGGCCGCGCCGGGGTTGCGGCGATTCCCGGCGTGATGGCCGGTGCGGGCCCGAACGGTTCGGTGTGGATGCGTGAGGCGTCGATCCCCATCGCCGATAAGCCCGCGCTGATCTCGTCGATGAAGGGCGTAGGCCCGCACACGTATGCCTCGGCGTCGCGAGGTGGCCCGAGTTCGGCGAGAAGCGATCCGGTGAGGCGGCCCACGCTGTCGAAGTCGCGGCCCTCGCGGTCATCCGGATCCGGACGGCTGTAGGAGACATGGGTGTGTACGTTCGGGAGAGAGGCGACAAGAGCCTGGATCTCGGCGGCGAACGACTCCTCACGACGGCTACGGGCGCCGTGAAGCCACCAGATCTCCCGATCGGAATGCTGCTGCGCCAGCGCCTGAAGCATGGCGAGGACCGGCGTGGCACCGATCCCGGCACTGATCAGCAGCACCGGCGCATGAGTTCGGTCGAGGATGAAGGTGCCGCGAGGTGCTGCGACGTCGAGTTGGTCGCCGACGACGAGGCGTGTGTGCAGGTAGCCGCTCGCCGCGCCGTCGTGCTCGCGCTTGACGGTGATGCGGTGGTAGCCGCGCGCTCCCAGTACCTGTAGGAGTCAATCTGGTAGACGAGCACCGCACGCTGCTCGCCGCCGTGCCCCGCGAGATCGCCTTGACCATCGCCCTCGATGTTCAGCTTGCCCACGCGGCAGGGGCCCTCGACGGGGTCTTTGAAGACGCCGGTGAAGACGGTCCTCCCCTGCCAGGGCACGTCCTTCGGCATGCCGACGTTGACGGAGACGAGCCTTCCCACCGGGGCACGCGTCGGCAAGGCGGACTTCGCTTGGCGCGTTTCCGAGCCCATGCTCACGCCTCCGCGGCGGCCACATCTTCTACAAGTTGGATGCCGCCGATTTCGTCCTCGCTGAGGTTGCGGTCGGGCCCATGAGAGATCAAGTTCAGCCCCGGGGCCTCCTCATCAAGCCGTGGGCGGGTTCGAAGAGGAGGACTTCCTCGTCGCTGCGGGCGATGATGCGGCCGCCGAGCTCGACGCTCATCCTCCTGCGCAGCGGCTCCAGGTAAAGCACGCGCTCGGGCATCGGAGTCGCCGTGAGAAACGTCCCGTTGGGATCGCGGCCCAATGGTCCTTGCTGCCAAGAAAAGACCCATGCCCTGCTCCAATCTGTCGCGGGATACGTGCGAGTTGCGGGCGACTCGTCGCTGATCGTATGCGCCGAAGTCCGTCGACGGGAAAAGCCGTGGGCCGCGGGACACCGCGAGGCTGACAGCACGGTCTTCCGACCCGCCTCCGGCGGCGGGCTGCGCATCGTGATCACCCTGCCGAGACTTAAGAGACTTGGCTCGTCGGTGCAGGTCCCGATCACCAGGCGGAGCTGGGCTCTCGCACGTCGGATCGCGAACCGGCCGCCGCCGGCACCCGCGAAATCCCGATCCGGCACAGAGCAGCAGCGCGCACGCCCCGACGGACGTGAATCACTCGCCGGCGGCGCGCCCACGGCGGATGATCAGATCGGCGACGAGACCGGTCCATCCGGTCTGATGAGAAGCGCCGAGGCCGGCGCCCGTGTCACCGTGGAAATACTCGTGAAACGGAACCAGATCCCGCCAGGCTGGATCATCCGCCAACAGCCGGCAGCCGCCGTGGACCGGTCGCGACCCGTCGGCGCCCTTGGTGAAGATCCCGATCAGCCTCCCGGCGAGTTCGTCGGCGACATCGCCGAGGTTCATCGTCGTGCCGCTGCCGGTCGGGCACTGGACCGTGAGCGCGTCGCCAAGGTAGCGGTGGTAGACGCGCAGCACCTCGACCATCAGATAGTTGGTCGGAAACCAGATCGGCCCGCGCCAGTTGGAGTTGCCGCCGAACAGCCCGCTGGTCGATTCGGCCGGCTCGTAGTCGAGCGTCGCCTCCACGCCGTCGATGTCCAGCCGCAACGGGTTTGCCAGGTGGTATCGCGACACCGCCCGCAACCCATGGTCGGACAGGAACTCGTCGCGGTCGAGCATCACGGCGAGAATGCGCGCCAACTGCTCGTGGTGGACGATCGACAGCATGCGCCAGCCCTCGTGCGCCGGTGAGTGCATGTGGTGGATGACGTCACGGCCCTCGCTGCGATTCTCGGTGAACCAGTGCACACGGGTCATGAACTCCGGCAGCCGGTCCATCGTCTCCGGCCCGATCGTCGTCACCGCCGCCAGCGGCAGCAGGCCGACGATCGACCGCACACGCATCGGTATCGAGGCGCCTCTGAGGCGCAGCACGTCGTAGTAGAAGCCGTCCGCCTCGTTCCACAGGCCCTTGTCGTTGAGCGCGGAGCCGATCAACGCGAAGTGCTCGAAGAACTTGATCGCGAGGTCCTCATAGGTGGCGTCGTGCTCCGCGAGCGCCAGCGCAAGCTCGAGCAGGTTCTGGCAGTACATCGCCATCCACGCGGTGCCGTCCGATTGCTCGAGCACACCGCTGATTGGTAGCGAGGAGCGGTCGAACAGGCCGACGTTGTCGAGCCCCAAGAACCCTCCCTCAAACAGGTTGTCACCCTGCGAGTCCTTGCGGTTCACCCACCAGGTGAAATTCAGCAGCAGCTTGTGAAAAACACGCTCGAGAAAGTCGTAGTCGCGGTCGCCGGCAATCTCATAGACACGCAACGCGGCCCACGCGTGAACAGGGGGATTGACATCACCGAACGCCCACTCATAGGCAGGCAGCTGACCATTGGGATGCATGTACCACTCTCGGCACAGCAGCAGCAGCTGTGACTTTGCAAACTCGGGGTCCACGTGCGCGAGCGAAACACAGTGAAAACCGAGATCCCAAGACGCGTACCACGGGTACTCCCATTTGTCGGGCATCGAGATGACGTCCCTGTTGTTCAGGTGCGTCCAATCGGCGTTGCGACCATCGCGCCGCTGTGGCGGCGGCGGCGGCCCCGCTGGATCCCCGTCGAGCCACCGCCGCACGTCATAGTGGTAGAACTGCTTTGACCACAACATGCCGGCCAGCGCCTGACGGAGGATGAGCGCCTCGTCGGCCGTCGCTCCATCCGGCGTGAGCTGCGCATAGAACTCGTCCGCTTCGCGGGCGCGGTCGCACAGCACGTCGTCGAACTGCGCTCCTAGGCCCGCCTGCTCGCCGAGGCGCAGCTCGATCGTGGTGCTCGAACCGCCTGTGACCTCGAGCCGGTAGTGCCAGGCTGCCTTCGTCCCACGCTGATCGGGATTCACCGTGGCCGCGCCCTGAATCACGTGGTCGCCGATCCCGTCCTTTGGGTAGCATGTCGCCGAGGGAACGCCGAACAGCCGTTGCAGATTCGTCTCGTTGTCACAGAACAGCGCCCGCGGTGACCCTGATGCAGACAGCATTCGGCGCCCGAGGGCCGGGTGCTCGGCGACGAGCACGTCGCGCTCGAGCCCGATCGAAGGCTTGGCGGTGAGCAGCTCCCAGGACCAGGTGTTGCGAAACCACATCGTCGGCAGCACATCGAGCGTCGCGGCCTCCGGGCCGGCGTTGCGGATCGTGAGCCGCAGCAGCAGCTCGTCCGGAGACTCCTTGGCGTAGTCGGCCGTGATCTCCCAGTAGCGGCCGCCGTCGAAGATGCCCGTGTCGACCAGTTCGAATTCGGGATCGAGCTTCCCACGCGAGCGGTTCTCGTCGATCAGCCGCAGATAGGGGTACTCGCCCTGCGGATACATGTAGCGCCAGCGCATCCACGAGTGCGTGGGAGTGGAGTCCAGGTACCACCAGTATTCCTTGGCATCTTCGCCGTGATTGCCCTCGTCGCCCGTGAGCCCGAAGATACGCTCTTTGAGGATCGGATCGCGACCGTTCCAGAACGCAAGCGCCAGGCACAGCGTCTGGCGATCGTCGCACACGCCCGCCAACCCATCCTCGTTCCAGCGGTACGCGCGCGAGCGGGCGTGGTCGTGAGGGAAGAAGCTCCATGCGTCGCCCCCGGGGCTGTAGTCCTCGCGCACCGTGCCCCAGCCGCGCTCACTCAGATACGGGCCCCATCGGCGCCACGGCGATCGCCCGCGGGGCACCTCCTGCAAACGGCTGTGCTCTGCGCTCATCGCGGTGGAAGTTTTCCGCGGATCGGCCTCCCACGTCAAGCTCCGCATTCGGGGACCCGCACCGCGTCGAGCTCCGCGCGCGATTTGGCCTGAGCCCGGATCCAGGCTGAGTTCGCTCTTGCTCGCGCATTTTGGCCTGCGTTTGCTTTCATTGCAAAACCGGTCGCGTCTTCAAAAGGAGCCTGATGTACAACAGCGATGAACTGGCGAAGCGGATTCGCGCGCGTATCGGCGAGCTCGAGGCAGAGATCGAAGCGCACGAGCGGGCACTGGCCGCTCTGGAGGGGCGATCCGATCGCAACCGCTCCGCGGCCGATGGTGCCCGCCTTCGCACCGCAAGGCGCGCTCAGCGTCCCATGCTCGAGCTGATCCCGACGCCCGATCCGGCTCCGACTCGCGCCGGTACCACGCCGCGGCGCAGAGGACGGCGGCCGGTCGTCTCGGCCGACGCCGTGTTTGTCGCATTACGGGAGGGCAACGACGAGGCGGCGCAGATCGCCAAGGAGTTCGGCGTCTCGACAGCCGTCGTCGGGCAGCGGCTCAAGCAGCTCGAGCAAGCCGGGCGTGTCAGCCGCTCCGGGCAGCGGCGCGGCACTCGCTGGCACACCGATGGCGGCCAGGGCAACGACCCCGCCGCTTAAGCTTAAGGGCGGGCGTTCAATAATTACGGACGGTTCTGACGGCGCGTCACGCCGTCTCGACGCGGCTGGCGCCGCCGCTCGTCTCGCGTAGCCGGGGCAGTTTCCCGCCCCGGCTGCCACGCACCACGCGTACCTACAAGACGATGATCCACCCTGCCGCGGGCAAGCTGCGGGCCGGACCCCGGCTCGCGTACGTGTGACCAGGTGACACCCGGTTACCCACTCAGAACGTGAGGTGCCGGTCAACTGTGCCGTGGTCGCCGGAGCGTTCCGCGTCATGCAGCTCAAGCTCGAGTATGGACTGCCACCAGCCCGGCGGCTAACCTCGATTATCGGCGGGGGCGTTCGCAGATAGCGAGCCGATAATCCAGGCTAAGGGCCCGTAAAGAGAACGCTGTGCGCGCACAGCCGCCTCGGTGTTCGACGACACGCTGGATGGTGACAGCCGGGGTGTTCGGCGACCGCTTGCCGATCGTTTCGCGGCCCAGCCGGATGATGTGAGGCGCCGACGGCTGCTCCGCGCTGGCAGAGCGGGGCTCAAATGGACGTTGAGCGGGCGTCGCGGGTCGTGCGGCAACCAGCAGGCTTGTCGATGGATGCCTAAACACCACCAGACGCCACAAGGATGGGGCGTTCGATTTCACCAAACCACAAATCGGTAAGGGGTCTCCGCGCAGCACGCGCCCGCTGCCGCGGCGAGGCCGTACTCACGCTCGCTCGCGCAGTTCACGTCTGCTCGGACATCCGCTCCTTTCTTAGCTTGCGGCCCCCAGGAGGTCGGGCGCCGCTGATGCCCCACTGATCGGCACCTCGAAACGGAAGTTGAGTTGACCCATGATGCACATGACCGCTCGCCACAGTGCTATCTCGATCCGCACCTGCCCGCAATTCGCGCGGGCCTTGGTGATCAGCCTGCTGGTGGCCCTCGTGGCCGCGGCATCAGCTGGGGCGAGCGGCCTTCCGACTGTCGCTGGCGGCGCGACTGGTGCGACGACGTTTCCCGACGGCACGTCGCTTCCCACCGCCGTTCCCCTAAACGGGCGCAGCGTCAGCGTCGCGAGCACGCGCGTCTCGTCCTTGCAAGCGGGCGAGACCCTCGACGTCACCGTTGAGGCTGAGGTGACGGACGACGTCATCATCCGGCAGGGGGCGGCGTATGTCTGGATCGATGCCCCAGTGACTTCGCAGCTGGTGCTCGCAAGCAGTCCTGAGGCGACCACCGGCACCGCGATGGCGCCACCGGCCGGAGGGGTGATCAGCTGGCGCGAGCATCATGCCAGCGTCCTCCGAAACGCCGATCTGGTGGTGCCGCCGTCGCTTCAGGGCCAGTCGCTGTACGTCAACCTCGTTCTTTCGAGTAACCCGAGCGCGCCGCCGACCACGTGCTTCGACTACAGCCGCCAGTCAGGCGCCTTCGTTCCCGCCGCGGCTGGTTGCGCCCTGCACGTGGAGAACGACACGCACCTCGTCGACATGAGCGTCCTGCGGACTCCGGCACCGTCGCCCTCAGGTTTTGCGGCGCAGTTGCTCGGCACCACGCCCGCCAGCGACGCCTACCTGCCGGTCCCCGCTGACTCGAGCTCTCCCGGATACGGCCAGACACGAGTCGTGTGGAGCTCCGCTCCGGTCACGAACCTGAAGCAGGGCGACATCGTCGAGGTCTCCGTACAGCTTCAGGCAAGCATCACCGATCTCATCCGCGGGATGCAGCTGCCGGCTCCGGGCACCACCGGCTGCAACGTGATGCTCGCGGGGCAGCTGTATCTGTCCCCGTATCCCGATCGGCTCCCGGCCGCCGCGGATCCCCTGGACAACGCCGTGCCGGCGCTTGACGCTGGATACGCGTTCAACCTCACGCAGACCCAGCCGCAAGCGTTGGCCGCCTGGCATGGGGCCTGGACATCCGACGGCAACTACACGTCCGCCGCCGCGCGCCAGCGCTACGTCGTCCTGGCTGTCTGGGCGTCAGGCGCCAGCGCCTGCCAGTCTGCGGTGCAGGCCGCCGGAGGTGCCCTGGGCCCCTCCAGTGCGCTGCATGTCGTGAGCGCCGGCAGCAGCGGGTTCGCCATCCACTACACCCCGGCTGCGTCTGCTCCATGGGGAGAGGGCATTTCGTGCGCCGGTGCCAACGCCGCCCTGCAGCTCGCCTCCGCAGGTGCGCCGCGTGTGCTCTCGGTGGTGCCGGTGCGTCTGCAAGCAGGAGACGTCCTCGCAGCGTCGGCGGAAGCCGCCATCGGCGAAGCCGCATCGGGGAACACCGGGCTTCAGCTGGTCCTCGGCACGACCTACTCCGGCACCGGCGACGCTAGCGGCACGCCGCTGACCGCCGCCGGGCAGGCTTCCGTAGATCCTGGATCGGACCGGGCGCTGCTGGTGCTGCGGGCAAGCACCAGCGGTCCAGCAGACGCTCCGGGCGCTGTCAGCTATGTGAAGCTGATCGGATGGTCGAACGCCGCGGGGGCCGTCGTCGATCCCGGCTCGACCCGCTTGCTGGTCCGGCTCATGCGATCCGGTGGTGGGCCCTCAGCATCGGATTTTCCCTCTCCACCCTCGTCGGCGACCGGACCGTCCGTCCCATCGACGCCGGTGGCGAGCGCCCCACCAGCCCCCGGCCACGCGGTCCCGGTGGGCCCGCCGACCACCGGCGGCCCAGGTGCTTGCAAGCCACAGGTTAGGAAGCCGATCAAGGCGAAGGCGGCCGTGCACGGCACGCGCCCATCTCGCCGAAGCCGTAAGCAGATCCGCCTGAGGTCGGCGACAGCGGCTCGTGCTCGACGCCGCGTCTCCGCTCACGCGCGGCATGGCGGCGGCCAGACCACGACGCGGACACGGGCGCGCCCGCCGACAAAGCAGTAGCAGTCGCAGACCATCGACGGCCCGCAGCGTCCTGCGGGAGACTGACCAGAGGCACGTTCGACCTCGTATCTCTGTTCACCGTATTCTCATCGCTACGCAGCCGGGACGATGCGGCAGTCGCGGTTCGCGAGTGCACGCGAGTCCTGGCTTGCGGGCTCCTCGTCATCTGGAGCCTCGCAGGCGGTTCGCGAGTGCACGCGCGAGTCCTGGCCTGCGGGCTCCTCGTCATCTGGAGCCTCGCATCCTGAACCCGGCGAACCGCCGCACCGTCCGCATTCCGTTGCGCGTCATCGGTGGCGCGATCGGCACGGACCTCGAGCAGTGGTCGGCCACCCTGATTCGCGCCACCGTCGTCGGCTTTCGCCACGGTCGAGCCTCCCCGACCATTCAAGGGACCGGCGTTCGGCGCCGATACGTCCTTTCGATGCACGAAGTCGCCTCCGATGCCTCGCCGCTCGTGGGGCGTCCGCGTGGCACGACCCATGAACGCTGACCAACCCGCCGCCGAACTCGACGATTCTCTCAGCGCGTACGGCGCCGCCTACCGGCGTAGACAGCAGCAGAGGCAGCGCGGAGCATTCGACGCTCGGGAGCCGAACGCGCTGCTTGCGCTCTTCTGGACGCGTTACGCCGCGAGTCGTGGCGATGAATCGCTCGTCAGCACCACAGCGCACGTACAAGACCTACTGAGCGAAGTGTTCGCTGACGAAGCTCAACATGACGTCGGCGTCGACATCGCCGGCCTTGTCAGCGCGGCGAGCTTCGGGGTGCTAGCGATGGCGGATCCACCGTCAAGGGCGGTCGAGCTCGCCTTCCAATCGGGTCGTTCGACGGGTGCTGTGCGAGGCCTCTACGGCGTTGCTTGGAGGGCCTACTTTCTTGCCACGGCATGGCGATATTTCGACTGGCGCCAGCGTCCGCGCGTGTCTGCGGAGCTGCAGCGCCGGCATGCCTACCTCGTTGAACGGGTGACGCGCGAGACCGGACATCTTCGAGGTCTGAATCTGTCGCAGCTCTCGCGCGTTCTGATGCTGGTCTCGGAGATCGCCGTTCTTCTCTCGGACGACGACATGCTGTCACACGCATCGGCCCACATGGCTGAGCTGGTCAGCCTTCAGCGCGATGACGGCTCGCTCCCGTCGGCGCCCGGCGAGCGCGCTGCTCCGACCGCACACCTTGCACAGTTTTCGCTGGCTGCCCATACCGCCGGGCAGATTGACTCGTCGCAGAAGGCTTTGGCATATATAGCCAGAGAACGGATGGACTCTGCGCGGCATTTGCTGACGGTGGCCGACGACGCCCCGCGCGCCGAAATGTCCCCATGGGTCCCGCTGGCACTTCTGACCGCGCTGGACAGGCACGAATCCGCATCGCCGACGGAGCCCCAAGTCGAGCAATTGGAAGCTCGCGGGGTACACCGCTGGCTGCGAAGGGGCCCGCGTGATAGAGGTTAGGGCCCGCGCAACAATTATCGCCCGTTCTGATGGCGTCTGCTCGGGCTTGCGGCCCGCTCGGCATCCGGCCTCGCCGGAACGGGCCGCGCCCGAGTCGTCCGGCTGCCTGGCGCCACCGGCCCGCCGTTCAAATACGCCCGCTATTATCGCGGCGAGCCGGCGCCGCAAGACACGCCCAGCCACTCGTCAAATCCGAGCACTAATTATTGCGCGGGCCCTAATTGTTGCGCGGGCGCTTGGCTCGCGAAGCAGCGCCAACAACACACCGCCACCGACAGACGACAGCGAGAAGCGTGCGATCGTCCGGCGATCGGCGCGCGTTTGTATGTTCGTTTACAACAACTGTCTCACCGACGTTCGGGTGCAAAAAGAAGCGCAAGACCTTACGAAATCCGGTTATGTCGTTACGATCGTTGCAGTACTCGATCGTCGCTCGGCACCACGTGAGGAGGCCGAGGGAGTCACGATCGTCCGGATCGATCGAAAGCCGCTGCACTACAGGATCCTCTGGCGGCAGAGAAAGGTGAGAAGATGGTTGCGCCTCTCCCGTGGAAAGCTCCGCCAGCGGATCAGACGGCTTCGCCGCAGGACAGCATCACGTCGGAGGAGCGTCGTCGCCGTCGTTGCACGCAAGCCGGTCGGTGGAGTCCTCGAGGATGCTCCCGTGACGGCACGGGCCGCAAACCGCGCGACGAAGGTTGTCCGGATGACGAAGAGCGCCGCCGCCGCGCCGTCGTGGTTCGGGCGTCCCTACCGAGCAGTCCGCTGGCGGCTCATCAAGCGCGTCCCGGCGCTTCGCGCAGTCTTCTACCGGCGCCGCTACCGGCAGCGTGCGCAGTACCGCGCCGCACGGCGTAGGTGGGAGGACGAACGCGATCGAACGTTGCGTTTGCTCGCTGAGCTGGAAACGCCCAGCACAGTGCCCGAGGAGGTTTGCCGGCCGCCGGTCGTCGCGCACGCGGAGGAGGCGCAGGCTGGAGCAGTTAGGGCCCTTAGTGCCCGCGAATCCACCCCGACCGCGCGCAGGGCCCATGCTCCAGCCCACCAGACTGTGAGCCGGGAGTCACGGCGAGTCCTCGATCTGCGGCGAG
>Ga0335081_10019786_pt1 | contig 10885 bp, 8 predicted proteins | sample Lox_Sample_35_FD_206713 | JGI IMG/M metagenome (GOLD analysis project Ga0335081, IMG submission 206713) | Soil microbial communities from Loxahatchee National Wildlife Refuge, Florida, United States - Lox_Sample_3.5 | ecosystem: Environmental > Terrestrial > Soil > Wetlands | place: USA: Florida...
ACACGGGCGACTGGAGCGTCACGCAGGGAATCGCCTACCTGCACCAGACGCGGAGCATCCCGGCCTCGCAGCTCACGCTCGGCCTCCCCTTCTTCGGGCAGCGATTCCTGAACACGTCGGGCCTCTACGCGTCGTTCTCGAGCGCGGCGGAAGTGACCTATACGGACGTGAGCACCGACAGGGCGGCCGGGTGGACGTACGCGTGGGACGGCGTCTCGCAGGTCCCCTACCTGGTGAACCCCGCGAAAACGGCGCTCGACTCGTTCGACGATTCAGCGTCGATTGCGATCAAGTGCGCTTACGCAAAGGCGTCGGGTCTTTCGGGCGTGATGATCTGGGCTCTGGGGGAGGATCTCTGGGGCGGGGCGCAGCCCCTGATGGCTGCCGTGTCCGTGGCGATGTCGCCGTCGACCGGCGTGTCCGCCGGGGCGACTCTCCCGGCGGCAGGCGGGTTCGTGGTCGAGGAGAATTATCCCAATCCCTTCAACCCCTCGACGACCATACGCTACACGCTGCCGGGTCGCATGGTCGTCTCACTCGTCGTGTACAACGTGCTGGGGCAACAGGTTGCTGAAATCGTCCGCGGAGTCCGGGAACCGGGAGTCCACGAAGCGCGGTTTGAGGCGGGCGAACTGCCGAGCGGAGTGTATTACGCGAGGATAGAGGCGGGCGGATTTTCCGCCGTGCGGGCAATGGTGTACGTCAGATAAGCAACGCAGCCCCGACCGTTGACGGGAAAGAGCGTTGTCATTGCGAGGAGTGCCCTGAAGCGACGAAGTCCGCTTTTTGGACCACGCTGCGTTCTGGCGTGGCAATCTCCTGGGAGATTGCCACGCCCCAAATCGGCGCCTGCGGCGCCGTGGTCCTAGCAACGGACTTCGCGGAAAACGCTCGCGATGACGGCGTGAAGCGGCAGCGAGGAGCCTCAGGACACGTCGGCTTTCTTTTCTTCCTCGTTCCCGAAGTCGCCCTCGGTCTTGTCCGCGGCGACCACGCCGAATTTCAGTTCCCCGGTCTTCTTGTTGACCCGCACCCGGATCGTGCTCCCCTCCGGGTACTTCCCTTTCAGCAACTCCTCCGCCACCGGGTCCTCCACGTACCGCTGCAGCGCGCGGCGCAGGGGGCGGGCGCCGAATGAGGGGTCGTACCCCTTCTCGGCCAGGAACTCCTTCGCCTGCTTCGTCAGCTCGATCGTGATCCCCATCGAGTGCATCCTCTTCGTGAGGTCACGCATCTGGATCGTCACGATGTCCATGATGTGCGACTTCTCGAGCTGGTGGAAGATAATCGTATCGTCGATGCGGTTGAGGAACTCGGGGTTGAACACGCGCTTGAGCGCCTCCTCGATGACGGACTTCATCTGCCCGTAATCCCCCTTCACGCTCTGCTCCCCGAAGCCGAACCCGCCGCTCTTCTTGAGGTCGCGCGTGCCGATGTTCGACGTCATGATCAGGATCGTGTTCTTGAAATCGACCCTGCGGCCCAGGCTGTCCGTGAGGATCCCGTCGTCCAGCACCTGCAGGAGGATGTTGAAGACGTCGGGATGGGCTTTCTCGATCTCGTCCAGCAGCACCACCGAGTACGGTTTGCGCCGCACTTTTTCGGTGAGCTGTCCCCCCTCCTCGTACCCCACGTAGCCGGGAGGCGCGCCCACCAGGCGCGAGACCGCGAACTTCTCCATGTACTCGCTCATGTCGATCCGGATCAGCGCGTCTTCCGTGTCGAAGAGGTAACGCGCCAGGGCCTTCGCCATTTCCGTTTTCCCGACGCCCGTGGGACCCAGGAAAATGAACGACCCGATCGGCCGCCGGGGATCCTTGAGTCCCGCGCGCGTGCGGCGGATCGCCTTTGTCAGCTTCACCAGCGCCTCGTCCTGCCCCACGACCTGGTCTTTGAGCGCCTCGTCCATCTTCAGGAGCTTCTCGGATTCCGACTGGGCGATCTTGTTGACGGGGATCCCCGTCATCATCGCCACGACGTCGGCCATGTGCTCTTCGGTGACGTCGTGCACCGTGTCCTGGGCCTTCAGCTCCCACTCGCGCTTGGCGATGTCGAGGTCGCTGAGGTACTTTTTCTCCAGGTCTCTCAGCCGTGCGGCTTCCTCGAAGTTCTGGTTCTTGACCACCTGGTTCTTCGACTGCTTGATCTTCTCCACTTCCCCCTCGAGGTCGACGATCTCCTTGGGGACGTGGATGTTCGCCAGGTGGACGCGCGCCCCGGCCTCATCCAGGACGTCGATCGCCTTGTCGGGCAGGAAGCGGTCGGTGATGTACCGGTCGCTCAGCCGCACGGCGGCGTCGATCGCCCTCTCCTCGTAGCGGACGCCGTGGTGCTCCTCGTACTTGTGCTTGATGTTTCGCAGGATCTGGATTGTTTCGTCCACGGTGGTCGGGTCCACCATGATCTTCTGGAACCGGCGATCGAGCGCGCCGTCTTTTTCGATATACTGGCGGTACTCGTCGAGCGTCGTGGCGCCGATGCACTGGAGCTCGCCGCGCGAGAGGGCGGGCTTGAACATGTTGGAGGCGTCGAGCGAACCGGAGGCGCCGCCTGCGCCGACGATCGTGTGCAGCTCGTCGATGAAGAGGATCACGTCCTTCGCCTTCTCCAGCTCGTTCATGACCGCCTTCATCCGCTCCTCGAACTGGCCGCGGTACTTCGTCCCGGCCACAAGGGCCGCCAGGTCGAGCGTCACGACGCGCTTGCCGTGCAGGACCCTGCTCACCTTCTTCTGCACGATCCGCATGGCCAGCCCTTCGGCGATGGCCGTCTTCCCCACGCCGGGTTCGCCGATCAGGACCGGGTTGTTCTTCTTGCGCCGGCTGAGCACCTGCGCCACCCGTTCGATCTCCTTCTCGCGGCCGACGATCGGGTCCAGCTTGTCCTCTGCTGCCAGCTTCGTCAGGTCGTGGCCGAAATTGTCCAGGACCGGCGTTTTTGACTTCTCGGGTTTCTTCTCGGCGGCGGCCTGCGCGTGGGGGGGCGTCGAGGGCTTGCCGCTGATGATGTTGTCCAGCTCGCCGCGGACCACGTCGTAGTGGATGTTGAACTGGTGCAGGATCTGCGCGGCGATGTTGTCGTCGTCCCTCAGGAGGGAGAGGAGGAGATGCTCCGTGCCGATGACGTCCGACTTGTAGAGCTTCGCCTCCAGGTACGTGATTTTCAGGACCTTTTCCGCCTGCTTGGTCAGCGGGATGTTTCCGATCGTCAGCGTCCCCCCCGACGTCCTGACGGTGTCCTCGATCGCCTTCTTCAGCTTGTAGAGGTCCACGCCCAGGTTCCGCAGGATCTTGACGGCAATCCCTTCTCCCTCGCGGATCACGCCAAGGAGCAGGTGTTCCGTCCCGATGTAGTCGTGCCCGAGCCTGAGTGCCTCTTCGCGGCTCAGCCTGATGACATCCTGGACTCTGTTGGAGAAATTGCCTTCCATTCCGGTCCTCTGCGGTGATGACGATACGGGCGGGTGAGCCCACTGCTGAAGTAGTAACGTTCCCTCTATTTATAAAGGTTCCGACGCGGGGAAGAGGGAAAACGTCCCTCACGAATATATGGATTCGACCGGGGGAAGTCAACGGCCGCTCCGTTGAATCTCTCTACAATTTGCCGTATCTAGTGTCTGTTTTTCCTCCCGTCTGGAAGAGAGACTGGAAACATCGTCAGGCGGGGCCGGGTTCTTGTGCCACCATCCGCTGAATATGTGACGTGACATCACAGATCCTGTTCTATCTGTTTCTCGCAGCCCTCCTCGGCTTCTTCGTCTACCGATCACTCAGGCTCCGCTCCGTTCGACGCCTCTCCGCGGCGGAAGCCGGGGAGCGCGTGCATTCGGGTGTCGCCATATTTCTCGACGTGCGCACCGGCGCCGAAGCGAAATCGGAGCACATCAAGGGGGCGCTCCATATTCCGCTCCACGAGCTGCGCCGGAGAGGGGAGGAGCTCCGCCGGCACGCCGGGAAGGAGATCATCTGCTACTGCCAGACGGGGAACCGCAGCGTATCGGCCGCGTTGATCCTGAAAAAGCTGGGCCTGAACGCGTCGTCGCTGGAGGGGGGGATCGGAGACTGGAACTTCTACCGCAGGGGGAAGGGCTGAGACGCCGGGGGCCGGGTCCCGCGGGGAGAGCGGGGCGCCTGCCGGCCGGGCCTATCTCATGTAAATGAGATACACGCAGGCTCCGACCCAGAGGACACCGGTGACGAGAATCGGGACGTCGGATGTGAGCGCGTTTGTCGGATTCTCTCCCTGTCGCGCCGCGTGGATCAGGAAGAGGTACCGGAAGACGCCGTAAATAACGAAGATCGTGGTATAGATGAGGTTTTCAGTGCCGAACGTGGCAACCGTCCGCGGGGCTACGGTGTAGAGGGCGTACGCGATCACGGCCCCGGCCGCCGCAATGGTCAGCATCTGGTCGAGGAACTCCACCCGGTACAGCATCAGGACGCGCCGCGGGGCACCCGATCCCGCCCCCGCCACGTTGACAAGTTCCCCCCGCCGCTTGGCGAACCCGAGAAAGAGCGAGATGAACATCGAGCAGAGGACGATCCAGCTGGAGACTTCCACGCCGATCGCGTAGGCTCCGCCGAGGACCCTGAGCATGAACCCTGCCGCGATCACGAACACGTCGACGAGGATGACTTCCTTGAGGCGGAACGAGTACGCGATGTTGAGGAGAAAGTACGCCACGATGACGGCGGCGAAGTGGGCGTTCATGCCGGCGCACAGGGCCGCGGCCGCGGCGGCGATCAGGACCAGGAGTCCGAGGGCGGCGCCCCGCGTCATTGCCCCAGACGCCAGGGGCCGGTTTTTCTTCTCGGGGTGAGCCCTGTCAGCCTCGGCGTCGGCGATGTCGTTCAGGATGTAGACCGCGCTCGCCGTCAGGCAGAACACGACGAACGCCCGGAGGGAGATGAGAACGTTCGGAATATCGAACAGCTCCTTCGCGAAGATCAGCGGCGCGAAGACGATGGCGTTCTTGATCCACTGTTTGGGCCGGAGGAGGGCGACTGCGGCGGAGACCATGAGACCCGCGGGCTGTGGGTGTGAAGGAAAGATCGGCGAGAATGTGGTCAAAGGCGCCGCCAAAATCAAGTCGCTCCCCGATTGAACCTCCCTCCCGAATTGTGTACTATTGCCAATGCCTGTCATCCTGCATCACGGTCCGCCTGCGCAGCTCCTTCCCTTTCACGAGCGCGTCCGCCGGTCGCGGATGGACGGGTGCCTCGTCGTCGTGCCGACCCGGCGAAGGGTCCGCCACCTCAGCCGTGAGATCATGAGGCTCTCGCCGGGCGCCGTCGCTCCTGCGCTCCCCCTCCACACGATGGAATCCCTCTGCCGCGCCCTGTACGGGGCGCTCCCTGGCGCGCGCCCGCTCGCCGCGGGCCCCGTGCGCACGCTCATCTTTCACAGGGCGATTGCGGCCGTGGCGGGGTCCCTCTCCTACTTTTCCGCCCCGGGAGGGGAGGCGCGTCTCCCCCGGGGGACGTTCGACCGGCTCACAGAGACGATCACGCGCCTCAAGGAGTCGGGCATCTACCACCAGACGCTCGCGGACGAACTTGCGATTTCACCGGGCGCGGAGCAGCCCAGGCTGCGCGATGTCGCATCGGTCTACGGCGCGTACGAACAGGAGCTCCTCGCGCTCGGCGCAGAAGACTCCGAAGGGGTGTACCGGGCGCTCGCACCGGGGGCGTCGCAGGCGGAGTTCACGGGAGCCTTCCGGAAGCTCTTTCCGGGGGTCGAAACCCTTTCACTGGCGGGGTTCGACGAATTCTCGGTGCCGGAGATCAGGGTGCTGCGCCGCATCTGCGACGTACCGGACCTGACGGTGACGCTGATGTTCGATTATGCGCCGGGGAACCCGGCCCTGTTCGGACACCTGGAGGAGAACTACAGGCTCCTGATGGAGCTCGGGTTCCGGGAATCGCACGGAGAGAAGGAGGCGGCCGCTGCGGCGTTCTTCTTCGGGTGCGGTGCCAGGCCCCCGGCGGCTCGCAAGGCATCGGAGCACATTGCGCGTACGCTCTTTGCGGGTCACCGCCGGAGCCCCCGGGGAGACCTCCGCTCTGTTGCCACCGTGATGGCCGCCCGGAGCCGCGTACACGAAGTGGAGTGCATTTGCAAGCTCATCAGGCGGCTCGTGGCTGAAAATCCGGGGCGCGACCTGAGCGCGATATGCGTCGCGCTCAGGACTCCGGGGAAGTACACCGACATCATGCGGGAGATGTTCGCCGAGTATGAAATCCCGGTGAACATCACGGACAGGTTCGAGCTTGCCCGTTCTCCCTTGACCGTGTCGATCCTGGGGTTTCTGCGCATACCGCTCCTCGGGTTCCGGCGCGAGGATGTGCTGCGCGCGGCTGCCTCACCCTACGTTGCGCTCCCCGTTCCGGGCTCCCCGTTTGACGGCGGGAATCTCTCGTCCGTCGCCCGGCGGGTGCGGGCGACGGCAGGCCTCGAGGGGTGGCGGCGGAGAATCGACCGGGCGGTGGATGAAACGAACCGGAGGCTCGCCGGGGCGACGGATGAGGCCGAGCGCCGGCGCGTGCAGGTTGAGCTGGACGGCTTCAGGAAGGCAGCCGTCGACATTGACGCGCTCGGTGCGCTCCTGGCGCCGTTCGGCCGACAACTCACCGCGGAGGAGTTTGCGGCGGAGGTGCTAGCGCTTCTTTCAAAGCTGTCGGTGATTTCCCGACTGATCGATCCCGCGCTCCGGGGCGACCCATTCCTGGCGGAAAAGGACATCCGGGCATTGAACGCGTTCACGGAGACGCTGCATGCCGTAGCGGCGACAGCGCGGATGCAGGACGGTCCCGGCACCCCCCGCCCCCTCCGCGTCCACTACGACAGGCTGAAAACCGCGCTCGGCCAGGAGAGATATAACGTGCGGGAGCAATTCGGCCGGGGGGTCCTGGTAACGTCCATCGAGGAGACGCGCGAACTCCCCGTGGAGGTCATGATCGTCGGGGGACTGGTGGACGGCGAATTCCCGACCGTCTACCAGAGTGAAATCTTCCTGAGCGCGCGGCGGAGGCGGGAGCGGGAACAGCGCCACACCTGGGAAAACAGGTACCTCTTCTACCAGGCCGTGACGAACTGGACGGAGCACCTCTACCTGACATACCCGCTGCGCGAAGGGGAGAACGAGCTGGTACGCTCGTCGTTCATTGATGCGTTTCTTGCCTCGTGCGATGTGACCCTCTGGGAGGACCCCGGGGAGATCCCCTTTGCCTCCGACATCGCCTCCCGGGGCGAGTACCTCAGGCACCTCAGCGCCCTCGGCGGCCAGGCTCCTGCCATGCCTGCCGGCATGGAGGAGGCCTGGGGTCGCATTCGCGCCTCGCGCGATGTGGAGCTCCGGCGGACCGATGTCGGGGGCGCAGGGGCGTTCGGCGGCGAGATCTCCGGCGCAATCTCACCGGGGGGGCGCGACCACCTGGAAAAGTACCGCGAGCGCGTCTTCTCCGTGAGCCAGCTCGAGACATACGCGCTCTGCCCGTTCAGGTTCTTCGCCCGCTCGGTCCTCCGGCTCACAGAGAGGGAGGAGTTTGAGGAAGGGATCACCCCCCTGGAGAAGGGAGCGTTGCTGCACTCCGCGTTGTTTCAATTCTATACGGCCAGGCGGGCGCGGGGTGCGCCGCCGCTCAGGGGGGCGTCCGCGGATGTGTTTGAAGAAGCCGCCGCCGAGCTTGCTGCAATCGCATCCGCAATTCTTGAGCCTCTTGACCTCCCGGACGCATTCTGGGAGCTGGACAAGGAGCTGGTCCTGGGGCGCAACGGCAAGGGAGACGGGCTCCTGCGCCGATTCCTGGAATGCGAGCGATCGCGCGAGGATTCGATGGAGCCGGCCTACTTTGAAGTGAGTTTCGGCGGGACGCCCGGCGAGCGCGGGAGGTCCGATGGCCTCCTCTCAGGCGGCGAGCCCGTCGAACTGGGGAAAGCGCGCCTCCGGGGAAAGATCGACAGGGTGGAAAAGGGGGAGGGGTGCTTCACCGTGGTGGACTACAAGACGGGGCGGGACCTGCCGACAGTGTCCGATATCCGGAGGGGGCTCAGCCTCCAGCTCCCGGTATATCTTCTTGCCGCCGGTGAGCTTCTGGAAGGGGCGGGGGACCGGAACCTGGCACCCGCCGGAGGGCTCTACTATCGCCTGCGCGATCCCGTGGAGTTGAAGCCGGCTCTTGTCGCCGAGGAATTCCGGGGCAGGGCCTTTTCCCCTACGTCCCAGACAAAGCAGAAGGTCGCCGGCGCAGAGGAGGTGAGGGAGGTCATCCGCGAGACGGCGCGCGTCGCGGGGGGGATCCTCGACGGCATTGCGGGGGGGCATTTTCCACTCACATCCCCTGAGCTTGTCCAGAAGCTCTGCGGGCATTGCGGCTACAGGACCTCGTGCAGGATCCAGTCGCTCAAACACGTCACTTCGGCCTCAGCGGAGGATCAATGACGCATGCCGAGCAACACGCCCTGATTGTCGACCTGATGGATTACGCCAGGAAGATGAAGCGGTACGACCAGGAAGAGTTTGAGATGTTCGTCAAGCGCGACAAGGACGACGAGGACCTCGACACGATCTCACAGAAGAAGCTCCTCCGGCTGTACGAACAGTACGTGGGGCCCGCGGAGGGCTTGCGATGAAAGCCGCAGTGGTCACGAGGTACGGCGGCCCGGAGGTGATGGAACTGCGGGACATGCCTCTTCCCAGGCTCGGCGATGGGCAGATACTGGTCAGGGTGAAAGCCATCGGACTGAATTTCGCGGACGTCTTCGGGCGGCTGGGCGTCTACCCCAATACGCCGGCACCCCCGTTCATTCCCGGCCTCGAGTTCTGCGGCGAGGTGGTTGCGGTGGCCCCCGACGTGACGAAGTTCAGAGGGCGGGAGCGGGTGATGGGGTATTGCCGTCTCGGGAGCCACGCCGAGTACGTGGCGCTGGGCGCCCACTATGCCACGGCGGTCCCCGCGTCGATGACGGACCAGGAAGCGGCAGCCTTCCTGGCGACGGGAATGAGCGCATACCACGGCATCGTGCGCCTGGCGAATCTCAGGAAGGGGGAGAAGCTCCTGATCCATGCGGCCGCGGGAGGCGTCGGTCTCGCATCGATACAGATCGCGAAGCACATCGGGGCCGAGGTGTTTGCCACGGCGGGGTCGGAGGAGAAGCTCTCGCTGGCCGGGAAATTCGGGGCCGATCACCTGTTCAACTACCGCGATACCGATTTTGCGGAGGAGATCGGAAGGATCACGGGCGGGTACGGCGTCGACGTGGTCATGGACTCGGTGGGCGGTGAGGTGTTCAAGAAAAGCTGGCATCTCCTGGCGCAGATGGGGAGATATATCCTGTACGGCGTCTCCTCGGTCACGGGGAAGGGGGCGATCAACCGCCTGAAAGCCGCGGCGGCGTTTTCGCTCATGCGCCCGATTTTTCCCCCGTCGCTGATGAGCGTCAACAAGGGGATCATCGGGTTCAACCTGGGAACTCTCGCGGGGAAGGAAGCGTATTTCTCGGAAGCGGCGAAGGATATCCTCCGCTATTTCGATGACGGGTTCCTTCGCCCGGTTATCGGGCGGGTGTTCCCGTTTGAGCAGATCGTGGAGGCGCACGCGTACTTGCAGACGCGCCAGTCGACGGGGAAGGTGGTCGTCCTTGTCGGAAGCTGACGCGCGGGGTGAAGGCAGGTGACAGATCGCAGGCAGAAGGCGCGTTTCGACACCGACATCGTGATTTCGGCCTACCGGAGCGGCTTTTTCCCGATGGCCGAATCGCGCACAGGGCCGATTTCCTGGTTTTCGCCGGACCCGCGTGCGATCATCCCCCTCGATGCGTTCAACGTTCCCCGATCCCTCAGGAGGGACATGAAGCGCTCCTCTTCGTCGATTACCGTTGACAGGGCGTTCGACGAGGTGATCACACAGTGCGGCGAACGCCGGTTCCCGGAAGAGACGTGGATTTCAGATGAGATCGTTCGGGTCTACACCGAACTTCACAGAATTGGCGTTGCGCATTCGATCGAGACATGGATGGAGGGGAAGCTCGTGGGCGGGCTGTACGGGATAGCGCTGGGGGGGGCGTTCTTTGGCGAATCGATGTTCAGCCGTGTTCCCAATGCGTCGAAATTCGCACTCGTCACGCTCGTGGGACGATTGATAGAGAGGGGTTACAGGCTGCTCGATTCCCAGATCATCAACGACCATGTGCGACAGTTCGGCGCGATCGAAATTCCGCGGGATCGCTATCTCGGGCTCCTCGCGGAAGCGCTTTCACTGCCTGTGAGTTTCTACGCTTAATCGTAAGTACTTTATTATCAAGGAGTTACGGAAGACATGTTGGTCGAATTGTGATTTGACGCGTGAGGTGCGACACAATTTCAGAACCCCGAGTAGCTAAATTAGTGTAAGTTCCGGGAGAAACTGCCCGGTGTTTCAATTCCCCCACATATGGCTCCTCCCTCCACCGGGCAGGAATGCCATAATCCAGGAGATTGTGACACATGTTATCTTCTCGCGGTGGACAGAAATACGACCGTGTTACAGTGACGCTGGTTCCCACCTCGGATGACCGGAGTTTCCACAGCGTCCCGACGACGTACAGCGCCTCCGACCGAACATACCAGTGGCGCAAGGCCGAGGCGATGAGTTACATGATCGTCCCGAAGAGGGTCACGAGCGCAAGGATTGAGGTGGATGTGTTCGTGGACGCGGCGAAGAAAGGACGGACGCCGGCGCGGGAGATACAGAAGACGGTTCAGGACTTTGTGAAGTCGAAAATAGAATCGGAGTGGAAGGGACTGAGACTCGGCACGGTCGGGAGAGCAGGCACCGCGGTTCCACCGCAGAAGTCCGTCGTCCGGGGCTCGATCGAGGATATTCTCGGGGTCGCCTTCGACCGGTAG
>Ga0335081_10019789_pt1 | contig 10884 bp, 7 predicted proteins | sample Lox_Sample_35_FD_206713 | JGI IMG/M metagenome (GOLD analysis project Ga0335081, IMG submission 206713) | Soil microbial communities from Loxahatchee National Wildlife Refuge, Florida, United States - Lox_Sample_3.5 | ecosystem: Environmental > Terrestrial > Soil > Wetlands | place: USA: Florida...
TCGGATCGGCGTGAGCGCTGACTTGAGGAGTTGGATTTCTTCGAGCCAGGCATCACGCTGTGGCTGTTCTACGCCGAAATCACTTCCCTGCGTAAGCTCGCCGAGAATTTCGGTGGCTGACTTCGTAAGAAAGATCTGTATCGTGTCGGAATAAAATGCACGTTTCATCGTGTTAGCCTACAGATTGGCATCCGCATGTTAACAGTGCCGCTTGGCCTCACCCGTCCAAAGTGTGCACTCGATCCGCGGTTCGCCCGTCTCACTCTGCGACTCTCGTCCCAATTCGGAACCAGCCCGCACCTCCGCCCGTTCCTCCCCCTTCTCATTCTGAGATTCCCAATTCCTCCATATTCCACTTGATTTTACTTATCGACTCTGTTACTATCCCCGCCGGATCGCCAGCGATGCTCGCCGCCACTCACATCCGTCATTCCTCCCCTCACCTCTTCTCAAAAATCCCCTCCTTTAGAATCAACACCTTACACACTCAATTTCAAGCAACCCCTGTATTCTCAAGCGATTGCGCATTCCCCAGGGGGCGGGTACCCCAGCTTCCAAGCCACGCCTTTGCAACGGCTTACGAACTGCCCTCTTCTCCCTCACCCACCAGTCGCGAGTCACCAGTCACTGTTCTCGTAACTCCTTTAGAATGCATGTTTATGTCATGTGCCCGGGGGGGTGCCCCTTGTCCAGAGGCCAATGGCACGGCATTTTCTTCTCCCCCAGCTCTCAGCCCTCGACTCTCGACCACGCCAGTCCTCTTGCCCCCTCGAGTTCCTCCCCGTATGATTCCTCCACCCCAGCCAGGAGGACCCTGATGAGCTACGAACCGGGCCAAAAAGTCGGCGATTACGAGATCCTCGAAGTTCTCGGCGCCGGAGGCATGGGCGAGGTCTACAAAGTCCGCAACGTCATCTCCGACCGCCAGGAGGCCATGAAGGTCCTCCTGCCCGACCTGGCCGGACAGCAGGAACTGGCCGGGCGCTTCCTCCGCGAGATCAAAGTCCTCGCCGGGATGGAGCATCCCAATATCGCCGCGCTGCGCACCGCGTCTCAAGTTGGCAATCAGCTCATCATGATCATGGAGCTGGTGGACGGCGTCACGCTGGCGCACCGCCTTCGCGCCGGCGCCTTCCCCGAGCGCGAAGCCGTGGACTATGTGGACCAGGTGCTCGGCGCGCTCAGCTATGCGCACGCGCGCGGCGTGGTCCATCGCGACATCAAGCCGGCCAACATGATGCTGACGCGCGCGGGCGTCATCAAGCTGATGGACTTCGGCATCGCGCGCGCCGCCGGTGAAAACAAGCTCACCCAGACCGGCTCCACGCTCGGCTCCATCTATTACATGTCGCCCGAACAGGTGCAGGGACAAAACCTCGATTCGCGCTCCGACCTCTACTCGCTGGGCGTTTCGCTCTACGAGATGGTCACTGCGCAGCATCCCTTCGAGGGCGACACCGGCTTCACCATCATGAAGGGACACATCGACGGCCAGTTCACTCCGCCGCGCGACGTGAACCCGATGATTTCGGCGGCGCTCAACGACGTGATCGTGCGCTCCATGGCCAAGAATCCGGACGAGCGCTACCAAAATGCCGACGAGTTTGCCGGCGCGCTCCAGGGCGTGCGCCGCGCGCTGGCCGGCTCCACGCGTTCGATTCCCGCGGTCGCGCCGCCCGTCGTTTCACCCAGCGTTGCGGCCACCACGCCCAGCCGTCCGGCATTCACTCAGGTTCCCGCCGCCGCGCCGCCACCGCCGGCCACGCCCGCTCCCGGTACGCAGGCCCAGGCTATGGCCATGGGAGCTACGGGTGGAGTTCCGCCGGCGGGCTCGACGGGCCGCTCCGATACCGGCTCGCATGCCGGAGGAGTTACCGGCGGCGCGTCTGCGGTTCCCGCGGCCCCTGCGCCTCCGGCCTACACTCCGCCTGCTCAGGCCGGCGCGCCCTCCGCGATTACTTCCGGCGCCATCGTGCCGCCCGCGCAGCAGCCCGTGCCGCGCAGTTCGCGCGCGTTCTATCTGGGGCTCGGCGCCGCGCTGGCCGTCGTCTTCATCGTGCTCGCGGCCATGAAGCTGCCGGTGTTCAACTCCTCCTCGTCGAAGCCCGCCGCCACCACGCCCTCGAGTTCTCAGCCGGCGCAACCTCCGCCCACGCAGCCGGTCCAGCCCGCTGCCAGCGCCACGCCAGACGCCGGCGCGGCCACCGCTTCCGTTCCCGTCAACCCGCCTGCGGAAAGCCCCGAGGAGAAGGCGCGGCGGGCGCACGAGGCGGCCGTCAAGAAACAGCAGGAAGAGGAAGCCGCCAGGGCGGCCGCAGAAGCCCAGGCGAAAGCCGAAGCGGAAGCGAAACTCTTCGACGAGCAGGATCAGCGGTTCATTCACATGTCCGCGCGCGCCGAGGCGGTGAAGACCAGCTTCGAAACGCTTCGCAACCAGCAGGCGGCCTCCGGCTTCGCGCCCAACCAGGGCCTCTCCGCTGCGTACAGCTCCATGCAGCAGTTCATGAGCCGCGCGGACGCGGCGCTCTCCGTCCACGACGGCGCCACCGCGAAAAAATATATGGACATGGCCGAGCCGCAGATTGAGATCCTCGAACGGAAGTTCGGCCGATAGCGCCACCGCGCGCCCGGTGCGCCGCGTACGCTCTTTGATATTTTCATCCCTCGCTGTCGTGCGCTGCTCCCGCGGCGAGCGCAAGATTCTCCTTGCATTCCCGCGGCCACGATGCGTAGATTGCCATTGTCGGCGCGTTCGAATCCGGAGTTTGAAGAGGAAGCGCGGATCGGCCGGCGGCAAGCGGGGTGCCTTGCGCGGAGGGCACCAGATTGACGAATCATACTCACCCGGCTCCTCCCATCGTGCTCACCATCGCCGGGTTTGATCCCTGCTGCGGCGCGGGCACGGCCGCGGACCTCAAAACGTTCGCGGCGCACAACTGTTACGGAATCGCCGCGGTGACGGCGCTGACCGTGCAATCCACGCAGGGAGTGAAGGCCGTGTACGTCACGCCTTCGGCCTCGCTGCGCGCGCAGATCGAAACGCTCGTCGAAGATTCCACGGTCACCGCGGTGAAAATCGGCATGCTGGGCAATCGCGCAAATGCCGCCGCGGTGGCGGAACTGATTGAAAAATTCACGCTGCCCAATGTGGTGCTCGATCCGGTGCTGAAATCCTCCACCGGCGAAGTGGAACTGATGGACGCCGCGGGACTGAAGTTCCTGCGCGAGGAACTGTTGAAACGCGTGGCGCTGGTCACGCCGAACGTGCCGGAGGCGGAACTGCTGCTGGGAATGGAAATCCGCGACGTGGCGGCGATGGAGGCGGCGGCCAGACTGCTGGTGGAGCGCGGCGCGCGCGCCGCGCTGGTGAAGGGCGGCCACCTGGAAAAGCCCGTGGATGTGCTGTTCGACGGCACGGAAGCGGCAAGGTTCGAGGGCGAACGCGTGCGCGGCGAAAATACGCACGGCTCAGGGTGCACGCTTTCCTCCGCAATCGCCGCGCAGCTCGCGCAGGGGAAACATTTGAAGGAAGCGGTGCTGCTCGCCAAGGTGTACGTGCAGAAGGCCATGCAGCACGCTTACCCGATCGGAAAAGGTCCCGGTCCGCTGAATCATTTCTTCCGCTCGCAGGCGGAGTCGGCGCCGCGCGGAGTGCACGCGGAAGAATTGCACCCCGTTCAGGTCCCGCCCGCAGAACGATAGCAGCAAGAACCGGATTTATTTTTCGCGGCGCCAGGCGAGGCGTCCCGCGACGATTGTGGCCATCGGCGCGCCGCGGAATTCGCGGCCGTCGAACGGGGTGTTGCGGGATTTGCTGGCGGACTCGGCGGCGCGGAACGTCCATTGGTGATCGGTGGAGAAGAGAGTGAGGTCCGCAGGTTCGCCCGCAGCGATGGTGCGCTTCCTGCCGAGCACGCGCGCGGGACCGGAAGTGAAGAGTTCGACGAGGCGCGCGAGCGGTGCGCGGCCCGGATGCACGAGCGCTTCGAGCGCGAGCGCGAGCGCCGTCTCGAATCCGGTAACGCCGAAGGGCGCGCGGTCAAACTCCACATCTTTCGACGCCAGTGTGTGCGGCGCGTGGTCGGTGGCGATGGCGTCCACGCTGCCGTCGGCGAGACCGGAGAGCAGGGCTTCGCGGTCGGCGCGCGAGGCGAGCGGAGGATTCATCTTGTAGCGCGAGTCGTAGACCACGTCTTCGTCGGTGAGCGTGAAGTGATGCGGCGTGACTTCGCAGGTGACCGGAAGGCCGCGGCGCTTCGCGTCGCGGACGAGGTCGAGCGAATCCTTCGCGGACATGTGCGCGACGTGAAGGCGCGCGCCGGTGAGCGCGCAGATCTGCACGTCGCGGGCAACGCAGATGGCCTCGGTGGCCGCGGGCATTCCGCGCAGGCCGAGACGAACGGAGGTCGCGCCTTCGCGCATCACCGCGCCGGAGAAGAGCGAGAGGTCCTCGCTGTGCTCGATGACGGGAAGATCGAGCGGGCGCGCATACTCCATCACGTGGCGCAGGAGTTTGGCGGTGGCGATGGGCTTTCCGTCGTCGGTCACGGCCACGATGCCCGCGTCTTTCATCGCTGCGATTTCCGCGAGGCCTTCGCCCTGGCTGCCTTTGGATGCCGCGCCGATGGGCCACACGCGCACGCTGGCTGTGGCCGCGGCGCGGTCGAGAATGAAGCGCGTGACGGAAGCGTTGTCGTTCACCGGTTGCGTGTTCGGCATGCAGCAGACGGCGGTGAAACCGCCGCGGGCGGCGGCGCGCGTGCCGGATTCGATGGTTTCCGCCGGCTCGTTGCCGGGCTCGCGAAGATGGCAATGCAGATCGATGAATCCGGGCGCGACGACGAGACCGGAAGCGTCGAAGCGCTCGGCGCCGGGAGCGTCGAGCTTCGGGCCGACGCGCGCGATCTTGCCGTCTTCGAGGAGCACGTCGGCGGGGCCGTCGAAATTGCGCGCGGGGTCCACCACGCGGCCGTTGTGAACGAGAAGCATGCGCTCTCCCATCGTGTCAGTCCGCCGCCGAGCCCGCGGGCGAAGCGCCCGCGCTCGGCGCGCCGCCGGCGAGCAGATAGAGGACGGCCATGCGAACGGCGACACCGTTGGTCACCTGCTCGAGCACAGCGGACTGCGGGGAATCGGCGACGGCGGGATCGATTTCGAGTCCGCGAATCATGGGGCCCGGATGCATGAGGACGGCGTCCGGACGCGCGAGCGCGAGACGCGCGGGCGTCATCTGGTAGAGACGGATGTACTCGTCGGCGGGAAGCGCGGGCTCTCTGAGCCGTTCGGTTTGGACGCGGAGAACCATGACGATGTGAGCGTCGCGGAGTGCCTCTTCCAGGCGCGGTTCGATGCGCACGTTGGGGGCGATGCAACTCATCTCCGGCGGGAGCCACATGGCCGGGCCGCAGAGCGTGGTGCGGCAACCGAATTTCGAGAGCACGTGAATGTTCGAGCGGGCCACGCGGCTGTGGCGGATGTCGCCGACGATGGTGAAGTTGAGATTGTCGAGACGGCCGAGGCGGTCGCTGATGGTGAGCGCGTCGAGCAGGCCCTGCGTGGGATGCTCGTGTAGTCCGTCGCCGGCGTTGACGACCGGAATGCCGAGGCGCTCGGCGATGAAGTGGGGCGCGCCGGAGGCGGCGTGGCGGATGACGATGACGTCCGGCTTCATGGCTTCGAGCGTGCGGACGGTGTCGGAGAGGGATTCGCCCTTCTGGGTGCTGGAGGATTCGGCCTGGAGATTCATGGTGTCCGCGCCGAGGCGGGCGGCAGCGGTGCCGAAACTGATGCGGGTGCGCGTGGAGGTTTCGAAGAAGGCGAGGACGACGCTCTTTCCGCGCAGCGTGGCGAGTTTTTTGAGCGGCTGCTTCTGGATGCCCTGGAAGGCGCGGCTCTGGTCGAGGAGAAAGGCGAGCTCGTCGCGGGAGAGCGACTCGGTGCCGAGCAGGTGGCGCAGGATGAAGCTCACGGTTCCGCCTGTGCGGCGGCGCGCTCGATGAGCACGCGGTCTTCGCCGTCGATTTCCTTCAGGTGAACTTCCACGACGTCTTCCGGGCGCGTCTCGACGCGGCGGCCCACGTAGGCGGCTTCGATGGGAAGCTCGCGGTGGCCGCGGTCCACGAGGACGCAGAGCTGGACGCGGCGCGGGCGGCCGAGGTCGAAGAGCCCATTGATGGCGGCGCGGATGGTGCGGCCGGTGAAGAGTACGTCGTCGACGAGAATGAGGTCGCGATCGTCCACGGAGAAGGAAATGTCGTTGGATTGCACGACGGGGTGGGCGGCGACGAGAGAAAGGTCGTCGCGGTAGAGAGTGATATCGAGGACGCCGATGGGGACTTCCGCGCCCGTTGCAGCGCGGATGGTGGAGGCCAGGCGCTGGGCCAGAGGGACACCGCGGCGGCGGATGCCGATCAGGGCGATTCCATGTTTCTCGCCGGTTTTTTCAACGATTTCATGCCCCAGGCGCTCGATGGTGCGCCCGGTCTGCGCCGCGCTCAGTAGCTGAGTTTTTTCGCGGGTTGGCATTCTCCTCGCACGGGTCCCGGTTGGCGACACCATACTAGGGGCGCCCCCGAAGAGTGTCAAGCCGAGGCCGCGCGCGTTTCAGGAAAGCATCGATGCGGCGGCGATGCAGCGAGACCCTCGAATACGTGCAGCAAACTGCAACGCAAAGTTTCAATGCCGGCGGCGGATGTGCGATAGCTACTGCCTCTCAAACCGATAGAGGTTCTGGCCGCCGTCCAAGACGAGAGCCCGACCTTCCTCCGCCACCTGCAAGCGGGCTCCGCCGGCGGCGATCGCTCCGCCGTTCCAGGGCGGACTTGTCAGCACCACGACTCGGTTGCCATCAGGCTGCTCCTCTATCCCCAGGGCGCTCGTCCAGCTTTCAAAATCGGCCAAGTATTGCCCACTCTTCCGCTCGACGGCCAGCGCGCCCAGTTCGTTACTTCGATACTCACCGACCACCCCGTCCAGCCACTTTACCGAGTCAGCGTCCACCTTCACGCGCGCGAGCCTTCCGGCCGTTGCTTCCTTATCAGCTTGCGAGGCGGCAGCGATCATCTTCTCTGCCCTGGGGGGCGCGTCAAAGAGCAGCTCGTACACCTTTCGGCGTGCCGCAGCAAGGAATAGGTTGGCGAGTCGAAGATTGGTGAGCAGCACCACGCCGAGTCCCTCTTGAGGGAGAAAATACATATCGGCCGAGAATCCCCACGTATTTCCTCCATGGTGCATCACAGTGAGTCCGTCTTCGTCGCTGAGGAAGAGTCCCAGGCCGTAGCTGATTTTGTCGGTGATTTTGATCCCGCGTTTCCTTCGTTCGAGAAGCGCCTCTTCTGGAAGCAGTTGCTCGCCGCTGGGCAGCTTTCCCCGGTTCAGTTCGAGCAGCAGATATTGCGCCATGTCCGTGGCCGTTGACCACGCCGCACCGGCCGGCGCCACGGCGGCGAGGCATCCCTCGATCGCCAGGTCCATCAAAACGGTGTTTCCCTGGAAGTCGAGCGCGTGCGGCGAAGCCGCCGGCCCGTCATCCTTTTGATCAAAGCCGGTTCGCCTCATGCCGAGCGGCTCGAATACGAGATCCCGCATGGCCCGCTCGTAGGCTTCCTGCAACGGGCCCTGTTGCCGGTAGCTTCGCGCCGCGGCATACCCGCCCGCGGCCACCAGGTAATTCGAATATTGAAACGTTTCCCCGAAGCCCGTTGTGGGCTTCATCTGCTTCATCTCCTCCAGCCGCTGTTCGGGCGTGATCCCCTTGAACTTGAATACAAAATCCAAATCGCGGCGCGGCATCCCGGTGGAGGCGGACGCCGTATGCCAAATCTCCAGCCTGCGCGTCACCTCGGGATCAGCCAGCGCGAAGCGGGGAAGGAGTTTCGTGATCGGCGTGGACCAATCGAGTTTGCCCAATGCCGCCAGCCGCGCCATCATCAGAGTCGTGAGCGGCTTCGTGGAGGATCCGATCAGGAAGCGCGTCTCCGGCCGCACCGGATCGCTCGATCCAATTTTTGTGACGCCGAAGCCCTCGGCAAAGACGATCCGTCCCCCTTGCACCACGGCGATTGCCGCCCCTGGAACCTGCAGTACGGCCGTGCCGCGGCGAAGGAATTCGCCCATCCCGGCGCTCTGCTCATCTCCCCACTTCCGCCGCCGAGAGCCGGCAAGACTGGGTTCTGCCAGTCCCTGCGGTTTCCAGTTCTGCAGCACTTCCGCTATCTGCATCTGCCTGCGGCTAACGGCGCCTTTCGCGCCGGAGATCAAGCCGCAATAAGCCTTATCCCCGAGAATGCGCAGAGCGGCTACGGCAATGCGGGACTGGGCCTCGGGCACGTTGTAAACAACTTGAAATACCGCATCCCACCCGCCCGCCCCGGGCAGCGGCATTTTCTGAAGCACCGGAAAATCGAAGCTGCTGTCGAACGCTTGCCAGGCCCTTGCTGCCATCTCTTCCGGCGTGCCTTCGAGCGGAACGATGACGAACGCAACGCGCAGATCTCCCTCCGGGGCGATGATTGTCACCAGGCCGCCCGGCTCGGTTCCGAGCGACCAGCCCCCGGGCAAGGTCACAGGCGCAGACGCGCCAGGGAGACTTACGTGAATTTCACTCGGTGATGGGTCTCCCATTGTCTGCGCCTCCTCAGGTCAATCGATTTGTTATGTGTTCAGGGCTTCGCGGAGGAACTGGGGCGGCCAGCCTTGCTCCTGAGCCGTGAAGCGAAAGCCCGGATCCGCCGTGAAATATCTCGTGCGCCGGCCATCGCGCCAGCTGATGTGGACCTGGTACAGGTCGAAGGGCTCCAATCCGAGAGTCCGGACATGGCGTACGAGCCCGCTCTGGATGCCCCCCAGGACCATCAAGCCATCGCGTTCCACCTTCCTGCGCAGCCTTTTTTTTTCGTTTCGGTAGTGGCCCGGAAAGGCCAAGCGGGCCACTGTATTCGCGTCCAGGGGGTGGGATGCGCTGAGGAGAGCAGCCAGGAATTTCTTCTCGAAGTACCCAATTTTCTCCATGAGCAAAGCGAAAAGGTCGCTGGTCCACTTCCCCTGTGCAGGGAGACCGGCGTAAGAACCGGAGGACGGACTTCCTTCGTCCTGGTGGGCGTGGGCAAGAAGGTATTTCTTGAGGGCGACGACCTCTTGCGGGGTGTCCACCCTGTACCACTCGCCGCGGAACTCGAATTCGATGGCCACGCTCTCGTACTCAGCCTTAAGGGTATAACTCTCACCCTTAAGGGTAATTGTCAAGTCCAAGATGCGCGGGCTCGCGTGGGGAAAGGGCAGGGCGGGCAAGGCCGAGGCGTGTGCACCGCGTTGAGGGCGTCTGATAGACTGCGGCGGACGGAGGAAGTCATGGACTGGCACTCATCGATTGGGGGGGAGCGGGCGCGCGGCAGGGATGTGCGCAGACGGGATGTGCGAGCGCGGTGGATTGCGGTGCTGTGCGCGATTCTGGTGAGCGTGGCGCTTGCGCCGGGCGCGGCGGCGCAGAAGGCAGCGCCGGCGGCGAAAGGGGTGACGACCGTAGCCGGCGGGCCGGCGCTGCGGCTGGTAGTGGTGCTGGTGATTGACCAGTTCCGGCCAGACTACGTGGACATCTACCGGAGCGCGCTGAGCGAAGGCGGATTCCTGCGGTTGGAGCGGGAGGGAGCGGATTTCCGCGAGTGCTTCTTTCCGTACGCGATGACGGAGACGGGGCCGGGACACGCGACGCTGGCGACGGGGACGACGCCGGACCGCAACGGCATACCCGCCAACGAGTGGTACAGCCCGGCGCTTGGAAAGGAGATTTACGGGGTGTTCGATGAGGGTTCCGCGGTGGTGGGAGGAACGCCGGGGCAGACGCCGGTTTCGCCGCGGAACCTGATGGGGACGACGCTCGCGGATGAAATGCGGCTGGCGACGGGAGGGAAATCGCGCGCGTTCGGAGTGGCGCTGAAGGACCGCGCGGCGATTCTTTCGGTAGGGCACGGGGCGAATGGAGCGTACTGGTTCGACTCGCATGGCGCGGGATTCGTGACCAGCCTCTATTACCGGAGCGCACTGCCGGAGTGGGTGGTGGAGTTCAACCGGCGGCACGCGCTGGAACTGCCAGCGGACGGGGCGGCACGGCATGCGGCGCTCGAAAAATTCCGGGAGAGCGGAGCGGCGAACCGGCTGGTGGGCGATTTTGCGATGGCGCTGGTGGACAACGAAAAACTGGGGCACGGCGAGGCGACCGATTTTCTGTTCATCGGATTCTCGGCGAACGATTATGCGGGACACGCGTACGGGCCGTACAGCACGGAAGTGAGGGAGATCACGCGGGAGACGGACGCGGCGCTGGCGGAGCTGCTGGGGGAGTTGGACGCGAAAATCGGACGTGGGAAATACTGGTTTGCGCTCTCTGCGGACCACGGAGTGGCGCCGACGCTGGCGGAGTCGAGGGACGCGAAGGTGGCGAAGCTGGACGCGAAAAGCATTGACACGAAAGCGGTCCGCGCCGCGGTGGAACACGCGCTCAACGAGCGCTGGGGCGCGGCAAACTGGCTGCTGCCGGCACCGGAGATTTATTTCGACCGCAAAGTTCTGGCGGAGAAAAACGTGAGGATCGAGGACGCGGTGCGGACAGCGGGCGAAGCACTGCGGAACGCATCCGGCATCTGGGGTTACACGAGCGAGTACGGCAGCGACGTGCCGGATTCGATCGTGGAGTTATACCGGCGGAGCCGCTTCCTGGGAAGAAGCCCGGATATGGACATTGTGCCGCTGCCGTTTGCGCTGCCGAATGCGGAAAAGGGCGGGACGACGCACGGAACGCCGTTCACGTACGACACGCAGGTGCCGCTGATCCTGACGGGTGGGCCGTTTATGCCGGGGAGTTACTACGAGCGGTGCTCGCCGGAGGAT
>Ga0335081_10019792_pt1 | contig 10883 bp, 10 predicted proteins | sample Lox_Sample_35_FD_206713 | JGI IMG/M metagenome (GOLD analysis project Ga0335081, IMG submission 206713) | Soil microbial communities from Loxahatchee National Wildlife Refuge, Florida, United States - Lox_Sample_3.5 | ecosystem: Environmental > Terrestrial > Soil > Wetlands | place: USA...
CGCGGAATTGGCGTTGGTATAGCCGCCGCCATTCGTGCCGATCATCTTGATAGCTTCCTGCGATGCAAGGGGACCCTGCGGAATGGTCTGTACCACGCCTTCCACCGTGGTGGCCTTGGTGTACGGCTGGAAATTCTGAATCGCGCCTTGCGAAACCAGCAGCAGCGCGCCCACCACGGACAAAGGCAGCAGGACGTAGACGTTGGTCCGAGTGAAATCGACCCAGAAGCTGCCGAGCGTCTTCGCCGAGTGCCGCGCGAAACCGCGGATGAAGGCGATGGCGACGGAGATGCCGGCGGCGGCGGACCAGAAGTTGTGCGTGGCCAGGGCAATCATCTGGCTGAAGTAACTCATGGTGGTCTCGGGCGTGTAGGATTGCCAGTTGGTGTTGGTGCCGAAACTGTTCGACGTGTTGAAAGAGAGATCCTGGCCGACATTGCCAAGCCCCTGGGGATTCAATGGCAGCCATTTCTGGATGCGCATCAACAGGTAGCTGAACAGGATGCTGACCACACTGAACATCAGCACGCTGCCGGCGTAACGCGTCCAGTGCTGCTCGCCGTTTTCGTCGATGCCGCAAACCTTGTAAACGGCCACTTCGATCGGCCGCAGCAACCGGTGCAGCCAGGTGCGCTCTCCGGCGAAGACCTTCGCCATGTAGGCTCCGATGGGCTTAGTCAGCGCCAGCAGCACCAGAAAGAACAGCCCGATTTGCAGAATTCCGTTGAGTGTCATGCGGTTTCTCTCAGAACTTCTCCGGCCGCAGCAGGGCGTAGAACAGGTACACACCCAGTCCCACGGCGACGATGAGCGACAGTACGTATTCCATGGATGCTCCTAGAGCCGGTCGCAGCCTTTCACAAACGCCCAACTGGCAAGGAAAAACAAAATCGTGATCAATACGAAAACCAGATCCAGCATTTTTCACCTATTTCATTCATGCGATGTGTAGCAGCGCGACCTTGTGGCCGTCGCGCGCCAGGAACCGCGCCAGCTTTTCCTCCTGCGAGCGGAATAGCTGCCGGCGCGTCCCCACCAGAACGGTGGAAGCCGGTTTCAAGGCATATCGGAAGCCCTCTTCGCGGTCGCGTGCGAGCACCACCTGCGGAGCCACCGGAACGGGGCACCGGCTGGCCAACTCCACCAATTGTTCCACCAGGTGCGCGTGCACCATCGAGGGGCAGACGAATGGCAACGGGTACGGCAGCGTGTGAACGGCCACCAGCGACACCCTGGCGTTCAACCCCGCGGTCAGCGCCTGGACGCGGCTCAGAACCGCCGCGGTAATAACCGGTTCGGTGTAAGGGACCACGACTTCGATCTCCGCCCCGGCGCCATCGTGATCGAGAGCGCGGGGGTCGATTCGCAGTTCGCCGCAACTATCCATGATGGATACCCGACCATCAGCGTACCCGCAGCCGCATTAAGAAGTCGTAAAGAAAGGATCAGGATTGAATTAAGCGGTCTCGTCCGCGAATCTGGGATACACTTGGCTTTTTCCAATGATCACTTTTCACCCGAAACAGGGGATGGTCTTGATGTGCGACTTCACTGGGTTCAAACGGTCCGCTATATTCAAGGTGTACCCGATCAATCGAGCTTGTTGAGCTTCGAGCCCCGTCCGGCAACGGTCGGGGCTTTTGATTCTTGAGCAGAGTCTCCCGCCTGCTTTCTACTCGAACATCGCTGGCGCCTTCGTGAGCAGCATACGACCGAGCCAGGTCGCCCGCCCGTCCGCAAGTTACACTCATGAGGATGGAGTTACGCGTCGACATCGCCGCGGGCCTGCTGTTGATCGCCGCCGTCGTGGCCATGCTCTCGCGGAGGCTTCATCTGCCTTACAGCGCAGGTCTGGTCGCCGTGGGATTGGCGCTGGGCGTAGCGTTGTTGCCATTCTCGCCGGCCATCAGCCTCACCAAAGACCTGATCTTCACCGTGCTCTTGCCGCCGCTCGTATTTGAGGCTGCCCTTGGTCTTCCGTGGAAAAAACTCCGCGAGGATTTCTTGGTCATCCTGGTGCTAGCCACCGTCGGTGTGCTGATCTCGGCCGGTTTCACCGCGGTGGGGATGCACTACCTCGCGCGCTGGGAGTGGCTGAGCGCTGCGCTGTTCGGTGCGCTGATCGCGGCCACCGACCCGGTTTCTGTGATCGCCACGTTTCGCGAGGCAGGGGCGCACGGGCGATTGCTCCTGCTGGTGGAAGCCGAGAGCCTATTCAATGACGGCACGGCTGCCGTGGCGTTCGGAGTTGTGGTGGCATTCGCAACCGGCCATGGCTCATCCGGGCTGAGCGTCGCGCCGGCGACCGTGTTGATGATCGGCGGCGGTGTGATGTGCGGGGCCATGGTGGCGGGGTCGGTCCTGGTGCTTGCAGGCCACACCGAGGATCACCTGGTCGAGATTACCTTCACTACCGTGGCTGCGTACGGATCTTTTCTTTTGGCGGAGCATTTCAATTTCTCGGGCGTGCTGGCTACCCTAACCGCCGGACTGATGCTGGGGAGCAGCGCATCGGAAGTGATCTCCGGTCGTGGGAGGGAAGCCGTGCAGGCATTCTGGGAATATGCCGCGTTCGTGGCGAATTCCATGGTGTTCCTGCTGATCGGCATTCATGGCGCGCGCCAGAATCTGGCAAGCGTGTGGGTCGCGGCGTGTCTCGCGATTCTGCTGGTGACATTAGGGAGAGCGGTGGCCGTCTATCCCTGTTGCTGGTTGTTTTCGCGGTCGGCCCGCCGCGTGCCTGCACGGCAGCAGCACGTGCTGTTCTGGGGTGGGCTGCGCGGCGCGCTGGCGCTGGCGTTGGCACTCGGGCTTCCGGCAGAGGTTCCGGGGCGGGAACAGATCATCACGGTCAGCTTCGCCGTGGCGGCGTTCTCCATCTTCGCGCAAGGCCTGACCATGAAGCCGCTGCTGCGAAAGTGGGGCGAAATCCCGGCGCTTCTGTGAGCCGGCGGAGTGGCGTCATCAATCGCGGCCGACGCCGGCGATGCGGCGGACACCTGGCGGGCTACTTCCTGCCCTACGAGGGGACGAACGATGTCGCCTGGGGATTCAGCGCCTGAGGGCGCGGCGCCGGATCAACTGCGCTGCGCTGAAGCACAGGGCCAACACCCAGAACACCACGATCCCCTCGCGCACGCGCCCCGCGGCCGCCGCGGAAATGCCGGCGCCCGTCCCGACCGCGAGCCAGGCAGCGAGGCATAGCGGGCATTTCGGCAGCACCAGCAGCACGGCCCCGGGCAGTACGGGCGCGGCAGCCGCCGAGACCCGCCGGGCGAGGCGCCGCCATTGCCCCTCGCCCCCGCAGCACTGGACGGTCATCAGCCACGCTCCTCGTGCTCGCAGCACGCGCCCGTTTCGCGCGGCTTGTCATAGGTTGCCCTGGGATCCAGCAGGTAATCGTCTCCATACTTATCGTGGTGCCGGACCCACGCCATGGTGAAAGCCAGGCCGCCTTCGTCGCGGCCCTTGGGAACCAAATCGAGAAACTGATAGCTTCCGACCAGGGCGTCGAGGCCGCGCGCATAGGTGGAGTAAGTATGGAAGATCCCGCCGGCCTGGTCTTTGTAGAACACGCTGAGGCCGGGCGCTTCCTCCAAGCCGAAACGAGTCATCTGGTAATTGTAGTTGACCTCGCCCCCCACTTCTTCTTTGGTGAAGTGCACACCGTAGTCGCGATTGAAGTCATTGGCGAACGCCGAAACCCAGTGGAAGCGCCAGCCCATGCGCTTTTGAAACGCCTGGATGCGCGGCATGGGCGCGCGGGAAATCACGGCGAGGGTCACGTCGCGATGCGCCAGGTGGATCCGGGTGGCATCGAAGTGGTCGGCGAGGAACGAGCAGGACTTGCACCCCTCCTCCCAATTGGGTCCCAGCATGAAGTGGTAAATGATGAGCTGGTTGCGGCCGGCGAAGAGATCCGCCAGCGTCTCCGGGCCGTTCGGACCTTCGAAGAGGTAGTGCTTCTCGACTCTTTCCCAGGGCAGTTCGCGGCGCTGGCGGCTCAGTTCGTCGCGCCGGCGCGTGAATTCCTTTTCGGCGGCCAGGTGCGCCGTGCGCGCCTTCAGCCATTCGTCTCGTGACACCACTTTGTGGGGTGCTTCGGTTGCAGTCATCGGATTTTCCTCTCTGTGGTTATGCATGGACAGAGTCTCCTCCCTGGTCCGTGCGGATTTATGGGTTAGCCGTGGCGCCGGCGCTTCTTCACCTGCGCCTGGGCAGCTTGGGCTTCGGCGTCCTCTTTGATGCGAAGCAGGTGGCTAGCCCACAGCTCTTCGAAGCGGCCGACCCAGCGCTCGTAGATTTGCCGGATGGGTACCACGTTCAAAGAGTTGATGCGCTGCCGGCCTTCTTCACGCGTCTGGATCAGGCCGGCCTCGCGGAGCACGTCGATGTGCTTCATGACACCGAAGCGGGTGAGGTGCGGGAAGGCTTCCACAATCGCGGTAGTGGTGTGGGGGCCCTGCCGCAACAGGTCCAGAATCGAGCGGCGGGTGATGTCGGACAGAGCTTTCCACACGCCATCGAGGTCGTCGGGCATTTAGGCGCGCTGCGCTTTGGTGCGGGCGGAACAGTCCTGAGCGATGGCCTCGAGGATGTGCTGCCAGCCGCTTGTGACGCCCTCCCGGTGAGCGGGATCAATGAAGCCGATGGCGCGATGACGGAGGTCCACATGGGTTCCGCCAGACCGCTGTTCGAGCTTCACTTCGAGGTGGTTCAGGGCCGGGTAGGACATGAACATGGGGCCGCTCAGCTCTAACAGCACCGGCGGCTTGATCACCTGCACGTGTCCCCACAGGTGACCGATACCGTTGCCACGGTCGCGAAACCAGCGGCCGCCCGGCCACTGCTCCAGCGTCATCTGCATCGATTCGCCTTGCGCGTTGGTGCTGCCTTCGCCCAGCCGAAACAGCACGCTGCGATAAACGTCCCCAATGTCGGCCTTAATGTCCACAGTCTGGGTGATGTCCAGCGTCAGATCGTCGAGTGTCATGATTCTGCAGATCCCTCCTTAAACGTGACTATATAATAACGTGACTATATGGTCACGTCAAGTAAAATTTGGTCATTCCGCAAGATTCTTGGGGGTCGAGGCTTGCCGGTTACAGTTTTCGCCCCTGCGCGCGCTCTGATGAAGCCCCTGCTCCGCAAGTGGGAGACGTTTAGAGACTAATCCGGACCCACAAACCTATAGCCCACCCAAGGCTCGGTCAGAATGTACTTCGGCTTCGCCGGGTTGGCTTCTATCTTCTTTCGCACCTGGTTGATGAACACCCGGAGATACTCCGGCTCGTCGCCGTAATCCGGTCCCCACACCGCCTGCAACAGTTCGCGATGGGCCACCGGCTTGCCCGCGTGCGCCACCAGGTAGCGCAGCAGTTCGAACTCCTTGGGCGTGAGCCGGACGTCCTTGCCCTGCGCCCGCACCCGCCGGGTCTCAAAATCGATTTCCAGTTGCGGTGAGCTGAAAGCGTGCGGGCCGCCCTCCGGCGTCGACCGCCGCAGCGCCGCCCGGATCCGCGCCAGCAGCTCTTCAATGCTGAACGGCTTGGTAACGTAGTCGTCGGCGCCCGCGTCCAGCGCCGCCACCTTCTCCTTCTCTGTGTTCCGAACCGACAGGATGATCACCGGAATGTCCGACCCGGCACGCAGAGCGCGGCACGTCTCCAGGCCGCCCATGCCGGGCATGTTCATGTCGAGCAACACCAGGCTCGGCAACTCCTGCGGTGTCTTCTCCAGCGCTTCCTCGCCGGTCCGCGCCTCGATCACTTCGTAGTTGTGACTCACCAGCGTGGCCTTCATCACGCGGCGAATCTGCGGGTCGTCATCCACGACGAGAATTTTGCCGGCGCTCAATTCGACCGACCTCCGGCGCTCGGGGAAAGCGAAAAATAGAAAACCGAGCCTTGCCCGCGTTCGCTTTCCACCCAGATTCGTTCGCCGTGCGCTTCCACTATTCCTTTCGCGATGGCCAGGCCCATACCGGTGCCCTTGGTGTCGAAGCGGTGCCGGCGGCCGCGGAAGAACTTGTCGAAGATTCGCGCCCGCTCGTTCTCTTCGATGCCCGGACCGCGATCCGCCACCCCGATCACGATTTTCCCACCCTTCGGCTCGGCCGAAACTACAATAGGTGAACCTTCCGGCGAATAAGTCATGGCGTTTTCGATGAACTGCTTCACCACCTGTCCGGCGAACTCGAGGTCTGCCTCCACCGCCGGGAGCCCATCCGGCACGTTCACCGTTACCGTCCGTCCCTCCAGCCGGGGCGCCAGGGCCGAAAGGGCATCGGAAACCAGTTCCGCCACTGCCACTGGCTGCTTGTCCAGGTGTAGTTTGCCTGCCTCGATCCGCGCCATCTCGATTACTTCCGCCGCCAGTTGATTCAACCGGTCCGCTTCTTCGTTGATGATCGTGAGCAGTTCGTGCTCGGCGGTTGAATCGCTTGCGAGCAGGCTGGTCACCGCGGCCTTAATCGATGTCAACGGCGTCTTGATATCGTGCGCCAGCGAATCCAGCAAAGCCGACTTCAGCACCTCGCTCTGCCTTGCCGCCTCCGCGTGACTGGCCTCTTCCAGTGCGCGCGCTTTCTCGATGGTGATGGCCATCAGGTTTACCATCGCGCGTACCATCTGCTCGGACGGCAAGGGACTTACCAGCGCCATGCTTCCCAACGGCCGCCCGCCCAGCCGCACCGGCGCCAATGCCACTCCGCGAGTGGTGTCCATAATGACGTCGTCGACCTCCGCCGCCGTTATAAGGTCGGGGTCGGTTACCGGTTGGCTCTCCGGGCCGGAGCGAAATATCTCATCACCCTGACGGTAGTAGAACGCCGCGCCGCTGCAGCCGAATACCTGCACCGCGCGATGAACGAACTCGCGGATAGTCTTGCGTGCACTGCCGCTGAGCATCATGGATTGCACCAGCGTGTAAAGCCGTTCGATCTCCAGGCGGCGCGCCTCAGCTTCAGCAGCGCGGCGCCGCACGCGCGCGGAGAGTTGGCTGGCCGTCACCGCCGTGACCATGAACGCCAGCAGCGCAATCCAGTTCTGCGGATCCTGGATGGTGAGCGTTCCGACCGGCGGAAGGAAAAGAAGGTTGAACCCGAGCACCGCAACGATCGACGCCACCGTCGCTTCCGCCAGGCCCCACCACGTGGAAATCCCCAAAATGGCCAGGAGCAGGGTCAGCGCCACCGTCGTGTTGTTAACGTGCAGCAGCGTGGCATACAGCGCCAGAACCGCCACCACGATCAGCACCGATGCCGCGAATCGCAGAGCCTTCATAGAACGGAGCAGGCACATGCTTTCGCTTGCGCCCGCATCCTCATCGTCCAAACAGCCGGTTGAAGAATTCCCGCGTGTGCCCGCGGATCTCGCGCAGCGTGGCGTCGATGCGCTGGCCGTGCAGGTGTTCGGGCGTCCAGCGCTTGACCAGGTTGGTCAGCAGATCGAATTGCGATTGAGACGTAGGAAGGCTGCCTTCCGCGTGGCCGGTCGAAACCCGCTGGCCATGGTCCACGGCGCGATAGAAGGTCGCCGCATCGCGCAGAAAGTCGGCGTCCTCCCGGTCCAGGTGCCCCATTTTCTCGATCACATCGATCCGCTCGGGCGTATTCAGCACCTTGTAAAAGATGCCCGCTCCCTTGAGCCGCAGATACATCAGCGCGAAATCGATATCGTAATACCCGCCGGCTCCCGCCTTGAGGGGATTGCGCGGCCCTTGTTCCCGTTCCAGCCGCGCTCGCATTTCCGCCAGATCCTTGCGCGACCTCATTCCTTGACCGTAGCGGCGCCAGTCCACCTCTTGCAGCTCGTGCAGGAAATCAGTGGCGCGCTCCACATTGCCCGCCACCGCGCGCGACTTCATGTAGGTGATGCCTTCCCACGCTTCGGCGTGGCCGGCGAAGTAGTTTTTGTATGCGCCTTCGGATTGCACCAGGTCGCCCTCGCGGCCGTTGGGCCGCAGGCGCGTGTCCACCGCGAACATCACGCCTTCGCCCGTGTAAGAGCTCATGGTTTGGATCATGCGCTCTGCCACGCCTGTCCAGAACGCCTGCTCGCTGGCGTCGGCGTCGGGCACTATGAAGAGCAGGTCCGCGTCAGAGCCCAAATCGAACTCGCTCATGCCCAGCCGGCCCAGAGCGATCACCATCATCTGGTCTCGCGGCGAGTACGCCGCGCTCGCCGGCGGCGGCGCTTCCGTCACCGCGATGCGGTAGGCGGCATCGATCACGCTGTCGGCCAGCGCCGAAGTCTGCTTCAAGGTCGTAAAGATGGGCGCCGCATCCAGGATACTCTCACTCTGAATGCGCATCATCTGCTGCCGGTAGAACCGGCGCAAGGTAACCGCGTCCTCAAGCCACTCGCTCGCCAGGCGCAGCGGTTGCCGGATCTCGTCCAGCAGCTCGGGGTGGCGCAGCAGGTCATCCGCGAAGAAAGAGCTGTGCTCGAATATGTCCAGCACTGCAGCCGTGAGCTTGACGTCGCCCTCCAGCCGGTCCAGCACCTCGGGGTTGGCAAACGCCTTCTCCAGGAAATGGGAGAACCGTTCTCGCCCGCGGTGCAGGCCGGCGGCGGCGACCGCTTCGGCCAGGTGCGGAGCTCGCTGATCCAGCAGACGCATCAGGTTGCTGGCTGGCGCCGCCCCTTCCACTTCCTCCACCAGTGACGGCTCCGCGGCTGCGGTGTAGTACACCGGCTTGTGCGCGTACACTATGCGGTCATATATTTCCAGGACAGCCGCCAGGTGCTCTTCGATCCGCTGCCGGAGCATCTCGCCGGTCAGCGTCACGCCGGCGTTCTCGGCTGGCATTTTCCGCGCCAGCAAGTCGAGTTCCTCGTCATCGGTGGGCAGGGTGTGAGCCTGCCGGTCTTCATCCATCTGAATCCGGTGCTCCACCTGACGCAGAAACTGATAGGCTGCCGCCAGGCGGCCGTACTCCACGTCGGACAGCAGCCGCTTGTCCCGCAGCCGAAATAATGCGAACATCGTCCCCCCGTGGCGCACCCACGGCTCGCGTCCGCCATGCAGGCGCTGCAGGCACTGCACCAGGAACTCGATATCTCGTATGCCCCCGGGGGCGAGCTTGACGTCCAGGCCGCGGCCACTTCGCTTCTTCGCGGCCACCTTTTCACTGATGCGCTGGCGTGTCTCGGAAACCGCCTCCACCGCGCGAAAGTCCAGGGAGCTTTGGTAGATCAAAGGCTCGACGAACTCCAGCAGAGCCGCGCCCGGCCCCGCTTCCCCCGCCGAAACGCGCGCCTTGATCAGCATCTGCTTCTCCCAATCGCGCGCCCGTTCCCCGTAGTACGCGCGGGCGCCGTCTTCCGAGATGCAGATCTCGCCCAGCGTGCCGTCGGGCCGCAGCCGCAAGTCCACACGGTAGCACTGGCCATCGGCTGTGTAAGCGGATAGCAGCGCGGTGTATTGGTTGGCGACCTTTTTGTAGAACTCCTTGTTGCTGATCCGCGTTGCGCCATCGGTCTCGCCGTTACCGCCGTAGACGAACATCAGGTCGATATCGGAGCTGTAGTTCAGTTCCTGGCCGCCCAGCTTGCCCAGCGAAATCACCGAGAAGCCGCATGGGGCGCCGTCGTCGAGACGCGGCTCGCCGTGCCGCTCGACGAAATCGGCGCGGATGCGCCGGTACGTTACATCCAGGATGGCGTCGGCTAAGTTGGAAAGCTCCTCGGCGACCTCGGATAACGCCGCCACGCCCATCACATCGCGCAGCACAATCCGCAGCAACTGCCGCCTTCGAAAACGCGCCAGGTGAACCGCAGAAGGCACGCCCTGGTGGTCCCGGCCGAGGAAATCGAACAGCCGCTCTTCGTAATCCTCCACCGACAGCGCGCGGTAGAAGCTGCCGGAAGTCGATACCTGGAGAATACGCTCCGGATTCTTGAGTACCGAGTCGGAAAGAAAATGACTGTACGAGAAGAGAGTCACCGCGCAGCGCAGCGCCGCCGGCGAACTGGAAATGCGATCGAATGCCGAGGGGGAATCCTGCCGGAGCCGCTCCAAAAATCGCGCCGCCACCTTCGGGTTTGGCACCGAAGCCAGCAACAATTGGATGCGCGTCGCAACACGCTCCGGAAGCCCGGCGCCGAGCCGGATGACGTCGAGCGAACTCTCCATGCAGTCAGGCCAACTGGGCCACGACTGCAATTATATCCCCCGGTCCAACCGGGCCCGGTTCGACCACGCTGGCATAGAATCCGCTCATGCCCCAGCGCGGCGACGTGTGATCCAGAGCCTTTACCCGCTGGTCGTAGATCTCCTGCTTGAGGGATTCGCCATAGACATCCAGCGCGCCGCATGGCCCGCGCGGTTGGGTGATCTCGAGCAGCGCCCCGCCAGCGCGTATGCGATCGCCGATGCGGATATCGCGCACGTCGATGCCCCGAGTGGTGAGGTTTTCTCCCAGCGCACCGTAGAACACCGGATATCCGCGCGCCTTAAGTTCATCCACGATTTCGGATGCGATCAGCAGGATGGCTTTGCGTGGCCCGCCGTGAACCTCGGGATGCGCGTGGTCATCGCCTTCGACGCCCAGAGGCGCAATAAAGCCTCCCGAAACCGCGCGTTTCGGGAGGCCACCCGGAGAGATGTTGACCTGGACGATCGTGCCGTCTTGCGGGCACATGTTTCAGCTTGTGCCTCTAAATGTCGTAGTACAGGGCGAACTCGTAGGGATGCGGACGCAGACGCACCGCGTCGGCTTCGTTTTTCCGCTTGTAATCGATAAACGTCTCGATGAGTTCCTCGGTGAAGACGTCGCCGCGCATCAGGAACGCATGGTCCTCTTCGAGGCAGCTCAGCGCTTCCTCGAGCGAGCCTGGCATCGATGGCACGCTCTTCATCTCCTCCGGCGACAGGTCGTA
>Ga0335081_10019794_pt1 | contig 10883 bp, 7 predicted proteins | sample Lox_Sample_35_FD_206713 | JGI IMG/M metagenome (GOLD analysis project Ga0335081, IMG submission 206713) | Soil microbial communities from Loxahatchee National Wildlife Refuge, Florida, United States - Lox_Sample_3.5 | ecosystem: Environmental > Terrestrial > Soil > Wetlands | place: USA: Florida...
CAGGCCGCGAGAAGCACCGCGCGGGCGTCCTCTTCAAGCTGCCGCACAAGCTCGAGATGACGCATCTCGTGCCGGTCGAGACGACGACGCATTACGGCGTCGCCATGCTCGATTTTCCCGGGGATCGCCGGCGCCGGCGCGAGGGCTTCAAGCTCACCGATCCCGGCATGGACTTGAAGGGGGCGCTCGACCAGGCGAATTACTGCATCTGGTGCCACCACCAAGGCAAGGACAGCTGCGCGCGCGGCCTCAAGGACAAGAAGAGCGGCCAGTACCAGAAGACCGTCTTCGGCGTGACGCTGGCCGGCTGCCCGCTGGAAGAGCGCATCTCCGAGATGAACGAGGTGAAGGCGCGCGGCCACAGCGTGGGCGCGCTCGCCATCGTCGTCGTCGACAATCCGATGGCGGCGGCGACCGGCCATCGCATCTGCAACGACTGCATGAAAGCCTGCATCTATCAGAAGCAGGAGCCGGTCGACATTCCGCAGATCGAGACGCGGACGCTGAAGGACGTGCTGGGCCTGCCCTGGGGCTTCGAGATCTACGGCCTGCTGACGCGCTGGAACCCGCTCGATCTGCGCCGGCCGCTGCCGCGGCCGGCGAGCGGCTACAAGGTGCTGGTCGTGGGGCTGGGGCCAGCCGGCTTCACCTTGGCGCATCACCTCATGAATGACGGCCATCGCGTCGTCGGCATCGACGGACTCAAGATCGAGCCGTTGCCGGAATGGGCGGCCGGCGTCGGGTCGCGCGGCGGGCGGCGGCCGTTTCGTCCGATCCGCGACATCGCCGAGCTCTATGAATCCCTCGACGAGCGCATGATGGCCGGCTTCGGCGGCGTCGCCGAGTACGGCATTACCGTGCGCTGGGACAAGAACTTCCTGAAGCTCATCCGCTTGCTGCTGGAGCGGCGCGCCGAATTCGCCATGTATGGCGGCGTGCGCTTCGGCGGCACGATTTCCATCGAGAGCGCCTTTGCCCTGGGCTTCGATCACATCGCGCTCTGCGCCGGCGCCGGGCGGCCGACGGTGGTGCCCATGCGGAACGGCTTGGCGCGGGGCGTGCGCCAGGCCTCCGATTTCTTGATGGCGCTCCAGCTCACCGGCGCGGCCAAGACCGACAGCGTCGCCAATCTCGAGGTGCGCCTCCCGGTCGTGGTGATCGGCGGCGGCCTCACCGCCATCGACACGGCGACGGAATCACTCGCCTATTATCCACTCCAGGTCGAGAAGTTCTTGAGCCGTTACGAGACGCTGTTGGCCGAGCGCGGCGAGGCGGCGGTGCGCGGCGTCTGGGACGAGGAGGAGCGCGCCACCGCCGACGAGTTCATCGCCCATGCGCGCGCCATCCGCTCCGAGCGCGCGACGGCGGCGCGCGAAAGCCGTCCTCCCCGCATCATCGAGCTCTTGAACGGTTGGGGCGGCGTCACCATCGCTTACCGCCGGCGGCTCACCGATGCGCCGAGCTATACCCTCAATCATGAGGAAGTGGCGAAGGCGATGGAGGAGGGCATCCGCTTCGCCGAAGGCTTGACGCCCGAGGCGGTGGAGGTCGATCGCTTCGGCCACGCCATGGGTTTGACGGTGACCCGCGCTGCCGGGGGCGGCGCGGCGAGCGTGACCTTGCCGGCGCGCACCATTCTGGTGGCCGCGGGGACGCAGCCCAACACCGTTCTTGGCCGCGAGGATCCAGCGCATGTCGTGCTCGATGGCCGATACTTCCAGGCTTACGACGAGGAGGGGCGGAGGGCGACACCCGAGCGCGTCGCCAAGCCCGAGCACGTCCATGTGCTGATGAACCTTTGGCCGGACGGCCGCGCCATCAGCTTCTTCGGCGACCTCCATCCGTCCTTCTCCGGCAATGTCGTGAAGGCGATGGGCGGCGCCAAGCAGGGCTATCCCGTCGTCAGCCGCGTGCTGGCGAAACGGGCGCCGGCCGGCCCCTCGGCGGAAACGCTGGTGGCGAAGCTCGACGACGAGCTTCATGCCACCGTCGATCGCGTCGAGCGCCTGACGCCGACCATCGTCGAGGTCGTCGTCCGCGCGCCGATGGCAGCGCGCGCTTTTCGGCCCGGTCAATTCTATCGGCTGCAGAATTTCGAGCGTCATGCGCGGCGCGTCGACGGCACGACCCTGGCGATGGAAGGCTTGGCGCTCACCGGCGCCTGGGTCGACCGCGAGCGCGGGCTCCTCTCGACCATCGTGCTGGAGATGGGCGGCTCGTCGGATCTCTGCACGCTGCTGCAGCCGGGCGAGCCGGTGATCTTGATGGGGCCGACAGGAACGGCGACCGAGACGCCGGGCGGCGAGACCGTGGCGCTGGTCGGCGGCGGCCTCGGCAATGCCGTGCTCTTCTCGATCGGCCAGGCGTTCCGGCAGAACGGTTCCAAGGTGCTGTACTTCGCCGGCTACAAGAAGCGGGCCGATCGCTACAAGGTCGAGGAGATCGAGAAAGCGGCCGATGTCGTCGTCTGGTGTTGCGACGAGGCGCCGGGCTTTGCCGCGACGCGCCCGCAGGACCGGAGCTTCGTCGGCAACATCGTTGAGGGCATGAAGGCTTATGCCGCGGACGCTCTCGGGCAGGCTGCGCTCGCGCTCGATGCCGTCGACCGCCTTATCGTCATCGGCTCCGACGGCATGATGGCGGCGGTGGGCGCCGCACGCCACGGCGTGCTGAAGCCTTATGTGAAGCCGGCGCACCGGGCCATCGCCTCGATCAACTCGCCGATGCAATGCATGATGAAGGAGATCTGCGCCCAGTGCCTGCAGGCGCAGAAGGATCCCATCACAGGCGTCGAGACGGTGGTGTTCTCCTGCTTCAACCAGGACCAACCGCTCGACGCCGTCGATTTCCGCGTACTGCATGAGCGTCTCGGCCAGAATTCGGTCGAGGAGAAACTGACGGCGATGTGGATCAACCGCTGCCTCGTCCATCTCGGACCGCCCGGCGCGCTGGCGGCCGAATAGGCGAGGGCCGTGCGATAAAGTCTTTAACAATCAATTCCTGAGAAAATCATTCGCTTCGCCGGAATCCGTCCCGCCGGCAAGGCACGCCGCTGCGACCGTAGCGGGTATAGGAGGGGAACGAGTGCCTCGCCAGTACGCTTCGCCACAGCAGATCGACGCAAATGACCCCGTCACCCCGCTCGGTACAGGATTTGATAACCATCCTTCGCCGATCTTTGTCTATGACGAGGCGAGCCTGCGTTTTCTCGCGGCGAACGCCAGCGCCGTGCGCTTCTACGGCTATGGCCGGACCAAGTTTCGCACGCTCGGCATGGCCGATCTCGAGCTTCCCGAGCCGGACGGCTTGGGTCGGTGCGGGATCGGCCACCACCGCAAGGCCGACGGCACGATCGCGGCCATGCGCGTCGCTACCAGCCGCATCGAGTGGGGTGGGCGCCCCGCAATCCTCGTCACTGCGATCGACGTCAGCGATCTCGAGCAGGCGTTGCTGGACGACGATCGGCGGTGCGGCGATCTGCGCGAGAGCGAGCGGCGATATCGCCACCTCTTCGAAGCCGCGGCCGATTATGCATGGGAGTACGATTCAGACCATCGTCTGGTCAGCGTGTCGCCGGTTGCCGTTTATGAGGCAATTTACGGCGCTCCGGTCGCACGGTTTCTCGGCAAGCGAGCTTCCGAGCATATTGGCCCGGAGATGGGTGCCAAGGCGCTGGCGGCAATCAAGGCGAGGCTCCCGTTCCGCGACGTCGTCTTCTCGGTGAGGCGCCCCGATGGTACGCTGCGCTGGGTGTCGGTCAGCGGCGCGCCCACCTTCGCCGCGAATGGCGACTTCCTTTTCTATCGCGGCGTCGGCGCCGACATCACGACGCGCATCGAAGCCGAGGTCGCGGCGCGCTTGGCGCAGCGCCGTCTGCACGACGCCGTGGCGCATGTGAGCCAGCCCTTCGTCATCTACGATGCTGCCGACCACGCCGTCGCCTTCAATCAGGCTTTCGCCGATCTCTACCGCGGGGCGACGACGAGCACGCCGGTGCGTGACGGGGTCTCGGCCCGCGAGCTGGCGGAATGGAAGCTGCGCCACGATTTTTACGTCGACGCAGCGACCGGACAAAAACCCGATCTCGAGACGTTGGTCGCCCGTTACCAAACCGGCGGCGAGCATGCCTACCGCCTGCGCGACGGCCGCTTCATGCTCGTGACTTACCGTCCCTTGCCGGGCGGCAATCGGGTCGGCCTCTGGACCGATATCACGGCGCTGAAGCGCGCCGAGGAGGAGCGCCGCGACCTCGAGGCGCAGCTTCATCATTCGCAGCGCTTGGAGGCATTGGGCACGTTGGCCGGCGGTGTCGCGCACGAACTCAACAACACGCTGGTGCCGGTGATCGCCTTGACCAAGCGGGTCGCGGCCAAGCTCCCCGAAGAGAGCCGCGAGCGCGCCAATCTCGAGACGGTCATGACGGCGAGTGAGCGGGCGCGCGAGTTGGTGCAAGAGATCCTCACTTTCTCCCGCAAGCAGCAACTGCGTCACGAGGGTCTCGGCCTCGCCCGCATTGCCGAGGATGCGCTCAAGATGATGCGAGGCGCCCTTCCAGCCACCATTCTCGTCGAAACGGCGATCGCCCCCGTGCCGCCGCTCTTGGGCGATCCCGGCCAGCTGCACCAGATGATCGTCAACCTCGTCACCAACGCCGCCCAAGCCATCGGCACCAATCACGGCACGATCAAGATCGCGCTAGGCGTCGATGCCGACCGGAACGAGACGCGATTTTCCGTAGCGGATAACGGGTGCGGCATGGACGAGGCGACGCGCGCGCGCATCTTCGAGCCCTTCTTCACGACAAAGCCAGTCGGCCAAGCCACGGGGCTCGGTTTGGCCGCGGTGCGTGGCATCGTCACGAGCCACGGCGGACGCATCGAGGTGACGAGCGAGCCCGGTCAGGGAACGCGCGTCGAGGTCGTGTTCCCGGTCGAGGCGGTATGACGCGGCGGCGATAGCCCTCTCCCGCAATGCGACGCAATACGGGAGAGGGTCAGATCTTTAAAGCGCCGCCTTAGTTTACCGGTCGTCGGGGTCGGAGAAGACGTCCGGCAACACTTGCGTGTGCTCCTGTTGCACGGCTTGTAGCGCGTTCGGATTGAAACCCAGCGCTTCCAGGATGGTCGGTGCGATCTGCGCAGTCTCCACCGGGCTGGTGACAGTCCTCGGCGAGAAGCTCGGCTTCGACAGCAGCATCATGACGTTGGTGTCGTCATGCGAGAAGCCGCCATGCTCGGCGAGCTTCTTGCCGCTCCCCGAGTAGGTCACGCCGATGTTCGGCGTGACGAGGATATCGGGCGTGCGCGGGTCGCGATTGGGCGGCAGCCCCGGCAGGTTGAACAACTGACCGATCCCGGGTCCCGAGAAAATCTCGCCGATGCCGGCGATGTTGTTCGTCGACGGTGACTGGCTCTCGAGCATGTCCACGGCAGTGGTGGTTTGCGTCGAGTCGGCGAGCCAGATCAGCGAGACATCGTCCTCGGTAGGCCCGATGCCGTTGGCGTTTGCCGGCGACTCGGAGAAGGGAAGCAGTTGCTCAAGGATCGTGGCCGGCGATGTCGTGATCGGGTCCCCGGCCTTGGTGGCTATGCCCAGATAGCGCGCGGAGTCGACAGGGCTCTGGCCGTGCTTCGCCGAGATGATGATCAGCGTCGATTCGAGCAGACCGCGGGCGGCGAGCGCGTCCACCATTTTGCCGATGGAGGCGTCGGCGAACTCGATCTCTCCCAGCAGCGCCGGCGAGGGTCTGCCTTCGTTGTCCATATAGCCGCCGGTCACGCCGACGGATTTCTCGATGAGCTTCTGTCCGACGCTGACGACCTGGAAGTTCATGCCGAAGAGAGCCGGCGTCGGCGCCTTGCTCGCGCCGTTATGGGTGAGCCCGTTGATCTCATTGACGATCGCCTGAACTTTTAGGCCATCGTAGCACTGGATGTTCTCGAAGCTGTCCGTCCAGGCGTTGGACTGGGCGACCGCCGTCTGATCCGGCAGTGGGCTGCAGCCGGGCACCGTGGGCAGCGCCACCGGGACCGAGTTGATTTCCGGCGAGAAGTAGTCATCCACGTTGGTTCCGTTGCCGGGGCCCGACACCGCGATGTAGGACGGGTGCTTGTCCGACCAGGCGGTGTAGCCGCCCGCGCCGTGCACCACGCCGAAGATCGTGTTGGTGCGCACGAAGTTCCAGGGAAAGACCGGAGCACAGCCATTGGCCGGGTCGCGCTCGAGCTTGTTCGGATCGATGGACGCGATCCCGCCATCGACGCCCGCCGGCGCGCCGCCGTTGAGCGCGAGCTTGTTGATGTCGATGCCTTCGTCGAACTCGGTGGTGGTGCCGGTGGGGGTGGCGCCGGCGGTGCAGAGTTGCGGCGCACCGGCGACCCCGTTCCCCGTTGTGGTTGCAGGAGCGTCGAGCGAACGATCGTAGGCCACGTCATAGAATGCACCGACGCTGCGCGGCGAGCCGCCAGTCACGAGCGCCATCAAGCCCGGGAACGAGTCGGACGGCTTCGAGGTGGACGTATCGAGATAGTTGACGCCGGTCTCCCCGAGTGCGGCAAGACGCGGGCAATAGGGCGCGCCGCCGTTGACGTCGCTCACTCCTTTCGAGCAGTTGATGAAATCAAGAGCGTGCATGCCGTCGATGCTGATCAGAAGCACGTGTCTGATGTCGTCTCGATCGAACGCCTCTGCGTGTGGTGCTGCGAACGGCGCAGTGCAGCATCCGGCGGCGAAGACGCCGGCCATCAATCGACGCTTGAAACCTTTCATGGTGCGTAATCCTCCGTGAGCGATGGTTGAGCGCAGCGAAACTACGCGGAGGAAGTGACGCATCAGTGTCGAGCCGATGACGCTGCTGCGTCAGAGGTCGACGCAGGAGTAGCGTTGGGACGCCAGAAGTCGCTCAGCATGGGAGAGATATCGCTCGACGCGATTAGAGTGCGAGCGGTTGCCAGCCTTGCGGCGTGAGTGCCTCGAGCGGACGGAAGCGCGCCTTGTAGGCCATCTTGCGGCTCTCGGCGATCCAGTATCCGAGATAGGCGTAGGGGAGACCCGCTTGGCGCGCCGCGTTGACGAGCGCCAGAACCAGCATCGTGCCGAGGCTGCGCCGCCGCTCCTCGGGATCGAAGAAGCTGTAGACGGCCGAGAGTCCGTCATCGAGCACGTCGACGAGACAAGCGCCGAGGCAATGCCCGCGCTCATCGCGCAGCTCGATGATCCGGCTATGCACAGGGCTGTCCTCGATCATCGAGCGGAAATCGCCGAAGGTCATCGACGCCATGTCGCTATCGGCATGGCGCGACCGCTGGTAGCGCTGGAAAAGACGAAACTGCTCCAACGACGCTTCGCGCTCCTCGACTCGGGCGGTGAGGTCGGCATTGGTCTTCTGGATGCGCCGGAGCGACCGGCTGAGATGAAAGCCGGCGACGGGAATGCGCACGGGGACGCAGGCGGCGCAACCGATGCAGGCCGGCCGGTAGGCCAGATGGTGGCTGCGGCGGAAGCCGGCGCGGGACAAGGCATTGTAGAAGGTGAGCGCCTCGCGCCCGGCGAGCTCGGTCACGAGCTTGCGCTCGAAGCGTCCGGGAATATAGGGGCAAGGGAAGGCGGCGGTGCGGTAGAAATGTTGCGGCGGAATGACCAGCGGCTCAGGCGGAGTTCCGCGCGATCGGGCGGACAATCCCCGCGTGATGCGACCATTTCCTTCCGGCATCGACCTATCCTTCGCGGCCGCGTCTTCAAGGGACGGACCGCTTCCCCCGGGGATTATGACCGAGAAGACCGGTCTTGCGCCAGAGGTTGCATCAGCGCGCCGCCGCCTGCTTTGGGGGTGGCTCTTTCGCTTCGCGCAACAACACGATGCTGATGCGGCGGTTGCGCGGCGAGGTCGGCTGGTCGGGCAGCAGCGGATCGCGCTCGGCGACGCCGCCCACCCGGGCGATGCGGTCCTCCGGCAACCCGTCGGCGATGAATTCGCGCCGGCTCGCATTGGCCCGATCGGCGCTCAACTCCCAATTGGTGTAACGGCCACCCCCGGCATAGGGGATGGCGTCCGTATGTCCGGTGATGGTTACCTTGTTGGGAAGGCGCTGCACCACCTGGGTGATGACGGCGATGAGCTTCTTGGTAGGCTCGAGCAGCTCGGCCGAGCCCAGCGCGAACATCGCCTGCTTGTCCTGATCGACGAGCTGCACGCGAAGGCCCTCGGGGGTCTCGTCGATGATCAGGTTCTGGGCCAGCGCCTTGAGCTCCGGATCCTGGGCCACGGCCTGGCGCAGCATGTACTCCGCCGTGGCGAAGCGCTTGGCCTCGCGCTCGGCGAGCTGGCGCTCGGCCGCCTCGTCGCTGAGCTGCGCGGTCTGCTGCGACTGGTCTGGCGCCGCCGGTTTGTCCGTCTGCATCTGGTCTTGCCCCGGTGCCGGATTGTCCTGGTCGGCGGTCTTGTCGCGCGACGGCGTGCCGCCCTCGTCGCCCTCGTCGCCTTCGTCGGGTTGCCGGAGCGCGGGTCGGTCGAGTGCGAGCGATGGCGCCGAGGTCGGGAGCGTTTGCGCCCCTGGCTGGCCCATGGTCTCCCCGCCCATGACGCCGCCGGCGCCGCTTTGCGATTTCGACGCGATGGTCGGCTCGAAGTAGTCGGCGATGCCGCGCTTTTGGATGTCGGTAGTGACGTTGAGCAGCCACAGCAGCAGGAAGAACGCCATCATCGCCGTCACGAAATCGGCATAGGCGACCTTCCAGGCGCCGCCGTGATGGCTAGGCCCGCTATGGCCCTTGACCTTCTTGACGATGATGGGAACGTTGGAGCGCTTCGCCATGGGCGAGCCTGCTCAAGCGGCCGCGGGAAGGGCTTCAACCGCTTCCTCGACTTCGTAGAAGGTCGGCCGGACATCGGTGTTGAGCGATTTGCGCGCGAACTCGACGGCGACCGAGGGGGCGTAGCCCTGCATATAGGCAAGAATTGCCGCCTTGATGCAGAGGAAGTAGCGCTGCTCTGCCTCGCCTCGGCCTTTGACGGCAGACGCGATCGGACCGACGAAACCGTAGGCGAGCAACACGCCCATGAAGGTGCCGACGAGCGCGCCGCCGATGAGATGGCCGAGCACGGCGGGGGGCTCGGTGATCGAGCCCATGGTATGGATGACGCCCAGCACGGCGGCGACGATGCCGAGCGCGGGGAGGCCGTCGGCCACCGTCTGCACCGCGCCGACGATCGCCTGGTGCTCCTCGTGATGGGTGGCGATGTCCTCGTCCATCAGCGTCTCCATCTCGTGATGGTTGTCGGTGCCGAGGGTGAGGAGTCTGAGATAGTCGCAGATGAACACCATGGCGTGGTGATCGGCGAAGAAGCGGGGAAAGCGCTGGAAGAGCGTACTCTCCTTCGGGTTCTCGACATGCTGCTCGAGCGCCAGCGCGCCCTTGGTTTTGGCCAGCTTGAAGATCGAATAGAGCAGGCTCAAAAGCTCGAGATAGGATTCCTTGTCGTACCGCTCGGCCTTGAGGAGGGCGGCGACCGCCGCCAGCGTCCCCGAAACGACGGGCTTGCGGTTCGAGGTGATGAAGGCGCCGATGGCCGCGCCGATGATGATCAGGAACTCGAAAGGCTGGAAGAGGACGATGAGGTGCCCGCCATTGAGCAGGTACCCGCCCAGCACGCAAGCAATGACGACCACCGATCCGATGATGAAGAACATGCTGCGCGCCGGGCCTTTTCTAGCGCCGGTAAGGTGGCGGATTTGCGTTAAGATATGGTTGCCGGAAGGTTATGTTCTTCTCTTGTTCCGAGCGCTGCGCGGTGGTTGCGCCGTGAGAGAATTCGATGGCGGAAAGCGGAGTGTCGCGCCGGTCGCGCCGCCATAGCATCGACGAAAGCGAGGATCAGGAGGGCGGCCGGGTGAACTCGAGCTTCGGTGCGCGGGGCGTGTGGCGGCTCCTGTTTCTGGTGCTGATCGTGGTTGCGCCATCCCCCTCATCGCGGGCAGGAAATGCGGATGCGCTGCCCTCTTCCGCGCCCGCCAGCGCCCCGGACATGAAGACCCTCAAGGAGCGGCTCTCCGACAAGGCGTCGGACGAGCAGCGCGTCGACAATTGCCGCGTGCCCTCGGATCGGCGCGGAACGAAGCCGAGGCCGGATTGCGCCCGCCCGCTCAGCCGGCCTTCCGCAAAGTCAGATTGATGCGGCAGCGGCCGGTCAGAGGGTGATCGCCCTCGGCCAGCGTGTCGACGCCATGGAACACCAGCCGCGAGGGGCCGCCCCAGACGACGACGTCCCCGCTCTCGAGACGAAAGCGCCGCGGCCGGTCGCTTCGCTCCAAGGCGCCGAAGAGGAAGGTCGCCGGCAAGCCCAGCGACACCGAGACGATCGGCTGCGCGAAATCGTGCTCGTTCTGATCCTGATGCAGCGAGAGCCGCGACCCCGGCTCGTAGCGATTGATGAGGCAGGCATCGGCCGCGAAACCTGCGAACCCTCCGGCCGCTGCGGCCCGCGTCGCCAGCGCGGCGAACCCGACGGGCATCGGCGGCCAGGGCCGGTCTGTCTCGGGGTCCGCGGCGTCGTAGCGGTAGCCGCGGCGGTCGGTCACCCAGCCCTGGGCGCCGCAATTCGTCATCGCCACCGACATGCGATAGCCGCCGGGCGTGACCATGTGGCGGAAGGGCGCCGCCGCGACGACGCTTTCTATCGCCGCGAAGAGTACCCCCGCCTCGTTGGCGGCGAAGCCGCGCAGCAACATCGCACCCTCGGCGATCCGCTCGGCGGCAGGGTCTGCAGGCCGTTCAGCCGCAAACAAGTCGCCCATTGCTGCGTCGTCGAGCTTTCCCATGCGTGCCATGTGTGATTTCCGCCGGACGATGTTAGGGGCGTTCGCTCCTGATCGAAAGGTCGGCAT
>Ga0335081_10019795_pt1 | contig 10882 bp, 9 predicted proteins | sample Lox_Sample_35_FD_206713 | JGI IMG/M metagenome (GOLD analysis project Ga0335081, IMG submission 206713) | Soil microbial communities from Loxahatchee National Wildlife Refuge, Florida, United States - Lox_Sample_3.5 | ecosystem: Environmental > Terrestrial > Soil > Wetlands | place: USA: Florida...
GATCCCTGGCGGCTCGCTCGCCGGCGACCTTGTATTGATCGAGCGAGGGACCTGTGACTTCTCCACCAAGGTGTTCAATGCGCAGAACGCCGGTGCGGTCGGAGTCATCGTCTACGATCCAACCACGGACAACTTAATCATCCCGGATGGGCTGTTCGGTACCTCCATCCCAGTAGCATTGATCGGCAAAACAGCAGGCACGGCACTCAAGAGTTTCATTGATGCAAGTCCTGGTTACACGGCAACTCTGGAACTGGTAGCGGAAGCGCAGCAGTACAACATCATGGCGGCATTTTCGTCGCGTGGGCCGACTCTCAACGGCATGCTGAAACCGGATGTGACAGCGGTCTCCACCGACCTCTATATGGCGACGCAGCGCTTCAATCCCGATGGAGACCTTTACGGCCCGGACGGCTATACCGTCGCCAACGGCACCAGTTTCTCCACCCCGCAGGTTACCGGCGCCACCGCGCTCGTCAAACAGGTGCACCCGGACTACACGCCCGCCCAGTTGAAATCAGCCGTGGTCAATACCGCTGTGGGCAACGTGCTGACTGAAGACGGCTCAACCCCAGCCTTTCTGATCTCGCAAGGAGCCGGCCTGCTCGACGTTGCCGCAGCCCTGTCGACCACGGTCACAGTCGCTCCTACAAACGTTTCGTTTGGGTATCTCACGAGCTTTCCCCCGGCTAAGGTCCCCCTCCAGATCACCAATACAGGGTCCTCGTCGGTCAATCTCGCGCTAGCGGTGACCGCGCTCACCTCGGATGCCAATGCCAAAGTAAGTCTCAGCTCGACCTCGGTTTCCCTCAGCGCGGGTCAATCAACCACGGTCACCGCTTCGCTCGGCGGCACCATGCCCGTCGCCGGCAGTTACGAAGGATTCATTACCATCAAGGGTGGCGCAAAGGAGCTACAGGTGCCGTACCTATACGTCGTGGGCGATGGCGTGCCCTTCAACGTCACGGCTACCTTCAGCGCGAGTTTCGATTGCACCGTCGGCCAGATCGTTCCTGAGGGCGCGCTTGCCTTCCAGCTCATCGATCAGTGGGGCGTCCCCATTTCCGGGATTCCCATCACCTGGACCGTCACACAAGGCGGGGGTACGATCAGCAGCGATCCGGACCTGACCGATTCCGAAACAGAAGCCGCCCCCGGGGTGCCCGGCTTCGGATTCGCTAACGCCATTTGCGGCTCGACGGCCGGCCCCCAGGAGTTTGTGGCCACCGTCGGCGGTATGCAAGTGACATTCGACGGAACCGCGCGTCTTAACCCCACCATCAGCCCATCCGGCGCAGTGAATGCAGCCAGCTTCGAGGTTGGCCAGGGCGTGGCTCCCGGATCCTACATCGCTTTGTTCGGCACCGGTCTCAGCGATACGACCGACGTCTTCACGACCTCCTATCTGCCATTGGGCATCGACAATGTCTGTGTCAGCTTCGACGTGCCCGGCGCCAACCTCAGCCTGCCCGGTCTCATCTCTTACGTCAGTCCCGAACAAGTCAATGTCCAAGTGCCGTGGGAGTTGCAGGGGCAATCGTCAGCCGTCATCAAAGTCACCGTCGAGGATAGCCAGGGCTCTGTCTATAACCTGCCCCTGGCCACGTACTCGCCAGCATTTTTCGACTTCGTAGATCCAGCCAGCAATGACATCCTGATCGTCGCGCTTGATGCATCCGGCAATCTGATTGCGTCCTCGCATCCGGCGACCCGCGGTCAGGTGGTCCAACTCTACGCCAACGGCTTGGGACCCGTAAACAATCAGCCCGCCGACGGTGAACTGACACCCGTGTCCCCACAAGCCACCACCACGACTAACCCCACAGTTACCATAGGCGGCCAGACAGCCACCGTCCGGTTCAGCGGACTCGCGCCGAATTTGATCGGCGTATATCAGTTGACTGTGACAGTTCCCGTGAATATTTCCACGGGATTGCAACCGGTCGTCGTGACCATCAATGGCGTGTCGTCCCCGGCTGCGCATTTGCCTGTGCAATGAGGCGTGACACTCGCTGATAACGTCGGTTAACCATCGCTCCTCTTGCCTCGGTGTGCGGCGGAAACTTACAATGGCGATGCGGCTCCTATGGACTGGTATTACGCCGAATCGGGGCGTCAGGTGGGTCCGATTCAGGAAGAATCGTTCGACGCGCTCGTTCGCTCAGGCGTCGTGCGGCCCGACACTCTGGTCTGGCAGCAGGGGATGCCGAACTGGCAGGCCTATGGAACGGTTCGCCCGGTAACCGCGCCTGTCGCACCACCACCGGATGCGGCAGCCGCAGTCACTCGCGGCCCTTCGACCCGTTTCTGTAGCGAGTGCGGACGGCCCTTTCCTCAAAGCGAGCTCATTCCCTTCGGCAGTTCTTTCGTTTGCGCCACGTGTAAGGAAACCTTCGCTCACAAGCTGCGGGAAGGCGTCAATTCCGCAGGCGCGCTCCGCTATGGCGGATTCTGGATTCGCTTCGTTGCGATTCTGATCGACGGTGCCATCCTCGTAACCGTCAGCCTGCTGTTAAGTGCGTTTGGCGCCTTTGTGTTTTTCGCTGGCGGAGCGGCGCGCGGAGCCGGGGCCATGGCCGGACTTTCCGGCGCATACATCGCCTATCAGGGATTGATGTTTCTCGTAAACCTCGCCATAGCAGTTTCGTACCAGGCTTATTTTCTGACCCGCTACAGCGCCACGCCCGGCAAACTGGCGCTTCGCCTTAAGGTGATTCCTGCGAAGGGAGGGCCGGTCTCACTGCCGCTTGCCATAGGCCGCTACTTCGCCTACTACGTCAGTATGTTCACTCTCGGGATCGGCTATATGATGGCGGGGTTCGACGCGCAGAAGCGCGCGCTGCACGATCGTGTCTGTGAGACGCGTGTGATCCACGCGTAGCGGGAAGAGATGCCCCTGAACTGCGCCCGATGCCAGGCGCCCCTCCCGAATTACTTCTTCATCGCCACTCACCTGATGCCCTGTCCCTCTTGCGGCACAGAAATCAAGGTTCACGCGTTTCCTGCGCTGTTTCGAACCCAACCGGCTCCGGTGGTGGGTGAGCTATCCGTCGCCGGAGAGGCTGGCTGCTTCTACCATCCCGATAAACGCGCCATTGTGACCTGCCATCTGTGCGGACGGTTTCTGTGCGCGCTGTGCAACATCGACTTCAAACAGCAGAACTGGTGCCCCGGCTGCCTCGAATCCAGCAGCCGCAAACGCAAGGGAATCGACTTCGAGAACCATCGTGTCCTGTACGATTCGGTCGCTTTGGGCTTCGCCACACTGCCGTTTCTCGTGTTCTTCTATCCTGCTCTCATCGGTGCGCCCGCAGCGCTTTACATCTCCGTCCGATACTGGAAAGCCCCCGGCAGTATTGTTCCACGCACGAAGATTCGTTTCCTCGTTGCTATTCTGCTGGCCATCGGCCAATTGGTGTTGATGGGATGGCTGATTTACGCCATTGCGCGGGCTCCCAGGCGCGCATGAAGTGGCGAAGCCAGCGACGGTACCGCAGGCTGCCGGGCCGGCCCTTCAACGCCATGAGCCGCGACTCTCTTTGGCTGGCTGAAGATCACTTGCTCTCCGTACAATCCAACCGCTTCTCCGAAACCTACCGGCGATATTACTTTCGCGACATTCAAGCCTTCACCATCCAGCGCACTGCGCCCATCAGCCCGTGGACGTATGCCGCCGGAGCCGTGGCGGCCGCGTTCCTTGCGCCCGGGGCATTGTTTGAATATCAAGAAACGTTCCTGTGGATCTCGGGGGGCCTGTTTTTGGCCATCACTCTGGCTCTGATCGGCCTTGGTCCCACTTGCGCGTGTTACATTCAAACCGCCGTCAGCCGCGACAGGCTCGGATCCTTGCGCTGGATTCGAACCGCGGAAAAAGCAGTGAGCATTCTGCAGCCGGGCATCGAACAAGTGCAAGGCGCCCTGTCCCCGGAACTGGCGGCGCTACCGTCCGAGCCGCCGCCGATCCAGGTGCCGGCGATCCAGCCGCCGCCACTGCCCGGAGTTAAGCAGCCGGAGACTGGCCGGGGCTACGAATTCCTTTTCGTTGTTCTCCTGCTGGATAGTCTCCAGTCCTACCTCAGCTTGTCCCACCACGGAACCGCTCTGGATGTCGCGGGGTGGACCATTCTGATCACCGAGGTCGCCTGCATCCCCTGGCTCCTCATCCGGCAGAGGCGCTTCGAGGTTCCCCGCTCCATTCGCGTCATCGTGATTTTGGCGCTGGTTGTCACCGCCGGATTCACCTACGTTGTCTACGTGCTCAGTACCGTCGCCAGGCAAGTGAAACCCGGCACTGTTACCTATCCCGGTTACGCTCCCTTGCATGTAACTGCTGTCGCGGTGTATGGCGTCCTCGGTATCGCCGGCCTGGGGCTCATGACGCGTCACCGGCAATCCTTGCGCCGCCCGCCGCCCGTACCTTCTCCGCAGTGAGGACCCGGCCATCTCCACACTTGCCCATCAGCGTTGTTTTCATCATGCGCACCGCGAGGCGGTTTGCCGCTGTCCGAATTGTGCGAACTACTATTGCCGCGAGTGCGTCATCGAGCATGAGGACACGCTCCTCTGCGCGGCGTGCCTGCGCCGGCTGGCCTCACCCGCACCGCGCCAACGGACCCTGGGCCGCGCCGCGGGTGTCCTCGCCGCATTCGCCGCTCTGCTCCTCTCCTGGCTCTTTTTCTACTATGCTGGACGCGTTCTGATCCTGATAACACCCGACGTCCACGAAGGAACCGAATGGCAGCCCTAAAGGAGCGCGGCGCCATCGAGTTGCTGGAAGAGGCCTTTCACCTGCTTCGCGAGGCTCCGGCCAGCGTGCTCCTCCGCTACTATGCCGGAACCCTTCCCTTCTTGCTCGGCGTGCTCTTCTTCTGGACGGAAATGGCGCACAGTGCTTTCGCGGCCGCGCGCTGCGCCGAGGAGTCCTTGGGTGTTGCCGCCCTCTACATCTGGATGGCTTTCTGGCAGGCACGGTTCGCCCGTGGACTGTATGCGCAACTCAGCGGTTCCGCTGCCCCCGATCCGATCGTCGTTTGGAGAACCACGTACCTCCAGGCATCAGTGCAATCCAGCAAGCTCGTCGTCCTGCCGGCGGCGCTGCTATGTCTGTTGCCGCTGGCGTCTGTCTTCGCTTTCTATCAGAACGCCGCTGTCTTGGCCGATGCCGCCCCCAACCTGCGCTCTCTGATTTCGCAGGCAGCCCGGCAAGCCGGTTATCGTGCGCGGCAGAACTGGATGCTGGTTTCGATTCTGCTGCTGTTTTCTTTGTTTACTTTTCTCAATCTCGTGGCCACACTTTTTCTCGCCCCGCATCTGGTCAAGATGTTGCTCGGAATCGAAAGTACCTTCTCGCGCAGTGGCGTCAATCTCCTGAACTCGACGCTCATCGCCGCCGCGGCCGGCCTCGCGTGGGCTGCCGTTGATCCGCTCATCAAGGCGGTTTATGTGCTGAGATGTTTCTACGGTCAATCCGTGATTACTGGGGCGGATCTCAAAGCAGCCATTTCGACTCTCCGGCGCGCCGCCACACTGGTGTGCCTTCTGGCGGCCATTGGTCCCGCCATCCGCGCCGAAATCCCCATACCGCCTTCCGATCTTGACCGCTCCATCGATCAGGTCATCCACCGCCCCGAATACGCCTGGCGCATGCCGCGCAATGCGGCTGCAAAGGACGCCCCGCCCGGCTTTCTCGACGATGTTGCGGATGCGATGGGACGCGAAGTGCGCCTGGCGGCACGCTGGTTGCGAAGCATTGTCGAGTGGCTCCGCGAGAAATTCCGCGACGAGCCTTCACCGGCCGATTCCGCGCGCGGCGATCTGCGCTCCATCCAAAAACTTCGCTGGCTGCTTTACTCGTTGATTGCCTTGCTGGCGATTGCGGCCGCAATTCTTCTCCTGCGCATCTTCCGTGCGAAACGAACAGCCAAGCCGATCACACAGACCGCCCCGGCGGCCTTGACCGAAAACTTGACGGACGACCGCGTAGAGGCTGACAAGATTCCGGAGGATCGCTGGCTCGCTCTCGCCCACGAACTGATGGCCAGCGGTGATCTGCGCACCGCCGTCCGTGCTCTGTATCTCGCCAGCCTCTCGTATCTCGCGCGGCACGGACTGGTCACCGTCCAGGCAGCCAAAACCAACCGCCAGTACGAAACCGAATTGCGGCGCAGAACCCGCGACAAAATCGACGTCGCGCAGCTGTTTTCCGAGAATGCCCGCGTCTTCGAGCGCGCCTGGTATGGCGATCATCGCGTGAGCATGCAGATCGTCGAGAGCTTTCAAGACAATCTCCAGAGGATGAAGGCACGTGCGGAAAGCTAGCTGGCTCGTGCTGGCGCTCGCGCTGGCCTTCGCCTTCGGCCTGGCCCAACTGTTCCGTTGGCGGTTCGAAGCGGGTGACGTATACCCGCAATACTCATCCCTCCGCACCGATCCACTGGGAACGCGGGCGCTGTTTGAAAGCTTCCAGGCAATCCGCGGCGTTTCGGTCGCGCGAAACTATCAGCCGCTCGAGCGATTGAAACCCGGCGACACTACAATTTTCTACCTGGGCGTGGACTCGGACGCACTGGGGCCTGCTGATCTGGAAAACTTCGATAAACTCACAGCCGGCGGCGCGCGCCTGGTCATCGGGTTGCTGCCAATTTTGGACTTCCCCCCGGAAACCCTGCGGCGCCGCGTGCAGCTGAAGCCCTGGGGCGTCACTCTGGCGCTCGCCGAGCCGAATCCCAAACGGGTCTCGAACCTTCTCTATTTCATCGTGTCCAAAGATTGGAGCGTGGCTCGCGCCACATCCGGCCACGCCGTCTTGATCGAGCGCAAATTCGGCAAAGGATCCGTCGTCTTGGCGGCCGATGGCTATCTGATGAGCAACCAGGCGCTCATGTTCGATCGCGACGCCGGCTTGCTCAGCTGGGTTGCCGGTGCCAATCGCCGCTTGATTTTTGATGAATCGCATCTTGGGGTAACGGAAACGGGAAGCGTGGCCGCGCTGGGTCGCCGCTATCACCTGCACGCATTCGTAGCCGCGCTCTTACTGCTCGCCGTGCTGTTCATCTGGAAAAACTCCATGCCGCTCGTGTCTGCGCCGCCGGTGGAACATTCCACCGCTCCGGCCGCGCAATCGTGGGGTATGCCGCACTATCTGTTGCGGCGTGCCGCTCCGCCGGGGGAATTGATGGCCGCGTGCCTGAACGAATGGCGCAAGTCTCTTCCGCTCGGGCCGCGCTATTCGGAAAAAAAATTGCAGCGCGCGGAAGAAATCGCACGCAGCGAGCACGATCCGGTCAAAGCCTATCGCGCTATCGGCCAGGCGCTCGCGGGAGAGAAATGATGGAAGAACAGTTGGAACGTGAGGCCGCGCTCGAAAGGCTGCAAGACGTGCTCGCGCGCGTCAAAACGGAAGTGGCGAAGGTGATCATCGGCCAGCATAGCGTCGTCGAGCAGGCCATCATCGTCATCTTTACCGGCCAGCATGCGTTGATTGAGGGCGTGCCCGGAGTCGCCAAGACCCTGCTCACACGTACCCTTGCTCACGTGCTCGGCTGCGAGTTCGCGCGAATTCAATTCACCCCTGACCTCATGCCCGCCGACATCACCGGCACGAACGTATTCAACCTGCAGCGCAACGAATTTACCTTGATTCGTGGCCCTGTATTCACCAGCTTTCTTTTAGCCGACGAGATCAATCGCGCGCCCGCCAAAACGCAATCCGCGCTGTTGCAGGCCATGCAGGAGCGCTGCGTCACTATCGACCGGGAAACCCACGCCCTTTCCCCCAACTTCACTGTGTTCGCCACGCAAAATCCTATCGAGTCCGAAGGCACCTATCCCCTTCCCGAGGCGCAGAAGGACCGCTTCATGTTCAAGATCGCCATGCCCTGGCCGGAACGCGATGACGAACTCGATCTCGCGCGCCGCACCCTTGGGGCCGATTCGCCCGAAGCCATGCTGGCCCGCGGCGCTGTCCAACCGGTGCTCCGCGTGGAAGAGATCGCGCCGCTGCGCCGGTCTCTCGAACAGATCACCGTGCGTGATGAGCTGGTAACTTATCTGGTGGATGTCATCCGCCGCACGCGCACGCACGAAAGTGTGCTCGTGGGCGGGGGGCCGCGCGCCACGCAGGCCCTCTTGCTCGCCAGCCGCGCCTACGCCGCGATCTGCGGCAGAGACTTTGTAGCCCCGGATGATATCCACGCGGTTGCCGTACCCGTGCTCGGGCACCGCCTGATCTTGCGGCCTGAATTCGAAATCGAAGGCATCACCGTGCTGGAAGTCATTCAGAAAATCCTGGCCGAAATTCCGGTGCCGCGATGATTGTTCCGCGGACACGATTGCTGGTAGCGGAAGCGCTGATCCTGCTGCCCTGCGCAGCGGTGGGAGCGCTCGTGCCGGATGTCGCCCTCACGTGCATTGCCATCGCCGTTCTCTTTGCCGCCGTCGTCGGCTCCGACGCTCTGCTGGCCCGCGGCGCGCTGGCGGACATCCGTGTGGAAGCTCCGGATGTCCTCCGTTTGGTGGCCGAACGGCCGGCGGAAATTCCCTTGAAGCTCACTAATGCTGCGCCGGCTCCCAAACCGCTGCGTATCGGCCTGGCTCTCCCGGCGGCGATTCCCTCAGCGGCTCCCGAACTGACCCTAATCGCTCCCCCTGGTGTCTCCCGAGCCGCATGCGCCTGCACACCATCGCGGCGCGGCCGCCACGCGCTCGATGCCGTTTACCTGGAAACTCCCTCGCTGCTGGGCCTGTGGTCCAAGCGCTCCCGCTTGCCCGTGCGTTCGGAGCTGCGCGTCTACCCCAACCTGCGCAAGGAGCACATTGAGACCTTGTTCCTCAATCGCGGCAATTTCGGCGTCCACCTGTTTCGTCAGGTCGGCAAAGGCCGCGAATTCGAAAAGCTGCGCGAGTACGCCCCCGGCGACGGTTTTGACGAGATCGATTGGAAGGCCACAGCTCGCCGCGCGCGCCCCATCACCCGCGTTTTCCAGATCGAGCGCACCCAGGAAGTCTACGCGGTCATCGACACTTCTCGCCTGAGCGCTCGCGGCACAACCCTCGATCGTTTCGTCTCCGCCGCGCTTGCCTTGGGACTCGCCGCCCAGCGCCAGGGCGACCTGTTTGGCCTCGTCGCGTTCAGCGACAAGCTGCGCCAGTTCGTCCGCGCCAAAAATGGCAAGCCCCACTACAACGCCTGCCGCGATGCCCTCTATTATCTGGAAGCCGAGAAAGCTTCTCCTGATTTCGATGAGCTATGCACCTTCCTCCGCCTGCGTCTCAGACGCCGCGCTCTGCTCATCTTCCTCACCGAGCTGGATGATCCCGTTCTCGCCGAAAGCTTCATCCGCAACGTGAAGTTGATTTCCCGCCAGCATCTGGTACTGGTGAATATGCTGCGTCCCCTGGGCGCCGCACCGCTGTTTCGGGATGCTGAGGTTCACGAAGTGGACGACGTCTACCACCGCTTCGCCGGTCATCTCTTGTGGCACAAGCTCCGCGAAACCGAAAAGGTGCTGGCCAACGCCGGCGTCCGATTTTCATTGCTCGATCCTGCGCGCCTCAGCGCCGAGCTCATCGCCTCCTACCAGAACATTAAGGCACGCCAGCTTCTATGATTCTCGACCTGCCCAGATTTCTCGCCACCGAGCGCCGTTACTGGACCGGGCTCGAATCTGCCCTTGACCGCATTGAAAGCGACCCCTCGCGCCGGCCCCAGCTCGACGAAATCAAGACCCTGCACTACCTCTATCAGCGCGCCTCCGCGGACCTAGCCAAAATGGCGACGTTTTCCTCCGAGCCGGAAACGCGCCGATATCTCGAATCTCTGGTTGCCCGCGCGTATGCCGAGATCCACGAGAGCCGCGAAGCTCGCCGCCGCGTGCAGGTGCGGCGCTGGTTCGCTCAGGAGTTCCCGCAAGCCTTTCGCCGCCACGTGCGCGCCTTCTGGCTGGCAGTTGCCATCACCTTGGCCGGCTGCGCATTCGGTGTCCTGGCCTTGCGCATCGATCCCGAAGCCAAAGCCGTCATCATGCCTTTCAGCGGCTTATTGGAAAGCCCCGCAAAGCGCGTTGCCCGCGAGGAACACACCAAACAAGACCGCCTCCACGGCGTGAAAACCACCTTCGCGGCCGAGCTGATGGCACACAACACGCAGGTGGCCTTCACTACGTTGGCGCTGGGAATGACCTGGGGCTTCGGCACGATCCTCGTTCTTTTCTATAACGGCGTCACCCTCGGCGCGGTCTCCGCGGACTATATTCAGGCCGGCCAGTCCAGCTTCCTGATGGGTTGGCTCCTCCCGCACGGCGCCGCGGAGATTCCCGCCATCCTTCTCGCCGGACAAGCAGGCTTCATCCTGGCCGGCGCACTCATCGGTTGGGGAACCAGCCTCCCCCGCGGCCAGCGCTTACGCGCCGTTTCGCGGGATGTGCTGACTTTGATCTTGGGCATCTCCCTGCTCCTTGTATGGGCCGGGATCATCGAGGCGTTCTTTTCGCAATATCACCAACCGGTGATTCCCTACGCCCTCAAAATCGCCTTTGGCGCCGTGGAATTGACGGCGCTCACTCTCTACCTTGCCCGCTCCGGATCATCCGCCCAATGAGCCTGTCGCGCACAAGTTCGCTCGTCATTGAGACGCCGGAAGGGATTTCCTTCACCCTGCTTCTCGCCAGCCCGATCACGCGTTTCCTCGCCTGGCTCATCGACTTCCTCGCCATCCTGGCGCTCAATTCCGCGCTCCAGAACGCCTTGCAAATCATCGGCGTCCTAGGCGCGGATTTCTCCCAAGCCGCCGGCATCCTCGGATATTTCGGCCTCTCAACCGGTTACGGCATCGTCCTCGAATGGCGGTTGCGCGGGCAGACCCTGGGGAAACGCGTCCTCGGGC
>Ga0335081_10019796_pt1 | contig 10882 bp, 9 predicted proteins | sample Lox_Sample_35_FD_206713 | JGI IMG/M metagenome (GOLD analysis project Ga0335081, IMG submission 206713) | Soil microbial communities from Loxahatchee National Wildlife Refuge, Florida, United States - Lox_Sample_3.5 | ecosystem: Environmental > Terrestrial > Soil > Wetlands | place: USA: Florida...
CGAAAAATTCGACAAACGTGTTCGCGACGAGAAAGTCACTGACCTCTTGCCCAAGCTCGATCTCTCCAAGCGCGCCGATTTCGAGGGCGATAAGAAAACACCGCCGAAGAAGATTGAAAAGCTGGACAAGGAACTCAAGAAGCTGCAGAAAGAGCGCCAGTTCAAAGAAGTCGAAATGCGCTTCGACGAAGAGCACACACTTTGGGAAGTTCGTTATGTGAACTCCCAAGGCGCGGAACATCTCATCAACTGGGAGTTGGCATCGACACCGGGATATCGGCAACTGCTCTCAAAGTTTAAGCAGATCGAGGCCTACATGGAGCCTCCATTCGTCGTTGAGACAATCACGAAGGGTCCTTCGAGCAACGGCAGTGCAAATGGAGAGACCGAGGACCTCAGCGATGCCGAGCGCGAGGATCTTGAAAAAACTCAGAAGAAGACCACGAAAGAAGTGCCTGTGAAGGCCGCGAGCAAGAAAAAGGCTGAGCCTGAGATTGCCGAAAAGACGAGTCCTCGCGATTTGCGCGACTACGTGCTGGCAGAAGGCCGCAAAGGCTACGACGTGCAACGCTATAAAGGCCTCGGTGAAATGACCGCCCCACAGCTTTGGGAAACCACCATGGATCCCGAGCGGCGCACCCTGCTCTCGGTTAAGCTGGAAGACATTGCCGAGTGCGAAACCATCTTCACAACGCTCATGGGTGAAGACGTCGAGGCTCGCCGCAAGTTCATTGAAGACAATGCCCTAGATGTAAAAAACCTGGACATTTAGTCTGGTCTGCCTGATCAGGGCATCGCTTTTTGAGGAACTTAGCTCCATTCCTCGGGTTATCTCAAGGGGAGGTGCCGCATGAATAGGAAAGTCGTATTTAGAGTTTTAGGAATCTGGATTGCGGGGCTTTGTTGCGCGGCATTGCCAAGTATCGGCTTTGCGGCTAGCAAGCAATACCCGAATGAAGGAAGCGTCACCGCACTCGGCACCAGTCAGGAATTAATGGGGTGGTGATACCACTCCTGTCATTACAAATCTGCATCGCACCTATACAGTACAAACGGCGAGCGAGGTTTTCTCGCTGGAATGTCCGTTTTGGATGACGGGCATTCATGTGCACTCGCCGAGTGAATGTGGCGGCAACAAAAAACTCGCGATTGGCGATACGATTCATTTTCGCGTGGACAAAAACTTTGCTTATCTGCAGACCGACAATGGCAAGGAGCAAAAGCTTAGGATTCTGAGCGAAGGCACAAAAGACAAAGGCGCCCCGGAAGATGTCAAACCATAATGGATGGTTTGACGTGAATGGAAAGAGCGTGGATATCTAGTTCATTCACTGGAGGACGGGCGTCCTCGCCCGTCCAGCCGAGCGAAGTTCGGCTATGCCGGTGCCTACATCGCGGGCGACGGCACCAGCACCAGACCGCCGATTACCCCGGGTTACCTCTGTGTCCCGCAGTGTCCTCGGTGGTTAATTCCTTCCTGCAAGTTCCTCAGCTACTCTCGTTCTTCAAATAGGCCGGGACTCTCCTCCTTCCGCCCAGAGAAAAAGGAGAATTTCGATGAAAAAGCTGATTCTGGTTTTGTGCTGTTTATGCAGTTTGGCCCTGGGGGAAGCCAAATCTAACGACAACCAGCCCGCGCTAACCATCTACAATGGCAATTTCTTTGTGGCCCGTGAGCGCTTTCCGATGGACCTCAAAGCGGGTGTAAACGCAGTTTCCTACGCCGGAATTGCCTCGCATCTGGAACCGGATTCGGTGATCCTTCGTGATCCGAATGGCCGCGCCCTGCAGATTCTTGAACAAAACTATCGCAATGATCCGATCTCGCAGGAGCTGCTGCTGTCCGTCTACGAAGGCAAAACCATCGACTTTCTGGTGCAGCGCGGCGACAAGCAAGAGACGGTCAAAGGCAAAATCATTCGCAGCGGCTATGTTCCCGCCGCCTATGCAAACGGATATCCACAAACCAGCTACATGCAGCCATTAATCGAAGTGGACGGCGTTCTTCGTTTCGGATTGCCGGGCCAGCCGCTGTTTCCTGCGCTAACAGCCGATTCCATCCTGAAGCCCACGCTGCATTGGCTTCTCGAGACCAATGATCCGGGCGCGTTCGACGCCGAAATCTCTTATGTCAGCGGCGGCATGAACTGGCACGCGGATTACAATCTCGTTGTCTCAGACAAGTCAAATAGTAAATCGGATCTGCTCGATATGATCGGCTGGATCACGATGTCAAATCAGAGCGGGAAAACGTTCGAGAATGCGCGCATCAAGCTGCTGGCAGGCGATGTGAACAAAATTCAAGCACCTGGGGTCGGCGGGGCAATCTATGCGGCCGAAGCCAAAGCCATGCGGGCGGACAACATGGCTCCCGTGGTTCAAGAGAAATCCTTCGATGAGTTTCACCTCTACACGCTTGATCGCCCAACCACCCTGCACGATGAAGAAACAAAACAGGTGGAGTTCGTTCGTGGCACCAACATTCATGCGCAGCGAATTTATGTGTATGACGGCGCCAAGCTCGACCAATACGGCTACTACAACCGCGAACAGGTCCGCAACGAGCCGAACTACGGCACCGCATCCAACCCGAAAGTATGGGTCATGGAAGAATTCAAGAACGCGGACGCCAATCATCTTGGCATGCCGCTTCCCAAGGGGAGACTCCGCTTTTACCGGCGCGATACCGATGGCCATCTGGAGTTCGTCGGCGAGAACACGATTGATCACACTCCGAAAGACGAAATGATCCGCGTCTACACCGGCAATGCCTTCGACGTCGTCGGCGAGCGCAAGCGCACCAATTATCACGTCGATTCACGAAACAACTGGATGGAAGAGTCGTTCGAGATAAAAGTACGCAATCACAAGAAAGAATCCGTCAACGTCAGGGTTGTCGAGCACTTGTATCGTTGGACCAACTGGAAGCTCACCGAGCAATCTACCAGTTCGAACAAGACGGACGCGCAAACGGCCGAGTTCCCGATCACGGTGCCTCCAGATGGCGAGGAAGTCGTAACCTACACCGTGCACTACTCGTGGTAAGTCCATATGGCGGCGGACTCCCCGGTCCGCCACGGATAAAACTCAAGCCATGTTCAAAGCTTCTGGAACAAAACAACCGCAGTGTAGGTCTAACTCGGTTGTGGCGGTGCCAAATGAGAAACAACATCCTGGCGATTTGGGAGACTCGAAAAACTTGGATCGGAAAGGCATGGTTCTTGTTCGCTGGAATTGCCGCTGTATATTACGGTGTTGTGTCGCCCTCTCAGGCCTTTCGCGGAGTGGCGATGCAGCGAGCAAGCGCTCTTGCAGCCTTCGAAGACACACGTCATGAACACTGGTTCCAGCCAAGCCCGTCCCCCGCGATGGTGGCGTACTCAGGCGAGGGCGTAGTCGGAGGTGTCCCTGGTGGGGCAGCAATGACGCAACCGGGTGTCATTACACCCGTGGAGGGAGACGATGCGCAGCGCAAGATTGTCCGGACGACTTCGCTCTCGCTCATCGTCGAAAAGCCTACAGAGGTTGCGAGCAAAGTCCAGCAGCTTGCGGAAGACGCCGGGGGGTTTCTTGTGAGTTGGGACGCAAATGGAACTCGGGAGGCAACGAGTGCCTCGTTGAGCATCCGTGTTCCTGTCGCCGAATATCAGACGGTACGACCTTCCATTTTGAAGCTGGCTCAGCGGGTAGAAAACGAGCGCGTGCAGGCGGAGGATGTCACTAAGCAATACGTCGACAACGCGGCTCGGCTTCGTAATCTGCGCGCCGAAGAACGCCAATACTTGTCGATCTTGAAAATGGCTCGGACCGCAAAGGATACCCTTGATATCAGCGAGAAATTGAACCAGGTGCGAGGTGAGATCGAGCAACAGCAATCGGAATTCAATGTCCTTTCCAAACAAGTTGAGCTAGTTGCCGTCTCGCTCTCGCTGCGTAAGGAAACCGAGGCCCAAGGCTTCGGATTGCCATGGCGCCCGGGCTACGAGCTTAAGTTTGCTGCCCGTCAGGGGCTCGAAGGTTTGATCGATTACTCCACTTCCATCATGGCATTCATTTTTTATTTACCTGCAATCGCGTTATGGATGGTAACAATCCTTTTCGGCACTTGGGTGGCATGGAATGTTGTGCGTGGTGCAACAAGGAAGTTGTTCGTAGGCTCCCGGGCCTCAGCGAACAGTTGAGTTGTGGAGAGCTGAGTTGTTGCTTGAATACACTCGATCAAACACCATCCATGCAGCGCCGATAACCAAGAAGACCAGCACACTGCCCTCTGGGCCCACTGTGCCGCCAGTCAGCCAGCGTGATCCGTGAAATGAGGATTGCAAGAGATGCCCGGTCACCATGCCCCCGCTGTCCGGTACTGAATAAAGGTAGCTTTCCCCCCAGTCCCATGAGGCATGCATTCCGACCGCGAACCATAAGCTGCCGGTACGCCGCAATGTGAAACAGAAAAATAAGCCAATCACTGCCGCGCACAGTGACCCCAACCACGTTTCCCCGACATTACCGATCAAATGCAGCGCGCCAAACATCAACGAAAGCAAGACCGCAGCCGGCCAGAAACCCATGCTTTGAGAAGCTGTGAATTGCGTGTAGCCGCGAAAAGTGAATTCCTCGAAAACTCCCACCAGCAAAAAGAAGAAGCCCCAGAAGAACGCGAATTTCAGGATGCGCGCTCCGTGCAATCCCAAAGTGCCAAACGAGAAGACACCGACGCTGCGCATCAGCAGCATCAATACGGAAATGGCTGCGAGCCCCCAAATCAGTCCGGAACAAAACAACCCCGGACGGATCCGCCGGAGCCCTAGACCATACGCGCAAAAATGGCAGTTCTCGATCTTGGACATCGCGAGCGCCGGAAGGACAGAAGAGATCGCCAAGACTGTCTGTATATAGAGCGCCTCCCACAAAAAACCGGAGCCTCGGTCGGGAATCACATGCTCGAAACTCGACAGTACGAAGAAAACAATCGTACCCATCCCTATGTAAAGAAAAATGCGCCAACCCGGGCGCAAACCTTCCTGCCCGACAAAGATTGTGTGTGTCTGCCTGAGATCTGCCCTCGAGTATGTTCTCGGCTGTGATTGAAACGAGTCCGGTATCTCTGAACGATTCGTATTCGCAGCGCGTTTGCAGTCTGACCGCGGCTCATCCATGGCAAGTTTCCATAGAACCTATGAAAATGGTAAAACACTCGCGCACCCTGGGATGGGCAAATTTCTCACCCGCGAACGTTTTGGGCACCCGCAAGTCCTTGCTGGACTTCTGTTGCTACTTTTCCTCCTACAATGTTTTTGGCTGCTGCTTCGCGGTACTTCTCCGCTCGATGTTAATTCATCCGAACTGTTTCGGGTCCAGGAAGGTATCCGCCAGTGGCAAGGAGGAGCTGTTGCGGGAACGCCGGCACCCGAACGATTGGAAGCGGCCAGCCCACCATCTATCGAGATTGAGCAAAATGAAGGTTTCGATCCTGATCATTCTCCCCTGTGGTATTTGTTGGCTTCGGTAGCCTTTGCCGGCAGTGGAGGTTCGTCCAGCGTTGGTTCCGTTCATTATTGGGGATGGCTCGCGCGGCTGCCTTACATCGGCATCGGTTTGTTGCTGGGAGCTTCGCTGTGGTATGTGGCACGCCGTCTGTATGGAAATGCAGGCGGCTACATCGCACTCGTGTTCTATTGCTTTTCGCCACTGATCCTGCGAAACAGCACCCTTTGGCTAGCACGACCCGAAATGGGAGCGGCATGGGGAACATTCGGTTCCGTATTTACCGCCATAGCGGTTGCGCACACCTTGTATGCGCCGCGCGAGGTCGTTCTCTGGAATTGGCGTCGCATCCTATTGCTAGGACTCTCCTGCGCTTTGGCTGTGGGTTGCCAATTCTCGCTCATCATTCTCGTGCCAATTTCAATTGCGTTGATGCTCTATGTGGCTCATAACCGGCGCTTGGCAGCACTTGCCATCTGGGCGGCATCCCTGGCGGTGGCCCTCCTGTTACTGTTTGCCTCTTATGGTTTCCATGCCGGCGTGTTTTGGCAGGGAATGTGCCACGCCCGGTGGTTAGGATTCAGCTGGCGTGCTCTTGGCATGATCGGAGCATATCAGCAGATCTGGCTTCAATTGATTCAAGGTGGCCCCGCTGTGGTCATCGCTCTCCCTTGTACGTTAGCGGCATACGCCCTGTGGCCTCGCGCGCGATACTTTGGCAACACCGTACCGCTTCTACTTTGCGCCTTTTTTGTTTTGCTCGGAGCGGCTAGGCCGCATTATCCAGATGCAGGATTTTCCTTGGTAGCGATTCCGTTCCTCTTCGTCTTCATTTCGGGAATAATCGCTGACCTGCTCGAGACCCGGCAGCGCGGCATGGTGCTTGCCGCCATTTGGGGATTGCTCGTCGCTTCCGCCACCTTAAATGTGGCCCAGTTGCTACGCATCGGCCGACGCTGACGTCCCTTAGTGCGCCGAGGGCTTGATTCCGACACTCGCAAGAAAGACGTCGATTGTTTCGAAAGCCTTCATTTCCTGATCTAAAGTGAAATCGCCGTGACCGCCTCCGGCGATTGTATATAGCTGATTTCGTACCCCCGCCTTTGACAGCGCGTCGTGCAATCTAACCGCCTGCGCGTAAGGCACCAGCTTGTCAGCGTCGCCATGAATGGTCAGGATCGGAGGCACATCAGAACGGACATAGTTCACCGGAGAGAGTTGCTTCGCGAGATCATCGCGATTCGGCAAGCTGTCGAACCAGGAGATGGCGTAAGCCCGCGTTTCCGGGCCATGCAGCATAGCTACAACATCAGTAATGCCGAACCAGTTCACGACCGCGGCCACTTTCGGTCGATTGCTAATGCCCGGGCCGGTCCAGGGTTCATCGTCTTCGTAAGCACAGCCGTTGTCGAAACCCGCCGAAGACGGGATCATCGCCGTGGTCAGAGCAAGATGGCCGCCGGCTGAGCCACCAGTCACCACGACCTTGCTGAGATCAAAGTTGTACTTTTTGGCGTTGCGGCCGATCCAATGAAGCGCGCATAGACAGTCGTCCACGGCCGCGGGCGCCGGGGAAATCTTAGCCAGGCGATACTCTACGTTCACTACGGCAAAGCCTTTCTGCAGATACGGTAAAGCGCCCAGTGAGTAGTTTTCTTTGTTACCGACCACCCAGCCGCCGCCGTGGATCAACATCACCAGAGGCGTCGGACTTTTTGCTTCCGGTTTGTAAACGTCGAGTTTGACCTCGTAATTGTTTGCGACGCGATAAACGATGTTGGCGTCAACGTCGTAGTCGTGCTCGATCTGTATGGCGACGCGTTGCCCATCCAACATCTGGGCGATACTGGCAACGCCGGACGCTACAACCAGAACGGCTAGAAATACACTTCGGCGCATTGAGCCCTCCATGATCGTGACATTGGTGGAGAAGTCTAGCACCTTGTCGTTGAATGTAAACCGACGTCAAGGCTGAGGGCAGGCAAGACAGATTCTGCGCAACCCCGATTGATGGAAATCGTTCTAACTAAGTAGGCAAGCAGGAGGTAAGCTGTGCTTGGGAGATTGGGGTATCATAATCCTGTGGTATATGCGAAACCAGCTTCGGTTGCGGCTTTCGGACTATTGTTGCTGGCACTCACGGTTGGTCAGGCGGTGGCGCAAATCAATGCTGCTCCACCATCCGTGACCTCACTGGGTTTTGGCGGACGAGCAATCAATGGTACGCCTCCCAGTGTCACCTCTCTTGGACCACGTGGGCCGGTGTTCAATCCGGCCTTCCCCAATAGCCGACCGGTGTTCGGCTTTAACCCGCTTCAACCGCACACAGGTGGCCATCATCATCGTGATGGGAACACACCAGCCGGTTGGGTCGGGTATTACCCAGTTCCATACGGGTACTACGATCAGGGCGACGAGGCGGCCGACGACGAGCAGGCCGAGCAGTACAACGGCGGCCCAACCATTTTCGACCGACGCGGATCAGGACAAGCACCGCGACCACCACTTGCCAACGAATCCGTTGGTAGTCAGATGGAACCGTCTGCTCCATTGCAACAGTCTGAAGCCTCGTCCGCTGCGGATCAGCCTGAAACTATTTTGGTATTCAAAGACGGCCACCAACTCGAAGTCGAGAACTATGCCATCGTCGGGAATACCTTGTACGATCTGACCGAGGGCAGGCGTCATAAGATCGCAGTTTCGGACTTAGATTTGGACGCTACCACCAAGCAGAATGGCGATCGCGGCATCGACTTCCAGTTGCCGGGTTCCTAAAATTATGCCCAAGTGGGTGCTCATTTCGCTGCTGATTGCTGGGTTACCGACCGCCGGTTTAGCGCAAGCGCGAGGCGGGTTTGGTGGGTTTCATAACGGCATTGGAATCCGGATTGGGCCTAGTTTCGCGAATGGGCATGGCCACGACCTAGGGAGAAATGTATTCTCGGCTGGTCCATTCTGGTATGCGGATTATCCCGCGCAATCGGCGGTATATGAACCTCCTACTTCATCCGTCGTTGTTGTTCAACCGAATGCCGCATCAGCGGTTGCCGAGCCAAAGCCCGAACCGCTGATGATCGAATGGCAGGGAGATAGGTACGTTCGTTTTAGTGGCCAACACGAAGCAGCGACAGTTGATTACTCTCGAAGAGGGCAAAATACGCAGACCGCGGGAGATCAAGTCCGCCCAGCACAAACCCGCTCGAACGATATAGCACCAGTTGTGCTGGTCTATCGCGACGGCCGTCGGGAAAAAGTAAGCGACTACGTAATCGCCAACGGAAATCTTTATGCGCGCGGCGACTACTGGCGGGATGGATTCTGGACAAAAACCGTGCAGCTTTCAATTCTCGATCTTCCGGCGACGCTCCACATAAATTCGCAAGTGGGCGTGAACTTCGTGCTTCCTTCCAATCCAAACGAAGTCATCACCAGGCCGTAGTGCGAACGTCGCAACGCCGCTAAATATCCCTGAATGACTGAGTATCTTCGCAGAGTCCTCCACGGCATCAGCCAAGCTGCATATGGTATAATCAACGCATCGAGTGACTTAACTAAGCCATTGGTTTGCAACTACTTACACCTGTTTGCGACCCGCAATCCCAAGGCCTGAGAATTCATTATGGCAGATGAACAGAACCCCCAACTTCCCCTAAATCCGCCCGGCGGCGGAGATGGCACCGGCATTCCCGGGGCGGCCAACATTCAACCGGTCAACATTGAAGAGGAGATGCGGAGGTCGTATCTCGATTATTCAATGTCGGTGATTATCGGCCGCGCTCTGCCCGATGTGCGCGACGGATTGAAACCGGTGCACCGGCGCATTCTCTACGCCATGCACGATATGGGCATTCTTCACAACCGCAAATATGTGAAATGCGCCAAGGTCGTCGGCGAATGTCTGGGGAAATACCATCCTCATGGGGACACCGCTTTATACGATTCGCTGGTGCGAATGGCGCAGCCGTTTTCGTTACGCTATCCGCTAGTAGATGGTCAGGGGAACTTCGGTTCTGTGGATGGAGATCCGCCAGCCGCCTACCGCTACACGGAATGTCGTCTGACGCGCATCTCGGAGGAAATGCTGAGCGATATCGACAAAGACACCGTCGATTTCGTTCCGAACTTCGATGAATCCACGCTCGAACCCCTGGTTCTTCCCACACGCATTCCGAATTTGTTGATCAACGGTTCCAATGGTATCGCGGTCGGCATGGCGACCAACATTCCACCGCACAACCTGAGGGAAATCGTGGACGCCACGATTCTGCTGGTCAACAATCCGCATACACCTTTACCGGAAATTTTGAAAATCGTACAAGGTCCGGATTTTCCGACTTACGGCATCATTCACGGCAAGGCAGGGATTCTCGAAGCTTATAAAACCGGACGCGGACGCTTTATGATGCGCGCCAAAGCCGCAATCGAAAACATTACGAAAGAACGGCAAGCCATCATTGTTACTGAAATTCCCTACCAGGTGAACAAGTCTCGGCTGATCGAACGCATCGCCGAGCTGGTGAACAACAAAACGGTTGATGATGTTGCCGACATCCGCGATGAGAGCGACCGCGATGGCATGCGCATCGTAGTCGAGCTCAAACGCGGCGGCGAACCGCAGCTGGTGCTCAATCAGCTCTTCAAGCACACCTCGATGCAGGAAGGCTTCAGTATGATCTTCCTCGCCGTGGTGAACGGCCAGCCCAAGGAAATGGGACTGATCCAGGCGATCCAGCATTTCATTGATCATCGGGTCGACGTCGTCCGCCGCCGTACCGCATTTCTGCTGGCGAAAGCGCGGGAGCGCGAGCACATTCTGGAAGGTTACAAAACTGCTCTTGATCACCTCGATAACGTGATCACGATTATTAGGGGGAGCGCCAATCGCGGCGAGGCGCGCGACAATTTGGTTCTCTACTTCGCCGGGAAGAAAATTGACATCAATACCACGGGGAGGGTGCCCAAGCTTGATTCGGAGAAGCCGTTCACAGCGACCCAGGCTGATGCCATACTCGAATTGCAACTGCACCGCCTGACCAAGCTATCGATTGATGAGATCACTAAGGAATTGAACCTTACCCGCGAAAACATCGCCGAGTTCGAATCGATTCTCGGTTCAGAAAAGAAACTTCGAGGCGTAATCATCAAAGAGCTGGAAGAGATCAAGAAGCTGTACGGTGACGAGCGCCGCACCCGCATCGAAGACGAGGCTGCGGAGATCATGCTCGAAGACCTGATTGCCGACGAGCAGGTCGCGGTAACGGTCAGCCATGGCGGCTATCTCAAGCGGACGCCAATCTCCACCTATCGCATGCAGCGTCGCGGAGGCACCGGGCGCACCGGCATGAAGACGCGCGACGAGGATTTCGTTGAGCACCTGTTTATCGCCTCAACCCACGCG
>Ga0335081_10019797_pt1 | contig 10882 bp, 6 predicted proteins | sample Lox_Sample_35_FD_206713 | JGI IMG/M metagenome (GOLD analysis project Ga0335081, IMG submission 206713) | Soil microbial communities from Loxahatchee National Wildlife Refuge, Florida, United States - Lox_Sample_3.5 | ecosystem: Environmental > Terrestrial > Soil > Wetlands | place: USA: Florida...
TCACGTTCATCCCGCCGATCGACTTGGTCGCCCTGATGGGCATACCGGTCGTTTCAAACTGGGTCACCCAGCGGTCGATGTTCTGGTCGACCGTTCCCCCCTGGTTGCTCCCGAAGTAGAATACGGCGCATTCCCCTCCTTCCGGATCCCCCTCGGAGGCGGAGACACCGTACGTGGCGACGCGCATGGGACGCGTCCCCTCGTCGGTCCACCGTTTCGGTATGGACCAGCGTATCCCGGCCGTCACGCCGGTGCTGCTCCCCAGTGACGCCATGTTCGCACCCGGGATATCCGCCGACTGCTTCTTCGAGCATCCGGCCAGGGGAAGTGCGACGAGTGCCGCCCCGGCTACAAGAGCCGCTGCCATACGCTTCATTCTACCTTTCCTTTCGGCTGTGCTGAATGCGTGCATTGGGCTTAAACATACGCCCGGGGGGAGAAACATGCAACGGGATTTGACCCTAGAAAGTTAACGCGAGCGTGACGCCCGCTCCCTGTGCGGCAACGCCGGGCAGGATATGGAGGGAAGAGCCCTCCCCGGCAGAAGCCTCACCCGGTCCCGCCTCCCCGTCGTCGTGATGGGCGGCGAGATGGCCGAACGTGTAGCCCATGGCCAGTGCCATCGGAAAATCGCTGTACCAGTGCCAGCCCTTGTTCACCAGGCTGATGGCGGTGAGGCCCACGATGCCGTACCCGGCGGGCCTGATCCAGCCGGCATCCGGGTAGTTCTCGCTTACGACGGTGACTGTCGCCATTACCGTCGTGATATGACCGGAGGGAAATGCATAGTAGCGCGGCTGGTTACTGTTGTAGAGGGCGAGCGAGGGGAACGGATGCCACCTCCCGGTCCCGCTCTGCACGACCTGCGGGCTCTCACGGCCGGCGATGTGCTTGAAGAGCTGGACCGCGATGCCGGAAGCGAGGAAGGCCTCGACCGTCCCGCTTGCGGTGCGGAGCGCGCGCTGGTCGTCAATTGCGAACCCCCAGGCCGCGAACGCGCCTGCAAGGGCGAGCGAATACCTGCCGTCACCCGCGCGGATAATCTGGTTGCTGGCGAACCTGGCGTCCGGCGAACTGACGTAGAGGTTGTGGGAGAGTTGATACGTCTGGTGATCGACCACGATGAGCGCTCCCGTGGCAAGGGCGATCCCGCCGAGGTACGGGAGATTCGAGGGACGGAACGCGGCCTCACCCGCCCCCGCCCAGTCGCCCGGGATGTTCGTGAGCATCGAGTACCAGCGGAGCGAAGAACCGGGCGATTCTTCCTGCGCAATTGCGGCCACCGAATCGGGATCCTGCAGCATCGATTCGGGCGCGGTCTCATCCCCTGTCTCAACGGGAGATGGATCTTCCTCCTGCGCCCTGAGCGGTGCAAGGGTGACGAGCGAGGCGGTGAGGATCGCGCACCAGTATGTCGAATGCTTCATCTGCACTCCTGGTTGCAGGTGAACCGGACGCGGACTGCCGTTCAGAAATTCAGGCTGACGATGATTCCCGTCCGCAGGGGATCAAGCAGCGGCGCCACGGAGAACTTCGTTTCTCCCGGGGTCGTCTCCCCGGGGAGCCCCCCGGTCGCGGAGGGGTGGGCGGCGATCATGCCGAACGAGTATCCCATGACCACGGCCAGCGGGTAATCGCTGTACCAGTGAATCCCCGTGTTCCCCATGCTGAATGCCAGCCCCGCGATCGCCGCATACCCGACCGGCCGCGCCCACCACCACTCGGGGTAGTTCTCGATCACAACTGTCACTGTGGCAAGCGCCGTCGTAACGTGCCCCGACGGGTATGCATCGTAATGGGGAACGTGCTTCGAGTACTCGATCTGGTTCGGGAACAGGTCCCAGCGTCCGCCCGGCTCCGTAGAGACGAATGGAGACTCCCTGCCTGTTACGTGCTTAAGCACCTGGACGACAGTGCCGGAGGCCAGGATCGTCTCGACGATCTCGCTCCCCGTCCTGAGCGCGCGCGTATCCTTTGCGACGAACCCCCAGGCCGCAAATACGGCGGCCAGCCCGAACTGCGGCCGCCCGTCACCCACCCACTCCACGTCGTCGCTGATCTCCTTGATGGGGGACGACGTCGTGTACCAGATGTGCGATCGCTTCCAGACCGCGTCGTCGGCGGCAACCATGGCCACCGTGAGCGACGCGGTCCCGGCCATCAGGGGGCCGTAGCGCGTCGAGAATGCCAGGCGGCCGAAGCGAAGCCAGTCCCCGGGGATATTGGAGATCGCGGCGTGCCACGAGGGGAGAAACTCCCCTCCCGCGCGCGATGAATCGGCCGGGGTTACGCCTGAGAGTCTGCTGTCGTCTGCGGTTGCTGTCTGTGTGAGCACCTCCACCGGGCGAAACGCAACGACGAAAAGGACGATGAACGGCATCAGCCGTCCACCGGGGAAAGCCAAAAAAGAACGCATTCACTCCTTAATGTGTCAGAACTCGCGATCGTGGTCAGGCCGGGATTCCTGCGGACCGGAGGAGGCCGTGAGGGGTCCGCGGACCGACTAATATCGGCAATCAGGCCCCGACAATCAAGCCTCCTCTCCGGCGCCAAATGCGGGAGAAGTCCTTGATTCTCGCGAAAATTCCGGCCACATTGTTGTTTGTCGGCACTCCGGAACGCCGGCCGCCACCACCCCTCCGAAAGGATCCACCCCGTGCATCTGCAACTCCTCGACTGGATCATCGTCGTCCTGTCACTGATCATCTGTTTCTTCCCTTCCCTCTTTTTTGGCCGCAGGGCGGGGAAGAGCACCTCGGAGTTCTTCGCCTCGGGCCGTTCCGTCCCCTGGTGGCTGGCGGGACTCTCGATGGTCGCGACCACGTTTTCCAGCGACACGCCCAACCTGGTGACGGACATCGTCCGCCGCAACGGCGTGGCCGGGAACTGGGTCTGGTGGGCGTTCGTGCTCACCGGCGTGGCGACCGTGTTCTTCTACGCCCGTCTCTGGCGCCGTTCGGGGGTCATGACAGACCTGGAGTTCTACGAGATCCGTTATTCGGGAAAGGCCGCCTCGTTCGTGCGGGGCTTCCGCTCGGTCTACCTGGGGCTCTTCTTCAACTGCATGATCATGGCGTCGGTGAACCTGGCCGCCTGCAAGATCGCCGGCATACTCTTCGGGTTCGAGCGGTGGCAGACGCTCCTGTTTATCGGCTGCCTGAACGCCGTGTTCGCAACGTACTCGGGGCTCTGGGGGGTGCTGGTCATCGACATGGTCCAGTTTTTCATCAAGATGACCGCGGTGATCGCGGCGGCCTACTTCGCCGTGACGCTCCCCCAGGTCGGAGGGCTCTCGGGGCTCGTCGCAAAGCTCTCCGCGCTCAAGGGACCCGGCGGCATCAATTACCTGAACATTCTCCCCGACTTCACGAACAACTGGGACATCGCGCTGGCGGTGTTCGTCATGCCGATCGCCGTCCAGTGGTGGGCCGTCTGGTACCCGGGAGCGGAGCCGGGCGGGGGAAGCTACATCGCGCAGCGGATGCTCGCCTCCCGTTCCGAGCGCGATTCACTGGCGGCCGTCCTCTTTTTTAACGTGGCGCACTACGTGCTGCGTCCCTGGCCATGGATCTTGGTCGGACTCTGCTCGCTCATCGTGTACCCGCAGCTCTCCGACATCCAGGCGGCGTTCCCGGCGCTCGACCCGCGCCTCCTCGGTCACGATATCGCCTACCCGGCCATGCTCAAGTTTCTCCCGGTGGGGTTCATCGGTCTGATGGTCGGGGGATTGATCGCGGCGAACTCCTCGACGATCCTGACGCACCTCAACTGGGGAGCGTCCTACCTGGTGCACGACTTCTACCGGCGGTTCCTCAGGAAAGAGGGGACCGAGAAGCACTACGTGGCGGTGGGTCGCATGGTCACGCTCGGGCTCTTCTTCGCCGCCTCCGGCACGGTGTATCTCCTGGACAGCGCAAAAGACGCCTTCGACATCATCGTCCAGGTCGGCGCCGGAACGGGCCTCCTGTACCTGGTCCGCTGGTTCTGGTGGCGCGTCAACGCATGGAGCGAGGTGGTCGCGATGATCAGCTCGTTCCTCATTTCCGTCATCCTCCTGGTGCTGAACCGCTCCGGCATACACGTCAGCACGCATGCGGCGCTCATGATCACGGTTGCTTTCACCACCATCTGCTGGATGCTGACGGCCCTCTTTGGGCCAACGACGGACAGACAGACGCTGATCGCATTCTACAGGAAGGTGCGGCCGGCCGGCCCCGGCTGGCGGGCGATCCGGCAGGAGGCCGGGATGCCGGAGGGGGCGCCAGGCGGGGACAACATTCCGCTCGCGCTCCTGGGCTGGTTCGCGGGCTGCACGGCCATCTGGTCCGCGCTGTTCACGGTCGGGAATTTCCTCTACGGACGCATGGTCGCCGCCGGGCTCCTCACGGCCGTATTCTGCGTCAGCGGCGGAGTGCTGATCTACGTATTCAACCGCCTCTGGAAGAGCAATGGAACATTAGAGAAAGGAACAGACTCATGACGCCGATTGCCCCTACACTGCTGACGATTCTCGCCGCGGGAGCGATGCTCCTTGCGGGATGCTCCCCCTCCCCCTCGAACGCGCCCCGCAGGTCGCGCGAGGTATTCGGGAACGTCGACGGGAAGCAGGTCTTCCTCTATGCCCTCTCCAACGGGAAGGGGATGGAAGCACGGATCACCAACTACGGCGGGATCGTCGTCTCGCTCGTGGTCCCCGACCGCGCGAACGCGCCGGGGGATGTCGTGCTCGGCTACGATTCCCTCTCGTCCTACCTGAAGGCCACGCCCTACTTCGGAGCGATCGTCGGCCGGTACGGCAACCGGATCGGCAAGGCAAAGTTCACGCTCGACGGGAAGGAGTACACGCTCAAGGCCAACGACGGGCCGAATACGCTCCACGGGGGGCTCAAGGGGTTCGACAAGGTGGTCTGGACCCCCGATGAGTCCACCCCCTCGACGGAGCCGGTGCTCCGCCTGACGTACGTGAGTCCCGACGGCGAGGAGGGCTACCCGGGCACGCTGACGGCGACCGTGACGTACACGCTGACCGATTCAAACGAACTGCGCATCGACTATGCCGCCACGACCGACAAGCCGACCGTGCTGAATCTCACGCACCATTCCTACTTCAACCTGGCGGGGGCGGGAAGCGGCGACATCCTCTCGCACGAGCTGATGCTGAACGCGGACAGGTTCACCCCGATCGATTCCGGCCTCATCACCACGGGGGAGCTGCGGAGCGTTGAGGGGACGCCGATGGACTTCCGCACGCCGACGGCGATCGGCGCCCGCATCGGCGCGAAGGACGAGCAGCTCCGCCTGGGGCGTGGGTATGACCACAACTGGGTGCTCAACAGGACGGGGGACGGCCTCTCGCTGGCAGCCCGGGTGTTCGAGCCGAAGTCGGGACGCGTGATGGAGGTCTGGACCACGCAGCCGGGAATCCAGTTCTACACCGGCAACTTCCTCGACGGGTCCAACGTCGGCAAGGGGGGGAAGGTCTACGCGTACCGGACCGGCCTCTGCCTGGAGACGCAGCACTTCCCCGATTCTCCCAACAAGCCTCAGTTCCCGTCGACCGTCCTCAGGCCGGGTGAGAAATTCGCCTCGACGACGGTCTACAGGTTCATGACGCGCTGAATAAGGAATTCGCGCATGGCCTTCTTCCGGGCCGCCGCACCGCTCGTGGCGGCCACTTTGCTGCTCCCCCTCTCCGCCGACGGCGGCAAGACGCCCCCGCGCGAGCAGAAACGGGACTACCCGATCAGGGCCGTGCCGTTCACCGCGGTGCAATTTGACGACGGGTTCTGGTCGCGGCGCATCGACGTGAACCGGCGCGTGACGATTCCCCACAATTTCTACGAGTGCGAGACCACGGGGCGGATCGACAACTTCGTGTTCGCCTCCGGGATGAAGCAGGGAAAGCACCGCGGCTACCAGTTCGACGACTCGGACATCTACAAGGTCATCGAGGGAGCGTCCTACTCGCTCCTGGCCCACCCGGACAGGAACCTCGACAGGACGATCGACTCGATCATCGTCTACATCGCGGCGGCACAGGAGCCTGACGGCTACCTCTACACGCCGCGGAGGCTCATCACGCCGGACTATGCGCCACCGGGAGGGGCCGAACGCTGGGTGGGGATGAAGGACGGGAGCCACGAGCTCTACACCGCGGGACATCTCTACGAGGCCGCCGCCGCGCACTTTGCCGCCACGGGGAAGAAAACACTTCTCGACGTCGCCCTCCGCAATGCCGACCTCGTCTGCGCGACGTTCGGCCCCGGCAGGCGCCAGGAGGTGACGGACCACCAGGAGATCGAGATCGGACTCTGCAAGCTCTACCGCGTGACCGGCGACGAGAAGTACCTCAGGACGGCGAAGTGGTTCCTGGACGAGCGGGGAGACGCCAGAGGACATGCGCTGCTCGGCGAGTACGCCCAGGACGACAGGCCGATCGTGGACCAGCCGGGCGCGGAGGGTCACGCCGTGCGGGCGGCATACATGTACGCGGGCATGGCCGACGTCTCGGCGCTCACGGGCAACGGCGAGTTCCTGCCGGCCCTCGACCGCTTCTGGCGCGACGTCGTCTCCAGGAAGCTCTACCTGACCGGGGGGATCGGCGCGACCGGGAGGAACGAGGGGTTCAGCGCCCCCTATGCGCTCCCCAATTTCTCCGCCTACTGTGAGACATGCGCCTCGATCGCGCTTGCGCTCTGGAGCCAGAGAATGTTCCTCCTGAAAGGGGACGCGCAGTTCGTCGACGTGCTCGAGCGGGCGATGTACAACGCCATACTCTCCGGCGTGTCGATGGAGGGAGACGCGTTCTTCTATCCCAACCCGCTCGGCTCGTACCACGGCGCGCAGCGTTCCCCCTGGTTCGCATGCGCGTGCTGCCCCCCGAACGTACTCCGGTTTGTCGCAGGCGCGGGAGGGTACGCCTACGCAGTGCGGGAAGGGGACATCTACGTCAACCTCTTCGCCTCGAACCGGGCGCTCGTTGCCCGCTCCGGCGGCGACGTGACGATCACGCAGGAAACGCGCTATCCCTGGGAAGGGACGGTGCGCATCCGCGTCGATCCCGCGCAGGGTGGAGATTTCGCGCTCTGCATCCGGATTCCCGGATGGGCTACCGGCACGCCCGTGCCGGGAGCGCTCTACGCCACGCTGGACACGGCGCGGGGGACCGCAGGCTTCGAGGTGAACGGCGAGGCCGTCACGCCCCCCGTGCGTCTCGGCTACGCCCTCATTCGCCGCACGTGGCTGAAGGGGGATTCGGTCACCGTCCGCTTCCCGATGGCGATCCACCGCATTATCGCGAGCGACAGCGTGGAGGATGACCGGGGAAAGGTAGCGCTCCAGCGGGGGCCACTCGTCTACTGCCTCGAGGGCGCCGACTCACCCGACGGTCACGTGACCGACATGGTCATCCCGGACACCGCATCGCTCACGGCGGAGTTTCTCCCGGACCTGCTGGGGGGCGTGACGGTGCTCCGCGGCAGGGGCTACACCGCGGCGCGGACGCTGGGCGGCGACGTCGTCGCGGGAGAGGCGCGGGACTTCACGGCAATCCCCTACTATGCGTGGGCCCACAGGGGAACGTGCGAGATGAGCGTGTGGGCAGGTCGCACGCTGCAGTCGGCACTGCCGCTCCCCGCCCCGACGCTCGCCTACCGGAGCCGCGTGAGCGCCTCGCACGACGTGCGGGCCGAGGCGGTACACGACCAGCTCCTGCCGAAAAACTCATCCGACCAATCAGTCCCGTACGCCCACTGGTGGCCCCGGAAAGGGACGACCGAGTGGGTCGAGTACGACTTCCCTGCGGCCGAAACGGTTTCCCGCTGCGAAGTCTACTGGTTCGACGACGCCGGTGAAGGGGAATGCCGCGTCCCGAAGGCCTGGCGCGTCCTTTATAAAGAGGGACCGGACTGGAAGCCTGCGGCCGAAGGAGCACCGAGTGAATCTGAGAAGGACGCTCCGACATCCGTCTCGTTTGCGCCCGTCCACACCTCTTCGCTGAGACTGGAGATGGATTTCCGGGAAGGATTCTCAGGGGGCATATTCGAATGGAAGGTGGAATGACATGAACGCTACGCCTATTCGGATCACCGCTGCGCTCTGCCCGGTGCTCCTCCTCCTCTCCACGACGGGAACTTCGCAGTGGCGGTTCCCCCGCGAGGCCCACATGGTGACATCGTGGGGAAGAGAGGTGAGGCCGGAAAAGGCCCACCGCGAGTACCCCCGCCCCCAGCTTGTGCGGAAAGATTGGATGAACCTGAACGGACTCTGGCAGTACGCCGAGGCGAGCGCTGGCGAAGCGCCCCCCACGGGCCGCACGCTTCCGGGGAGAATTCTCGTTCCTTTCCCCATCGAGTCCGCGCTCAGCGGGGTCATGAAGAGCGCAGAGCGCCTCTGGTACCGCAGGACGTTCGAAGTCCCGAAGTCCTGGGAGGGACGACGGGTCATCCTCCGGTTCGGGGCGGTAGACTGGGAATCGACAGTCTGCGTGAACGGCAAGAACATCGGGACGCACAGAGGGGGATACGATCCCTTCTCGTTCGATATCACCGATGCGCTCAGTGCCGGCGGGGCACAGGAACTCGTCCTCGGGGTTTACGATCCCACCGATAAGGGGGATCAGCCGCGCGGGAAGCAGGTGCTCAAGCCCGGAGGCATCATGTACACAGCCACGACCGGGATCTGGCAGACGGTCTGGCTCGAGCCCGTTGCGCCGGAGCATATCGAGGACCTCGTCATCACGCCGGATCCCGACCGGGCCTCGCTCGGAGTGAACGTGCTCACTGCGGCAGCGCTTCCCGGTGACATCATCCGGCTTTCGGTCCGTTCCGGCGGCGCACTCGTGGCCGCCGCATCCGGGAGGCCCGACAGCGCGATCACGGTCAGTGTCCCATCGCCCCACCTCTGGTCCCCCGCCGACCCTTTCCTGTACGATCTCGACATCCGCCTCGAGCGGGCCGGGAAGCTCGTGGATGAGGCGACGAGCTACTTCGGCATGAGGAGCGTCTCCCTGGGAAAGGATGCCTCCGGCAAGACGCGCATCCTTCTTAACGGCGAATTCCGGATGGAGGTGGGCCCGCTCGACCAGGGGTTCTGGCCCGACGGACTCTATACCGCCCCCTCGGACGACGCGATACGGAGCGACATCGAGCAGATGAAGACGCTCGGATTCACGATGGCGCGCAAGCACGTCAAGGTGGAGCCGGACCGGTGGTACTACTGGGCGGACAGGCTCGGCCTGCTGGTCTGGCAGGATATGCCGAGCGGAAACAACACGACGCCGGCCTCACGGGCGGAGTTCGAGACGGAGCTTGACCGGATGGTGATCACGCACCGGAACCATCCTTCCATCATCATGTGGGTGGTGTTTAACGAGGGATGGGGGGAATATGACGCTGCGCGGCTTGCGGGCCACGTGAAGCAGCTTGACCCGACCCGGCTTGTCAACGACGCGAGCGGCTGGGATGACGTCCATGCAGGAGACGTCCACGACATCCATTCCTACCCGAAGCCGAAGTCGCCCGGCGAGGAGAGCGCACGCGCGATCGTCCTCGGTGAGTTCGGGGGACTGGGCCTGGCCATCCCCGGCCACACGTGGAAGAAGGAGCACTGGGGATACCAGGGGATGGAAAGCCGCGTGGAGCTGACGTCGAAGTACGAGTCGTTCATGCGGACTGTCTACCAGTTGCGCGACGACTCCGGCCTCTCGGCCGCAGTCTACACGCAGCTCACGGACGTGGAAGTGGAATGTAACGGGCTCCTGACGTACGACCGGGCCGTGGTCAAGCCGGAAGCTTCGCGGATCGCGGCCGTCAATGCCGGTGATTTTTCGAGAGTCCCTCCCCCGCCGGTCGTCTTCGTCGTCGTTCCCACATCCGAGCTGAACGGACAGGAGTGGCGCTATACGCTGGAGAAGCCGGCCGCGGACTGGTTCTCATCCGCGTTCGACTACGCGGAGTGGAAGACGGGAACGGGGGGATTCGGCACCGCGGGGACTCCCGGCGCCGTCGTGCGGACGGAGTGGAAATCTCCCGATATCTGGCTGCGGCGGGACATTTCCGTCCCGCGGGGTGAGATGGCGGGGCTCAACGTCCGCATCCACCACGACGAAGACGCGGAGCTGTATATCAACGGCACGCTCGCCGGGCGTTATGCCGGGTACACGAGGGATTACGAGGATATCCCGCTCACGCGCGAAGCGTCGGAGCTTCTGAAGCCCGGCCGGAACACGATCGCGATCCACTGCCACCAGACGAAGGGGGGACAGTACATCGACTGCGGGCTCGAGACGCTCACGCCCCGGGGTAGCGGCATGCAGCACTAGGCCATCGAGTATCCCAAGCCCGTCGACCTAATAGACGAAAGGCGACCCCTTTGGAGGGCCGCCTTCCTACAACTACACTTACCACCACCTACGGCGCATTCGCGCTTTCAGTGGTTCGCCTCAAAGATAAATAGATAACCACAAAAGTCAAATCATCTCTGTCAGGGTACGACTACTCGCCTGTTGCGGCCACGGCGAACCTGTGTCTATCCGCCCAGTAGGCCCAGAGCACAAAGAGCCACGAGGCGTTCCCTACTATGCCGATCACTTCCACGTGAGGAGGCGGGGGCCCGAAGAACTCACCGCTGTAGATAGCCGCAAGGACGGCGACGAGCGACCAGATCGCCCACGTCCCGATTCCGTCTTTCTTCTGGGTGGCCTTCAGGTACACCGCCGCGCCTGCGACGAACAACCCTCCCTCGACGATTCCTGTCCACAAAACTGAGTTCCAGAGACCCAGCCCGGCATACGGGCCTCCCGAGAACCAGAGGGGAAGGTCCGGCCGGTGTGTCAGGAAATCAAGTATCCAGTGGCTGAAGACGCAGCCTCCCACCACCAGCG
>Ga0335081_10019798_pt1 | contig 10882 bp, 7 predicted proteins | sample Lox_Sample_35_FD_206713 | JGI IMG/M metagenome (GOLD analysis project Ga0335081, IMG submission 206713) | Soil microbial communities from Loxahatchee National Wildlife Refuge, Florida, United States - Lox_Sample_3.5 | ecosystem: Environmental > Terrestrial > Soil > Wetlands | place: USA: Florida...
GGTGAGCGGCAGCATATAGACGCCTGCCCAGAGCGGTGTATCTTCGAAGTTGTATCCGTGCAATGGCAGCCAGATGCCTTGCAGCCAGATGATCAGCATAAAGGTCAAGCCGCCGCGTGCGAGTGACGCGAGGAAACCGGCGGAGTTGCCTGCCAGAAACATCCGGATCTTGAACAGTTCCAGCCGGAACATCGGCTCCGCCGCCCGCTGCTCCACAAAGAAAAAGGCGACCAACAACGCTAGACCACCTGCAAGGCAACTGAGGACGAAGGGGTTGCCCCAGCCCATACTTGAACTGCCATAGGGCTCCAGGCCATAAGTCATGCCGATGAGCAGAGCGGTCAAACCCACCGCAAAGAGGATATTGCCAGGAATGTCAAGTTTTTGATGCTCGCGAATCCTGGCTGTTTCGTGCAGTGCCAGGTAGGCCCAGATCGTGCCGCCGACGGAGAAGGGCACACTGACGAGGAAGACCGCGCGCCAATCAATTGCCGCAAGAATGCCGCCCACGAGCAGTCCGATGAATTGGCCAGAAAGCAATGCAATCTGATTAATGCCCATTGCCATGCCGCGTTGCTCCGGTGGGAAGGCATCTGTCAGAATGGCGGTCGAGTTGGAAAAGAGGAAGGCGCCGCCGACTGCTTGGATCAGACGGTAGATGATGATCTGGAGCGCAGCCGCGTTGCCAGTCCCTTGCACCAGGAACAGCAGGATCGATCCGACCGCAAAGATCGCGAAGCCGAGGTTATAAAGCCGCACGCGGCCAAATATATCCGAGATGCGACCGAAGGTGACCAGCAGGGTCGCGGTGACGATCCCATAACCCATCAGCACCCATAAAAGATAGTTGGTTTCGCCCACAGCCAGTGGGTCGATACGGATGCCGCGAAAGATCGCTGGCAGGGCAATCAAGAGAATGCTGCCATCAAGCGCCGCCATAAATGCACCCAGGGTGGTGTTGGACAGCGCGATCCATTTGTAATCAATATGACCAAACCGGCGGCGCCCGCCGCCAAGTTCTGGTATCGCCAAATCCTTTTGACTCAACTTTTCCTCCAATATCGGATGAAAATGATCGGCGAAGCAGCGTGGAACAACGTTAGTGTTTCCGCCAGTCTGCTCTTTCGTGGCCGATCTCTTGTCTAATATCCATATTTATTTTTCAGCCTGCGAGCTAGGCGGCTCTTCCTGATCCAGGGCGAACAGGCCGTGCAGAATTTGCATCGCTCGGAAGGTTGTCTTCAGATCTTGTTCTGACAAGCAGGACAGTTTGTCCATTAGAAACTTCTGTGTGCACACATAGGCCGCATTCAATTCATCTTTTCCCTGGGGTGTCAGGCAAAGAGAAATCTTGCGGCGGTCTCCCCCGTAAGTGCCGCGGCTTACCAGGCTGCGGTCTACGAGACCGTCAATTAGCTTGGACATGGATGGCAAGCTTATTCCCACATGATCCGCAAGGTCTGAGAGTGAGGCGTCGCGGCAACGATGGATGTAAAGCATTGCACGGAACTGAGGAACTCTGATGTTAGCAGCTCGCCGTTCATGAAGCCTGGCTCGAATTACGCGCATGACAAGCGGAACAACATCCACAATCTGCTGGGCTGTGCCCCGAACCATTTGTGCCATTTTATTTCACTTTCAAATAGTTTCAAAAGCTAATTATATGACTATTTGGATGGTCTGTCAAAGAGCGGTATCGGAATTTCAGATCGGAAACGAAAAGACCCCTCGATACCACTATTTGACAGTGCCCGCCATCCCCCTGTTAATTCATTGAAATTAAAGCGCATATCCCCTCTCGCGGAGCAATCGCCCGTGAGTTCTATTGATCGGTCAAATCGCCGTCCCGGAAGTGCGCTACGCCGCAAAGCGCTGGTCACCCAATATTCCCAAGGAATATAGTACCTGCTGCAGGGGATGCTCGCCGAACAAAATGGCCCCGGGCACACCCACTGGCCGGGGCAATTGGCGGATCATCCCGCGTTTAGTCTGCCGGCATGGTATCAGGTTCAAGGGCGAGATCGCCGAACCCGGCCAACCTTCAGCTCTGTTTGAAACTGGCGCAGGAAATATGGATGTCGATGATTGCTCGTTGGTAGTTGCTGACGTCAATGGCAGGCATCTGGCAATCCGCCCGCGGATCCGCGCGCCGCTTGCTTCCATCTTTTCTTCGAGGATCGTTCACCCGGCTTGCCAGGCACATGCGCCTCGACGGATTGCGCGAGGGAAGTCTTCCGCAAGTATGCTGCCGCATTGCTCGATCCAGGGACACCACCCGCGACGAGCGACACGCCCACACGTACTGGAACAGCTGGAAAATCTTCGCCGCGGTGGACGGATGAAGGTGCGTACGACCACGTTGTGCTCTATGATAAGAGTTTCGATTCACGAGCTCTTCTACCCAACGCTCGCCGGCGAAACCGGCAATCCAACGATTGGGGGACCTCGGCGCGAATCTATTTCAGCAATTTCCCAATTGCAAATTCCCAGCCTCCACTGCGGCGGCCTTTGAAAGTGCACCATGGTTACTCTCAGGCGGCCAGTGAATGCGATGAAGATTGTCACGGATGAGCACGAGAGGCGCGAACAAGTATTTCCGCGAACATTGCTGTCAATCTGGGGTTGGCGCTCTAAATCGCCTGCCCCTTGAACTGGCTCATATACAAATGATGGTAGAAACCTTTTTGGGCCAACAGCTCGGCGTGCGTGCCTTTTTCCACGATGCAGCCGTCATTGATCACCACCACCGTATTCGCATCGCGGATGGTGCTCAGGCGGTGGGCAATGACAAAGCTCGTGCGCCCTTCCATCAGCTTGAGCAGGGCTTTCTGGATGCGCGCTTCGGTGCGGGTATCCACACTGCTGGTTGCCTCATCCAGGATCAAGATGGCCGGATCGGCCAGGATGGCGCGGGTGATCGAAAGGAGCTGGCGCTGCCCCTGGCTGAGGTTGCTGGCACGCTCGCTCAGGTTCGTCTGGTAACCCTGGGGAAGCTGGCGGATGAAGTGATCCGCATCGGCCATCTCGGCCGCCCGGATGCATTCTTCGTCGGTGGCATCCAGCCGTCCAAAACGGATATTATCCATCACCGTGCCTGAAAACAGGAAGGTATCCTGCAGCACCAGCCCCAGTTTCCGGCGCAGGTCATCTCTGCGAATATTGCGAATATCCATGCCATCGATGGTGATATTCCCTCCCTGGATTTCATAGAACCGGGTCAGCAAATTGACGATGGTCGTCTTTCCGGCTCCGGTCGGGCCGACCAGGGCGATGATTTCCCCGGCCCTGGCTTTCAGGGTCATATCCTTGATGATCGGCGCATCGGGCTGGTAACCGAACTTGACATGCTCGAAGGTCACATCGCCCTTGATGTTCTGGAGTGCGATGGCATCCGGTGGGTCGGCAATTTCGGGTTTTGTATCGATGATCTCGAACACGCGCTCGGCCCCGGCCAGGGCTGCCTGGATGGAGTTATAGATGTTGGAGATCTGGCGCAAAGGCGAGACGAAGTTCTGACCATAGTTGATGAAGGTGGCGATCATGCCAATCGTGACCAGATTCCTTAAGGCCAGCCACCCGCCCAACCCTGCCAGCACGATCACGAAGAAGTTCCCCAATACATTGGTCAAGGGCATGAGCAGCAGGGCGTAGCTGTTGGCATATACGCCCGCTTCATAGACCGCCTGGTTGCGCTTGTCGAACTCTTCGATGGCCGCTTCGTTCCTTCGAAAGGCCTTGATCACTTTCTGCCCACTGATCGTTTCCTCGGCAATGGCATTGAGCCCGCCCAGATGGAACTGCAGCTCTTGAAATCCTTTGCGCGTGTATTTGGCCACGAATTCGGAAAACCAGACCATGATCGGCACCACCAGCAGGGTAGCCATCGCCAGCCAGGGATTGAGCACGAACATGGTGATCAGGATACCGATCATGGTCAGCAGGCTGGCGATCAGCGAGACCACATTCTGGGAAACTGCCTGGTTGATGGCATCGATATCGTTGGTCAGCCGGCTCATCAAGCCGCCGGCGGGATGGGTATCGAAGAAACCGATGGAAAGCATTTGCAGGTGTTGGAAGAGATCCCGGCGCACCAGCTTCAAGGCGTCCTGTGACACGCGCGCCATGATCCAGTTGGCAATGGCCTGGAAGAGGTTGTTGGCCCCATAGGCGCCCAGCATGTAGAGCGCCATCCTCAGCAGGCCGGCCGTGTTATTGCCGCCGATGAAATCATCGATGGCCCTGCCCATGAAATAGGGAGCAAGCAGTCCTAACAGGGTATAGATGAGCACGAAGACCATCACCAGCGCCATGGTGAATTTGAATGGCTTGAGGTAATCCAGCAAGCGTAGCATGGCCTGGCGCGGGTTGTTCGCTTTTTCGAACCGGGTCGGCCGGCCCGGACCGCGGGCTGAGAGCCTCTCCCGCATACTGCTGGCTGTTTGAGATCCGCTTTGATAGGACATAGGTTATTTCTCAACTACTTTCAGCCCGGTTTCTTCAGGGTCTTCATGAACTCCATCCCCACGCTGTGAATCGTAGATCTCCCGGTATACCGGGCTGGTCTCCATCAGCTGTCTGTGCGTGCCCTCCGCCACGATCCTGCCCTTGTCGAGCACGATGATCTTATCCGCGTTGAGCACGGTACTGATGCGCTGGGCCACCACAAAAGAGGTGCGGTCGTGCATGATCTCCGTCAGGGCTTCCTGGATCTTGGTCTCGGTCTCGACATCGACCGAGCTGGTGCTGTCGTCGAGGATGAGGATGTCGGGCTGGGTGATGATGGCCCGGGCTATGGCGATGCGTTGCTTTTGCCCGCCGGACAGGTTAGAACCGCGCTCTTCAACGTGGCTGTCATAGCCCTGCGGGAAAGACATGATGAAATCATGCGCCTGGGCCGCTTTGGCGGCGGCCGTCACCTCTTCATCGCTGGCCGACGGGCGCCCATAACGGATATTGTCGCGGATCGTCCCCGAGAAAAGGATGGTTTCCTGGGGAACGATGCCCACCCGGGAAAGCAGCGAATCCTCTTTCAACCGGCGCACATCGATGCCGTCCACGCCAATGTTCCCCTGCGAAGCATCATAAAAACGTGGGATCAGATTGACGAGGGAACTCTTGCCTGCGCCGGTAGCGCCCAGGATGGCAATGGTCTTTCCGGGCTCTGCCACCAGGTTGACCCCTTTCAAGATCGCGCCATCGGTGCTGCCATTGTAATGGAAGGAAACATCGTTGAAAACCACACTGGCCCTGGTGGATTCGGGCAGGGCGATTCCGTCCGCCAACTCTTCGACTTCCGGAACGGCATCCAGCACCTCATTGATACGCTGAGCCGAAGCCAACCCGTTGGCCCAGGCAAGCGCCACCATCGACATTTGCATGAGGGGATTCAGGATCGTGATCAGGTAGTTGATGAAGGCCACCAGTTGCCCAACCGTCATGCTGCCGTTAATCGTTTCCAAGCCGCCAGCCCAAACGCCGTAGACCAGGCCGATATTGATCAGCAGCGTCATGACCGGCGACATGGTCGAGTTGATCTGCATCACGTTGACCATGTTGCGGGTATAGTCTTCGTTGGCCGCCTCGAACCGCTGGCTTTCATGCTCGCTGCGCACGAAGGCCTTCACCAGCCGGGAGCCGGCGATATTTTCCTGCAGGACGGTATTCAGCCAGTCCAGTTTCGTCTGGACAACTTGATAGAGCGGCTCCATCTTGATGCTGAAGAACACCAGCACGGCCGAGGTGACCAGCAGCAAGGGCACCAGGCTCAGGGCAAGCTGGTGGCTGGTTATGTACATCAGGATGATGCTCCCGATCAAGGTCAGGGGCGCGCTGGCGCCGATACGCAAGGAAACCTGAACAAAACGCTGAACGGCATCCGCATCGTTTGTCATTCGCACCATCAATTTCCCGGTGCTGAAGTGGTCCAGGTTGCCAAAAGAGAAATTTTGGATCTTGAGGAAGATGGCTTTGCGGATATCCCGGGAGACGCTTTGGCCCACCCGCACCGAGTAGATACTGCTGCCGACGGCCACCAGGGTATCCAGAATGGTGATACCAAACATAATAGCCGAGGTTGTCAAGACCACATCCAGATTGTTCTTCTTAATGCCTTGATCGATGATCTGCTCGACCAGGCGAGGAATAGAAAGATCCATGCAGACCCTGAGGAACAGCAAAACCAAAGCCCATACAGCCAGTTTCCAATAGGGCTTCACAAATGAATATATTTTACGGACAGTATCCATAAACCTTCGACGTAAATTAGAGGATTTTCAAAAGCTAGAGAAATGCCTTTTTCATATGCTCCAATCCTTGGAGCATACAATTTAATTCATCGGCGGTTAAAGCTGATAGCTTGTTCACAATCCACTTGCGGTTCTCCGCATAGGCCGTATTGAGCAATGCTGCGCCTTTATCGGTCAGTTCCAGCCTCACATACCGGCGGTCGCCGATACGATCCTGGCGGCATAGATAGCCTTTCTCCACCAATAACTCCACGGATTGGCTTACAGCCGAGCGGCTGATCTGGCGGGCATTAGCCAGTTGACCAACCGTATTATTCCCGTGCCGGATGTAGCGCAAAATGTGAAACTGCCCCACTGTAATATTGAGTTGCGATGTTGCCGTACCGCGCAAATTGTCTCGAACCCGATCCCACACAGTCGGAACGGCTTCCCAAAACCGTTCGGCAGCCCCATTCAGGTATCCTTCCATTTCTTTTCCTTTTTCGATCTATACTTTCATTAGCTTATTATCAACTTCCTAAACAGTTAATAACCTTAATTATTATAATATGACAGTAATAATTCTTCAAGAGAACAGGACTCCTCCCGGCAACTCTCAACATAACGAAACAGGGTAGGGGGCGGGCGAGGGGCGAGCCCGCCGAGTTGGGCGGCAGCCGGGAGCAAAAATCAGGGTGGCCGCAGGCCTCGCGAGAGATGGGGATGAGCAGGCTGCCCTCCATGCATATTGGGAAATTCGGGTTCCAGACGCAAACAAGAACCATCGCTGAGCCACGAGCAGCCGCGTTTAGGCTGCTTGGTAGGCACTTTCAAGCCTTCCTGCCGCATACCCGCCCGACGCGCTTGTGGTTCACGCTCCACCTTCGTCCGGCAGGAGGGCTGTGATGCCGGCGGCAGCCATCGCGTCCATACCGGCTGGCGAGTTCCACCACAAGGAGAGTCAAGCCCTCTTCATCGTTCGGTTTTCGGCTCATGGATCTTCGTGTGGAACGAGGTTGTCCAAGAGCCCGGCAAACTCTTCGCTCTGAAACCTGAAAGGTTTCTTGAACTTCTCGCACCGCTTGTCTACGCCTGTCCGAGCTTAAAAGTCTCCCTTGACCGTCTCTTTCAGGATCGCGTTATCCAGCGATAGATCCGCCACCAATCGTTTCAAACGGGCGTTCTCTTTTCCAGGTCCTTCAAACAATGAGCCTGCTCCGTGCCTATCCCACCATATTCTTTTCACCAACGGTAGCAGGTTTGTTCACTGATGTTCAAGGCGCGACTCGCTTCTGCGGCTGTTTTGCCTTGGTTGATCAACACCCCGGCTTCCCTCAATTTGCTCGTGATTTGTTCTGATGTGAATTATTTTTCAACAGGTCTGCCTGTGTCTTTTCGCCATTCCAACCACGAGATGATGATGACCAGCAGCAGGTCCAAGTTTGGTTATTCACGAGGCTGAGTTTATACCCTATGGATTATGCCGGACCAACGTTCCTGTTGTTCTCATCTGGCCTGGTACGTTTCGCTCATGGGCGCGAATATGCAATGCATGAGGGGGAGGTGGGCTGGATGTGTCGCTTACTGTATCGGTGACTGAAAACTGCCGGTGGATAGCAAAAAGCGGCCTGATCGTTTAGGGGAACGTTTAATTAAAAACACACCCATAGGCAGAGGTGTTCGTTCCGTGATAGTCAGTTCTCCATTTACTGGGCATAAACTGGGCGGGCCGAAATAGTTGTGTACAATGCTTTCTCTAAATTGGGTCAGGTATTTTCCTCGCGAACCGATTGAAAATATCAGAGCTGCGGTCGAACCGCTTCCTGCAGGGCATTGTGCTTCCTCCGGCCACCCTATCAAGGGACAAGCCCTTGACCGGGCCCGGCCTTCGGAAGATGCTCCCGCAGGTGGAAGCGGTTCGAGTCTGGCTCGGGGCAGCCTCTTTCGTTCCAACCGCGCTGGTTACGTTGGACCTTCAAAAGTTATATACGTTCGGCCGGTCAACCACTGCTCACGCCGGAAGGCAGGGCAGGCTGATCTCATTCAACACCGCCGGGACCAAGCGGAGGCACGAAGCCTGGTTCGGAAAGATCGACACGACGCGGGCCCGGCGGCGGATCCCGCGGTGCAGCCGCTCGACTCCGTTGGTGGTGCGCAACAATTTCCGCAGGGCGGCGGGGAAGGCAAAGACAGTTAAGCATTCCGGAATGTTCAGCGCCATCCACTCGGACAAGCTCGAGGCAGTCTTCTCGTGTTTGGCAACCGCCTTGGCCAGGTAGGCATCCGCCGTTGGACGATCGGGGGCGTTTTCACGTATACTTCATAAACACGACCCGCGAAGGAATAAGCCCATATCTATCATTGCGCGAGGAATTACAATGAGTTGTTATCGCATGGGATGAAATTTTGGGAAGTTAGCCAGGTTCATCTGTTCTGCAAGCAGCCATTCTGCAGTAGATCGTACATGCACCGGGATGCCATTGATCTCGAATGGGTCCTCGTTGGAGTCCGACAGAATTATGGCGCTTTGTACTTTTACGGCCCCGACAGCATCCTTTAGAGCGCGTACTTCCCGATCCCGCGTTGTCGATTGAGCCAAGTTCCCGGCAACCTGAATAAGCTGGCGCTGTTCGGATAAATAGAAATCCACCTCATACCTGCCTGGGGAGGAGAAGTAATAGATCTCTTTTGTTTTCCGCCTGAGCGCCAGAAAAACCAGGTTTTCGAGCATTTTGCCGGTGTTTCGTGAAAAGCCAAACCCAATGGTGTTGATCAAACCGGGATCGACCCCATATATCTTCTTGGGGGCGATCTGCTGGCGTTTCACTGAGTAATCATAGACATTCAGCGTAAAGAGAAGCCAACTGTTCTCCATGTATCCAATATAGTTCTTGATTGTGTTTACGCTGCCGACTCGAAACTGGTCCTTGAGTTTATTAAACGATACCAAGTTGGCGGGATTACTCATCAGAAGGAAAGCCAGTTCTTTGATGGCTGTCACGGCTTAAAGTCGGTAACGTGTTGTAATATCTCGATATAAAATACCATCATAGAGTGTACGCAAGAGTGGGAGTTCTGGATATTTGAGCGCCTCTGGAATACCGCCGAATTGCAAATATGATTGAAGGGAATTTTGCAAGCGGGCATGGTCCACGGTTGTCATACGATCCAGGTCATTGAAAATGCAATCGCGGTTCGCCCCGACTTTCTTCACCAAAAAGTTTCGTGATTATGATAGAATAACAACAATACTTTATCGGGCGATGAGGCTCGCCATAACCGTCGGACCGACTGATAGCCTCTACTGAAAATGAATCCCTCAGTAGAGGCTGTTTCTTTGTTTAAAGCGAGCATAAGCGATGGCTGAGCACCTCATTGGCATCAAAATCATACAACCGGGCCGCGTGACCGGACAATATTATTCGCCGGACTCTGAAACCTTCAGGTTGGAGAGAATTATCTATCCCAACACGACCCTTCCGTTCGATGTAAGTATCCTGCCGACTGCGCTGAATTCCTTCCATGAAGCCTTTCCTGTCCTGATGCTGGGAAGCATTTCGCATCCAATCAACACAGAGATTGAAGCAAACTTGCTTGGCGCGCTTCAGCGGGATGAGGAGGAGCCTGTCCTACTGGCGGTTCCGGCCACGGACGAACGCGCCGTTCACTGCCTCGATGAACTCAGCGAAGTTCAACGCGTAGAAATCATCCGCATCTTAAACGAGTCCAAGCCGGGAAGTTGGCATTGGCTAACCGTCGAAGAAGTTGAGCCGCATCTCCACGCTGCTACAATGCGCTATCGAGAATCTGAGGCAAGCGGCAGACGCATAGAACTCGATCCTGCTTGGAAGCCATTGAACATCGGTCATCCGGAAGCTGGTTTTGCCGAAGCCGAGCGCTACACCGCAGCCGAATATACTTTTTTTGAATTGCCGCATCATTTCCAGCATTACATCAATGAATTTCTTGCGCCCGAAGAACGCATCCTCTATACGATTCGCCGGCCCGCGATTCTCAGCCGCATCAAACGTTCCATGCTCCGGCGCATTCAACTTGAGGCAGGCGTATTGATCCTTACGAACCAACGGCTGATCCATCTTGCTGAGCTTGTACCACCCGGTTCCGCTAACATTCGATATGGGTTTCACACAATAGCTGGTGCGTTGGAACGCCTCGACCAAGTCTTGCTTAATTCGGTCGAAGGTAATTTGATCCTGCGCTCTCACTGGCGCGCTGAGGGTGGAACCGTTTGTATCGAATGGGAAATCCCCAATCAAACTCGCACAACGCTTGAAGAGTTAGTTGAGTTTCTTGAGAAATTTCAAGTGGATGCAGAGGATCATGTTTTGCGGCGGATGACTCCTCCTGAACCACCAAAAGAACTTCCCGCTCTAGTTGATACCGCTTCAAGCGAACCCGAAGCCATGACTTCATTGAATGAGCAATTCTCTGCCGCCTTGGCTGCGTCTCTCACCCCTGGAGAAAAAGCATACGCTTGGGCATTATTGCCGGAATGGTTCGACCGCAAAAAAGGCGCGCAAGTTTTAGGGGTCACGGAACGACGGATGTTTCTCTTGCCCAAACAGTCGCTTGATATACCCCTGTCGAAGATCGCTACGCTTGAATACACCAGTTCGATTCTGGAATCGTCTTTGGCT
>Ga0335081_10019800_pt1 | contig 10881 bp, 5 predicted proteins | sample Lox_Sample_35_FD_206713 | JGI IMG/M metagenome (GOLD analysis project Ga0335081, IMG submission 206713) | Soil microbial communities from Loxahatchee National Wildlife Refuge, Florida, United States - Lox_Sample_3.5 | ecosystem: Environmental > Terrestrial > Soil > Wetlands | place: USA: Florida...
AGCTGGAGCCGCTGCTGCGGATCATCGAGGACACGGTGCGCCGTCTGGTCGCCGAAGGCTGGCACGTGAACCCGATGGGCGCGCCGGACCTGCTGCCCGGCGAGACCGCCCGGGTCCTCAAGGACGCCGGCGACGTCACCGGCGGCAACCCGGGCCTGCTGGTCAACGTCGCGGTCGGGTACGGCGGCCGGCGTGAGATCGCCGACGCGGTGCGCGCGCTGCTGCACGAGCACGCCACCCGGGGTACCTCGATCGAGGAGCTGGCGGAGATCCTCGACGTGGAGCACATCGCCGAGCACCTGTACACGGCCGGGCAGCCCGACCCCGACCTGGTCATCCGCACCTCCGGTGAGCAGCGGATCGGCGGATTCCTGCTGTGGCAGACCATTCATTCGGAGTACTACTTCTGCGACGCGTACTGGCCGGCCTTCCGCAAGGTCGACTTCCTGCGCGCGCTCCGCTCCTACGCCGCCCGCAATCGCCGCTTCGGCGGCTGACCAATCCCACAGGGCCCATGCCGCCCGGTCTCACGGCGCGCAGCCCGACCACCCGACCATCACCCAGCGGTGGCCGTGCCGCTTGACGCACCGGTCCAGTGCCGGAAAGTACCCGGCGATGCAATCAACGAGTACTACCGAGCCGCGTGACCAACTTCGCGAACCAGCCTATCAGGCAGCACGCGACGAGTTTTGGAGCGGTACAGGCCCGCGCATTTCAATCATTCTGTCCCGCCAGTGTCTGTCAGTGCCGCCGATGCTCCCGGACAAAGCTGGATGACTCGGGCATCGGGGTGGTCTTGGCCTGCATAGCGCAGCGATACTTACCCCTGTGGATCGGTTTGATCGACCGCGGCCGATAGAGGGGCGGCTGGTCCCGCGCGCGGAGGCGCTGGCCCAGGCCGTCGCCGAGCGCGCGCTCGAGATCGTGGTTGCCGCGCTGGATATGAATGCGCTGCTGGACCGGGTCGATATGAATCGCGCGCTGGACCAGGTGGACATCGAACGCGTGCTGGACCGGATCGATCTCGACCGCCTGGTCGAGCGGATGGACCTGAACAGCGTCATCGAGCACATCGATGTCGACGCACTGGTCCAGCAGACCGACCTCGGCGCCGTCATCGCCAGATCCTCCAGCGGGGTCGCGACGAATGCGCTCGACGTGGTCCGCAGCCAGACCGTCGGGGTCGACGAGTTCATCGCACGCTGGATAACGCGCCTTCGCCGCCGCCGGTACTCCGGCCCCCCCGGGCTGCCTGACGGGCTGAAATCCGGGACGGACGCAGGACCGCGCGCGGGAGATGCCCCGCCCCCAGAAACGCCGATTGTCATTCAGAAGACACTGCTAGGAAAGTGCGCGGGGTTCGCATCGCGTTTTACCGCTTTCGCCGTGGACGTGGGAGTCAGCCTCGGCGTCTTCATGCTCGCCCTGGCCGCCATCTCGTTCGCGGCGAGGGTCTTGACCGGCCAGGACATCGCCTGGAGCAGGGGTGACATCTGGGTTGTCATCGCCTACGCGGCCTGGGCGTTCTTCTACTTCGCCTACTGTTGGGCCGCAAGCGGCAGGACCGTCGGCATGGCACTGCTCGGCGTGCAGGTGGTCGGGGACGATGGCAGCGACGCCGGCGGGCGCCGGGCGGTCGTCCGCACGCTGGCTCTCCCACTGAGCTTCCTGCTGCTGGGGCTGGGGTTCGCGGGCATCCTGCTGGGCGGCCGGCGCCGCGCACTGCATGACGTCATCGCCGGGACGGCCGTCATCTACTCGTGGGACGCGCGGGCGGCGCGGCTTCGGTTTCTGTCCAGGGGGTGATCACGCAGCCGCGTCCGGCCCGCGCCGGTTCTTCATCCGGCCGGGTCAGGCGATTGCTCTGGCATCGCGGCGGCGTCCTCGATGGGGATCCGGATGCCTTTGAGCCCGGGCTCGCCGGCTGGGACGCTGACCTCGAGGACTCCGTTGTCATATCGGGCGGTGATGTCCGCGGCGTCGACGCTGGCGGGAAGCCTGACCGCGCGGGCGAGCGATCCGTAGCGGAACTCCGACCGATACGGCCCGTCGTCCTGCTGGCGGCGCTCGGCGCGGATGGTCAGGATCCGGCCATCGACGATGACCTCGATGTCGTTCTCCGGGTCCAGGCCGGGCAGTTCGGCCCGGATCACATAGGTGTCGTCCCGGATCGCTTCCTCGAGCCGGAACACCTGGCCCGTCAGGAACGGCGGCGGTCCTGTCCACGGGGACTCCAGCCAGTCGGCCAGGTCCGGGAACATGGCGCGGAACCTCGCGGGCGCGTGAGGGCGCGGAAGCTTAGCCATGGTGTCCTCCCACTGCATGTACGACGACGTTATCTGGCCTGGCCTGGCTGGCCGCACAGACTGTACCGGCTGTACGGTCTTTTCCCGCGGCCGTGCTCCGGCTGGCCGCATGGATCTTGCCTGCTCCTTCGCCCTGGCTGGCGGCGCGGTCCCCGCATGCCCGTTGGCGGTGGCCGACGGCGCGGTCCCCGCATGCCCGTTGGCGGTGGCCGACGGCGCGGTCCCGGCTGGGGGAGCTGACCGGGCAGCGGCGAGCTGGGCGAGCTGGGGCTCTGGCCGCAGTTTAGCCGTGTCCACATATCCGGGCATCCATTTGAGCACTTCAGCGCGGAAGGGCGCTTCGCATTCGAGCTGGCAGAGCACGCCCAGACCAGCTGCCAATACCCGGTGGATGAGAACGTAAGAAGGCGGCAGGTTGAGCCGCCGCAGAACGCTGGATGAACGGAAGGCTGACGCCTGCATTGCCTCGGTGCGGAGCCATTCGCGGCTGAACCTGAACGACTCCGCCCTGGACGGCTCGGCGAGCGGGGCCAGGAAGGCGCGCAGCGCCGTTAGGTCGACGCTGACGCCGTCCCGGAGGTAGCCATGCGACCGGAACTCATCCTCAAGCTTTGCGGGGTCGCCGTCCTCGTGCACGAGCCGCAGCACCCTGCCGAAGATGGGCGGGAAGCCGTCCGGCAGACGGTCGACGGCGCCGAAATCGAGCACGCCGAGCCGCCCATCGGCAAGCAGCCGGAAATTGCCCGGGTGCGGATCCGCGTGCAGGAGTCCAACCCGCGCTGGACCCGAGAACAGGAAACGGATGATCATGATGCCCGCCCGGTCCCGCTGAGCGGTCGTGCCGTCAGCGATGATCCGGGCGAGCGGGATGCCGTCAAGCCATTCGCTGACAAGCACATGGTCGCTGACGGAGACCACATGCGGGACGCAGACGTCCGGGTCGCCGGCGTAGGCGGCGGCGAAAGCCTCTTGAGCGGCAGCCTCCAGCCGGTAATCAAGTTCCTCGGTCACCCTGTCCCGCAACTCGGCCAGCAGCGGCTTGGCATCCAGGCCAGGCATGAGCGCACTGAAAAGCCGGGCGAAGCGGCTCAGCTGGTTGAAATCACTGATGAGTGCCCTGCCCGCGCCCGGGTACTGGATCTTGACGGCAACCTGACGCCCGTCGTGCCAGACGGCCCGGTGTACCTGGCCGATGGAGGCGGCGGCCGCCGGCTGGTCGTCGAACTCGGCGAAGCTGGCCCGCCACTGCTCGCCCATGTCGCTCGCCAGCACCTTGTGAATAGTCCGCGTGGGCACCGGCGGCGCGGATTCCTGCAGCCTGGTCAGGGTCGCCCGGTATGGTCCGGCGATCTCCGGCGGCAGTGCGGCCTCGAAGATGGACAGCGCCTGCCCAAGCTTCATCGCCCCGCCCTTAAGCTCGCCAAGGACCCTGAAGACCTGATCTGCTGTCCGCTGCTGGATTTCCTGGGTCACCAGTTCAGCTGGCCGACCACCCAGGCGCCTGCCGGTTCCCAGCGCGGTCCGGCCCGCGAACCCGACCGGCAGCCTAGCCAGCCTGGCCGTGCGAGTGACAGCATGGCGGGGCAGGTCGCTCATGATCCCACTCTCAGCTAGGCCAGCCACATTGTGGCGCAGTGATCGCCGGTTCCGCCAGGCCCGCTGCCTAGCGCGGCGCTGCCGGGCCCGCCTTTTGCCGAGGGCGCCAACAGCTATCACGGGAACAGGACGTGAGCATAGCCGGAGATTCCGGATACCCGCGCCCTGCGAGGAAAACCTCGCGGCATGCACGCATAATAAGCGATCGGGATCTGGGTCAGGGCGCCGGCCAGATCACGCTCTGCATTCAACCCCGGTCCGCTTGACGATCCGAATCCGCCGATATGGTTGGTGACTTGATCGTCCCCGTGACCGTTCGTGCGGTGCCCTCACGGTCATTCTGTCGCGCGAGCCGGCTGCCCGAGATCTCCGCCGGACCCATGGGCCGGCGGTGCGGGAGCGGTGCGGGAGCAGAGTGGCTGATCACCCCTCCTGGATGAAGACAGCCTAGGCATGGCCGGTTACCTTGGTTCCCTTCCCGAGGCCGTCGCGGGCGCTGCGTGTGCCCAGGGAAGGGACAACGAGCGGAACGGGTCAGGCAGAGGCCGCGTAGCGCGCCCGGTGCAGCGCCCTGCCTGCCGTGGCGTGGTGGACGAGGACAGCTCCGTTGCGGTGCCGCCTGTACGGGGAACGCTCAGCCGCACCAGCGGTCGCGGTCCCCGGCAGCGGCGTATGCCGGTCTCGTCCGGGGAATTCTGGGGAATGGTGAGTCTACGGTGACGGCAGATCAGGTGCTGGAAGGCGTCGGCCTGATCGTGGTGCTCGCGGTCGGCTCCCAGGTGCTGGCGAGCCGCCTGCGGATTCCTGCCCTGATCATCTTGCTGCCAGCTGGCTTTATCGCAGGCGCGCTCACCAGCGACGTGAATCCGGAGCGGCTGCTCGGGGCGGCGTTTCAGCCATTGGTGTCGCTGGCGGTGGCCGTCATCCTTTATGACGCCGGGCTCGGGCTGGAGCTTGACAAGCTGCGCGGGCATACCCGCCGTGCCGTGATCCGGCTGATCACCTTGGGAGTGCCGATCACCTGGGCGTTCGCGGCGTTGTTCACGGCGCTGCTGGTGGGAATGTCCTCAGGGGCCGCACTGATGACGGGCGCGGTACTGGTCGTGTCCGGGCCGACGGTCATAACGCCGTTGTTGCGTTTCATCCGGCCGACCGAGCGGCTGCAGCGGGTGCTTGCCTGGGAAGGGTCGCTGATCGACCCCGTCGGCGGCATCCTCGGCGCGGTGGTGTACGCGGCCGTGGCGGCGGGGGTGCACCGGAGGCCCGGCTATCAGCTTGGGGAATTCCTGGTCGCCGTGGGGATCGGGCTGGCCGGGGCCGCCGTCGGAATCGCGCTGCTGTGGTTCCTGCTGCGCAAGCTCCGGCTCGGTGAGGTGCTGGGCACCTCTGCCCAGCTTGCCTGCGTGATCGGCGTGGCCGCCGCGTGCGACGTCGCGCGCGAGGACGCGGGGCTGCTGGCCGCCATTGTCATGGGCCTGGCGCTGGCGAACATGCCCGGCTTCGACGTCCCGGCCCGGCGGCCGTTCCTCGAGACGCTGGTGCAGCTGATGATCGGGGTGTTGTTCGTGTCCATCTCCGCCACCGTCACCCCGGCGTCGCTCCGCCATCTGGTCCTGCCGACGCTTGGGCTGGTAGCCGTCCTGGTGCTGATCACCCGGCCGCTGGTGGCGTTCCTGGCCACCGTCCGGACGGACCTGACCAGGGGTGAACGCCAGTTCACCGGGTGGATGGCCCCGCGCGGCATCGTCGCGGCGGCCACCGCCTCGACGTTCTCGGCGGGGCTGGCCGCCCACCACGTCGGCGGCGCCTCGAAGATCCTTCCGGTCACGTTCGTGGTGATCGTGGCCACAGTCGCTGTGTACGGCCTGACGGCAGTGCCGGTCGCGCGGCGGGCCGGCGTCACCCGCCCGGCCAGCACTCGCCCGCTACTGGTCGGCGGCCAGCCCTGGGTCGTCGACCTGGCCCGCGCCCTGGCCTCGGCGGGCCTGGACGTGCTGATGTGGGCGGGATCCGACGAGCAGCGCCAGCAGATCAGGAGCGCAGGCCTGGAACTGGCGCCCGGGGAGCTGCTGGCGTCGGCCACTGCCGACGGCGCAGAGCTCGAGGGCATCACCACCGTGCTCCTGCTCACCGACGAAGACGACTTCAACGCGCTCGCCTCCGCGGTACTGGCAGGCAGTGCCGAACGCCCGGTGTACCGGCTCGGCGCCCGCCTGCCCGGCCACGGCGTGGTCGCCCCCTACACCGGCGGCGACACCCTGTTCGGCACCAGCCTGACCCGGTATGACATAGACCACCGCTACGCCGCGGGAGCGCGGGTCTCCACCGAGACAGCCGACGGCAGCATCCCCGCTGGAAGTGACCTGCTCTTCCTGGTCCGGGCTGACGGCACCCTCGTGCCGGTCACCCGGACCTTCACCCCCCCGCTGGAAGCGGGAGACACCATGATCTTGCTCAGCCCCACGATCGCGGGCTCGTGACATTGGGTGCGGCCCTTGTGGAATATTGGGTGCGGCCCTTGACGTGGAATGAGGTCCGCTGACCCGCTTGTGGCTGGGTGACAGCCTGGCTCAGCGCGTCTGCTCACGCGGTCAGCCTTACTGGTGGAAGTGCCGGGTCGCGAGGTCGGGGCGGGGCGCTGTCATCGTTCAGGTGCCCAGGGCCGCGGCGCGAAGCTGACAACGCCGCCACTCAAATACCAGGATTCGCTGCAACAACATACGGCAGCAACCGCACCACCGGCTACCGGCCTCACAAGACCACTATGACCCTCAGGCCTGCGCTAGCGTCTCAGGCCGACCGCTAAACGGCTTGCTCGCACCCAGGGGTCAGGGAATCAAATCCTGACCCCGCTAAAGGCATCCGATGGGACGGGGATGATGACACACGAGAATCCCGTATGTATCGTCCCTCTAGGGGCCGCTCCGTATCAGAGTGACGTATCGGATTTCCTTGAGGGGGGAACGGCCATGACGGATATAGCCATGGGCGGAATCGGAGAGCTTCGCGCGGCGATGGACGGACCCGTCATCGCCCCCGGCGACGCAGGCTTCGATGACGCACGCCGGGTGTTTAACGCGGAGATCGACCGGCGGCCGTCGGTGATCGCCCGCTGCACCTCCACAGCCGACGTGGTCGCGGCGATCGGCTTCGCCCGCGAGCACCGACTGGAGATATCGGTACGCGGGGGCGCGCACAACCCCGCAGGCACGGCCGTCTGTGATGACGGCCTGATGGTCGACCTGAGCCTGCTGAACGCGGTCACGGTCGACCCGGCCGCCCAGCGGGCACGGGTCGGCGGGGGCGCGCTGCTGGCCGATATGGACGCGGCCGCCCAAGCCCACGGGCTTGCCACGCCCGCCGGACTGGTCAGTCACACCGGCGTCGGGGGGCTGACCCTGGGTGGCGGGATGGGGTGGCTGACCCGCAAGTTCGGGCTGAGCATCGACAACCTGGTCTCCGCCGAGGTCGTCACCGCCGACGGGCGGGTGCTGCGGGCGGCCCAAGACGAGCACCCCGGCCTGTTCTGGGCGATCCGCGGGGGCGGCGGCAACTTCGGCGTCGTCACCTCCTTTGAGTTCCGGCTGCACGAGGCCGGTCCGATGGTGCAGTTCGGGCTGTTCTTCTGGAGCCTCGACCAGGGCCCGCAGGTGCTGCGGCTGGCCCGCGAGATCACCGCGGCGATGCCGCCGGACATCAACGCCGTGATCGCCGCGCTGAACGCGCCGCCAGCGCCCTTCGTCCCGCAGCAGCACCACTTCGCGCCCGGCTACGCGCTGCTGCTGACCGGATTCGGATCCGCACAGGAGCACGCTCAGCTCGTCACCCAGATCCGCGACAGCGTTCCGCCACTGTTTGACATGGTCACTCCGATGCCCTACGTCGAGCTGCAGAAGCTCCTCGACGAGAGCCTTGCCTGGGGCTTCTACTCCTATGAGAAGGGCACCTACGTCGAGGACCTGTCCGACGCGGTGATCGAGGTGGTCACCGAGCACGTGCCGCGTAAGAACTCACCGATGTCGGCGCTGCTGTTCTACCGGCTCGACGGCGCCTACAGCCGGGTCGGCGACGACGAGACAGCATTCAGCGGCGGGCGTTCGCCGCGATACGGCGCCTTCATCGAAGGCTTCGCACCGGACACCGACCTGCTCACCGCGGATCGCGGCTGGGTCCGCAGCCTGTGGGAGGCGCTGCGCCCGCACGCCATCGGCAGCGGGGACGGCTACGTCAACGGCACGGTCGAATACCAAAACGACCGGGTCCGCGGAAGCTACGGCACGGCCAAGTACGAACGGCTGGCCAGGATCAAGGCCGAGTACGACCCAGACAACGCGTTCCACCTCAACGCCAACATCCCACCGGCCTAACGCCGGGCCGGTGGCTGCTGCAGGTCGAGCCAGGGGTTCTGATGGCGCGCGCGCCCGGCACGGCAGCGCGCTTCCGCCTTCAAGGCCATACGACGTCTGGCCGGACCAGGCGACCCTTCCCGGCCGCCGCGTCCGTATCGGGTGTTTCCGCCACGGGATCTGTGTGCTCGCCGCCCGCGGGCCTGCTAGCGCCCCTGGTCAGGCGCGGGCAGTCTGGCCGGCGGCGGGGCGGTAGCGGCGCAGCCGCAGGCTGTTGGTGACCACGAACACAGAGCTGAACGCCATGGCGGCCCCGGCGATCAGCGGGGACAGGAACCCCAGCGCGGCCAGCGGGATCGCGGCGGCGTTATAGGCGAAGGCCCAGAACAGGTTGCCCTTGATAGTGGCCAGGGTGCGGCGCGAGAGCAGGATGGCGTCGGGGACGGCGCGTAGGTCGCCGCGGACCAGGGTCACGTCGGAGGCCTCGATCGCGGCGTCGGTGCCGGTGCCCATGGCCAGGCCGAGGTCGGCCTGGGCGAGCGCGGCGGCGTCGTTGACCCCGTCCCCGGCCATCGCCACCACCCGCCCCGCGGCCTGCAGCTCCTTGACCGCGCCGGCCTTGCCTTCCGGAAGCATCCCGGCGATCACCCGGTCGATCCCGGCCGCGTCCGCCACAAAACGGGCGGCGCGCTCGTTGTCGCCGGTGAGCAGCACCGGCTGCAGGCCCATGCCACGCAGCCGCGCGATCGCCACTGCCGAGGTGGGCTTGATCATGTCCGCGACGATCAGCACACCGCGCACCTTGCCGTCCCAGCCGGCGAACACCGTGGTCTGCCCGGCGGCTTCGGCTTGCCCAGCGCGGGCCGCCAGGGCGGGCGGAATCCGCTGCGCCCGGTCGTCTTCCAGCCAGAAAGCCCGGCCGACCGCGACCGCGTGCCCGTCGATGACGGCGGTGACGCCCAGGCCATGGTGACTGGCGAACCCCTCCGCGTCCGGAAGGCTGGCGCCGAGCCGCTGCCGGGCGCCCTCAGCGATGGCGGCAGCGATCGGGTGCCCGGAGGGAGCCTCGGCGGCCCCGGCCAGGCGGAGGACCGCATCGGGGTCCTCGCCGGGTGCGGCGGCGATGTCGGCGAGCGACATCTTCCCGGTGGTGACGGTTCCGGTCTTGTCCAGCACGATTGTGTCGATGGTCCTGGTGGACTCCAGCACCTCGGGGCCCTTGATCAGGATGCCGAGCTGGGCTCCCCGGCCGGTGCCGACCAGGATCGCCGTCGGGGTGGCCAGCCCCATCGCGCACGGGCAGGCGACGATAAGGACCGCGACCGCGGCGGTGAACGCCGCGCCCGGCCCTTGCCCGGCCGCCAGCCACGCCAGCAGGGTCGCGGTCGCGATCGCGATGACAACAGGGACGAACACCGCGCCGACCCGGTCGGCGAGCCGCTGCACCGGCGCCTTGCCGTTCTGCGCCTGCTCGACCAGACGGGTGATCTGGGCGAGCTGGGTGTCGGCGCCGACCCGGGTGGCGCGGACCACGAGCCGTCCGCTGGTGTTGACGCATCCGCCGGTCACCGCCTCCCCGGCGGTGACCTCGGCGGGCACCGGCTCGCCGGTGAGCATCGAGGTGTCGACCGCGGAACCGCCGGACTCGACCACCCCGTCGGTGGTGATCTTCTCCCCTGGTCGGACCACGAACAGGTCCCCGGCGGCCAGCTGCTCCGCAGGAACCCGGATCTCGCGTCCGTCCCGGAGCACGGCGGCGTCCTTGGCGCCGAGGGAGGCCAGCGCCCGCAGCGCCGCGCCGGAGCGCCGCTTGGCACGGGCCTCGCAGTAGCGGCCGAGCAGGATCAGCACCGTCACCCCGGCGGCCGCGTCCAGGTAAATGTCCGACGCTCCGGCGCGGGTTGCCAGCAGGGTGAAGCTCATCCGCATCCCGGTCTGGCCCGCGTCGCCGAAGAGCAGCGCGTACAGCGACCAGGCGAACGCCGCCGTCACGCCGACCGAGATCAGCGTGTCCATCGTGGCCGCGCGGTGCCGCGCATTGACCAGCGCGGCGCGGTGGAACGGCCAGGCCCCCCACACCGCGACCGGCGCGGCCAGCACCAGTGACAGCCACTGCCAGTTCCGGAACTGCAGCACGGGGGCCATCGCCAGCACCACCACTGGCACCGCCAGCGCGGCCGAGATCAGCAGTCGCTGCCGCAGGCCGGCCGTCTCATCCGGCTCCGGCGCCGTCCCGGCCTCTTCTGCCGGCGGCGGGACGGGCAGCGCCGCGGTGTAGCCGGCCTGCTCGACGACCGCGATCAGGTCCCCAGGGTTGACCCCGGCGGGGAAGCTGACCTTGGCCTTCTCGGTCGCGAAGTTGACCGTGGCGGTGATCCCGCCGAGCTTGTTCAGCTTCTTCTCGATCCGCGCCGCGCATGATGCGCAGGTCATCCCGCCGATCGATAGTTCCACGGCCTGCTGTGCCGCCGCCGGCATGGTTCCTCCCGTCAGGTGATGCGCGAAGCCGCCGTCCGTTCAGGACGAAAGATCCTTTTCTCCGAACGGACGGGCGCTTCGCCTGCACACGTCAGCGTCCTGCGGCCGGAGGTCAGCCTGCGAGCTGGTAGTCCCCGGCCTCGTCCAGCGCCGCA
>Ga0335081_10019801_pt1 | contig 10881 bp, 11 predicted proteins | sample Lox_Sample_35_FD_206713 | JGI IMG/M metagenome (GOLD analysis project Ga0335081, IMG submission 206713) | Soil microbial communities from Loxahatchee National Wildlife Refuge, Florida, United States - Lox_Sample_3.5 | ecosystem: Environmental > Terrestrial > Soil > Wetlands | place: USA...
TTCTACCGGGACTTATGCCCGGCGATGTATCATATACATCGTGAGGCGCACCCAGCTCTACCTCGATGATGACCTGTGGAGGCTGCTCCACAGGCTCGGCGCGCGGAGCGGCACGACCGTTTCCGATCTCGTACGAAACGCCATCCGGGAGAAATATTCTCGGGACCTGGACCGCAGGAAAGAAGCATTCGAGGCCATAGTCGGCCTGTGGAAGGATCGCACCGATCTCGGTGATACCGACGAATATATCCGGAAGTTGCGGCGGGACTCCCGGCTGGAAAGAATTGCCCGGTGAGCTCGGTTCTTCTGCATACCGATATCATCATCGAGGTGCTTCGCGAGCGAGACGAGGCAATCCTCACTCGCTGGAGACGACTCGCAGTCAGTCCCGAACCCGTGCTGTACACCGCTGTGACGACCGCGGAGTTGTGGCACGGCATTCGAACCTCGGAAGAATCCCGAGCGCAGCAACTGCTGTCCGCGTTGTTCTGCGTGCCGTTGACCGCCGACATCGGCCGCCGCGCCGGCGGCTATCTGCGGGAGTTTCACGCCAGCCACGGTATGGGATTGGGCGACGCGCTCATCGCGGCGACTGCAAAGGTTCACGGTTGCGCGTTGTGGACGCGCAACCACAAGCACTATCCCATGAAGGGTCTTCGCTTCTATTGAAGCCGCTCACATCTTCCGGATCACGCGGTGCTCCCGCTGCGCCGCCGGGCCCTGCTTGATCAACTGCTGGAGCTGGTCCTGGGGCAGGCTCGCCGTGATGTTCAGGAGGTTGCCCTGGGCGTTGATGGAGAGCGCATTCAGCATCGACGCTTGCTGCGGATTCGTCTTGGAGACCTGCAACTGGGCGAAGCTCACCAGCATCTGCAGCGCGCCGGCCATCTGCGTGGCGTCCTGGGCAGTGGCGGCCTGTGCCTGGGCGGTAACCACGATCATGGCGCCGAGCTTCACGCCGGCCCCGGCCTGCTGGATGTTCTGGAACGCGGGCGCTGCGTTGGCGCCCACGCCCGGTATCTCCGGAGCATTGGGCACCTGGTGCAACGTGGATGGGGGCACCGTGGTAACCACCCAGGCGTCCTGCGTGGTGCTCCACTGGTTCACCTGTGACGTGAGGGCCGCGGGCAGCGCGGCCGGGACGGTCTGCCGGCCGATGGCGGCTTTCACGCTGGCCAGATCGCCGGCCGCCACCAGCGTCGAATTCAAGAACGCGATGCCGTGGGTCTGTTTGGGATCCTCCAGGATCGTGGCGCCCTGGTACATTTCCGTAAGGCCGCCTTGTTGCGTCGCGAACGCGGTGATGGATGCGACGTCGAAGGTGCCGCGCGCCAGCGCCAGGCCGGTGTTCGGCGTGCCATTGGTGGCTGCCAGCACCTCGGTGACGTCACGCGTGGGGTCGAACCCGGTCTGGGCTATGAGTTTCTGGAACTCCGCGTCGTTGGCGTGCGCCAGTCCCAGCACGTACTGGCCGAACGGTGAGTTTTTGGCCTGGGCGGCATTGACTCCGGCCACGACCTTGGCATCAGGCATCACCAGGCCGAGCATCTGGGAATCGGCGGCCGGCAAGACTCCGGCGAAAACGCCGGCGAACATCGCGGTGGTAAGAATTCGGGCTCTCATATCATTCAGGACGGTGTCCTTGTACCATTATTAACGCCACACGCCGTCCGGAAGTTCCGCTTAGTGCCCCACCGGAATCTGGTCCACGATCTCGATGCCAAATCCTTCCAGAGCAACGATTTTTCGCGGGTGGTTGGTCAGCAGACGGATGGTGTGCAGGCCCAGGTCGGAGAGAATCTGCGCGCCGATGCCGTGCTCGTGCTGCAATTGGCGCTGCCCGGCCTCACCCGCGTAATGCATGAACTCGCGGCCGTGCGAAGCCATGCGGGGCTCGCCGTGGGGGTCGCGCTGGATGCTGAAGCCGGGGCCGGTCTCGTGCAGGTAGACCAGCACGCCCAGCCCCTCCTGGGCGATGGTGCGGAGCGAGTTGCGCACCAGGCGGCCGCAGTCGCAGGCGGTGGCGCCGAACACGTCGCCATAAAGGCACCGGGAATGCATGCGCACCAGGACGCCCTCCCGGCCGGCGACCTCGCCGCGAACCAGCGCCAGGTGGAATTCCGGGTCGAGGGCGGTACTGTAGGCGATGGCGCGGAATTCGCCGGCCTCGGTTTCGAGGCACCCTTCGGCCACGCGGCGCACGAGCTTTTCGTGCTTCATGCGGTAGCGGATCAGCTCCGCCACCGATATCATTTTCAGGCGATGCCGGGCGCAGAATTCTTCGAGTTGCGGCACGCGTGCCATGGTGCCGTCGTCGTTCATGATCTCGCAGATCACGCCGGCGGGGGCCAGGCCGGCGAGGCGCGCCAGGTCCACCGACGCCTCGGTCTGCCCGGCACGCACCAGCACGCCGCCTTCGCGCGCGCGCAGGGGAAAGACGTGACCGGGCCGCGCCAGGTCCTCCGGGCGGCACTGCGGATCGACCGCCGCGAGGATAGTGCGGGTGCGGTCGGCGGCCGAGATGCCCGTGGTGACGCCGTGGCGCGCGTCAATGGATTCGCAAAAGGCGGTGCCGAAGTTGGAGGTATTCAGCGGGCTCATCAGCGGCAGCCGCAGGAAGTCGCAGCGTTCCGGGGTTAAGGCGAGGCAGATCAGACCGCGGCCGTGGGTGGCCATGAAGTTGATGATGTCGGGCGTGACTTTTTCCGCCGCGATGGTGAGGTCGCCTTCGTTTTCCCGGTCTTCGTCGTCCACCACCACCAGGATGCGCCCGGCGCGGATCTCCTCGATGGCCTCGGGGATCGAGACAAACGGCATGAATTCATTGTACGCGCAGGGCAGGTCGAGGCCCTGCCCCCACGACCCTACGTTAAGATAAGGTACTGGGGCAGGATCCCAGTCGAGACCCGAGTATGCCGCATAACGTCCGATTCCTGCCAACTCTGCCGGGTCTGCACCTTACCGGGATCATCGACATCCTGGTGGTGGCTTTCCTGGTCTACCAGTGCCTCATGGTCGTGCGGGGGACGCGCGCCGGCCACATCCTCATCGGTATCCTCATGATGGTCTCGCTCTACGCCGTCGCGCTGTGGGCGGGGCTGGAGGCGCTCCGCTTCGTGCTGATCTCCGTGGTTCCCTACCTGGGACTGGCCATCATCGTGCTGTTCCAGTCGGAGATCCGCCGCACGCTGGCGCGCATCGGACGCAAGCGCTGGCTGGGGGGCGGCTTCCGCGCACCCGAATCGACCAGCGAAATCCTCATGGCCGTGGAACAGCTTGCGGAGCAGAAGACCGGCGCCCTGATCGTCCTGGAGCGCGATATCGGCCTGCGCACCTTCACGGAGAGCGGCGTGCGCCTGGAAGCGGTCATCTCGCGCGACCTGCTGCTGAGCATCTTCCGTCCGGGCCTGCCGTTGCACGACGGCGCCGTCATCGTGCAGAAGGACCGCATCGCGGCCGCCGCCTGTTTCCTGCCGCTGACTACCGCGCCGGGCCTTTCCCGAAAGCTGGGTACGCGTCACCGCGCAGCCATCGGCATCACCGAGGAGACCGACTGCCTTTCGCTGGTGGTCTCTGAAGAGACCGGGCGCATCTCCGTGGCGGCCTTCGGCGAGATCATCCAGGGGCTCTCCATGCCGGAGCTACGCGAGCGCATCGACCGCCATTTCGGGGTGCAGCACCCCACACCGATGCAGATCGACGAATTCGCGGCCGACATTCCTTTGACGCAGCGATCCGGCACGCCATCCCACGATGCCCGGCCGTCGGAAAGGGTGAACCCGTAATGAAGCGGGCGCTCAAGTGGACCCTCGGCCTGATCTTCCAGAATTTCTGGTGGAAGGTGCTGTCGCTGGCGATCGCCGTGCTGATCTGGGCCCTGGTGGCGAGCGAGCCCGAGCTCTCCACCTTTGCCACCGTTCAGTTGACCTACAAGAACGTGCCCGACGATCTTGAGATCATCACCCTGGAGCCCGTGACCTCCGTCACGCTCGAGCTGCAGGGTCCGTCCGGGGAGTTGCGCGGCCTGGGAAGCGGCGCCGTCCGTCCCGCCGTGGTGCTGGACATGTCCGGCGTGTCGCCGGGAGAGCGCACGTTCACTATCGCCAACGGCAACGTGCAATTGCCGCGCGGAGTGCAACTGGTGCGCGCCATTCCTACGCAGGTCCGGTTCGATTTTGAGCAGCGTCTCAGTCTCAAGGTGCCGGTGGTTCCACGCTTCACCGGCGAAGGGGAGGGCGGATACCGGGTGGCGAGATGGCGCATTGATCCGCCGCAGGTGCAAATTACCGGTCCGGCAAGTCGCGTCCGGCGGGTCCGCGAGGCGGTTACCGACCTGGTAAATGTGGCTTCAGTCGTGGGTTCGGCGGTGTTCCGCGTGAACGCCTTTGTGAACGATCCTTATGTGCGGTTGCAGTCCGCGCCCCAGGTGGCAGTGGACGTGACCATGGTAAAGAAGTAAGTCCTCTGAGGGGAGCGCGGCCGGTGGGAAAAGAGCTATTCGGTACGGACGGGATTCGCGGCGTAGCGGGGGAATACCCTCTGGACCCGGCGACGGTCTATGCGTTCGGTGTGGCGCTGGGCCACGATGTCGCCTCCGGTTCCCGCAGTGCGCCCGGCAGTCCGGAGATTCTGATCGGCGCCGACACGCGCGAATCCAGCTCCTGGATCGCGGAGCTCGTCGCGGGCGGCCTGGCCAGTTGCGGCGTGCGCGCCCGCTATGCCGGCGTGGTGACCACTCCGGGCGTCGCGTACCTGACGCGCACGGGGCCCTTTCGCGCCGGGGTGATGATCTCCGCCTCGCACAATCCGTACCAGGACAACGGCATCAAGGTGTTCGGTCACAGCGGCTTCAAGCTGCCCGACGTGGAGGAGCACGCCATCGAGCAGGAAATCTTCCGGCTGCGTGATCAGTCTGTCGAGCCGCAGCCGTTGAATCTCGAGGTGGAGGAAAGCCTGGACCGGCAGTACCTGGACTACCTGGTCTCCACCGCTTCCGTACGGTTTGGCGGCATGCGCCTGACCGTCGATTGTGGCAACGGCGCGGCCTACCGCCTGGCACCCGAACTCTTTCGCCGTTTGGGCGCGCACGTGGCGACGTTGTGCTGCGCCCCCGACGGCCGCAATATCAATCTGAACTGTGGGGCGCTCCACGTGGAGGGCCTGCGCCAGGCGGTGGTGGGGCAGTCCGCGGATTTCGGCGTGGCCTTCGACGGCGATGCCGACCGCGCCATCTTCATCGCCGCCAGCGGCAAGGTGGTGGACGGGGATGGCGTCCTGCTCACTGCGGCACGCGCGCTCAAGGAGGTGGGGCGCCTGGACGGCAACACCGTCGTGGCCACCGTCATGTCCAATCTGGGGCTCGAACGCGCCCTGGAGAGCCACGGCATCCGCATGGTGCGCACACCGGTCGGCGACAAGTACGTCCTCGAGGAGATGGTGCGCCTGGGCGCCATGCTGGGCGGCGAACAATCGGGGCACGTGATCTTCCGGCAATACGCCACCACCGGCGACGGGATTCTGACCGCGCTGCGGGTGCTGGAGATCGCGCGCAAGGCCGGAGCTGGGCTCGACGAGCTGACCGCCGGACTGCAGGTCTATCCGCAGAGGCTGGTGAACGTGCGCGTGCGGGAGAAGAAAGGACTTACCGAGGTTCCCTCGGTGGCCCAGGAGATCCGCAGGGTGGAGGAGGCCTTCGGACCGGCCGGCCGTGTGCTGGTGCGGTTCTCGGGCACCGAACCCCTGGCCCGCGTCATGGTGGAAGGCCCCGATCTGGAGCAGGTGGAGGAGTTCAGCGAACGTATTGCAGAGGCCATCCGGCGCGAGATGGGGGCGTAGGTTCTGGGGACTGCCCCCTCCGTCCCAAGGCCCCGGGGTGCCCTCTGGGCCGTGGGCCGCGCGGACGGTGGGGTCTGTCCACGGGTTTGCCGCTTTGCAACCATTCCGGATTCTCGCGCGTCTGCAAGGATAGAGGCTTCTACGAGTGGCTCCGCTGGGAGATTCTGCTAATCCCGCGGGACCAACCGGCGGACGCCATCCTCCGAGCGCCCGCCGGTTTTTTTCAAACCTGGCGCAGAACCAGCGCGGAATTCTTGCTGCCGAACGCGATGCAGTTGGCCACTGCGTGCTCGATCTCGAGGCGGCGCCCGGGAGTGGTCACGTAGTCCAGGTCGCACTCCGGGTCGGGCTCGTCCACATTGATGGTGGGGGGAACGATGCCGTCGCGCATGGCCAGCAGAGTGGCCGCCACGCCCGCCGCACCGCAGGCGCCCTGCGGATGTCCGATCAGGCTCTTCAGCGACGACCCAGCCAGCTTGTAGGCGTGCCCGTCGAACGCCAGCTTCACCGCGCGCGTCTCGATGCGGTCGTTTAGCTCCGTGGAAGTGCCGTGGTAGTTGATGTACTGGACCTCGGAGGGCGGAATGCCGGCCTCGGCCAGCGCCAGCCCGATGGCGCGCGCCGGCTCTTCGCCGCACTCTTCCAGCCGCACGCGGTGGAACGCTTCACAGGTCGATCCGTAGCCGGCGATCTCGCCGTAAATGTGCGCGCCCCGCGCGCGCGCCCGCTCCATCTCCTCGATCACGAAGAACCACGCGCCCTCGGCGATCACAAAGCCGTCGCGGTCCCGTGAAAAGGGACGCGACGCGCGCTGCGGCTCGTGGTTCCAGCGCGTCGACATGATGCGCATGAGCTGGAAGCCGCGCAGGATCAGCGGAGCGATGGGCGAATCCACGCCGCCCGCGACCACGGTATCGAGCACCCCCGCCTGGATATTGCGGAACGCGTAGCCCATGGCGTCCGTGGAAGAAGTGCAGCCCGTGGACACGATGTGGCTCAGGCCGCGAAACCCGAAGCGCATGGAAACTTCGCTGGCCAGCGTCCCGATGGTCCCCGTGGGAATGGTGTAGACGCTGCACTGCTTCAGGTGGCCGGTGTAGTAGAGGCGATACTGCTCTTCGGTGAAATCCTGGCTTCCGCCGCCGGAACCGACAATCACTCCGATGCCGCGCAGTTCATCACGCGACATTGCGCCGGCGTCGAGTTGCGAATCCGCCATGGCTTCGCCGACGCTGGCCACCGCCAGGGGCACGGCGCGCGAGACGTGCGGCCGGTCCTTCACCTCGACGTACCGTTTCTCGTCGAACTCGTCGGGCACTTCGCCTGCCACTTGCACGGCGAAGCCTGTGGGGTCGAAGCGCGTGATTCGGCGCACGCCGCTGATCCCCCGGGCGGTGGCGGCCCAAAAACATTCCCGGCCGATTCCGTTTGGACTAACCGCCCCTATACCTGTAATGACTGCACGACGCATGTGATCTCTGTTTTGCCTTATGGCTACCGCCAGTATAGGCTGAATCATATGGACGCCGCCACGATGCGCCGCGCCGGCCGCTTCCCGGCTTTTCTGGCCGGGCTGCAGGCGGGCATGCTGGGAGCGCTGTGGATGCTGGCCTGGCTGGGCCTGAGCGACGTCTGGAAACAGCGCAGCTTCTGGTCGAGCGAGAACCTGATGGCCACGGTCTTTTACGGCGGCGCGGCCATCCGCAGCGGCTTTGCGGGCGCAACGCTTTCCGGACTGGCGCTCGACCTGCTCTTGTACAGCCTGCTGGGGGCGCTCTTCGCGGCGGCGGTGCACCGGCGTTTTCCACCGCTGGGCGTGGTGGTGGCGAGCCTGGTGTTTGCGGTGGGATGGTATTACCTTTCCTTCCACCTGATCTGGAAGACGGCGGGGCCGCTGGTGGCCCTGTTGCACGCGGAGCGGCCCACGCTGTTCGGCCACGTAATCTACGGAGCCTGCCTGGCGCGGTTTCCTTTGTACGTGATGCGCGCTGCGCCGCCGACGGCGCAGACGGAGCCCGTGGGAGCGGCGGAGCTGGCCGTACCTGCCTCGGAGTCCGTGGCCCCGGATACCAATCTGGAAGGGCCGGGTCAGTAGCCGGCTACTTCAGCATTTCTTTGACGTAGTCGGAGCGGGCCAGCAGATCGATGGCTTCGCGCTTCAAATCCAGGTCGGTTTCGTCGCGGACAGTTGCGGCCAGCGTACGGTAGGCCTGCCGTTGCGCGAGCGTGTAGATGATCGCGTGCTTGACATAGCGAGCCGTCTCCGAGGCATACGCCGAAGCGAGCGCCTGGTCGACCGATTCGCTGATACTGAGACCGAGACCAAGAACCGCGGAGAGGCGGGCTTGGGGGTCCGCGCTGGTGCGTAACGTCGTTAGGGAACTCTCAAAGGAACTCTTCGCGCGGTCGATCCGAGACTGCACCTCGCGTTTCAGTTCCTGCGATCGATCGGTCCGCACGAGCTGGGCGGTCTCCTCAAAGGCGTGGAGGTCCAACAGGCTGACGTAGGCCCGGCGGCGAAGGTCGTAGGACGATTCTCCAGCGGCGATTTCGAGAAGCGGTTGCTTCTGCCGTCTGGTCATGAAGCAAGCCTGAATGTGCGACCTGGTGTCGGCCTCCCTCGATTCCCAATAAATCCTCAGCAGGAGGTTCGGGTCTCTGGCCAGAGAGCTCAGTGCCGCCCATTGGAGATTGAGATTGGCCCCGCCCCGGGCGATCTGTTCCAGGAGTTTGCGCGCCTCCGGCGCGTCGCTTTGGGCAAGGGCGTACACGGCAGTGGCCTTTACGCCCGGCGTATTCACGGCCTCCAGAATCTGCTTCAAACCAGCAACAGCGCGGGCCGCGTCGGTGCGCATGAGACCCTGTAGAGCATACACTTCATCCGATTCCGCGAGCCGGTGCGCCGATGCCGCGCTACCCTGCGCCGGTTCCGCCTCGAGCACCTTGGCATCGTCCAGCCAACCGCTGTTCGGATAACGCATGCGCAACTCGCCGAGGGTGGCCACGGCCTCATCCCGCCGTCCAAGCTGGTCGAGCGCGAAAGCCTTCCAGTAGAGCAGGCTTGGCGACGCTGGCTGGGATGTCACTTTGTTGATGGCATCTACGGCATCCTGCCAGCGATGGCTGTTCAATAAACTCGGAACCCTGGTCTCAAGGTCCCGGTATTCGATCGTCTGCTCTCTGGTGGGATTCGCCGTCTGCGGGAATCCGGCGTTGGGCGCGGCGGCCAGAGCAAGGACCAGGAGTAAACGCCGTGGCACGTGCGGAGACATCATCGCAAACCCTCCCACGTCTTAACGCTAGTGAAGACGTGCGCCGTGCGCAAGGGAGGCCGAGGGGTGCGAGCTCCGTCCCGGAGATTCAGCGCAGCAGTTCGAACTCTTCTGCGCTGATACCCATTTGCTTCAGGATGCGATGAAACAGGGGTGGCCCGATCTCACTCCCGCCATGAAGTGGAATCGTCACGCCACGCCCGTCCTCATGAAGCCACCGCTCATGACTGCCCCGTTGGCGGACCCTCCGGAACCCCAGCCGCAATGCGGCGCGCCGAAACTCATCGGCTCGCGCACTAGGCATGAACAATCTCCGTGGTGTCGGCAGGGAGGGACAATCCCTTTTCGTCGAACTCCGCGGAGATCATCGCAAAGACTTGTTCCAACTCGGCTAGAGCTTCTTTCCGAGTAGGCATGAGAGCATAACAGCCTTCGATGGCGGGCACTTCAGCTACCCATCCCGTCGGCTGGTTGCGGTACAGCACCACCTTGTAATCATCGAGCGTCATTCCGCTTCACGCCAGTTCCAGCTCGATCTTCTTCCCTTCCGGCTCCAGCTTCACGATGCGGAAGCTCCGGATCTGGCCGGCGCGCGCCGGCTCCCGCCGGGCGGCGCCGCGCATCTGGCCGCCCTTCCACTTGGCCTCCAGCATCGACGTTAGCGAAGACAGGTCCGACCTCGTCTCCGCCGGCTGCTCCTCCGGTTGCGGTGCGTCCGCGGCCAGGCGACAGGTCGCCTGGATGCCTTCGCCCAGCTCCACGCGGCCGCGGCCGCTGGACACTTCCGTCAGGCGCCCGGTGACCAAGTCGCCTTCCTTGTGCTCGGCGATGTACTCGTCCAGGCTGGTGGGAACGAGCTGCTTCATCCCCAGCCGCAGCCGGCGCTTCTCGGTGTCCACTTCCAGCACCTGGGCCTTCACCGCCTGCCCGGGCTTCAAGGCGTCCTGCGGGTGGTTCAGGCGCTTCTCGGCGCTGATGTCGCCGATGTGGATCATGCCCTCGACGCCGTCGGCGAGCTGCACGAAGGCGCCGAACTTCTGAATGCTGACCACCGGTCCTTCCACTATCGAGCCCACCGGGTACCGGCGCGGAACCTCCAGCCAGGGATCGCCGAGCGCCTGCTTCAGGCCCAGCGAAATGCGGCGCTCCGCCTGGTTCACGCCCAGGATCATGACTTCGACCTGCTCGCCCGGTTTAACCACGTCCGCCGGCTTGCGCGCTTTCTTGGACCACGACAGCTCGGAGAAGTGAATCAGGCCTTCCACGCCTTTCTCCAACTCCACGAAGGCGCCGAAGTCGGTGACGCGCGTCACCGTGCCGTTCACGCGTTCACCGGTCTTGTACTTCTCGCTCACCAGGTCCCAGGGGTGCGGTTGAAGCTGCTTCATGCCCACGGAAATGCGCCGCTTGGCCGCATCCACCTTGAGCACCTTGACTTCGACCTGTTGCCCCATGGAAAGCACGTCGGCCGGCTTGTTCACGCGGCTCCAGGAAAGATCGGCCACGTGCAGCAGCGCGTCGACCCCGCCGAGGTCCACGAAGGCGCCGTAGTCGGTGAGGCTGCGCACGGTGCCCGACATGGTTTCGCCTTCCTTGATCTGCTCGTAGCGCTGTTCCTTGGCCGCCCGCTCCTCCTCTTCGAGCAGCACGCGCCGGTCCACCACCACGTCCTCGTCGGCCACATCCAGCTTGATGATGCGGCAACGAATCTCCTGTCCGACGAGCTTCTCCAGGTCGGCGGCGTCCTTGGCGCCGCTGCGCGAAGCGGGCATGA
>Ga0335081_10019802_pt1 | contig 10881 bp, 2 predicted proteins | sample Lox_Sample_35_FD_206713 | JGI IMG/M metagenome (GOLD analysis project Ga0335081, IMG submission 206713) | Soil microbial communities from Loxahatchee National Wildlife Refuge, Florida, United States - Lox_Sample_3.5 | ecosystem: Environmental > Terrestrial > Soil > Wetlands | place: USA: Florida...
TTGGTGCGCTTCGACGGTGTGCGCTTCAGTGCCTGGAACCCGCCCTCCGGTGAGCGACTATCCGACCCAAGAGTTTTTTCCCTGCTTGCAGCGCGGAACGGCGACCTTTGGATTGGGACAGGATATGGCGTAGCTCGTCTGAGTAGCGGAAACGTGATTCATTATCCGCAAATAACTGGCCGGATTGAGTCCATGGCAGAGGATGCCGACGGCACCGTGTGGTTGGTTCGCACGCAGGCAACCGATGGAATGGGCCCTTTATGCAGCATTAGAGATGAGCACACACAATGCTACGGACCGGCGAACGGAATTCCCTTCCGAATGGCTATCAAGCTGCAAAAGGGGTCTTCCGGCGAACTCTGGGTCGGGGGCTACGACGAACTTTGCAGGTGGCAAGCAGGAACGTGCAGCGCGAACCTTACTCGACGCCGGCATCCAGAAACATTTGCTTCGCTCAGAGGTGTCGCCGCCGCTCACGATGGGTCGGTGTGGGCGGTGATCGACGAATCAAGATCGCATTTACAATTGCAACACTTCGAGAGCGGCAAGTGGACAACACGCGACTTCCCGGAAATCAAAATCAGTAATGCGGATGTCACCACGCTATTTGTTGACGGCAACGATGTGCTTTGGGTGGGAACTGCGCAGCGCGGAATCTGGCGTGTTCGCGATAACGAATTCGATCACTTCGGAAACACGGATGGCCTGTCAAGCGATTCGGTGTATGGCTTCCATGAGGATTTTGAAGGCAACTTGTGGGTGGTGACCTCCGAAGGAATCGAAAATTTCCGTGATTTGCGCGTGACCACTTTTTCGACACGGGAGGGCCTTTCCGCAGATGCTGCCTCATCGGTGGTAGCGGGGCATGATGGCACAGTATGGATCGGAAATTTCCAGGCTCTGGACGCCTTGCATGGCAAAACGGTCTCAGGAATCCGGACCGGCCAGGGGCTGCCAGGACGCAACGTTACCACGCTATTCGAGGATCATGCCGGGCGGATGTGGGTCGGAGTGGATGACGGGCTATGGGTCTACGAGGGTAATCGTTTCACCGCCGTGCGGCGTTCTGACGGAAGCGCTCTAGGCATAGTCTTCGCCATTGTGGAGGACATCAACCACACGATATGGGTTCGCGCTGGGCGCAATCTCGCTCACATCGAGAATCTCAAAGTCACCAGCGAAACTACATCCCCGCAAATCTCCGCTGCCTATGCGTTGGCTGCCGGCCCACAAGGAGGCATCATCCTCGGCTTAGTCAACGGAGATTTGCTTCAACTGAAAGACGGCACAATGCGAACGCTTTCCTCGCCCGGAGTCGACAACTCCCGTCAAATCCGGGACCTTCTGGTGGAATCCGATGGTTCCGTGTGGGGCACAACACTGGACGAGGTCTTTCGCTGGAAGGAAGGTAAACGCAAGAATCTCACTACACACAATGGCCTTCCGTGTGACGGAATATTTGCCCTCGTGAAGGACAACCGCGATTCCCTTTGGGTGGATTCGCGGTGCGGACTTATTCGGATCGAAGAATCGCAACTGAATGATTGGTGGGACGATCCGAATAAGGTGGTGAATTTCCAGTTGTTCGATATGTTGGACGGCGCGTCGCCAGGCCTGACTTCCCTGAAGCCGCAGACGGCCAGATCTCCGAATGGACTTTTATGGTTCGTCAACGGCAAATCTCTCCAGATGATCGATCCCGGTCGCACCGAATTGAACCGCCTGCCCCCGCCGGTGCACATCGAGGAAATCGTCGCGGATCATAAGAGCTACGCGATGCGAGAGGGTCTTGGCCTGCCTCCGCTTACCCGCGATCTGGAAATCAAATACGCGGCGCTCAGTTTCGTGGCCCCGCAGAAGGTGCGCTTTCGCTATAGGCTGGAGGGCCGCGATCAGAACTGGCGGGACCCGGGAACGCGGCGGGAGGCCTTTTACAGTGATCTGCGCCCTGGAAGGTATAGCTTCCGTGTGATCGCGTCCAACAACGAAGAGGTTTGGAACGATGCAGGGGCGACATTGGACTTCAGCGTGGCACCGGCGTGGTTTCAGACACTTTGGTTTCGCGTGGCGTGCGCAGTCCTTTTACTCACCTTGCTTTGGGGGTTCTATCAACTCCGTCTGCGACAACTGCACCGTCAGTTCAACATTGGGCTTGAGGCGCGCGTCCAGGAACGTACGCGTATCGCGCGCGAGCTGCACGACACCCTGCTGCAAAGCTTCCAGGGCCTTGTGCTGGTTTTTCAAGGGGCCATCAAGCTGCTTCCCGAACGCCCGAAGGAAGCCCGGGAAAAACTCGAAGGCGCGCTCGAGCTGGCGGAAAAAGCCATCGCGGAGGGTCGTGATGCCGTGCAAGATTTGCGCGCGTCAACCACGGAAACCAACGACCTGGCAGCGGCCCTGTCGGCGCTGGCCGAAGAACTCGCGCCAAATCCCAGCAGCGGGAACTCTCCGGTTGTTCAGGTGGCGGTAGAAGGAGCCGCCAAAAACTTGCACCCGATTCTACGGGACGAGGTCTACCGCATAGCCGGGGAGGCCCTGCGAAATGCGTTTCGGCATGCGCAGGCTCGGCGCATCGAGGCGGAGATCCTCTACGACGAAAGGGCGTTGCGGGTGCGTATCCGCGATGATGGGAGGGGTATGGAAAAGGTGGTGCAGGGCGAAGGACGCGCCTGCCATTGGGGTCTGCGCGGAATGCGCGAGAGAGCCAAACTCGTCGGCGGAACCCTGGAAGTGTGGAGCAGTGTGAATTCCGGCACGGAAGTGGAGCTGCGCATTCCCGCTGCGCGCGCATACCTCGCACCTGGCAACGGCCGCTGCGACTGGTTCGCCAGGATGTTTTCCAGGAGAAATCTATAGACGCATCCGATTGGGGACCCGAGCCGCCCGGACATGTGCTCCCACTCTGGTTCGAACGCACCTCAAAAACCGAGGGTGGAGCATCCGACCTTTGTCAGTTGACTAGCTACTGGGCGGCGGGGCCTCGGACGACCTGGACGAAGGCGTCGGGGCGGATCCATTTAGCAAAGGCGGCGCGGACTTCGTCGGCGGTTAGGGCGTAGTAGCGTTTGGCGGCGCGGGAGGCTTCGTCAAGCGGCAAGCCTAGTTGGGCGCGGGCTACGAGAGCGCGGCCGAGGTCGTCCTGGCTGGATTGTGTCAGCGGGAGTTGACGCAGAATCAGGGCCTTGGCTTGCTGCAGTTCTTCCGGGGTGACGTTTTCCTTTTGCATGGAAGTAAGGTCTCGCACAATCAACTGGCGGGCCTTGGAGACATTGGCGGGATCGCAGGCGTACTCGACCGTGTAGGTGGTTCGGCTCTTCCCTGCATTGAGGCGCACGTCGACGGTGTAGACGTAGCCGTTCACCTGGCGCAGGTCGTGGTACAGCCGCGTGGCGTAGAATCCTCCGCCGAGAACGTGATTGCCGAGCTGAAGCGGATAGTAGTCCGGATCAAAGCGGTTGATGCCGACCATTTGGGAGAGTTCGACGGAGTTCTGGAGCTGGGTGGGATCCGGAACGGAGGTCGCGGAAGGGCCGTTGAGCGCAACCTTGGGCAGGGTGACATCCGGCTTTGCGCCGGAGGCCCTCCATTCACCAAACCATTTTTCGATGACCGCTCTGGCGTCTTCGGCGCTAACATCCCCGATGACGACAATCGCGGTCAGGTCCGGGCGCACGGTATCCGCATAATATTTCCGGACGTCGGCGATGCCAAGGGACGAAACGGTCTGCGGAGTGACTTCACGCAGCACAGGATCTCCCTTAGGCAACAATCCGACGTTGACGGCGCGGGCGAAGCGATATCCCGGGCTTTTGAGATTTCCGGCGACGAATTGAGCGCTTTGCTCCTTGATGATGTTGAAGGCATTCTCCGGAAGCGCCGGATGCAGTTGGTTGTCGGCGAGCAGTTGAACGCCTCGGGAAAAATCCTGTTTCAGAACGCGCAGATAAAAATCGTGCCCGGCGGTCACGCTGGCGGCGATATCGTCCAGCGCTTTCTGAAAGGCCAGGCGGTCCAACGTTTCGGTGCCGTAAGAGAAAAGTTCCTCGAGGACGGATTCGACGCCCTCCTTGCCGGGAGGGGCCTGGAGATTTTCGTTGTGTTTGATGTTGCCCAGAACGGTGACCGTCGGGCTGGTGTGATCGGTCTTGACGATCAGGCGGATGCCGTTCGGCAGCGTGCTGTCGGTCCAGGAAGAGTCCAGCAACGGGATCGTCAGGGTGCGGAGCTTCGATTCCGCCCAGGCCGGCAGGGTGACCGGTTTCTTGGGAGCCGAGGTGAGTTGCTCCGAGCCGCCATAGCCCTTCTCCGAGACCGGTCCGCCGCTCGGAACCGGTTTGAGCTGCGCGGTGATGGAGTTTTCCTGAGCAAGGTAGGTCTTTGCGACGCGATTTACGTCATCGACGGTGACGGACTTCATGGCGTCGACTAGCTCGTCGGGAGAATTGCGGCCTTCCGCAGCCAAGGCTTCCGACCATGTTTCGGCCAGGCCCGGAATGGAATTGCGTTCGAATTCCGCGTCAGCCACTTCGGCGCGCTTGGCGGCTTCGACCAACTCCGCCGGAACGCCGTGCGCCGCATAGTCATAAATAATTTTGTGCATCTCCTCCGTGACCGGGCCGGGATCGGCATCAGCCGGCAACGCCAGCGCGCTGTAGGCAACGCTGGCCCTGGGGAACGACTCGGCGATACCAAACTCCGCGCCCAGCGCTTTGCCCTGCGGCACCAGGCCGTAGAGATTGCCGCGCTGGCTGGTTAGGACGTCCGCCAAAATATGCACGGCGGCGAAATCGTGGCTGTCGCTTCCGGGCATGCGGTAGGCCGTGAACACCAGCAGGTAAGAGAGATTGCTTTCGAGAGTGAACGATTCGCTCTTCACCGGCTGCAGCTTGATTTCGGGATGAGCCGGAACCGGATGGCTGGGGATGTCGCCGTACAATTCTTTCACTTTGGCCAGCGTGGCTTGTGGATCGACGTCGCCGGAAATGACCAGGATGGCATTGTTGGGCGCATACCATTGTTTATAAAACTGCCGGAGCATGTCCCCGGTGGTAGCGTCAAACGATTCTTTTGTACCCAGGGCGTCGTGACTGTAGGGCGTCCCGGCGAACATGTCCTCATTGAGGCGGGTGAGGAATTTATAGGTGGGATTGGAAAGGTCGCGCGCAACTTCCTGTTCAATGGCGCCCTTTTCCTGCGCCCACTCCTCCTGAGAGTCCTGCACTTCGCGCATGCACGCCGCGCCTACGCGCAAGGCGACTTCCAGATCGGCAGCGGGCACGGTTTCAAAATACTGCGTGATGTTCTGTTGGGTATCGGCGTTTCCGTCGCCTCCGACTTGCGCGAGAATCGCGGCGATTTGGTCGGCGGTCAATCCGGCGCAACCACGGAAGGCCATGTGTTCCTGGGCGTGAGCCATGCCCGGAAAGCCGGAAGGGGTGTCCTGGCCTCCGACGAGAAAGTTTTGCTCGACGGTTACGACCGGCGCGAGGGGATCGCGGATGATGACCACAGGCAGGCCGTTGTCGAGCGTGGCCCTGGTGACTTCGCCTTTCGTTTCGCTGTTCTGTGCGGAAACGAACCATGGCGAACACAGCAGCGTGGCGAGGACCGCGCCAAGGAGGACAACTGTCCTTCGTCCAGGAGCAAGAAGCAGATGAGTCATGGCAACTCCGAAAAAGACAGAACAACATACTGCCTTTTTCTCAGAGTTCCGCGCAATGGTGGAGGTTACTTATATTTGCTCAGGGCAATGCCGCCAGAGGTTCCGTCATTCCGAGCGAGGCGAGGAATCTCTCTTCTTCCAGAAAGTCAAGAAAAAGAGAGACTCATTGCACAAAAGACATGCGATGGCGAAGAGGTCCTCACTCCCGCAGACTCCGTTGGAATGACAGCCTTAAGGCTTTTTGGCACCTGTCAGAACTTCAGGCTCAGCGACATTTGAATCTGACGGGCGCTGCCGATGGTTTTGTTGACGCTGCCCAGACCGAAGGGGCAGTTGTAGAAGCCGCTGGTTTGATTGGCAGTGCCACAGCCAGAAGGCAGCACTGGCAACGTTCCCTCGGTGGGGAAGCCGTTGTAATACTGGTTCTGGGTGACGTCGTCGATAGGAACGTCGAAGCTGGGCGTGTTGGTCACGTTGAAGACATCGAAGCTGAACTTCAGATTCACGTGCTCGGTGAGGCGGGTGTTCTTGACGAGGGATACGTCCAAGCGGCGTTGCCAGGCTTGCCGGAAGATGTTGCGCTGGCCACTGGTGAAGCCCGTCTCATAGGGGTCATTCGAGGGAATGGCACCGTCGAGCCCGCCCGCGGGCAACAACGGAAGCGTGAAGCAAGCGGCGTTGAGCGCGGGCAGCCCTGGGGTAACGCCACTGACTCCGGTGACCGCCTGCTTCATGGTGCAATTGGAAGCGAGGGGCACGATCGGATTAGTGATGCCGTCGGAAACTCCGTAGAAGACGCTGCCGACTGCGCCGCTGTAATCGATAACGCTGAAGGGCTGGCCACTCTGGTAAATGCCAATGCCCTCGAAGGACCAGCCGTTGCCGACTTTGCCGGCAAAGGAAGAATCCTGGGCGAATTTGGGGAATTCGTAGCCAAAACTGAAATTGAACACGTGCCGGCGGTCGAAGTCGGAATTGCCATACGCTTCGCGCAGGTTCAGCGGATTGTTGCCGTTGTAGAACAGGCCGAGAGCGCTCTGCTCATCGGTAGCGTGAGACCAGGTGTAAGAAAACCCGACGTGGACGCCGTGGCTCATGCGCTTCTCGACGTGTGTCTGCAGAGCGTTGTAGGCGCTGATGCCCGCCGCGGTATAGCTTTCCGATTCGGACGAATAGCCCACGTAGGGAACGCGGAGATCGATGTTGCCCCCTTCGTAGGTTTCCAGATAATTGCCGACCTGCGTGCCGTTCGGAAGCGCCGGAAGTGCAATGGGGCTGAAACTGGAATCCACGACGGCGTAACCGTAGCTGTAGTATTGCCCGTGGATGGGGTGCGACGGCGAAGCGATTTGCGCCTGATTGAAAGGCACGGGGACCACTAGGTGGCGGCCCAGGTTCCCGACATAGCCGATCTGGATGGCCAGGTCGCTGCGCGGCTGCCATTGAATGTCCAGGGTGTTGTTGATGCTGTACGGCAGCTTGTTCTTGCGATTGTAATCGGCAAAGGCGAAGAGCGGCGCGCCAGCTTCGATGGCGGAGGCTGAAGGCAGGTAGTTCAAAATGTCCGCGGGATTGCCAGAAGGCCCCGCTCCTTTCGCCGGGCCCCAAGGAGCGGACAGCGAAGCAACGGAAGGGTCACAGGTCGGGATGTAGCCCTGATAGTAGCTCGCGGCGGAGCAGACTTGCGAATTGACAAAAGGCGGCGCCTGGTTGAAGCCGAAAGGTCCGCCGGCGATTACACCCGCTGCAAACCCTGGCGACAAGTACGAGAACAATTCGCCGCGATCGTAATAGAGACCCGTTCCCGCACGTATCACCACTTTGCTGTGGAACATTTGCGGGCTCCAGGCCACTCCCAGGCGCGGAGCGAAGCCCCACTGGCGTCCGGTGAGCGTGCTGTTGCTTACGCCTTTGCTCGGAAATTGGGAATTGTTACCGGCGACGATGAAGCCGCTGGAGGTGACGGTGCCGCTGTTCTCATCGTAGCTGTAGAGCGACGGATCAAAATTGTAGATGCGTCCGTATTTTTCGGTGAAGCCACCGTTCCAGTCGTAGCGCAGACCGAAGGTGACGTTGAGGTTGGAGCGAATTTGGTAGCGGTCCTGAATGTAGAGTCCGGTTTGCCCCGCGCGCAGGTAGCGGTTGGCGTTCCCCTGCAGATAAGCGGTGGTGACGAAGCCATCGACGGTGTAGGGAGTAACCAGTCCCTGGACAAACTGGGAGAAATCGGCGACGCCGATGTTTCCTTGATTGGTGCGCTGGTCGCGCGTGTTCAACTGCGTGTACGCGTAGCTGCCGCCGAACGAGATGCTGTGCTTTCCGAGCGACCAGATCGCGGCAGCCGAGGGCATAAAGCGGTTCTGAAATACGCCGGTGAACGCGCCCTGCGATGCCGATCCCTGCCCGATGGTGAGTGCGGCGTTGGATACGGGTGTTGGAGCAATCGTACAATTGCCGGTGCTTGGGTCTACGTTCTGCTTCGGACACCCGGTGTTATAGGCGGCCTCATTTCCGAAGTCGTCGACGATGGTGATGCCCGGAAAAAGCGAGGAACCGAATGTGTTAATGCCAAAGGCTCCTGGCCCGAACGGCTGCGAGATAGTGCTGTAGACTTTTTCGCGAAGGAACCCAAACGTTTCCGTGACCGTTAGATTGGGACGCAGCGTCTGCGTGTTCATGATCGAGGCAACCTGGCTGCCGGCGTCGAGATGCTGCGCAAATCCTGCCACGCTGGAATAGGCGTAGGGCGCCACCGTCGGGTCGTGCTGATAAAAATACTTCAGCGATACGGTGTCCTTCTGGCTGGCGTTCCAATCGAGATTCGAAATCGCTTGGTCAGCCTTGAATAAAGCCGTTCCTGGAATAACGGCGTTTTCCGGAAAGTTCACCGTGGGCGTGTTTCCGTCCGCCGAGGGAATCAAATACTGCCCGTTTGGCAGCTTGTAATTCAGGAGCTGGTAAGCCACCGGGTTGATATCCCCCGGGCCGTTGCCGACAACTGGATTCACCGTTAGCGAAACGGGGAAATTGCCATTGACTACCGCCGCCAAGCCAGCCGCGCTGCGGTCATCCGTCAACCCAGCCGGAACGGTGACGCGGGACATGCCGATTTCCTGATCCGAAGCGTGGATGTGCTGGTAGCTCAGAAAGCCGAAGAGCTTGTCTTTGATGATGGGAGCGCCAAACGTCGCGCCAGCTACTTCGCGATGCAGCTCCGGGTTTTTCTGGCCCGCGGGGATGTTTGGGTCGGCGTTGAAGAAGAACGGGTCGGCGTTGAGCCAATTCGTGCCACGGTGCAGGTACACCTGTCCGTGGTAGGCGTTGGTGCCGGAAGCGGTGCTCATGTCAATGTGCGCGCCGCTGGTGGAGCCCTGCTGCGCATCGTACATGCTGGTATTTACGCGTAGCTCCTGGACGGTCTCCGGCGCAGGCGTAGGCAGCGCTTGGCCGACGGCCAGGTACGGCGAAGCGGTACTCTGAATAATGGCTGCGCTGGTGCTGGCCGCACCGCTGACACCGGTGTTGTTTACCACGCGCGCCGAAGCAACCTGGCTGGTGCTCTTGCCGTTGAAGAGATTGCTGGCATCCACGCCGTTGAGCAGAAAACTGTTGCTCGTGTCGCGCTGGCCGTTGGCCCAAATGGGTTGATTCCCCAAGCCGCTATTGGCTCCCGTTCCGCCGGGAAGTTCGGCGTTCACGCCGGGCGAGAGAATCGCCAAGCCGGTAAAGCTGCCGGTTGGCAAGGGCGCTTCCTCAATGGCTTCTTTTTCGAGGATGTAGCCGTTGGTCAGGTCTTCGTAGTTCAGCAACGGGGTGGCTTCGACGGTCACCGTTGTGCCGACCTGGCCGACTTTCAGCGTGGTGTTTACCGACGCGGTGCGATCCGCTTGTACCAGAATTCCGGGAATATTCTGCGATTGAAAGCCGTCGTGCGCGAAGGTCAGGGAATACGTGCCGATCGGTAAGCTGACGAAGTCGAAGCTGCCGCTGCTGTTGGTTTTCTGCGTGCGCGTCAGCTTGGTTCCGTCCGCGACCAGGGTAACCTGGGTGTCCGCGATTGCCCCGCCGGAAGCGTCCGTGACAATCCCGGTTATGCCTCCCAGTGTCTGTTGTGCTCGAGTCCCACAACAGAACACGAATAGCAAACTACAACACGCCGCTGCTACTGCTACACCCCGCCGCATGATTCCGGATTTTTTCGTCATTCCTGGAATGCCTCCACACGTTACGTTGAATGCACAAACACAACCCCGAGCCAACGGACGGACCGAAGCAACTTTATGGTTGAGGAACAACTTCCTGGTCCACGTCTCCGAGGACCTTTGCCGAGAAAACTAAGGCAAGTTGTGGGTGAATCGCTACGCAAACTTTAGCTCCCGGTTATGAAATTTTTTTATCGGTGCGTCCGGGAACCAGGTTCGCCGGCCCTGCCGCGTGCAGCGCCCTTTTGGCCGTGCCCGTGTAGTTACGCTTCCATTCCTCTACGGTACTCTCGCAGCAAGACTTCATTTTGAAGTTACCATCGCCAATTCACTTTGGCCTCCCGGCCAACTGAGCTAGGATGTTCGCCATGTCCCGAGCCGGCGGCGCGTGCCTTCCTCTCCTGCTTCTTCTCTTTTTCCCAAGTCCCGGCGGAGCTCAAGCCGCGTCCAGCAGCACGCGAAACTCCGCTAAAAATAAAGCGATTGTGAGCCTTAAAGCCGAGCGGTCTTCCCGACTGGACCTGGAGGTGAGCGGCGATCTCGCAGGATCGTTTAAAGGCTCGAAAGCCTATTTGCGGCGGAAAGATTTGTTGGCGCTACCGCAAGTGGAGTTCACCGTAAGCAACGACGCAAACTTCACACAGCCCGTCAAGGTACGGGGAGTGGAGTTGCAGGTGCTGGCAAAAGATTTTGCCACGGACGGAGAGCGGGCTGTCCTTGTCGCGATATCGAGCGATTATTACCGCGGTTTTTATCCACAGGCGTATCGGGAAATCCACAGACCGGTGCTGGTTTTGGAGGTGAACGGACAGCCGCCGTCAGGCTGGCCCAAGGGCAAAGGAGGCAATTCGTTGGGCCCGTACCTGGTCACGCACGACAACTTCGTGCCGGGCTACAAAATTCTGGCGCATCAGGAGGAACCACAAATCCCCTGGGGCGTGGTTCGCCTGGAATTCGAAGACGAAAAGACGGCCTTTGCCACCATCGCTCCTCGCGGCGCTGGCGCCGACAACCCCA
>Ga0335081_10019803_pt1 | contig 10881 bp, 8 predicted proteins | sample Lox_Sample_35_FD_206713 | JGI IMG/M metagenome (GOLD analysis project Ga0335081, IMG submission 206713) | Soil microbial communities from Loxahatchee National Wildlife Refuge, Florida, United States - Lox_Sample_3.5 | ecosystem: Environmental > Terrestrial > Soil > Wetlands | place: USA: Florida...
AGTTGGTAGGCAACAGCCTGGTGCTGCGGCCGCACAACACGGCTTACCCGGTGGACCTGATCGAAGTGGAGGAGGGCAAAACCTTCGCTGAGTACGTCGTCGGCCGCGTGTGCCACGTGGCGATTGAGACGTGAGTTGCCAGTTGCCAGTTGTCGGTTGCCAGTTGTAAGTTGTCAGTTCGCCGCCAGTATCTGACAATTGGCAACTGATAACTGGAGGGAATCATGGAACCAGTCGCTGGCATCGCGGTCGGTTCGCGCCGCAATGAAGACATCGCCCTCGATCTGATGAGGTTCGTCGCCATCACCACCGGCTACGGCAAGACCGGGTCTCCCGGCGCCGGATTTCAGGGCACCACCGAAAATAAGGCGGAAGACTATGCCGCCCACCTGCTGGAGTTGTACACCCGGTGCCTGGCTGCCGTGCAAGCAGGGAAATAGCGCGAAAGCCGCGACTCCTCGCCGGTCACCGGCAAGTCTGCGTTCCACCCGCCACACCACTCTGCACTGCTCTAGCCGCAGCGGCGCGCATTCACGGGCACCACAAACAAATCTCTCATGCTAGTGCGGAAGCGCTTGTGGCAACGGGAGCAGAAGACCTCCGGCAGTTGCCGCAATGGAAATCGCAGCACCTGGGAAGAGACTACGCCGCTGGCGGGACTGTGGCAGTCGGGACACTCGGCCACGAAGGCCAGCATCTCGCCTTCTTCGCGCATGCGCCAGGATGGGCGAGTGATCATGAAAATTCGTCGTTCGTCGTTGACCGTTAGCCCAAAACTGAGAATAGCGCATAACAGCGGGAAAGTCTGCGGCGGCGTCCAGACTGTGTCAACGACCAACGACGCTTCTAGAACAGCGCGCTCTGCCGGCTGTTGGGCCTGATGCCGAAGTGGTCGTAGGCCAGCTTGGTGGCCACGCGGCCGCGCGGGGTGCGGTCCAGGAATCCGATCTGGATCAGGAATGGCTCGTAGATCTCTTCGATGGCTTCGGTTTCCTCGGCCAGTGCCGCAGCCAGCGTGTTCACGCCCACCGGCCCCCCTTGATATTTTTCGATGATAGTCAGCAGTAGCTTGCGATCGATGTCGTCGAAGCCGTGCTTGTCCACTTCCATCATCTCGAGCGCCGCCTGCGCGGTGGAGCGATCAATGCGGCCGGCACCGCGCACCTGGGCGTAGTCGCGCACGCGCCGGAGCAGGCGATTGGCAATGCGCGGGGTGCCGCGGGCGCGGCTGGCGATCTCCTGGCCGCCCTCTTCGTCGATGTCAACGCCCAGAATCTCCGCCGAGCGCCTTACGATCACCCGCAGATCGGCGTGGGTGTAGAACTCCAGCCGCAGCAGGATGCCGAAGCGCGAGCGCAGCGGCGCCGAGAGCAGCCCGGCGCGGGTGGTGGCACCGACGAAAGTAAACGGTTTTACATCCAGCGTGTGCGTGCGCGCCGACGGTCCCTGCCCGATGATGATGTCCAGCTTGTAGTCCTCGAGCGCCGAGTAGAGGATCTCCTCCAGCGCCGGCTGCAGGCGGTGGACTTCGTCGAAGAACATCACCTGCCGCTCGCGCAGGTTGGTGAGGATGGCGGTCAGGTCGCCCTTGATCTGGATGGCTGGGCCGGCCGTCTGCTGGAAGGCTACTCCCAGCTCGTTGGCGATGATGGTGGCCAGCGTGGTCTTACCCAGGCCGGGCGGTCCATAGAGCAACACATGGTCGAGCGCCTCGCCGCGCGAGCGGGCGGCCTCGATGGCCACTGCCAGGTTGTCTTTAACTTTTTTCTGCCCGATGAATTCCTGCAGGCGCTTGGGACGCAGCTTCAGCTCGAACGACGCATCATCTTCGACCATGCTGGCCGAAACCAGCCGTTCGCGGACGTCTGGGATTTTGGGAGTGGCCACTGGCCGGATAGTAAGCCGAAACCGCGCCAAACTCCAAACTGAAAACCGCAGGGTGTTTCTCGTTCCTGGTTTCCCGTTTCTCGGCAGAAGCTCCAGGTGGTTTTTTCGAGAAACTAGAGGCCAACTGGCCATCTCATAAATGCATTGGGCACTTTAAAACCTAGGTCCTTCGCGACCGTTTCCCGCGCTCTGCCCCAGCACGCCAAAACCGGGCGTGCTGGGGACCCCGACAACGCGCGGGACCCCTCGGTCGCTCAGGATGACACCCTTTCTTATTTATGAGATGGCTTCCAGCAACGAGAAACTAGAAATTCGCCCGACCTCACGCCACCCGGGCGGGCGCTTCTTCCATGGTGGTGAGCTGGAGTTCGAGCCGGCGCAGGCCAGGGAGCTTTTCGAGCTTCCCGCGCAGGGTCTCCGGCTCTCCCGTCCGCACCGGGCCCCACAAGGTAAGGCGGCCGTTGCGGGCGGTGACCTGAACGGATTCCGGATGCGCCACCGCGCGCCAGATCTCCAGGCGAGCCCGCTCAGCCAGCACCCAGTCGGGCACAGGCTGGGAGGGAACGACGGAAAGTGGCGCACCGGCGTGCGGCTGTCGAGACGGTGCCGCAAACGCCTCTTCCAGACGGCCAAAGTTGCCGCCGGCTATGGCGACGAGGTTACGAAGCCGCCGCGACGCCTGGTCGCGCAGGCGCGCACGCCGCCCGATGCCGCGGTCGGAGTCGAACAGGTACATGAGCCCCGCGCCCAGGGCGACACTGCCCAGCAGGGAAAAAGTCTGGCATGGCCTGAGAGTACTCATGGGGGAGCCTCCTCTGCACAATTAGATGTGCACTGAGGCGGGATGGCAGCCGCTCGGGAGGACACGAAAGTGAGGTGACCTTCCAGTCCCACAGGCTCTGATCGGAGAGTTCCGCGGGTCTCCCTACTCTTCCTCTTCCTCCGCCGCGCCGTGGACTGCCTTGGATTGCTGAATGATTTTCTCCTGCAATTGGGTGGGGACGATATCGTAGTGGTCCATTTCCATGTTGAAGCTGCCGCGCCCCTGAGTCATCGATGTCAGGTCGGCGCCGTAGGTGAGCATTTCCGCCATGGGTACTTCCGCCTTGACCACGGTCTTGCCGCTCTTATTGTCCATGCCCTGGATGCGGCCGCGGCGGGAGTTGAGGTCGCCCATGATGGCGCCGGCGAACTCGTCCGGCACTTCGATCTCCACCTTCATGATGGGCTCCAGCAGCGTGGGCTTGGCTTGCTCCATGGCCTTGCGGAAGGCCAGCCGCCCGGCGAGTTGGAACGAGAGGTCGTTGGAATCCACGTCGTGATACGACCCGTCATACAGCACCACCTTGAAGTCCACCACCGGATAGCCGGCGAGATAGCCGCGCGCCGCCGCGTCCTTGATCCCCTTCTCGACCGCGGGGATGAAGTTCCTGGGGATGGCGCCGCCGAAAATGTCGTTGACGAACTCGAACTCTCCCCCGCGCGGCAGCGGCTCCATCTTGATGCGGCAAACGCCGAACTGGCCGTGGCCGCCGGTCTGCTTCTTGTGGCGGCCTTCCACGTCGGCGCGCCCCCGGATGGTCTCGCGGTACGGTACCTTGGGCGCTTTCAGGTTGACCTCGGTGTGGTAGCGCTTCTTCAACTTCGAGACCACGACCTCGATGTGCTGCTGCCCGGTACCCGCCACCAGGAATTCCTTGGTTTGCGGGTCGCGATAGAAGCGCAGCATGGGATCTTCCTCCATGAGCTTGTGGATGCCGTTGGAGAGCTTGTCCTCGTCGGCGCGGGTCTTGGGTTCGACGGCGAAGCTGATGGCCGGCTCCGGCAACTTCACTTGCGGATACTGGATGAACGCCGCCTTGTCGCCCAGCGTGTCGCCGGTGAGCGTGTCGCGCAGCTTGGCCACGGCGCCGATGTCCCCGGCGTGCAGCTCCGGCACCGGCATCTGGTTCTTGCCCTGCATGATGGAAAGGTGGGCCAGCTTCTCGCTGCTGTTGCGGGTAAAGTTCTGCACCGTGGCCTCGTTCTTCACCACGCCCGAGAAAACCTTGAAAAACGAGATACGGCCGGCGAAGGGATCGGAGACGGTCTTGAAGACGTACATCGAGAGCGGCTCGGAGTCCGCCACCTTGCGGCGCGGCGGCTCGCCGTTGCCGGAGGTGGGAGCGCCTTCGACGGCAGCCCGCTCGATGGCCGCCGGCAGATGGTCGCTGATGAAGTCCAGCACTCGATCCGAACCGATGTTTCCCAGTCCAGAAGCGAACAGCACGGGATAGATGCGCCGCTCGCGAACGGCTTCGCGTAATCCGCTCACCAGGTGTTCTTCTCCGATGGTGCCTTTGTCAAAGAATTCTTCCATGAGCGCGTCGTTGCCTTCGGCGATCAGCTCCACCAGCTTTTCGTGTGCCGCTTTGGCCCGCTCGGCGAGGTTGGCGGGAATCTCGCCTTCTTTGCCTTTGCCATTGCCGCCCATGTCGTAGGTGTAGGCCGTCATTTTGACCAGATCGACCACGCCGCTCAAGCTCTTCTCGCTGCCGACGGGCAATTGGACGGGAACGACAGTTCGACCGAAGGCGGCAGTCAACGAGTCCATCACTCGCCCGAAGTCGGCGCGCTCGCGGTCCATGCGGCTGACCACGATGGCGCGTGGCAGCTGGAACTCCTCGCAATAGTTCCAAACCTTGTCGGTGACTACTTCGACGCCGCTAACGCCATCGACCACCACCAGCCCCGATTCGGCGGCCACCATAGCCGTCTTGGCCTCGTGCGCAAACAGGGTGAATCCCGGAGTATCGAGAAAGTTGACTTTGGTCTTGCCCCACTCAGCATAGGCGAGGGAGGTGGAGATGGACATCGAGCGGGCGACTTCTTCCTCGTCGAAGTCCGTGACGGTGCTGCCGTCATCAACGCGTCCCAGCCGCGGGGTCGCACCGGCTGTATAGAGCATGCCGGCGACCAGCGAGGTCTTGCCGGCATCGCCGTGTCCCACCAGAACCACATTGCGCACGTTGGCGCCGTCGTACACCTTCATGGGGCACTCCTTTGGCGGACCACCAGCCCAGCACGCGAACCGCGCGCGTGCCGGGGGACCCTGGTCAGGGTACCGGGCTCAGACCCGGCGGGGAGTCAGACCAAACCTACGGATGCTAGCACACGGCAAAATCGCGGCTCAATACAGCAGACGGGTGGGTGGCGTCCTGAGGATTGGCAGGGTCGGTGAAGGACCGGCAGGTCAGTTGGATAAATTCAAAGTCGCCGCTCGGCAGCGCGTCAGCACCGTGACGGGCGATATCGTGCAGGGGCAGAGAAAATCTTCCACCCGCCTCTAAGCGAACTTCGCCTTGAGCCGGTCGTAGGTCGTTTCCAGAGATTCGGGCAGCATGCGGGTTTCTGCCACCACGGTCATGAAATTGGAATCGGCGACCCAGCGCGGCAGCACGTGCATGTGGATATGCCCAGCGACGCCGGCGCCGGCGGCCTTGCCGATGTTCATGCCCAGATTGATGCCGTCGGGGTGGTAGACCTCATGCAGTATGCCTTCCATGCGCTGGGTCAGTGCCATCATCTCCTGCGCGGTCTCCGGCGGCAGCTTGCTTAGCTCGTCGAGGTGCTCATTGGGGACGATCATCACGTGGCCCGAGGTGTAAGGAAAGGCGTTGACGATCACGAAGCAGTGCTTTCCGCGGTACACCACTCCGGTATTGCGGTCGTCGGTGCGCTTAAAAGCCTGGCAGAAAACGCAGCCTGGAGTCTTGTCCGCGGAGACAATGTAGGCGTAACGCCACGGCGTCCACAGAAAGTCCATCCTTGCAGAGTAGCAAAAATCTTCGGCTAATCCTGGAAATCTACGGGCGCGGCTCCACGGGCGGCCAAGATTGTTACGAAAGGGAAAATTCCCGGTCCATCGGTTTGACACCTTTTGCAAGCGGTTGCTATAGTCGAAGGGTCTTTGGGACGCGGGTGCCGTGCCAGAAGATTTGCCGCCTCAGCAAACCAGGTTTGCCGGGGCGTTCGACCGCTGGTTCCAAGCCGCCGTTCGCAACTTGCTCGAGTCAACCTCCCCTGCATTCGGGAAGTTGTGGATTTGCGTTGTTGCAGGCCAGAAGGCCCCGCCCGTCGTCCGTCCGAGAGGCAGACCTCGCGCACGCCTGTACGTGTGTGGGGCGGATTTGAGTGGAGCATTGCAGGAAGAAACCACAGTCCGTGACCCCCAACCGGCAGCCGATGACGCGGCCCCGGAAGGGCAAACGGCCCAGGCTGCAGTATCCAGTCCGGCAGCATCCCCCGCCAATCCCCATTATGATCGGCCCGCTGCAGTTCCACCGGCGCCCTCGCCGTCGACTGCACCGGTTCGCCGAGAACGAGAAACCATGGAAGACTTTGCTACTGCACTCGAAACGTTTACTGCTGAAACCGAAGCCCTGAACGAAAGCCGCATTCATAAAGGTACCGTCCTCAAAATCACGCCGAGCCACGTGGTTGTGGACATCGGCTCCAAGTCCGAGGGGCTTGTGCCGGTGGCCGAGGTGCAAGATACCGACGGCAACCCCACGGTCCAGCCTGGCGATGAGATCGACGTCATGGTGCAACACGGCGAAGCCGAAGAAGGCTACGTCGCGCTTTCCTATCAGAAGGCCCAGCGCATCCGCGTGTGGGAGGACATCGAGAAGGCTTACAACGACAAGACTCCCATTAAAGGCAAAGTGGTCGAGCGGGTGAAGGGCGGTCTGTCAGTCGATATCGGCGCGCGCGCCTTCCTCCCTGGCTCCCAGGTGGACCTGAAGCCAGTTCGCAACCTGGACGCGCTCAAAGGCCAGGACATCAAAGTCCGCGTCATCAAGCTCAACCGCAAGCGCGGCAACATCGTGGTCTCGCGCAAGCAAATGCTGGAAGAAGAGCTGGGTGAAAAACGCTCCAAAACGCTAGAGAAGCTGGAAGAAGGCGCGGTGATGACCGGCGTAGTCAAAAACCTCACCGACTACGGAGCGTTCGTGGACTTAGGGGGCATCGACGGCCTGTTGCACATCACCGACATGTCGTGGGGACGGCTCACACACCCCCGCGACCTGGTCAATGTGGGTGACGAGATCCACGTCAAGGTCCTCAAGTACGACAAGGACAAGCAGCGCGTCTCGCTGGGCTTCAAGCAGCTCACGCCCGATCCCTGGCTGGACGCGGCGCAACGCTACCCCGTGGGCGCGCATGTCAAGGGACGGGTAATCTCCATCACCGATTATGGCGCCTTCGTCGAACTGGAGCAGGGCATCGAGGGGCTGGTGCACGTCAGCGAAATGACTTGGTCCAAACGCACCAAGCATCCTTCCAAAATCGTGAACGTGGGGCAGCAGGTCGAGACCGTGGTGCTCAACGTGAATCCGCAGGAGCGGCGCATCTCGCTCGGCCTCAAGCAGCTCGAAACCAATCCCTGGGAGACGCTGCACGAGAAGTACCCCGTGGGCGCAACGGTTGAGGGCAGGGTGCGGAACCTTACTGACTTCGGGGCGTTCGTCGAGATCGAGGATGGCATCGACGGTCTCGTTCACGTCAGCAACCTGAGCTGGACCAAACGCGTCAAGCATCCATCTGAGGTACTGAAAAAGGGCGATAAGGTGAAGACGGTGGTGCTGGGCATCGACACCGATCAGCGCCGGCTCTCGCTCGGCGTCAAGCAGCTGCAGCCCGACGTCTGGGAGACGTTCTTCTCCACCCGCCGGGTGGGCGATGTGCTGCACGGCAAAGTGCTGCGCGTGGCAAGCTTCGGCGCCTTCGTCGAGATCGCCGATGGCGTTGAGGGTCTCTGCCACAACTCGGAAGCCGTCGACGCGCATGGGGCGCCGCTGCGGCTGGAACCCGGTCAGGAGTTCGACTTCAAGATCATCAAGATGAATCCCGACGAGAAGAAGGTGGGGCTGTCGATCCGCGCCGTGGGCGAGGAGGGCTCGCGCCAGGACGTGGAAGCCTACAAGCATCCGGCTTCCAGTGCCACGGCCACCATCGGCGATCTGGTGGAGTGGAAGCGCGCCGGAAACGATCAGAACTGAGTTCTTTTGGGTTCAACGCTTAGTGGAGTCCGGGGAGGAGCGGACCTTCTGGAGGTCGTCGCCGGCGCTACTGCGAGTTAAGGAAGTTAAGAGAAAAGCGGGTCATCATGGGTGGCAAAGTCGTACTGATCGATCACTGCCGCCACCCCCGTCTTGCCGCCGTTGCTCGGGCGCACTATGCGTACCACCCTGCCTTTACATCGCACACGAATGTCTTCGGTGAGGGTGATTTCCGCGGGCAGCGTGAGGATTAATTCCAGCGGCGTGCCCTCGGTCAGCTTGCTATCGAGGTAGAAGAATGCGCCACGCGCACTCACGTCCCGAGTGAGCGACGACTCTTCCTGGATTCCAGCGTGCACGGCTCTGACTACCACAGGTAAGCGCAGCGGAAAACGCTGCTCTCCCCGGCGCTCTGCTTGAGCCTGTTCCATGACATCTCCGCGAGAGTTAGTAGGTGCCGGAAAGCAGCTTGTGATCGTCCCGTTGAACATGGCCTCCTGGGGTCTCATCGTGAGCGATGCAACCAGAGTGCCAACACTTGGGCGCGTGCGGGGGATTCCTGGTGGTTGCAACTGCTGGAGATTTCGGGGGTTCTGTGATGAGCGGACGGGCCAGGCGGATCCGGCAAGCGAAAAAAGTTGCGATTTTTATGAATTGTGTCTAACCGGCAAAAAGGGATCTTGCCGGGAACACGCAGGCCTTCGCTCTGCCAGGGAAGGGAAAATTTGGTGGGGGAGATTGCCGCACTCAGGACCCGGGTTGGACGGCATAAACCAGCGATTCAAATGTGGGCGGCGCTGCGTCACCAGCAAACCCGGTTCATGGTTTGCCGTGGTGATGCATCCGTGGCCCAGAATCCCAGATCTCCCCGCCCCCGCTTTTTCCCGCATGAGATTGCGCGGTCTCCGAAGCGTGTGGGCGTGGAACTGAATGGCTGGCCGGTGCCGGTGGATTCGGCGCCGTCCACCCCAGGACCCAAGTTTCGGCTGATGTTGCTTTTCAGCAATTCCGGTGCCAGTCGGCATCGGGCTCAGCCTGGGTGAATGACTCGCATTTTCAATCGCTTCGCGAAGGCACATTCCGCCAAGGGTTGCGAGGGTTGCAAGCAGTTGCAGAACCTTTGCACCAAGAGTGAGAATCCGTGGCGGCACTCGCCGGGCCGCCGGCCAGCCATAAGCCCGCGATCCGTGCCTTTGCCTGAACGATCTCTGTGAGGAAAACCGACCGTGAATTGTGACCACGGATGGCAAAAGCGAAGAGGAAGAGACGCAGTTCCGTGCGTCTCTCCAAAGATGGAAGCGGGGGAGGGGCTCAGGCGGAGGTTATAAACCGCGAGGACTGTCGGCCGGGGCCCTCAATGCCGTACTGCCGTGTTTTATAGAGCAGGGCCTTGTAACTGATGTTCAGGATGCGGGCGGCTTCCTTGCGATTCCAGTTGGTCTGTTCCAGGGTGCGGGCAATGGCCTCGGCTTCGGCTTCGTCTTTCAGGCTGCGGACCAGGGACTTCAAACCGCCGTTGTGCGCCTCCTGCGGCTTGAGCGCATTGTCGACGACTGCGGTTTCGGGCTGGAGTTCGCGCAGCACCTGCGATTCATCGCCGAGGATGAGGTAGCGCTTCACAAAATTCTCCAACTCGCGGACGTTGCCTGGCCAGTTGTGCTTCAGACAGGCGTCCAGCAACGTGGGAGAGAAGGGGAGGGGAGGGCGTCCGTAGCGCTCGGCGACGCGCGTCATGAAGTGCTTCAGCAGCAGGGGCACTTCTTCCTTGCGCTCGCGCAATGGGGGTACCTGCAGGGTGAAGGCGTTCAGCCGGTAGTAGAGATCCTCGCGCAGCTTCTTGTTGGCCAGCGCCGCCTGCACGTCGATGTTGGTGGCGGCCAGGATGCGGACATCTACGCTGATGGTGGTGCGTCCACCAAGGCGCGAGAACGTCTGGTCCTGCAGGACGTGTAGCAGTTTGGCCTGCAGCAGCGGCGGCATCTCGCCGATCTCATCCAGCAGGATGGTGCCCTTGTTACACAACTCGAACTTTCCGGGCTTGGAGCGGTTGGCGCCGGTGAAAGCACCGGGCTCGTATCCGAACAACTCGCTCTCCAGCAGGTCGGCGGGAACGGCCGCGCAGTTGACCTTGAGGAAAGTGCGATGGGCGCGTGCCGACATTTTGTGGATCAGACGGGAAACTACTTCCTTACCCGTGCCGCTTTCCCCCAGCATCAGCACCGGCACATCTACTTTCGCGACCTGCGCGATCTGCGTGCGGATGCGGCGCATGGCCGGACTGGCGGCGACGAAGTAGGTGTCATCGCCCAAGGGCTCGGCTTCCGCGCAACCCTCTTCCAGCGTCTGCTGGTTCTGGAAGCAATGACGCAACACCGAATCCAGTTCCGTCTTGTTAAACGGTTTGGTGAGGTAATCCTGAGCGCCGAGGCGGATGGCTTGCACTACCTTGCGCGTGTCGCTCACGCAGGAGAGCATCACCACCTTCAGGCTGGGCCGCACCTCGCGCATCTTCTCCAGTGTCTCCAAACCGTCCAAACCAGGCATCAACAGATCGAGGAGCACCACACTGGGCTGGGGATCGCGGCGCACCCGCTGCAGCGCGTCTTCGCCGCTGGACGCGGTTTCGACACGATGGGAATCCAGTTCCAGCAGGGTACGCATGTAGCCCAGCATGCTGGGCTCGTCATCCACCACCAGAATACTTGTTGCGTTGCTCGCGGCCACGGCTACCCTCTCTTAAAACGGGTTCAGAGGAATGAGAAACGAAAACTTGGTCCCTGCACCCGGCTGACTTTCCATCCAGATCCTTCCCCCATGCGCCTGTACCAGCCGGCGCGCGATGGAAAGGCCTAAGCCCATGCCCTGAGAATTCTTATCGTGCGAAGCCTTGGTGAAATCCTCGAAGATCTCCTGCTGGAACTCGGGGGCGATGCCGACGCCGGTGTCGGAAACC
>Ga0335081_10019804_pt1 | contig 10880 bp, 11 predicted proteins | sample Lox_Sample_35_FD_206713 | JGI IMG/M metagenome (GOLD analysis project Ga0335081, IMG submission 206713) | Soil microbial communities from Loxahatchee National Wildlife Refuge, Florida, United States - Lox_Sample_3.5 | ecosystem: Environmental > Terrestrial > Soil > Wetlands | place: USA...
CTCCGGCCGCTGCGCCCGCGGCGACGGGATCGGTAGCGAGACGAGCCCCGGGGAGCGCTGTGACTGCCGCGCTGACTATCCTCCCGCCGTCCCACCCAACAGGAGGCTAACTCAAGTTGCCCGAGGTCGAGGCACACATCACCGGCACCGTGTGGAAGATCGAGGTCGAGGTCGGCGACAGCGTGGACGAGGGCGATACCGTCGTGATTCTCGAGTCGATGAAGATGGAGATGCCTGTCGAAGCCGAGGACTCGGGCGTGGTCAAAGAGATCCGCTGCGAGGAAGGCCAGCCGGTATCAGAGGGCGACACGCTCGTTGTCCTCGAGTAGTCCCGCAACCGAGGCCGGCGGCGGCGGCCGCCTGTTGTTCGACGAGCCCGCGCCCGGCGTCGTCCGGCTCACGATTTCCAATCCCGGCAAGCGCGGAGCCCTGGACCACCCGATCCTCGACGCGTTTGCGTCCACCGTCCCCCAGCTCGACGCCCGCGCCCTGATCATCACCGGCGAGCAGAGCACGTTCTCGGCCGGATACGACATCGGCGACCTGCCCGAATCAGTCTTCGCCGACGAGGCTGAGCGGCTGGTGGCGCATCCTTTCGCGGCGGCGCTCGACGCGATCGAGGATTACCCCTACCCGACGGTGGCGGCGCTCAACGGTCACGCGATCGGCGGCGGGCTCGAGCTTGCGCTCGCCTGCGACCTGCGGATCGCAGCGAGCACGATCGCGATCGGGATGCCGCCCGGCAGGCTCGGGCTCGTCTACTCCCACACCGGGATCCGCAAGTTCATCGACACGATCGGCGCACCTCGCACACGGGAGCTGTTCCTGGTCGCACGGCGGATCGATGCGCGCACGGCGCGCGATTGGGGACTGGTCAACGCGGTTGCCGAGCCGGGCAGGCTCGCTGAGGAGGCACTGCAGCTCGCCGAGGAGATGGCGGCCAACGCGCCGCTGGCACAGCGCGGCAACAAGCGCGTGATCCGCGCGGTCCTCGATGCGCAGGCCGCGCTCGGGCCGACCGTCGAGCGCGAGCTGATCGAGCTGCGCCGCGGCTGCTTCTCGTCTGAGGACTTCCGCGAGGGCGTGCGCGCCTTCGCCGAGAAGCGCCCGCCGCAGTGGCGCGGGCGCTGATCCGTCCGATTCTCGCCATACTCTACGCAATCATGCCGCCATTAATCACCCGTGACGAAGCGCTGTACCTCGGCGAGCTCGAGGACCACGCAGAGATCGAGGCCCTGGTCGACCGCGCTTGGCGGGTACGGCTGGAGCGGTTCGCCGATGCGACCGACATGTGCTCGCTGGTCAACGCAAAGTCGGGCGGCTGCGCCGAGGACTGCGGCTTCTGCGCGCAGTCGCGCTACGCCGAGGCGGACACGCCGATGCACGCGATGATGGAGCCCGAGCAGATCCTGGAGCACGCGCGTGCAGCCGAGGCGGCGGGAGCCCATCGCTTCTGCATGGTCACGCAGGGGCAGGGGCTGTCCAAACGCGATTTCGAGAAAGTGCTCGTCGGTGCGCGCCTCGTCGCGCAGCACACGAATCTCAAGCGCTGCGTCTCGATCGGGCACATGTCCACCGAGCGCGCCAAGGCGCTCAAGGAGGCAGGCGTCCAGCGCGTGCATCACAACGTCGAGACGGCCGAGTCCTACTACCCGGAGGTCTCGACGACCGTGCGCTACCAGGGCCGGCTGCGCACGATCGAGGCCGTCAGAGATGCGGGGCTTGAAACATGCGTCGGCGGCATCCTCAACCTCGGCGAAAGCCGCGAGCAGCGTGTGGAGATGGCCTTCCAGCTGTCGGAGATCAACCCGACCAGCGTGCCGATCAATCTCCTCAACCCACGGCCCGGGACCAAGTTCGGCGACCGGGAGATGCTGGATCCGTGGGAGGCCGTGAAGTGGATAGCGATCTTTCGCCTGATCCTTCCCGAGGCGCTGTTCCGGCTCTGCGGCGGCCGGGTCGAGAACCTCGGGCAGTTTCAAGCGACCGCGGTCAAGGCGGGCCTGAACGGCGTGATGATGGGCAACTTTCTGACGACGCTCGGCAATACGCCCGAGGAAGACCGCGCGATGTTCGAGCGACTGGGGCTCAACGTCGGCCGCCAGCCTGACAACGGCGTGAACCCTCGTCCCGACAACCGCGCGGGCTGGCTCGAGGGCACGACGCCCGACCCCGGCTCGGAGTCCGTGTCGCAGCCGCCGAGCCCGTTGGAGATCCGTCTGTGGGACCCGTCCACCCAGCTTCGGTTCTCGCCCAAGCACAACGTGCCGCCGCGACCCGACGGTGCGCCGAATCGGGGGCGGCGCACCGCCGCCGGCCAGCCCGCCGCGCAACCGTCGTCCGCCGCGGTCCGCGTGGAGCCCAGCGCCCAGCCTGCAGCATGATCGATATCGAGGCCCGGCTCGACGAGCTGGCTGCCCTCGGACTCCGACGGCAAACGCGTCTCGTAAGCGGTCCTCAGGGCCCACACGGGCTGCTCGACGGCAGGCCCGTGATGATGCTCTGCACCAACAATTACCTGGGTCTGGCGGATCACCCGCGTGTCCGGCACGCGGCCGCGGAGGCGGCGATGCGGTGGGGCGCCGGCGCGGGCGCCTCGCGCCTCGTGTCCGGGACGATGACGATTCACCGCCGGCTCGAGCAGCGCCTGGCAGCCTTCAAGGGCCGCGAGACGGCGCTGCTGTTCGGTTCGGGCTATCTGGCCAACGCCGGATCGATCGCTGCCCTTGCGCGACCCGGAGACGTAGTGTTCTCCGACGAGCTCAATCACGCGTCGATCATCGACGGCTGTCGCCTGTCGCGCGCGGAGGTTTTCGTCTACGACCATTGCGACCTCGAGCACCTCCAATGGGGCATCGAGCGAGCCGACCGCCGCGGCGCGCTGATCGCGACCGACAGCGTCTTCTCGATGGATGGCGATGTCGCGCCGCTGAGCGGCCTCGTCGAACTGGCGCAGCGACACGGGCTGCGGATGCTGGTCGACGAGGCGCACGGCACCGGCGCGCTCGGGCCGGGCGGTCGCGGCGCTGTCGCGGAGGCGGGTCTCACCGAGCACGTCGACGTGATCGTGGGGACGCTGGGCAAGGCACTCGGCTCATATGGCGCATTTGTCGCCTGTGACGAGTCGATGGCGCATTACCTGATGAACGCGGCGCGGACGTTCATCTTCTCGACGGCGCTGCCGCCGCCGGCGGTGGCAGCCGCCCTGGCCGCCCTCGAGCTGCTCGAGGAGCAGCCGCGGCGCGTCCGGCAACTCGCCGCCAACGCGTCCTTGATGCGCTCCGAGCTAGAGCGCGAGGGCTTCGATCTATGTGGCGCGCGTACGCAGATCATGCCGCTCCTGATCGGCGATCCGCAGCTCGCGATGGACATCTGCGAGGCTGCGATCACCCGTGGTGTCTTCGCGCAGGCGATCAGGCCGCCGACGGTCGCGGTCGGGACCTCCCGGCTGCGGCTCGCGGTGATGGCCACACATCGCGAGCACGAGCTGCTGTTCGCGGCACGGACGCTCGCGCAAGCCGCGCGGACAGCCGGTTTTGACCCGCGCAGCGCGGCGAGGGCCAAACCCGACGCGCACGCGGCGTGACGCGCGCGATCGCACATCGCGATGTCCCGCCGCCGATGAGCCGCTGACGCTTGCGAGGTTGCTTCGTCACCGGGACCGACACGGGCGTCGGTAAGACGGTGCTCGCCGGGGCGATCGTCGCGGCCCTGCGTTCCCGCGGCATCGCCGTCAGGGCACTCAAGCCGGTGATCACGGGGCTCGACGAGCCGCCGGGCCCGGATTGGCCGCCTGACCACCAGCTGCTCGCCCGCGCGGCCGGCAGCGCGCCGGAGCAGGTGGGACTGCTTGCCTACGGGCCGGCGGTCTCGCCGCATCTCGCGGCGCAGCTGACAGCCCGCCCAATCGATGTGCCGGCACTCGTGTCGGCTGTCAAGACAGCGCGAGACGATGCGGACGTGCTCGTGGTCGAGGGCGTCGGCGGCCTGCTCGTGCCGATCACCCGCGATTACAGCGTCCGCGATCTCGCCCGGGACACCGACCTGCCCCTGCTGATCGCGTCCCGCTGCGGCCTGGGCACGATCAACCACACGCTGCTTACGCTCGAGGCGGCACGGGCCGCGCGGCTGGCCGTCGCCGGCGTCGTGCTGACGCCGTGGCCGCCCTCGCCCGGCGTAATCGAGCGCTCAAACCTGAAGACGATCGAACTGCTCGGCAATGTGCCCGTGGCGACGTTGAGTTGCGTATCGCGCGGCGATCCGGGGCTCCTGGCGGAAGCTGGGCGGACGCTGCCGCTCGACCTCTGGCTCGCGTAGCCCGGCGCCAGTCCGAGGGAGCATGGGCCGGTGGCGCCGACCTGCGGGCTGCGGTGCTCAGATCCCGCGCGAGGACCAGAGACCCGCGATCGATCCCCGGATCGATCGCGCAGACTGGTTTCCGACCGAGCCGGCGGCTAGCCTGACGCCCATGCGTACGACAGCTGAACTCGCCGCCGCCGATCGCCGTGTGCTGTGGCATCCGTTCACGCAGCAGCGCGGCTGGTGCTCGGACGAGCTGCCGGTCGTGATCGATCATGCGGAGGGCACGAACCTCTACGACACCGACGGCAACGTCTACATCGACGGCGTCGCGTCGTTGTGGTGTAACGTCCATGGCCATCGCCACCCGGCGATCGACGTTGCGATTGCGGGGCAGCTCGGCCGCATGGCACATTCAACGATGCTCGGCTTGTCACACGAGCCGGGAATCGAGTTGGCGGAGCGCCTGCTCGCGGTCGCGCCGCCGGGGCTGAGCCGCGTGTTCTACTCAGACAGCGGCTCGACCGCTGTCGAGATCGCGCTGAAGATGGCCTTTCAGTGGTGGGCGCAGCGCGGTGAACCCGACCGCACCAAGTTCATCTACCTTGAGAACGCCTACCACGGGGACACGCTCGGGGCAGTGTCGGTCGGTGGCATCGACCTGTTTCACTCCCTCTACCATCCCCTGCTGTTCGACTCTTGGGCGGCGCGCGCCGGCGACGCCGAATACCTGGAACGGCTGCTCGAAGAGCATGGCCGCTCGGTCGCGGCGGTGATCATCGAGCCTCTGGTGCAGGGAGCAGCAGGGATGCTGATGCAACCAGACGGATATTTGCGCGCCGTCCGCGAGCTGTGCGACCGTCATCGCGTGCTGCTCATCTGCGACGAGGTGGCAACCGGGTTCGGGCGCACCGGGCGCATGTTCGCGGTCGACCACGAGCAAGTCGCGCCGGACCTCCTGTGCGTCGGCAAGGGACTCACCGGCGGCTATCTCCCGCTGGCGGCGACGCTCGCGAGCGAGCGCGTCTACGAGGGCTTCCTCGGCGAGTTTGCCGACTTCCGCACCTTCTTCCACGGCCACACGTACACCGGCAATCCGCTGGCGTGCGCGGCGGGTATCGCAACGCTCGAAACGTTCGAGCGCGAGCGCACGCTCGAGCTGCTCCAGCCCAAGATCGAGCTGCTCGCGCGCTTGCTCGAGCAGCGGGTTGCGCCGCTGTCGGGCGTGGCGGAGGTGCGCCGCCGCGGCTTCATGGTCGGAATCGAGCTCGCCGACTGCCCGGCGGACGTCCGGTTGGGGCATCGCGTGACGCTCGCCGCGAGGCGGCGCGGCGCGATCATCCGCCCGCTCGGCGACGTCGTCGTGCTGATGCCACCGCTGTCGATCTCCGAAGCCGACCTGCAACGGCTCGTTGCGATCACCGCCGCCGCGATCGCCGAGGCGACATTCGGGCGCTTGCCGGCGGCCGCGTAGACGTTTCGCCGCCCGAATCCGACCGGCGAACAGTCGGCAGGACTCCACTGGCCGCCCCCCGCGCAGCGGCTCTCCTACCGCAGCGTTTGGCCGACCTGCGCTGTGAGCTGCGCCAGCGCCGCCTGGCGAAGCTGCGCCACCGTCCTGCCGGATCGCGACGCGATCTGTGCAAGGGTCTTTCCGGACCCCAGCTGCGTCCGCAGGCTCTTCGGCGCGATCCCGATGTATGCCGCGAGTGCTCGGACCACGTAGGGCCCGGTACCGCCAGCCCCGAGAGCGATCTGCCCGGAGCCCGTGAGCTGCGCGCGGATCGGCGCCATCACGGCGGCGAGCACGGCGGCCTTCGTGGTCCCCTGCGCCGCAGCGACCTGGGCCGTGGTCTGCCCGGCCGCGAGCTCGCTGCGCAGCTGGTGGCGCGGTAGTCGCAGATAGTCTGCCGCTGCCCTGATCACGTACTGCGAAAGGCCGGTGAAGTCAAGCGCGGCCCCGCTCACGCCACCGCCCGGCTTGGGCAGCCGGACGCCGGTCCCGCTCGGCGGGATCAGGTCCGTTACGGGATCGACGGGCAGGATCACCGGCTTGCGAGGGGGTTGGGAGAAGTCGAACTCGCTGGTCAGATCGCCAAGCTGAGACTGGTCCTCGCGGACATCGGGTCGAGGATCGGGTCGGCCGTCGGTCTTCGGATCGATCCGCTGCCCGCCCAGGAAGTCGTCCTCGATGAACTTCAGGTACGCATCGAAGCTGAGCGTTTGGTGGTCGATGTAGCCGCTGCGCGCGTAGGGGCTGATGAGCAGTCCTGGAACCCGCAGTCCGTAGCCGTTCTCGTCGACCACCGGCGGGGTGACACCGTCATAGAAGCCTCCCCAATCGTCCCACGCGAGGAAGATCGCGGTGCTGTTCCAGTCAGGACTGCGCATGATCGCGTTAATCAGACCGGTGACGTACGTCTGTCCTTTGCTCACGAGTGCCGGCGGATGCTCGGAGACCTGGCTGTTGGGAGTGATCCAGGAGACCGCCGGCAGCGTTCCGGCTTGTGCGGCGCTGAAGAAGCTGCTCAGCGATCGGATGTCACCGACCTGGGCGTCCTGCTGGACGGTGTCGAAGTAGGGAAGCGGGTTCCAGATCCCCGGCGTCTTTGGCCCCTGCGCGACCGGCGCACACGACATTGCGGCGTTATTGTCGCAGTCCGGCTCGTCCCCCTTGTAGACGTAGTACGCCCAGCTGATCTGGCGCTTGTGCAGCAGGTAGGTCAGGTCGGTCCAGGCATAGTCGGGCGGCGGGCCGCCGACGTTGGTTGCGTAGTCAGGCGGGTATGCTGGCGCGCGGTCGTTGTTTACGCAGCTCATCGGCCTGCCCTGGCGCGTGCACTTCGCAGACCAGCCGGAGACCATGAACAGATGCGACGGCAGGCTCCACGAGTCGACAGACTCGAACATATGGTCCTGCAGCACGAAGTCCCGAGCGTAGGTCCAGTAGTTGGGAATGTCTGCGCCCGTGTGATAGCCCATCACGTCGTTGGCGCCGCTCGACCCGCCGCAGGCCGGATTGAACGCCTGGTTGCAACTCGGCAGGGCGGCCCGCTGCTGCGCTACGAATCCGTCCATCCTGCCCCCGTCGATGTCGGCCAGCGCGTTGTTGACCTGATGGGGTCCGCCGAGGTTCTGGTCATAGCGGTCGTGATAAGGACGCACGCACCCGGCTCGGGCGGCAACGCACACGGTCGGCCGGCCGTTCTTGATCGGGATCCCGTCCGCTCCCGGGTAGGTCCCGAAGTAGCTGTCGAAGGAGCGGTTCTCCTGCATGACGATCACGACATGCTGGATCCTGTGGATACCGGTACCGGCTACGGGCACCGTGCCCGTCTCGCTGTTGGTAGCCAGGCGGCGATGATGGGACCCCCCACCGCAGCCACCGCAAACGAGCACGATCGCCACCAGTGAGGCGATTGCGCTCAACCGCAAACGAGCACGATCGCCAGCAGTGAGGCGATTGCGCTCAGCTTGTGGTTGCCCAGGGCCCCTATTCCTCGTAGGGCGAGAAGTCGCGCTTGCGGGCGCCGCAGACCGGACAGAACCATGTCTCGGGGATGGCCTCGAAGGGCGTTCCTGGCGGGATGCCACCGTCGGGGTCTCCTTCGTCGGGATCGTAGATGAACCCGCACGATTCACACATCCATTTCACGCGCCCTAGGGTAGCGCTAGGGTCGTGACATGGAGACCGACCGTCCCGCGCCCGGCGAGGAGCTCAACCAGGGCGAGGTGACCGTGCCGCGCGCAGCGGCGACCGTCATCCTGCTGCGCGGTGGCGATTCGTCGCTCGAGGTGCTGCTGGTTCGTCGCAACCCGCACGCGCGGTTCATGGGCGGCGCCTGGGTGTTCCCCGGTGGAGCCGTCGACCGCGCGGAGGGGGCCGGCGACCCGGCACGGCGGGCCGCCGCGCTTCGCGAGTTGCACGAGGAGGCGGGCATCGCGCTTGACGCGCCACAGCAGCTGGTGCCCTATGCCCGCTGGGTCACCCCGGCGCGAGCCAAGACGCGCTTTGACACGTGGTTCTACCTCGCCGCCGCGCCACCCGGATGCGACCCGCAGATCGACGGTGTCGAGATCGTCGACGCTCGGTGGTACGCGCCGCCCGACGCGCTCGCGGCCGGCCGCCGCGGCGAGCTGTTTCTCGTGTTCCCGACAATCAAGCAACTCGAGCAGCTGTCGCGGTTTACGTCTGCGCGCGCGCTGATCGCGCATGCGCGCGGGCTCGTGCCGGAGATCCGCCCGATCGAACCGCGCGTCATCGGCTCCGGCGAGACCATCGAGATCGTCCTGCCGGGAGAACCTGGATACGACGGCTGACGGTCGCGCCGCCTCGATCGCGCGATCCTCGCCCGTGCCGGGGCTCCCTTACTTGGCGCCAGCGCCGCAACCGCGCAATGCAGTGCCGCGGCGACCGGCGCACATATACTCGCCGCCGTGACGGCTTCTCTTCCGATCGACGTGCAGGAGGTCTTCGAACGGTTCCTGACGACGGAGCTCACGACGATCGACGGGGCCGGCCAGCCGATCACGTGGCCCGTTACGCCCTATTACAGGCGTGCGGCGCCGTGCATCGACGTCACGACGGGGCTCGGTTACCCCAAGAAGGCCGATGACGCGAGCGCCAACCCGCTCGTTGCGCTGCTGTTCTCCGATCCGACGGGCAGCGGCCTGAGCGGCGCGCCGATGGTCCTCGTCCAGGGATCCGCGCACGTCGACGACACGGACCTGACAGCCAACCGCAAGCGCTACGCCCGGGAGTCGGCCCAAAAGCTGCCGGGCGCCGCCAAGCGCCTGCCTCCGGCGCCCATTCAACGGCTGTTCAGCTGGTACTTCACGCGCATCTACATCCACATCGCGCCGGAGCGCGTGTACATCTGGCCAGACGGCGACGCGGCAGCCGAGCCCCAGCTCTACGACGCCCACATGGAAGAGGTTCGCTCCGGCCACTCCGAGGAGCCGCCACGCTTTCACGCCACCCCGGGCGGTGGCGCAAGCACCTGGGATCGCCGGATCGGCGAGCTCGGGACGCGCTACTCGACCGCCGTGCTCTCACTCGTCTCGCCTGATGGGTTCCCGTTCGCGATCAGGCTGCCGGTCCACGTCGACGAGGCCAGCCGCTGGATCCGGATCGAGGGCGCACCGACTGGGATCCCGTTCCAGCCGGGGCTCGCGTGCCTGAGCGCTCATGCCCACGATGCCGATTTCAGCTGGCAGCGCAACTTCCAGGTTCGCGGCGATCTCGTGTCGGTCGATGGAGGATGGGCCCTGGTCCCCCACAAGCTCGTCGGGGGGATCGAGATGCCACCCTCGAGGATCGCAATGCTGCGCGCGAACGCGGCGAAGGCGCGTCGCTTCGGGCGGACCGCCAAGCGCGAGCTGGCGCGGCGGACGTGAGCGCCGGCGCAGACCAGCCTCACAGCAGCGACCACCGGCGGCGGACATGACCGCCGGCGCAGACCAGCCTCACAGCAGCGACCGTGAGCGGCTGACGGTCGCCGTCACCGGCCCGACAGGGGATATCGGCCGGTCGCTGCTGCGCTCGCTGGAGCGCCGGCGCGAGGTGCGCCGCGTCGTCGCGATGGCGCGGCGACCGTTCGATCCGACAGGCGCCGGCTTACGCAAGACCGAATACCGCCAGGGCGACGTGCTCGATCGCGGCGCCGTCGACGAGCTCGTCCGCGACGCCGACGTGCTCGTCCACCTGGCGTTCTTGATCCGGGGCAGCCTCGCCGATACGCGTCGCATCAACCTGCTGGGGTCGCGCAACGTGTTCGAGGCCGGCGCAGCGGCCCGCTGCATACGCCTCGTCTACGCATCCTCGGTGGCGGCCTACGGATTCCACAGCGACAACCCGCCGCTGTTGACTGAGGACATCGAGCCCCGAGGGACCAAGCGCCACTACTACTCGGCGCAGAAGGCAGAGCTCGAGAGCGTGCTCGCCGAGACTCTCGCGGACTCGTCCACCGCTGCATACGTCTTCCGTCCCTGCATCGTCGCCGGTCCGGATGCGCTCTCGCTGGCCGGCAGCCTTCCCTATATCGGGCTCTCGGAGCGCATGCCTTCGGCTGTACTCAAGCTGCTCGAGCTGATGCCGATCCTCAAGCCCGTTCTGCCGGACCCCGGCATGCCGTTTCAGCTCGTCCACCACGACGATGTGGCAGCTGCGTTCACCGCCGCCGTGCTCGGCCGCGGCGCGCCGGGCATCTACAACCTTGCCGCTCCCGGGACGCTATCGGTCTCTGACATCGCCGACGCGCTCGGCTGGTACAGCGTGCCGATTCCGGAGCTCGGCGTCAGTGCCGTTGCCGAGGTCGTCGCGCGGCTTCCGTTCATTCCGTCTGAGGCTCAGTGGGTCGAAAGCCTGCGCGTGCCCGTGCTGATGGACACGAGCAAGGCGCGGCGAGCGCTGCGGTGGCGCCCGCGGCACGACGCGCTCGAGACGCTGCAAGCGATGGTCCAGGCAATCCGCGAGGAGTCGGCGATCGGCTGACGCCGCGATCGACGGCAGCCCGAGAGGTCGCGGCTGCCCGGGCGGCCGTCGCCACCTGGGCTGCGGTCGGCGCCGCGCAGACGGCCGT
>Ga0335081_10019805_pt1 | contig 10880 bp, 9 predicted proteins | sample Lox_Sample_35_FD_206713 | JGI IMG/M metagenome (GOLD analysis project Ga0335081, IMG submission 206713) | Soil microbial communities from Loxahatchee National Wildlife Refuge, Florida, United States - Lox_Sample_3.5 | ecosystem: Environmental > Terrestrial > Soil > Wetlands | place: USA: Florida...
GTGGTCTACGGCCACAATGGACGCGTGAACGGAGCCCTGGAGCGCAAATGAGCCTGGAAATTCCTCGCCGCACGTATGCAGATCTTTACGGCCCGACGCGAGCGGACCGTGTCCGGCTCGCCGACACAGAACTGATCATTGAAGTGGAGCGCGACTTCGCCGCATATGGCGACGAAGTGACTTTCGGCGGCGGCAAAGTGATTCGCGACGGCATGGGCCAGAGCAGCACCGCGACTCGCGAAGGCCCTCACGGCGCGCTGGACCTGGTGATTACGAACGGGCTAATCATCGATCATTGGGGAATCGTGAAGGGCGACATCGGCATTCGCGATGGCCGCATCGTCAAGGTGGGCAAAGCCGGCAACCCGGATACGATGGAAGGCGTCGACCCGGATTTAGTGATTGGCTCCGCTACCGAAGTGATCGCAGGCGAAAATCTCATCGTGACCGCGGGCGCGCTGGACACCCACATCCATTTCATTTCCCCACAACAGGTCTTCGAAGCGATTTCGAACGGTGTGACCACGATGATTGGTGGCGGCACCGGCCCTGCCACGGGAACCAATGCCACCACGTGCTCTCCCGGAGCCTGGAACATTCAGCGCATGTTGGAAGCGGCCGAGGCCTGGCCCATGAACTTCGGGTTTCTTGGAAAGGGGAACACCGCAACGCCTCTGCCGCTCGCCGAGCAGATCGAGGGCGGCGCCTGCGGCCTGAAGTTGCACGAAGACTGGGGCACCACTCCTGCCGCCATCGATACTTGCTTGAAGGTGGCGGACCAGTATGACGTTCAGGTCGCCATCCACACCGATACGATTAACGAAGCCGGCTTCGTGGAGGACACGATCCGCGCCATCGGTGATCGCACGATTCACACCTATCACACCGAAGGAGCAGGAGGCGGCCACGCGCCGGACATCATCCGCATCGCGGCGCAGCCCAACGTTCTGCCGTCCTCGACCAATCCCACGCGGCCGTTTACGGTGAACACCATCGACGAGCATTTCGACATGCTGATGGTATGCCACCATCTGAACCCTCAGGTTCCGGAAGATGTGGCGTTCGCTGAGAGCCGCATTCGCCCGGAGACGATTGCCGCCGAGGACATTCTGCACGATCTCGGCGTGTTCAGCATGATGTCGAGCGATTCCCAGGCCATGGGCCGCATCGGCGAGGTGGTGACGCGCACCTGGCAAACCGCGCACAAGATGAAAGTGCAGCGCGGCCCTCTGGCGGGCGACTCCAGCCGCAACGACAACGCGCGAGTGAAACGTTACGTCGCCAAGTACACGATCAACCCTGCCATCACTCACGGCGTCGCGTCGCATGTGGGGTCAATCGAACCGGGCAAGCTCGCCGATCTGGTTCTGTGGAAGCCGGCGTTTTTCGGCGTGAAACCTGAAATGGTGGTCAAAGGCGGATTCATCGCGTGGAGCGTCATGGGCGACGCTAACGCGTCCATTCCCACGCCGCAGCCGGCGTTCTATCGTCCGATGTTCGGCTCGTTCGCGGGCGCCATCGGTTCTACCGGTTTAGCTTTTGTTTCGAAAGCCGCGCTCGAAGCCGGGGTGCCACAGAAGATCGGGCTTCGAAAGCAAGCCGTGGCCGTCGAGAACTGCCGGCGCATCGGCAAGCGTGATATGGTTCACAACTCCGCCACACCGAAGCTCGAAGTGGATCCCGAAACGTACGAAGTCCGCGCGGATGGCGAACTGCTTACCTGCGAGCCCGCCAGCGTGCTACCGTTGGCGCAACGCTACTTCTTGTTCTAACCTGGGGTCGATGCGAGCTTTTCGTGTAGGCGTGGCCGGACCGGTTGGCAGTGGCAAAACCGCTCTCGTCGACTGCCTCAGCCGCGAGCTTCGGGCGCGCTTCAGCATCGGCGTGGTGACCAACGATATCTACACCAAGGAAGACGCCGAGTTCCTGATCCGCCAGGGCACGCTGGACGAGGAGCGGATCCGCGGTGTCGAAACCGGCGGCTGCCCGCATGCTGCCATTCGCGAAGACGCATCCATGAACCTGGAGGCGATTGCGGACCTGGAATCGAAGATCCCGGGGCTCGATCTGATTTTCGTCGAAAGCGGCGGCGACAACCTGGCCGCCATGTTCAGCCCGGAACTGGTCGACGTGGCGATTTATGTGATCGACGTGGCCGGGGGGGACAAGATCCCGCGTAAGGGCGGGCCGGGGATCACGCGGTCGGACTTGCTGGTCATCAACAAGATCGATCTGGCTCCTTATGTTGGCGCTTCGCTCGAGGTGATGGATCGCGACGCGCGCAAGATGCGCGGGAGCGGGCCGTTTGTTTTTACAAATTTAAAAAATGGGAGCGGCGTGCCGGATGTGGTCTCCTGGCTGGAGCGGCACCTGGCGGCGCCGGAACGGCGGGACCTCATCGACGCCCATGGCCCTTACCACCGTCATGCGCACAGTCATCACCATTAGGCTGAGCGGCTGGATCACAGTTGCGCTCATCCGTTAAATGGGCCGTCTCGCTAGCATCCCCAACCTGCTCACCCTCACGCGCCTGCTGCTCGCCCCTTTTGTCTTCTTTGCAATCCTCGAGGGCCGGCACACGTCCGCGCTCATTCTATTCGCCTGCGCCGCCCTGACGGACGGTGTCGATGGAGTGCTCGCGCGGCGCTTAGGTCAGGTCACATCCACGGGCGCGTATCTTGACCCCATCGCCGATAAATTCCTCTTGAGCGGGGTCTATCTGTCGCTCGCCATCTCAGGCAGCATGCCGTGGTGGCTGGTGCTGATGATTTTCGGGCGCGACATTTTCCTTCTGGCCTCGTCGGGATTCGCGTTGCTGTTCACGAATTTCCGCCAGTTCCAACCCAGCGTGTGGGGGAAGGTCAGCACCCTGGTTCAAATCGTCTGCGCCGTCACATGGATGCTGCAGAATGCGGTGATTTCGCCCCAGCTTCACAGTCTCGCGCAAGCATTACTGTGGCCCACAGCGGCGGCAACCCTGGGGAGTGGACTGCACTATGGCTGGCGCGGATTTCGTTTTCTCAAAGTGCATTGACGAGCGAGGCGGGCCGGAGTAGGCTAAAAGTGTCGGGGCTTTCCATGACTCGCTACGTGCCGGCTCGCCATTATCTCTACTTCGGAATCACGGGTCTGGCGCTGGCGGCGTTTTCGGGATGGCTTGGTCTGCGATGGGCGCCTGCGTTCATCCCCAGTACCCTCTTCCTGGCCAGTTCGGCCTTGCTGTTGGTGCTGGCTTTTCGTCCGGCAATCGAGATCCACGAAGAATTTTTGGCCATCGGCAATCGTCGCGTGCTGTGGATGGACATCCGCCGGCTCGATCGTACCGGCTGGATCTCGCCGCTAATCGTTCGCATGACGCTGTTCGACGATTCGCGAGTGCTGTTGATTTATCCGGGTGATCTGGATTGCTGCAACAACTTGCTGCGGAATCTGCGCAAACTGTCGCGTGACGCTTTAATTGATGGCGTGCCCTACCGGCAGTACTGGGGTGAGGCGTTAAACCCCGGCCCCGAGCGGCGCCAGCTCCCTTCCCCGCGCTACCGCTTGCTGCGGCCTGAAGACGAAGCCGAAGTTGAGAAGTTGTATCAGCGGTTGAAAACCGTCGGTCATCTAGACCAGAAGAACACCACGGACGAGAAGTAGTCCGTGGCTCGGCGCCATTTTTCCTCAGTCACCCTCGGCATCCTCACGGCGGTCATCGTTCTTCTCATCCTGACACACTCCGTCTGGTTGGGTTGGATGGGCGCTTTGCTGGTGGACTCGGAACGGCCGTCTCACGCTGACGTTATCGTGGTGCTGGCCGGGGACCCCTACGGTCATCGCATTCTGCGCGCTGCGGAACTCGTCAAGCAGGGCTACGCCCCCAAAGTTCTGGTCAGTGGACCTGCTGGTGTATATGATCTCCACGAGTGTGATCTGGCCATCCCCTTCGCCGTGAGACGTGGCTACCCGGAGGCGTGGTTCGTACCCGTGCCACATGACGCGCACTCGACCGAAGAAGAAGCCCGGGCGCTTCTGCCCGTGCTCGCGAAACTTCACGCGCACACGGTGATTGCAGTGACGTCGGATTATCACACGCGCCGTGCCTTGCGCGCTCTTCACGCCGGGTGGCCGGGCATTGAAGTCCACATGGTATCTGCAGGCGACGAGTTTTTCTCCCCCTATGGGTGGTGGCACAACCGCGAAGGCCGCAAGACTTTTCTTTTAGAATGGACCAAGACCCTGGCGAGCTTCGTGGGCCTGTAGGCAATGCTGGAATCATTCAGAACTCTGTGGCCTTACATGCGGCGCTACCGGCGCGGGCTGGCGCTTGGCATGGGAGCGCTGGTCATCAAAGATCTGGCGCACGCGGCGGTTCCCCTGGTGATTCGCAGCGCGATTGATGCGCTCACCGCCCACCGGCCCGTGGCATTTATTCTGCGACTCGTCCTTTTGCTGGTAGCCATCGCCCTGGTGAGAAGCATTTTCCAGTTCTGGATGCGGGTGATTCTCATCGGCATGTCGCGCGACATCGAGTATGACCTGCGCAACGATCTGTTTGCGCACTTGGTTTCCTTATCGCCCGATTTTTACGCGCGGCATCGCACCGGCGATATCATGGCGCGGTCCACGAACGATCTGAACGCGGTGCGCATGATGCTCGGGCCAGGCATCATGTACTGGATGGAAACCAGCCTGACCTTCGTGCTTGCCATTGCCGTAATGGCCGTCAGTGACTGGAAGCTGACGATTTTCGCGGTGCTGCCTGCGCCCCTGGTGAGCGTGGCGGTGATGCTGTTCGGGCGCGCGATCCACGAACGGTTCGAAGCCATCCAGGCGATGTTTTCCGACATCAGCAGCCGCGTGCAGGAGAACCTCTCGGGCGTTCGCATGATCCGCGCGTTCGTGCAGGAGGCGGCGGAACTGCGACGCTTTGCGGACCTGAATAACGAGTACATCGCGCAGAATCTCAAACTGGTGAAGGTGTCGGGCTTGTTTCAGCCTCTGCTGGAAGCCCTGATCGGCTTCACCTTTTTGGTGGTGCTTTGGGCCGGAGGTTACCAGGTGCTGTTGGGCCGCATCTCGCTCGGCGGCTTCGTCATGTTCAATACGTACATGGGCATGCTGGTGTGGCCCATGATTGCGCTCGGCTGGGTGGTGAACCTGATGCAGCGTGGCAGCGCCTCTATGGGGCGCATCAACCAGATCACGCGGGAACGGCCGACCATTGCCGCACCGCCATCACCCGTCTCTATCCCACGAGTGCGCGGCGAAATCGAATTCCGGGGAGTTTCGCTCATCTATCCCAGCGGCCGCGCCCTGGACGGCGTGGACCTGTACATCCCCGCCGGCGCCACCATCGCCGTCGTCGGCCACACGGGAAGCGGCAAGAGCACGCTGGTCGGCCTAGTTCCGCGCCTCATGGATCCGACCGCAGGCGCGGTTTACCTTGACGGCATCGACTTGCGCGAACTCGATCCCGCGGAACTGCGGCGCAACATCGGCTTCGTGCCGCAGGAAACCTTCCTGTTCAGCGCCACGCTCGCGGAAAACATCGCGTTCGGCGTGGAAAACGCCAGCGAAGAAGAAATCAAACGCGCGGCCGAGATGGCGGGTCTGGCCGGCGATATCGAATCTTTCCCCGATGGGTATAAAACGATGGTGGGTGAGCGCGGCATCACGCTTTCGGGCGGCCAGAAGCAGCGGACTGCCATTGCGCGCGCCCTGCTTCGCGATCCGCGCATCCTGATTCTCGACGATGCGCTCTCCAGCGTCGATACCCTGACGGAAGAGCGCATTCTGACGTCACTCACCGCGGTGATGCGCGGCCGTACCGTCATTCTGATCTCGCACCGCGTCTCCACCGTACAAGGTGCCGATTCGATTGTCGTCCTTGAAAAAGGCCGTATCGTCGAACAAGGCACGCACGACGAACTGGTGGCCGCCGGCGGCTACTACGCCGACCTCTCGCAGAAGCAGATGCTGGAAGAAGAGCTGGAAGCGATCTGAGACGCTTCCCGGGCCTATTCGGGAACTATATCGGATTCCGAGCGTCTAATCAAGAGACATGCTCGAAGTCCGCGACCTGATCAAACGCTACAACCGCATTCCAGCCGTTGATGGCGTCAGCTTCACGATTCGGCCTGGGGAGATCCTCGGCTACCTCGGACCAAACGGCGCCGGCAAGAGTACGACGGTCAAGGTGCTGACGGGGTTGATTGAGCCCACGGCGGGCCAGATCCTGTTTCGCGGCCTCGACGTTCGCGACAACTGGATCGGCTTCCAGCGACGCATGGGCTATGTGCCCGAGGAGCCGCACCTGTATCCGCATCTGGCCGGGCGCGAGTATTTGCAATTGGTCGGCCGGCTTCGCGGCATTCCGCGGCGCGTCCTCGAGCCGCGCATGGATGAGATGCTGCGCCTGTTCTCATTGTGGGAGGACCGCTATTCGCCGCTCTCGTCATATTCCAAAGGCATGCGCCAGAAGATTCTGCTTTCGGCGGCGCTCCTGCATGATCCCGAGTTGCTCATTCTTGACGAGCCGTTTTCGGGCCTCGATGTCAACACCGCGCTGATGCTGCGCAGCCTGCTCGGCGCCCTGGCGGCCGAGGGCAAAATGATTCTCTACAGTTCGCACGTGCTCGAAGTGGTGGAGAAAGTGTGCTCGATGGTCGTGATTCTTCGCAAGGGCAAAGTGGTGGCCTACGATGCTGTCGAGAGCCTGCGCGGCCTGATGCAGCAGCCGTCGCTCGAAGGAATCTTTGCGCAGCTTACCGAGCAGGAAGATCCAGGCCGCCTGGTGAACGGCATTCTGGCCGCCATGCGGGGCTGAGTCCGACGCGACATGCAAGAAGCAGCACACCGTTTTCGTGAATGGCTGGAGGAAACCCACTCCGCCCGGTTCGAATTATGCCGCCACTTCTTTTTGCGCTTCTTCGATAGCGACCTCGTCTCGACGCCGGGCCAGTGGCGCGTGGTGGCAATCGGCGCGATGGCGATTCTGTTATCGTCCAGTCTCATCTTCGTCCAGGCATATTGGCACAAGTACATCGCGCTCGATGCGCTGCCCACTCCGGAGCCGCATCATCTGGCCACGGTGGCTGACGCGCTCTTTCTCGTCACGCTGGCGATGTTTGTGATCGGATTGTTCACCACCTTGCAGTGGCCTTCGCTGTTTCCCGGCCTTCGCGACTATCTGGCGCTAGCGTCGCTCCCCGTCCGACTGTGGGAAATCTTCGTAGCCAAATTCACAGCGCTGGTCGTTTTTGCCGGAGCTTTCGTTATCGCCACCACGTTTCCGCCCAGTGTACTGATGCCGACGGTTTCGTCGGGCCGCTATGCCGAGCATTCCATCCTGCAAGTGCCGGCGCTGTTCGTTTCGTGCTCGCTGGCGGCGCTGTTCGTCTTTTTCTCCTTCGTGGCGGTTCAGGGAGTTCTGCTGAACCTGCTGCCTATCCGCCAGTTCGCCCGCATCTCGCTTGCTGCGCAGGGCCTGTTGCTTACCGTATTGCTTTGCGGACTGCCCCTGGTATTTGCCATCCCAAGCCTGAAGGACTCGATGACCCAGCGGCCCGAATGGGCCCTCTGGGTTCCACCAGCCTGGTTCCTCGGACTACATCAGGTCATCCTCGGCAATCACGAACCGTTCGCACTACGGCTGGCCGCCATCAGCGTGGTAGGATTCGCCGGCGCCTTTTTGTTCGCTGTTCTCATGTACCTGTGGAGCTACCGCCGCCACCGCGTGCGTTTGCTCGAATCCGCAGCCGTAACTCCGAAAATGGCGAAGTGGAGTTGGGGCGCAGGCCTGTCAGACCGGCTGATGTCCGACCCTCAAGAACTGGCGGTGTTCGCCTTCATGGTCAAAACTCTGGCGCGCAGCCGCCATCACCGTCTGGTGCTCACGGCATTTTCGGCCGTGGCGATTGCGGTGATTTTTGAAAGTTTCGTGAGCCTGGCGCTGAGCCCCGGCTTTCGCGGATTTCTGGCGCACTCCAAGGCGCTCCGCGAAGCTGCCGTCTCCGCGCCGCTCGCCCTTTCGTTGTTCGTGTTATCCGGCCTTCGTTATCTATTCCGATTGCCGGTTGAGATTCGGGCCAACTGGGTGTTTCGCGTCAACGACGCTGGCAATCGGCTGCCGTTTCTCACAGCGGTCGAAGAGTTCCTCGTTTGCTTCGCCGTCGCACCCGTAGCGCTGGTCACCCTGCCGTTGGAGATCTTCCTGTTGGGTCCCGGCACGGCATTCGCCGCGGCCATTCTGTGCCTGCTGCCGTCTCTCATCCTGATGGAGGCGCTGCTCGTCCGGTTTGAGAAAGTTCCCTTCACCTCTTCCTATCTGCCCGGCCGTCGGCCGGTGGTCGAAACGTTGCTGCTCTACGGAATCGCGGTCGGCGTCTATGTTTCCATCCTGAGCAGCATCGTGAACTGGGCTTTGGAAAGTCCGCGCACCGCGCTGGGGCTGTTCCTCATCCTGCTGGCCATCTGGCTGAAGGTGCGCAAGGGCCGGCTCGATGATCTGGAAATCGGCAGGCTCGAATTCGAGGAATTGCCCGAGCCCGCGGTGCAGACGTTAAGCATTTTTCGCGATTAGCCACCGAACGTTCCGTCCCCGGCTTTCGTATCCTGAACCAAGGAGAATTGCATGCGACTAATGTGCTGGACTGGATTTCTCATCGTGCCGGTTCTCTTCGCTCCGCTCATCTTTGCCGACGAATGGCACAAGACTTTTCCCGTCTCCGGCAAGCCGGACCTGCGGATCGATGTTGGCGATGGATCGGTGAGCATCCATCCCTCGGAACGAAACGAGATCGACGCCAGGGTGACCACGCAAGGCTGGAAAATCTCGGACTCCGAAGTGCGGATTGTCGAGCGGCAGAATGGAAACCGCGTGGAGATCGACGTGCGCGTGCCGCATCTCAACATCAGCTTCGGCCACCGCTCCATACACCTGGAATTGCTGGTGCCGCGCGAACTGAGCGCGCAAATCCACAGCGGCGACGGCCGAATCTCGGCGCAGGATCTGAAAGGCGAGTTGCATTTTTCTTCCGGCGACGGCGCCATCGAAGCAGACTCGATCGACGGGGTAGTGGAGGCCAAGAGCGGGGACGGCCGCATTCGTGTAAGTGGCCGCTGGGAGCGTCTTGATGTCGAGACTCAAGACGGAAGCGTGGAAGCCGAGGCGCGCGCCGGGTCGAAAATGGCGGGCAGTTGGCGCGTTCACACCGGTGACGGCCATGTAACTCTTCGGCTTCCTGAAACTTTTGCCGCCGACCTCGACGTCCACACCGGCGACGGTAAGATCACCATCGACTTTCCCGTCACCACGTCCGGATCGTTCGGGGGCTCCGAGGTTCGCGGTAAGCTCAACGGCGGCGGTCAAACGCTGGTGGTGCATACCGGAGACGGCCCGATCCACATTCAGCGGCTCTGAAGTTTTTACCAGCTCGGCTTTGGACCGACGCGTGCCGCTTCTGTGGGCACGATGCCGAACTGTTCCCCCAAATGCCAGCTCACCAGCCGCATCCTGACGTTTTATGTAATTGCCGGCGTTGCTGCTCTGGCCCTCGAACCGCCCGCGATCGTCACGTCGGTGGCTGTCGCAGGCACGCGGCTTCCCGTGAATCTGACAACACAGGCGGGCCGGCCTTACGACGCCGGGCTCGTAGCGCACGACGTGCACGAGTTGTGGGCGAGTGGCCGCTTCAGCAACATCCGCGTCGAGGCCGTGCCGGCTGAGGGCGGACTTTCCGTCCGGTTTCTGGTCACCGAATCGCCTGCTCTCTCGCTGCACGAAATCCGCATCGAGCCCTCGAGCTTCGGCCTTCATCCCAGAGTCGCGGAAGGTACGCCCGTGAATGCGGGGCGCGCGCACGAAATCGCTCTGGAAGCGCGCAAGCAGCTCAACGCCGAGGGTTACGTGAACGCCCGCGTCGACGAGCGCCTGGTTCCGATATCGCGCCGCGCGGCCGACTTGCATCTGACCGTGCATCCCGGCAAACCCGTCGACGTGAAGGAACTCGCATTCAGTGGCGACCTGGGGCTGAAAAGCCACGAGGTACGCCGTACCATGCGCTCGTTACGAATCCGGCGGGTGTTCGCCTGGCGACTGCTCCCGGCTTTCAACGCAGATGCCGTGGAGTCGGACCTGAATCGCCTGCGCTCACTCTATATTTCGAAAGGCTATTTTGATGCCGTGGTGCAATCGAACAATAAGATCGAAGAGCGAACCGCGCGCGTCCGGATCGACATTCAGTCCGGGCCGCGGTATCGCACGTCCCATGTGACGGTTACCGGTACGCGGCCGGAGATCCGGCAGGTCCGCCCTGAAAGTCTCTGTCCCTGCCTGCTTGCCGCCAGACGCGATGCGGAGCGGGAAGGCATCCTCGATTTTTCGGCCCGGTTGAATATCCTGCGGTTGGATCAGAAAAGCGCGGCCCTCACGGCCAGCGTGGACCGGGGAGCCCCTTACCGCGCCGGACGAATCGAATTCGCCGGGAACCATCATTACACCGACGCAAACGTGCGGCGCAATTTTCTGCTTGACGAAGGCCAGCCACTCGACCGGCAACTGCTTCGCACCAGCGTGGCACGCTTAAATCAGACCATGCAGTTCGAGCCGCTTGACGATCATGACGTAACGATCCGGGAGCATACGGAAACCGGCATCGCGGATGTGCTCGTGCGATTGACGGAGCGCAAATCGCGAGCCTGGGCCATTTCCGGGCCCGTGGGGCCGGCGAGTGTGGCTGGCCCGCTCGCGGCCTCGCTCAGCTCTCGTCTGCCTCCGTGGGGAAAAGGGCTGCTCGAACTTTCCACCTACAGCGCCTCCATCAGCCTGATCGCCTTGGCGCACCCGCTGATCCCGGTGCTCGCCGCCCCCCGTTTCCTGCCGGTACTGGCGCTCC
>Ga0335081_10019806_pt1 | contig 10880 bp, 7 predicted proteins | sample Lox_Sample_35_FD_206713 | JGI IMG/M metagenome (GOLD analysis project Ga0335081, IMG submission 206713) | Soil microbial communities from Loxahatchee National Wildlife Refuge, Florida, United States - Lox_Sample_3.5 | ecosystem: Environmental > Terrestrial > Soil > Wetlands | place: USA: Florida...
GATGCGGCGGATGCGCCCGACCATCGCCTGCTGATAGGCGGTCCAGTCGGTGCCGAAATAGACGTGGCATTGCGACTGCGGCTCGTTCATCGGCTCGAGCGCCACCATGCCGTTTTCGAGGCCGCCGAGCGCCGCGGCCACGCGATCGACCGCGGCGGCATAGGCAAGGAATTTCGGGCCGGCGAGCCCGTCGAGAGTGGTCTGCGGCAATTCGTGATGCAGCGACGGCGGAAACAGCGTCACCAGCACGGCGAGCCCGTGGCGATTGATCGCCGACACCACGGCGACGAGCTGCTCGAGGATATCCTTCTGCTCCTGCGCATCGCCCGCCAGCAGGGGGCCGACGTCGAGCGGCACGCGCATGTGATCGAAACCGATGCGGCGCAGTGCGTCGAAATCGAACAGCGCCAAGGCCGCTTGCGGATGCGGATAGGCGGGGTCGGCATAGGCCTTGTCGGCGCCGTGTCCCGTGGTCTTGGGAAATTCGAAGAATTCAACCAGCGTCGCGCCGCGCTTGAACGCCGGTGGCGAACCGGCGGCGATCGCGGGCAACCGCGCGACCGCCGCAAGCAAAACGCAAAATGCAGCGACGCCCGCGGCGAGCCAGAGGCGCCGCGTCAAGGCTGGGCCTTTTCCGCCGCCGGGTGCAGCTCGTGGAGCTTGCTCCGCTCGATCCGGCGGTGCGCTTCAAACAAACTGAGATAGCTCTCGATCATGCGTTGCCGCGAATATTTCGCCGTCAACGCCCGCGCGAATGCGGCCGTGCCGCGGGATGCCGGCGTTGCCGGCGTCAATGCCCGGCCGATGGCGGAGATCCAGCCTTCGACGTCGTCGGGCGCGACGAACACGACCGGTTCGCTGCCGTCCGCGCGCAGAACCTCGCGCAGCACCGGCAGGTCGGCGACCACCATCGGCAATCCGGCCATGCCGGCCTCGACGGCGGCCAGCCCGAAGGTTTCCCAGGTCGACGGAAACACGAACAGATCCGCGGCGGCATAGAGATCGGCAATATCCTCCGCCGGCAGGGCGCCGAGCCGATGCAGCCGGTCGTCGACGCCGAGCGTGGCGGCAAGCGCCTCAAAGCTGTCGTCCCTGGCGCCGGCGCCGGCAAGGACGAGATGCGCTTGCGGCAGACAAGCCAGCGCGCGGATGAGGACGTCCTGGTTTTTTTGCGCGGTCAGGCGGCCGACATTGAGCAGCAGCGGTTGCGCCGGCGGCAGACCGAAGCGCCGCCGGGTCGCTTCGCGGCTCGCCGTCGGGACCGGCACGTCGAGCCCGTGCTCGATCAAGATCAGCGAGCGCCGGTAGCGCGCCGGATAGCGCGCGAACTCAGCCCAGGTCGCGGCGCTGTTGACGATGTTGGCCGAATAGAGCCCGAGCGTGCCGGCAAGCCTGTCCAATAGGCGCAGCGGGCGCGGTGTCGCGCCTGGCGTCGACGTTTGGTGCACGATGCGCAGCCGGCAGCCGGCCAGCCAGCCGACGATGCCCACAAGAACGGACGCGGTCGACTGATAGGCGACCAGCGTATCGACATCGCCGCGCCAGATGCGCCGCGCCATGCGCAGCGTGCAAATGAGCTTGACGTAGAGCGGCAGGTCGGCGCACGGATACAAATAAGCCGTCTCGACGGCGAAGCGATGCGAGCGCAGCCCCTGTTCGAGCATGCCGGCAAGTTTTTGCACGCCGCCGCGCTCGTCATCGTGAAGGATTTGCAGAATACGCATCGGTTGACACCCGCCGCCGTTCGTTTGCCGCGTTTTCATATGCGACTTAACGATACTCAGTGAAAGCCGTCGTAGCGGCTTTTCTTCACACCAACAATGACTTATCACGCGGGATGCTTAACACGTCTGGCCTGCTCTATCTGAGCGCGCGCGCAGTTTCGGCGGCCGGGAACCTGTTCGTCGTCGCGATCTTTTCGCGCCTCGCCGGTCCCGCGGAATATGGCCATTACGTTCTAATTTTCGCCTGGTCGCTGATCGTCTACGGCTTCGGCGCGCAGTGGATGCGCTTCGCCTATTTCGGCGTTTACCATCACGAGCGCCTTGGCGAATACGTCGCTTCGTTGGCGCGGCTGCTTGGCGCCGGCATAGCGATCGTGGCGCTGGTGCTGATCGCGCTCGGGCTGTTCGGGCTTTTCGAGCCAAGCTTCCTGATCGCGGTCTTTGCGCTGGTCTGCGGCATCACCGTCTATGAAGCCGCATTCGAAGTGGCGCGCACGCTGCTCAACGCCCGGGGCGCATCGTTGTCGATGATCCTGCGCACCGTGCTGATGATCGGCTTCGGCAGCACAAGCCTCTATGCCGGCGGTGGCGCCCGCGGTCTCGCCATCGCCATCGCCGCGGCGCACCTCATCGCCGCCGCGCCGGCGCTGGCGACTTTTGCCAAAGTGCGGCTGTCGCATTCGTCGCGCGCCGCCTCGTGGCATATCGTCAGTTACGGCTGGCCGCTGTTGCTGTCGTTCGGCGTCACCGCGCTCGGCCAAAGCATCGATCGCCTGCTGCTCGCGCATTATCTCGGACTGGCGATACTCGGACCCTACGGCGTCGTCGCCGACGTGTTGCGGCAGAGCTTCACCGTGCTCGGCGAGGCGATCATCCTGTCGCTGGTCACGGTCGCCAAGACCCAAGCCAATCGCGGCGATCCGCAAGCCGCCAATCAAACCTTGCAGATGGCGTTCAATGCCTGTCTTGCCGCGGCGAGTTTCGGCGCGGCCTTCTTCATCGTCTTCGGTCATGTCGTGCTGCGCGCGATCCTGCAGCCGGAATTCATCTCGCCGACGCGCGATCTCATTCCGATCCTGGCGATCGCGTTCGCCTTCGCCACCATGCGCAGTTTCTATTTCGCGCAAGTGATCTATTTCACCAACGCGAGCTACCTCGAGCTCGTCGTCGCCGTGCTGTTTCTCGTGGTCTCGACGGCGCTAGCGGTCGTGCTGGTGCCTGCCGACGGTCCGCAAGGCGCGGCCATCGCCTTGATGGTGGCCAGCATCGTCGCTTGTCTCGCCTTCATGCTGCTGGGGCGGCGCCGGTACCGGATGCCGATCGATTTCACCGCGCTCGGCGTCATGCCGTCGCTGGCGATCCTATTCGTCTTTGGCGCGCATATGACGGGCAACCTCATTCCGGTCCAATCGCTGGCGCTCGCCGTCGACGCCGTCATCTTCGCCGGGTTTGGCGGCTTTGCCATCCAGCATTTCGGCCTGTTGCGCCTGCCGTCGGCAGAACTCGTCGGCGAACGCATCACGGTGCCATAGCCGATGCTTTCCCCTTCCCGCACAGCGGCGCCCTCGGCGGCAGCCGACGTCGCGCCGCCGCTGGTTCCTCACGGCGGTGAGATCGCGCATGCCGACTTCCTCGGCCTGCCGTTTGCGCTGCTGACGCAAGGCGAAGTCATCGACGCCATCGCCGCGGGTTGCGGCGCACCCTATCGCTACGTGGTGACGCCGAACGCCTATCACGTCGTCGCGGCGCATGACGAGCCGGCGCGACTGCTGCCGATCTATCGGACGGCTTGGCTGTCGGTATGCGACAGCCGCATCGTGCGGGCGCTGGCGCGGCTCGACCGCCAAGTGCTGCCGCTCGTCACCGGCAGCGACCTTGTCGCGGCGCTGCTTGCCCATCTCGACGCGCAGCAGCGGCAAGGCCTGCCGCGGCGGATTCTCATCGTCGGGCCGCCGCGGAGCGTCGCGGCGACGCTGCATGCCGCCTACCCCAATCTGATATTCGAGATCCTGCCGGCGCCGACAGGTCTGGCGCGCGATGCCGAGCGCCGGCTTGACGTCGCCCGCGCCTGCGAGAGCCGCCGTTGGGACATCGCGCTGTTGTGCCTCGGCTGCCCGGCGCAGGAATTGATCGCGCATCAGCTCGGCGAACTGGGACGCCGATCCGGCATTGCGCTCTGCGTCGGCGCCTCGATCGATTTTCTGACCGGGGAACGCGCCCGCGCGCCGCGCTGGCTGCAAAGACTCAGTCTGGAATGGGCCTACCGTCTGGCGCGGGAGCCCGGCCGCTTGTGGCGGCGCTATCTGGTCGAATCGCCGAAAATTCTGCGCATCTTCATCGCGACCCGCTCGCCGCGCGGGCGCTGAATTTCGCCGCGGCGTCCGTCGTGCGGCGGAAGCCGATGGCCGCAAGTGCGTCGCGGATCGGCAAGCAGCGGAAATTTTCGGCCTGCGCCGCTTCGATGGTCTCGCGCAGCAGGCGCGGCGACGCCCCGATCCAGCTCGGCGGCTCGGCGACGTCATGGGTGTAGAAGATCAGCCAGCCGTTGCGTTCGCGCGTCTCCCGCAAGATGCGTTCGAGCTTGTCGCGAGAGAGGGTTCGATCGTACAGCTCGATCACGCGGAGCAGCGCAAGATCGATCACGCCGGCATTGATGCCTTCATAGATTCCGCGGCAGCTGTCGAAACGGTCGTCGAGCTGGAGCTTGCGCGGCAGCGACACGCGGCCGAACGGATAGCAGAAATTGGTGACATCGAGACCCGGACAGATATCGCGCAGCATCTCGCGATTGTGCCGGCACTCTTCGTCCAGCTTGCGGGCATCGAGCGTATCGACAGGCACATGCGAGAAAGTATGACAGCCGATCTCGTGGCCATGTTCATGAAGCGCACGAACCTGCGCGCGGTCGATGACGCGCCAATGCGCGTCCATTTTCCCGAGCGTGCCGGCGGCGATGTAGAAAGTCCCCCGCACGCCGTGCTGCTCCAGGATCGCGGCGCCGTTGGTGCAGGCCGAGGCGGGAACGTCGTCGAAGGTGAAGCTGACGAGCGGCGCCGTGTTGCGCATGGCAAAGGGTTTGGAGCGCGAATGCCGCGCGGCCTTGCGCAAAACTCCGGTGATCAACGGTTGGAACATGGCTGCGGACCTCACGACGCACCAGCGACGACGAGCGGGCCGTTCGCGGTTGCCGGCAGCGGCTGAAGCTCGGCGATGATCTCGAGAAAGCGCTCGGCCGCCCGCGCCGCCGTATAGTCGAGCCCGCGCGCTCGCAAGGCGGCGCGATCCGGAGCCGTGCGCAAGGCGTCGGCGATCGCGACCGCCATGGCCGGCGCATCGCCGACCGGCGTCAGCGTGCCGAAGCGGCCGCCTTGCAAGATTTCCGAGGGGCCGTAGGGGCAATCGGTCGAGACGACCGGCGTGCCGCAGGCCAGCGCCTCGATCACGGCATTACCGAGGCCCTCATAGACCGAGGCGCAGACGGCGAGGCGCGCGCGCATCATGAAACCGAACGGGTCACTCACCTCGCCGGCAAACACGATGCGATCGGCGACATCGAGTTCGCGCGCCAGCGCCTGCAGGGCGGGACGTTCCGGGCCGTCGCCAACGATGGCGAGACGCCAAGGCTGCGCCGGCGGCAACAGACCCACGGCGCGAATGAGCGTGCGCTGATCCTTCTCGGGCGACAGCCGGCCGATGCAGACGATGAGATCGTGCTCGCGGCCGGCTTCGCCATCCCATTGCGCGAGGCGGCGCGCCATTGCCGGCGGCACCACCGCGTTGGTCAGCATCGCCGCAATCATACGGTCGGGAACGGCAAAATTCTGCACGAGGTCGCGCCGCGCGCCCTCGGTGAGAGCGACGATGCGATCGGCATAGGCGTAAGCGCGGCGCAGAATGCGGTAGGCGATGCGGTTCTGCAGGTAGGGGTCGCGGCGGAGCGCGATCGACGGACTGCCGACCTCGCGCAGCACCAGCTTCGGCCGGATTGCGCGCGGCAATGTGCGCACTGCAACAAGCGTACACAGATTGAGGCTTGCCTCGGAACTGATGACGACGGCCGGGGCAGTGTCGCGGATCAACCGGCGCAGGCCCGGAACGGCATAGCGCAATTGTCGACCAGGCACCTCGGCGACGCCAATGGCGGGATCGAGCAGCCGGCGCAGCGGACCGTCAACACGCAGCGCCAAGATGACGACGCGGATGCCTTTGGCGGCCAGCGCATTGCAGAGCAGGATCATGTCCCGCTGCGCGCCGCCGCCTTCAAAGGCACGCAGCACGACCGCAAGCATGGAAGCAGAACTGAAATACGGTTGTTCAGGACGCGATGCCACCTGCTACGCCAGCTTTCCTATTGGGATTGCAACGGGAATAGCCACGGCGGCGGCGGCGGGATCAAGTCTTAACGCGCCTGGCGCGTCCGTATTAGCTCAGCAACCTTAACCGCCGGCGCGGCGCCCACCTTAATTAACTTTAATGCGCCAGCCATTGATCGCTCCAATCAGCGGATATAGTTCGCATTCGCCGGCTCCCCGCGGAGGGGGAATAAAGTAGGATTTTGTGGGGTTGCCGAACCTAAGGTATAGTTAGACCATGAGGGCGAGGATGACCGGGCAAAAATCCCGGGGGATCTACATCGGGGCAGGCATCGCGGTGGCATGCGTAGCCGCCGCGGTCGTTTTTTGGCGTCACGGCAGCACCCAGTCGGCGAAGGCCGCGCCGCCGCCTTCGGTTCCGGTCGTCGTCACCAAGGCAGCCCAGCAGGATGTGCCGATCTATTACGACGCGCTCGGCACCGTGGCGGCGCTCAACACCGTGGCGATCCGTGCCCAGGTCAACGGCCAGATCGTCTCCGTCGATTTTCGTCAGGGCCAGGACGTCCACAAAGGCGACGTGCTGGCGCGGATAGATCCCGCGCCGTTTCAGGCCGCCTTCGACCAGGCCGTCGCCAAGAAGAGCGAAGACGAAGCACAGCTGATCGACAACGAAAAGGATCTGGCGCGGTTCAAGACGCTCGTCATCAGGAACGCGGAGACCCAACAGAACGTCGACGCGCAGCAGGCCAAGGTCGATCAAGCAAAGTCGACGATCGACGCCGACCAGGCCGCCATCGAGGCGGCGCGGACCCAGCTCGATTATGCCACCATCACCGCGCCGATCGGCGGGGTGGTCGGATTCCGTCAGGTCGACGTGGGCAACATCATCCACACCAACGACATCAATCCGCTGACGGTGCTCACCCAGATCAAGCCGTGCACGGTGATCTTCACGCTGCCGCAGAGCGACCTCGCACCGGTGCGCGAGGCAATGTTGCGGGGCACCGTCCCGGTCCTGGCGTTCGATCAGGACAACAAGGAGCAGATCGCGGAAGGCAAGCTGCTGCTGATCGACAATCAGATCGATCAGAACACCAGCACGATCCGGCTGAAGGCCGAATTTCCCAATACCGACGAGCGGCTGTGGCCGGGCGCCTTCGTGCACATCCATATTCTGATCGCGACCCATAAGGACGCGGTGACCGTGCCGGCGGTGGCGTTGCAGCGCGGTCCGGACGGCTTCTATGTCTGGGTGATCAAGCCCGATGACACCGCGGAGCAGCGGCCCATCGAGGCCCAGCCGGTCAGCGAAGATCTGGCGATCGCCACAAAGGGACTTGACGCCGGCGAGCGCGTCGTGGTCGACGGACAGTCCCGGCTGGATGTCGGGACGCGTGTCGCGATCCGAGCGCCAACGACGCCGCCCACCGCCGAGGGACAGCGGCCGGACAAGTCCTGATGAACATTTCGGAAGTCTTTATTCGCCGGCCGATCGCCACCTCGCTGCTGATGGCGGCGCTGGCGCTGGTCGGGATCGTCGCGTTTCCGCTGCTGCCGGTGGCGCCGCTGCCGCAAGTCGACTTCCCCACCATTCAAGTTACCGCGACGCTGAGCGGCGCCAGTCCGGAAACCATGGGCGCCACCGTCGCCACCCCGCTCGAACGCCAATTCGGCCAGATCGCCGGCGTCACGCAGATGAGCTCGGTGAGTTCGCTCGGCTCGACCGTGATCACCCTGCAATTCGATCTCAACCGCAACATCGACGGCGCCGCACAGGACGTGCAGGCTGCGATCACCGCCGCCGGCCCGTATCTTCCGAAAAACCTCACCAATCCTCCGACCTATAAGAAGACGAACCCGGCGGATGCGCCGATCCTGATCGTGGCGGCCACGTCCGACACGCTGCCTTTGCCGAAGGTCGACGATTTTGCCGAAAACGTCGTCGCCACGCAGATTTCGCAGATCGGCGGCGTCGCGCTCGTCGCGATCGGCGGCCAGCAGCGCCCGGCCATTCGCGTGCAGATCGATCCCGCCAAGCTGACTGCGCGCGGCCTGACGCTGGAAGACGTCCGCGCCGCGCTGTTGAGCGCCACGACGGACGCCGCCAAGGGCACGATGCTCGGCAAGGAGCAGAGCTTCACCATTGTCGACAACGATCAATTGACCCAAGCCGGGCCCTACAACGACGTGATCGTCGCCTATCGCAACGGCGCGCCGGTCCGCATCAGCGACATCGGTCAGGCGATCGATGGCCCGCAGGACGTCACCTTGGGCGCGCTGCATCGCGACAAGACCGCGGTGATGCTGATCGTCTTCAAGCAGCCCGGCGCCAACGTGATCGACACGGTCGACCACATCAAAGCGGCGCTGGCGAACATGCATTCGGTCATTCCGCCGGGCATTCATCTCGCCACCATCCTCGACCGCACGCAGACCATTCGCGCCGCGGTCAAGGACGTCGAGTTCACGCTGCTGTTGTCGTGCGCGCTTGTCGTGCTGGTGATCCTGCTGTTCCTGCGCAGCATTCACGCAACGCTCATCCCCGGCACCGCGGTGCCGCTGTCGCTGCTCGGCGCCACCGCGTTCATTTATCTCGGCGGCTTCAGTCTGGATAACCTGTCGCTGATGGCGCTAACGATCGCCGTGGGCTTCGTGGTCGATGACGCCATCGTCGTCGTCGAGAACATTTTCCGTCATCTCGAAGCCGGCACCACGCCGCTGCAATCGGCCATCAAGGGCGCGCGCGAAATCGGCTTCACCGTGCTTTCGATCAGCATCTCGCTGGTCGCCGTCTTCATTCCGCTGTTGTTGATGGGCGGCGTCGTCGGCCGGCTGTTTCACGAATTCGCCATCACCGTCATCGCGGCGATCGCCGTTTCCGTCGTGGTGTCGCTGACGCTGACGCCGATGCTGTGCTCGCGCTTTCTGGTCAGCGAGCATGATCGCGAGCACGGCCGGCTCTATCGCGTCATCGAACGCGGGTTCGACGCGCTATTGGACGGCTACCGGCGCGGCCTCGACGTCGTGCTGCGGCACCAGTTCGTGACCTTGCTGGTGTTTCTCGCCACGGTCGCCACGACCGGCATGCTGTTCGTGACGATTCCGAAGGGCTTCTTCCCGACCCAGGACATCGGATTGATCCTCGGCATTTCCGAAGCCGGCCAGGACGTGTCGCCGGCCAAGATGAAGGAAATCCAGAAGCAGCTTTCCGACGTTATCGCTCAAGACCCCGACGTCGCCGACTTCGGCTCCTTCTTCGGGCCGAGTTACGGCAACACCCAGAATACCGGCCGCTTCGTCATCGGCCTGAAGCTGCGCGACGATCGCAACGCATCGGCTTCGCAGATCATCGACCGGCTGCGGCCGAAGCTCGCCCAGGTGCCGGGCGCCAAGCTGTTCCTGCAGCCGGCGCAGGACATCACCGTCGGCGGCCGCATCGCGCGCGGCCAGTTCCAATATGTGCTGCAGGATCCGGACCTGCACGAGCTCAATACCTGGGCGCCGCGCTTGATGGCCAAGCTCAAGACGCTGCCGCAACTGGCCGACGTCGCGACCGACGCGCAAAATGCCGCGCCGCAGCTGACCATCACCATCAACCGCGATGCCGCGGCCCGCTTCGGCATCCAGCCGCAAGTCATCGACAATACGCTCGACGACGCGTTCGGCCAGGCCGACGTGACGCAATATTTCACCAACAATTCCTATTACGTGGTGCTGGAGGTGACGCCGGACCTGCAAGGCAAGCTCAGCACGCTCAATCAGCTTTACATCAAGGCGCCGACCAACGGGCAGCTCATCCCGCTCTCGACCCTGATTAACGTCGACACCAGCCACGTCGGACCGCTGTTGGTGTCGCACTCCGGCCAGTTTCCGGCGGTGACGCTGACCTTCAATCTGCCCGCGGGCGTCGCGCTCGGCCAGGCGGTCGACGCCATCCAGCAGGCCGCCGACCAGATCGGCATGCCGTCGTCGATCATCGGCACCTTCCAGGGCAACGCGCAGGCGTTCCAGGCCGCGCTGGCGAACGAGCCGATCCTGATCGCCGCCTCGCTGGTGGTGGTCTATGTCATCCTCGGCGTGCTCTACGAGAGCTATATCCACCCGCTGACCATTCTTTCGACGCTGCCGTCGGCCGGCGTCGGCGCGCTCTTGGCGCTGATGCTCGGCGGTTTCGATCTCTCGGTGATCGGCATCATCGGCATCATTCTGTTGATCGGCATCGTCAAGAAGAACGGCATCATCCTGGTCGATTTCGCCATCAATCGCGAGCGCGCCGGTCTGCCGCCGCGCGAGGCGATCCGCCAGGCTTGCCTGCTGCGGTTCCGGCCGATCGTCATGACGACGATGACGGCGCTGCTCTCGGGCCTGCCGCTGATGTTCGGGCATGGCTCGGGATCGGAATTGCGCCAGCCGCTGGGCTACGCGATGGTCGGCGGTCTCGCAGTGAGCCAATTGCTGACGCTGTTCACCACGCCGGTGATCTACCTCTATCTCGATCGCTTCCAGGAATGGCTGCGCGGCGGCCACGCCGAGCGCGAGGAAGACGAAGCGCTGCCGCTCGCCGCCGAGTAACGCGCGCCGCGAACGGCAAATTTGTTCCAAAAAAATCACCCCAACCGGCCGGCGGAAACCAATGACGGCGCGGAACTACGACCCGCGGTCATGCGTTTTCTCCTCTGAACCCCGAGTGGAACAACAGAGGAGAGACAGCAATGAAAAAGCTTATGCTTGGCGCCGCCACGGCGGCGGCGTTGCTGACCGCCGCGCCGGCGATGGCGGCCGGATTTTACATCGGGCCGGGCGGCGTCGGCGTCGATGTCGGCCCGGGACCGGGCTGCGGCTA
>Ga0335081_10019807_pt1 | contig 10880 bp, 10 predicted proteins | sample Lox_Sample_35_FD_206713 | JGI IMG/M metagenome (GOLD analysis project Ga0335081, IMG submission 206713) | Soil microbial communities from Loxahatchee National Wildlife Refuge, Florida, United States - Lox_Sample_3.5 | ecosystem: Environmental > Terrestrial > Soil > Wetlands | place: USA...
CGCGCGCCGGCTCGCTATAGCGTCTCCGGCCGGTCGAATTGCGGGCCGCTGGTGAACTCCTTGCTGCCGTAATTGTAGCTGCCCCAGCGTGCGTAGTAGCCCTCGCCGGCCTTGGCCGCGGCCTCGTTCGCCTCGGCGTGGGTCGGATAGATGCCGGCAAACGCCCATCGCGGCGGCTGGCCCTTGACGACGCCCCAGCCGACGAGCCAGTCCGGATGAAGCTCCGAGGGGTGCAGCCTTGGCGGTTCCGGCGGCACGATTGGAACCGCGACGCGCGGGGTGGGCGGCGGCGCGGCGGGAGTCGTCGGGACGACCTCAGGGTAGTGCGCGACAATGGCACCCAATTCGCTCAGGTATTGCCGGCAAAGCTCGACCGATTGCTCGGTGGCATCGATCTCCAGCCAGCCGGGCGATTGAGCATGCTTCTCGACGATGCGCAGCTGTCCCGATTGCAGCTGTTCGAGCCGATGCGCGAGGCGCGCCTGCTCCTGCTTGACCCAGGCAAGGATGTTCTCGATCGCAGCCATGTCTGCTCGCCTTTCGAACGGGTGGACGCGCGCCATCCTGCTCCGGTTGCGGGCACCACGGCAACGGCTTACCCTCGCGGCAAGGCGCCGCCAGGATGAGTGTTCCGCGATGACCAATTTCGAACGCCTCGTCGACACCGAGCGCGGCATCGTCAGCCGCGAGATTTTCGTCAATGACGGAATTTTCGCCGCGGAACTGGAAAAGCTCTTCGCCCGCGCCTGGCTGTTCGTCGGGCACGAGAGCCAGGTGCGCAATCCGGGTGATTTCTTCACCTCGCGGATGGGCGGCGAGTCGGTGATCCTGTGCCGCGACAAGCAGCGGCAAATTCACGTGTTTCTCAACACCTGCCGGCATCGCGGCATGAAAGTCTGCCGCTACGACGAGGGCAACACGCCGCTGTTCTCATGCCCGTATCACAATTGGAGCTACGCCACCGACGGCCGGCTGGTCGGCGTGCCGCAGCACAAGGACCTCTACCCCGATCTCGACCGCAGCCAATGGTCGCTGATCCAGGTGCCGCGGATGGTCAACTACAAGGGCACGATCTGGGCCTCGTGGGACCCGAGCGCGCCTGAATTCGTCGATTATCTGGGCACCGGCAAGGACCATCTCGACCAGGTGCTCGATTGCCGCGACGGGCGCGAGGGCGGCTCCGAGGTATTCGGCGGCGTCCACAAGTGGATCATCCCGTCGAACTGGAAGTTCGCGGCGGAGAATTTCTGCGGCGATACCTATCACAACCCGAGCCACCGCTCGGTCGACCTGATCGGCATCGGCCCCAGTGCCAAGAGCGGCGATAGCGGCCGGCGCGACAACGAATACAAAGGCGGGCAGCATGTCTGGGTCAGCCATGCTGCGGGCCACGGCACGCACAGCGTGTGGATGCCGCCGGGGCAGGAATTCGTCGACAGCTTCCTCAACGACAAGGAAGTCAGCGACTATTTCCGCCACTGCTTCTACGAGCGGCAGCGGCGGCTGGGCGACAAGGCGCGCCTCTTGCCGCTGACCGGGACGATCTTTCCCAACACGTCGTATCACGGCCGACAGCCGCGCAATTTGTGCGTGTGGCACCCGGTTAGCGCGCAAGAGACCGAAATCTGGCGTTTTTTCCTGGTCGACGCCGACGCCCCAGCGGCGGTCAAGGACATGCTGCGGCGTTACTATATGCGCTATTCGGGCCCGGCCGGGATGACCGAGCAGGACGACATGGAGAACTGGAACTACGCGACCGCGGCGTCGAGCGGCACCATCGCCCGGCGCTACCCCTACAATTACCAGCAATCGCTCGGCCGGGTGCAGCGCGACGCCCCGGTGCCGGGGACGGTCAGCATGCAGGTCACCGAGGAAAGCGCGCGCGGCTTCTATGCGAGCTGGCAGCGCTTTCTCGACGGCGCCGAGTGGGACGCGCTGATCGGGCGGCCGGCGGTCAGGGAAGCCGCCGAATAATGGAGCGCGACGTCGCCTATTTCCGCCTGAAGGAGGAAGTCGAGGAACTGCTCTACGAGGAGGCCGACCTGCTCGACCAGCGCCGGTTTGGCGATTGGCTCGATATGCTCGCCGACGACCTGCACTATTTCATGCCGATGCGCCGCAACGTCGCGTTCGGCACCCACGCCGAGAAGGAAAACACCCGCGCCGGCCAGGACATCTCGTGGTTCGACGAGGATAAGTGGACGCTGTCGAAGCGCGTCGACCAGATCATGACCGGGATTCACTGGGCCGAGGAGCCGCTGTCGCGGCTGTGCCACATCGTCAGCAACATCCGGCTGCTGGCGGCGCGGCCGTCAGTGGCGGATGCGACGGAGGTCGAGGTCGGCAGCCGCTTTCTCGTCTATCAGAACCGGGTCGAGACCGAGACCTATCTCTTTGTCGGTCGGCGCAGCGATCTGTGGCGGCGGGAAGATTGCGGCTGGCGATTGGCGAAGCGCGAAATCCTGCTCGAGCAGAACGTGCTGCTCGCCAAGAACCTAACGACGTTCTTCTGATGCTGGCGATCCAGCACCTGCAGCCGGGGACGCGGATCAAACTGCATGACGGGAGCCTCGCCGAAGTGCGCGAGAACCCGCATGATGGGACCTGGCTCGTCTGCCAGCGGCTGCCGGCGCAGCCGGGCGCCGAGGACGAGCTGATCATCGTCGACGACATCGCCGAGGTGCTGACCGGTTAGCGGCTACGGCGCCGCCACGATGTAGAGGGTCGAGCCGCTGCCGAGCCACCGCGCCAGCCGGCGGCGATACCCCAGTCCCAACCGCGCCCCGAGCAGCATGTTGCCGGTGTAGAACAGGCCGATCGGGCGCACCTCGCGCGCCGTGAAACCGGCCTGACCAAACGCGCGCAGCCACCGCCGGCTGGCGAACAGATAGAGCTCACCGATCATCGTGCTCGTCTCGCCGTGACGGCCGGGCCACAGGGCGCGGCCGAGCAGATAGGGGAGGCTTCGCCGCGGGCCCCCGCCGGCAAACGGATTATCGCCGTGACCCGCGAGCCGCGACCACAGCAGCGCGGGGAGGCTGGGATAATGGGTGAGGATGGTCCAAAACCGCCAGCTCGGGCTCGGCATCAGATGCACGCAGGCGCCGCCCGGCTTCAGAACGCGGCGGGTCTCGGCCAGGAGGCGCGACAGATCGGAAACGTGCTCCAAGACATTCGACGAGAAGACCAGATCGAACTCGCCCGCCGGAAAGGGGATCGTCGCGCCGTCGTAATCGCGCACCAGGAATTCGCGATGCGCCGCGTAGGTCGAGCCGGGCAAATCGATGCATTCGACCGAATGGCCCATCTCCGTCAGGCGGCGAGCCTGGAAGCCGGTGCCGCCGCCGATCTCCAGCACGCGCGAGCGAGGCGCGATGTATTGCGCGGCCGCGCTCAGCTCGGCGGCTCTGATCTCGTGCAGGAAAGCGAGGGAAAACATGCGCTCCGATGGGTCAGGGTATAGCCATCGCGCGAGCAACCGGCAAATCTCGACGGAGCTTGGGTTTCGGCCGCGGGTTCCGTAGATTTCGCCAGAACCTCGACGGGAGGACGACGATGGCGGCGGAGGCATTCCTTCAAGCCCGCGGTTTCTTGCTTACCCACCGCGAGGACTACGACACCGCCTACCGCGATTTCCGCTGGCCGGTGCTCGATAAATTCAATTGGGCGCTCGACTATTTCGATCCGATGGCGCGCGGCAACGACCGCCCGGCCTTATGGATCGTTGACCAGGGGATCGGCAACGAGGGCGGCTCAGGGGACAAAAGCGAGGCCAAGGTCAGCTTCGCCGAGATGAGCGAACGCTCGAACCGGGTCGCCAATTATCTGCGCGGGCTTGGCGTGAATCGCGGCGACCGGGTGCTGTTGATGCTCGGCAACGTCGTGCCGCTATGGGAAGTGATGCTCGCGGCGATGAAATTGGGCGCGGTGACGATCCCCGCCTCGACGCTGTTGAACCGCGACGACCTGATCGACCGCTTCGACCGGGGCCGCGCCCGCCACGTCGTCACCAGCCCAGAGCATGTCGGGAAATTCGTCGACATACCGGGCGACTACACGCGCATCGTCGCCGGCGGCACCGCGCCGGGTTGGCATGACTATGCCGAGGCGGCAAAGGCGCCGGCGAACTTCATGCCGGACGGCGAGACCCGCGCCACCGACCCGCTGTTGCTTTATTTCACCTCGGGCACCACCGCGAAACCCAAGCTGGTGCTGCACAGCCATCAGAGCTATCCGGTCGGCTCGCTATCGACGATGTACTGGATCGGCCTCAGGCCCGGCGACATCCACCTCAACATTTCATCGCCCGGTTGGGCCAAGCACGCGTGGAGCTGCGTGTTCACCCCGTGGATCGCCGAAGCCTGCGTCTTCATGCTCAACCAGCCGCGCTTCAACGCCAAGGCGCTGCTCGACGTCATCGCGCGCTGCAAGGTCACCACCTTCTGCGCGCCGCCGACGGTGTGGCGGATGCTGGTCCAGGAGGATTTGAAGTCGTGGAAGGTGGCGCTGAAAGAGGTCGTCGGCGCCGGCGAGCCGCTCAACCCCGAGATCATCGAGCAGGTGCGCGCCGCCTGGGGCCTCACCATCCGCGACGGCTACGGTCAGACCGAGACGACATTGCAGCTGGCGAATTTTCCCGGGCAGAGGGTCAAACCCGGCGCGGTCGGCAAGCCGGCGCCCGGCTATCGCGTCAAGCTGCTCGATCCCGCCGGCGCCGAGCAGGACGAAGCCGAAATCTCACTGGCTCTCGACCCGCCGCCCTTGGGGCTGATGCAGGGCTATCAGGGCGAAGATGGGCGGGTGGTGCCGGTGTCCGGTACCTACCGCACCGGCGACGTGGCGATGCGCGACGCCGACGGCTATTTCACCTATGTCGGCCGCGCCGATGACGTGTTCAAAGCCTCGGACTACCGGATCAGCCCATTCGAGCTGGAAAGCGCGCTGATCGAGCACATCGCGGTCGCCGAGGCGGCGGTGGTGCCTTCGCCCGATCCGATCCGCCTCGCTGTGCCGAAAGCGTTTATCGCGCTCGCCGGCAATCACGTGCCCGACCGCGACACTGCGCTCGACATCTTCCGCCATGTTCGCGAGCACTTGGCGCCCTACAAGCGCATCCGCCGGATCGAGTTCGCCGAGCTGCCGAAGACGATTTCCGGCAAGATTCGCCGCGTCGAGCTGCGGGCGGGGGAGTCCCAGCGCCGCGCCGCGAGCGGCCGCAACCCCGCTGAATTCTGGGAGGAGGATTTCCCGGAGCTCAGATGACTTCACCCCGGCGAAGGCCGGGGCCCATAGCTTCAGTCGACGATCGATGGATGAATGGGTCCCGACTTTCGTCGGGATGGTGCCGGGAAATGTGGCCCTAAAATGATGGAGGACCGGTTGACCCTCCGCAGGGCGACCGTCATTTAGGGATCATATGTTCCGTTTCTTCGAACGCCTGATCGAGCCGACCGAAAAGCCGCCCGACCAGCCGCCGCCCTCGCTCGGCAGCCCGCACGCGCTCGTCCGCTTCTACTGGCATTTCGTGCGGCAAATTCCGGGGCTGCTCGCCGCGCTGTTCGTCACCGGGTTCATCGTCGCCCTGTTCGACGCCGCGATCCCGGTGTTTATCGGCCGCATCGTCACGCTGGTCACTTCGCAATCGCCCGAGACGATCTGGGCGAGCGCCGGCTGGCAGCTGCTCGGCATGGCGGTGCTGCTCTTGGTGCTGCGGCCGATCGCGCATTTCGGCCAGGCGCTGGTGACCAATCAGGCGCTGATCCCCGGACTCACCAACCTGACGCGCTGGCAGAGCCATTGGCACGTCGTGCGCCAGGGCTGGACCTATTTCCAGAACGATTTCGCCGGGCGCATCGCCAACCGGGTGATGCAGACCGGCCCGGCGCTGCGGGAAAGCGTCGTCTCCAGCATCAACGCGGTCTGGTACATCCTGGTTTACGGCACCAGCGCGGCGCTGCTGCTCGGCCGGGCGGATTGGCGGCTGGCGGTGCCGGTGCTGCTGTGGTTCGCCACCTACGCCGCGGTGCTGCGCGCCTTCCTGCCACGCATGCGCGAGCGCTCGCGGCGGATGTCGGAGATGCGCTCGGAGGTCACCGGCCGCGTCGTCGACAGCTATACCAACATCCTGACGGTCAAGCTGTTCGCCCGCGCCCGCGACGAAGACCAGTTTGTCCGCGACGCGGTCGACGAGCACACCCACGCCTATCGCCGCCAGCTGCGCATGACCTCGGCCTGGGGCATTTCGCTGATCCTGATGAATGCGGCGCTCTTGACCGGCACGGGCGGGCTGGCGATCTGGTTGTGGGCGAACGGAACCGTACCGGTCGGCACGGTGGCGATGGCGATCCCGATGGCCTGGCAGATCGGCAACATCGCCGGCTGGGTGGCGCAGCAGATCGCCATGATCTTCGACAATATCGGCCAGGTGCAGGACGGCATGCGATCGATCGCGGTGCCGCGGCAAATGCCCGACGAACCCGACGCGATGGAGCTGGCGCGGACGATCGGCGCGGTGCGCTTCGAGAAGGTGCATTTCGACTATGGCCGGAGCAAGCGGCTGGGTGGGGTGCTGCGCGGGCTCGACCTCGACATCGCGCCGGGCGAGCGGGTTGGGCTGGTCGGCCGGTCCGGCGCCGGTAAGTCGACCCTCGTCCATCTGCTTCTCGGTTTCTACCGGCCAGAACAGGGCCGAATCCTGGTCGATGGGAAAGACATCGCCGGGCTGACGCAGGAGAGCCTCAGAGCGCAAATCGGCATGGTGACGCAGGACACCTCGCTCCTGCACCGTTCGATACGCGACAACATCCGTTACGGCCGCCCCGAGGCGAGCGAGGCCGAGATAGCCGATGCCGCACGCCGGGCGCACGCCACCGAGTTCATCGAGGGGCTCGAGGACTGGCACGGCCGCCAGGCGTTCGACGCCCATGTCGGCGAGCGCGGGGTCAAGCTGTCGGGCGGCCAGCGCCAGCGTATCGCGCTCGCCCGCGTGATCCTCAAGGACGCGCCGATCCTGGTGCTCGACGAGGCGACATCGGCCCTCGATTCGGAGGTCGAGGCGGCGATCCAGGAGCAGCTTGACGCGCTGATGGAAGGGCGCACGGTGATCGCCATTGCCCACCGCCTGTCGACAATCTGCCGGATGGATCGCCTGGTCGTGCTCGACCGCGGCCGCATTATCGAGGAAGGGACGCACGAGCAATTGCTCGCTCGCGGCGGTGCCTACGCGGCGCTGTGGCGGCGGCAATCGGGCGGGTTTCGGATCGACCTGCCCGGGGACATGCCGGGCCGTGAGCGGGCAGCCATCGGAGCCTGACCGCCGTCGTGAAGAAAAATTAACCATCTGGTGTAAGAATGGTGTCATGGGTTTATCCGCCGGGGCCTGATCGTGGAAAGGGAGCCGCTCATATTCGTCGGAACCTGCGACCTGGCCGGGTTGGTCAGAGGCAAGGGTTTCGCGCAAACCGAACTGTCGCAGCGCCTGCGTGAAGGCGTTGGGCTCGCGCCCAGCAACATCATGATGTCGCCGTTCGGGCCGATCCTCGACACGCCTTACGGCACCGAGGGCGATCTGATGCTGGTGCCGGACGCCAGCACCTTTGTCGAGGTCGAATTCGATGGCGGCGCCGCCGAACGGTTTTATCTTGGCGACATCACCAACATCGTCGGCCAGTTCTGGGCCTGTTGCCCGCGCGACTTCCTGCGCCGTGCGCTGGAAACGCTGGAGCGCGAGGCCAGGCTCACCGTGGTCGCAGCGTTCGAGCAAGAGTTCACCTACACCGGCGTGGAGCACCGGCCGGGCGCGACCTATTCGCTCGACGCCTGGCGCCGCCAGGACAGTTTCGGCGAACACCTGACGGCGGCGCTGCGCACCGCCGGCCTCGCGCCGGACACGTTTCTCCCCGAATACGGGCCGCGCCAATACGAGATGACGGTCTCCCCGGCCCGGGGCATCCGCGCCGCCGACGAGGCGGTGATCGCCCGCGAGCTGGCGCGCTCGGTCGCCTATCGGCTGGGCCATCGCGCGATCTTCGCGCCGATCCTTGATCCGGATGGCATCGGCAACGGCACCCACATCCACTTCAGCCTGCGCGACACCGCGGAAAAGCCGGTGCTTTACAACCCCGACCGGCCTTGGCGGATCGCGAGGGAAGGCGAGGCGTTCGTTGCCGGCATTCTCGACAACATGCCGCTGCTGACGGCGATCACCACGCCATCACCCCCCTCCTACTTCCGGTTGCGGCCCGACCGCTGGGCGCCGACCTGGAGCAATATCGGCCTGCAGGACCGCGGCGCGAGCTTGCGCGTCTGCCCGATCTTCGGACCCCCGGCGGCCCACAACTTCAACCTCGAATACCGCGTCGCCGACGCCACCGCGAGCCCTTATCTGGCGCTTGGCGCGCTGGTTTGGGCCGGGCTCGACGGCATCCGCCGCAAGCTCACCTTGCCGCCCGAGAGCGAGCGCAGCTTCTGGGAGATGAGCGACGCCGAACGCCGCGAAGCCGGAGCCAAGCCGTTGCCGCGCTCGCTCGACGAATCGCTCGGCCTTCTCGCCGAGAGCAAGACCGCGCGCGACTGGTTCGGCGACGAGCTCTTTGACTGCTATGTGCGCTTCAAGCGCGCGGAGTTGCACGCCGTCGAGGGCCTGAGCCCCGCAGACATCTGCGCCAAGTACGCCGAAATCTACTGAGGCGTGGCAAGATCGGGCGATGATCTCGCCTGATATGAAGCTGCTTACGCCGGACGAGCCGCCACCGGTGCGCGTGCTGCGGCCGCGGGCAACCTCAAACCTCGTCCTCGCCGCCGACCATGCCGGTAGACTGATCCCGCGCGCACTGGGCACCCTCGGCGTCGCGCCGAGCGAACTCACACGCCACATTGCCTGGGATATCGGCATCGCCGCGGTGACGGAGGCGCTGTCGGAACTGCTCGACGCCACCGCGGTACTGCAGACCTATTCGCGCCTGGTGATCGACTGCAACCGCGCGCCCGGTCACCCGACTTCGATCCCGACGATCAGCGAACTGACCCCGATCCCCGGCAACGAAGGCCTGTGCGAGGCAGACCGGATAGCCCGAAGACGGGCGATTTTCGATCCGTACCATGCGGCGATCACGCGGCTCTTGGATGAGCGAAAGGCAGCCGGGCGCCGCACCGTGCTCGTCGCGATGCACAGTTTCACGCCGGTGTTCAAATCGGTGGCGCGCAGCGTCGAGGTCGGTGTGCTCTATCACCACGAGACAGCGCTCTCGCGCATCATGCTCGGGCTGCTGCGAGACGAGGGCGATCTCGCGGTCGGCGCCAACGAGCCCTACGCGATCACCGACGACAGCGACTACACCGTGCCAGCGCATGGCGAGGCGCGCGGGATCGACCATGTCGAGATCGAAATCCGCCAGGATCTGATCGGCGAAAGCGAGGGCCAGACCGAATGGGCGCGGCGGATGGCGCGGTTGTTGGTGGAAGCCGATGTAAAACTGCGCGCTGCCTAGCCCCAGCCATTCGCGGCGGGCGATGCCTGACCGTCGGGCGGCCAGACTGCGACACCCTCGGCGAGCGGAATGCGCAGATTGCGGAACAGCATCGAGAACATCAGCCAGTTGCCTATGGCGACGACGAACTCGACCTGATGCGCCGGGTCCGGAACATGCTTCGCCACCTCGGCCCAGACGACATCGGAGATCGACTTGCCGGCAAGGCACTCGTCGGTGGCGGCAAGGATCGCCTTGTCCGCCGCACTCAGCCGGTCCGAATTCTGCCAGTCGCGCACCGCGAGAATGTCCTCGGGCGGGATGCCGGCGGTGGTCGCGACGCGCCAGTGGTTGGTCCATTCATAGGCCGAGCCGGTGACCCAGCCGATCCGCATGATCATCAACTCGCGCAGCCGGATGTCGAGCTTGTTGTTTTCCAAGAGCTGCATCAGCTGGCTGAACGCGACGCGGGCGACGCCGGGATTGTTGGCAACGACGCGAAACGCCTCGCTCTGCGTGCGCCGCGCCGGCATGCCCAGGGTCTCGCCGATCTCGCGGGCTCGCTCCGCCGAGACCATCGGCACACGTAACGTCATGGTCATCCCCCCTTAATCGAACAGCGCGAGGTCGATCGCGTCGCCCATCGCGCGGTAGCCGAGATCGCTTGGGTGCAGCCGGTCCCCGCAATCGAAGCGCGGGATCATGTTGACCGGGTTCTCCGGGTCGCGCAGCGCCGCATCGAAATCGACCAGCGCGTCGAAGGAACCGCCCTCGCGCATCCAAGCGTTGACCGCTTGGCGCACCGCCTCGCGGCGCGGATTCCAGGCGCCGGGGAGGAAAGTCTCGTAGCCGAACGGGGTCAGGGTGCAGCCGATCATCTTAATGCCCTTGGCCTGGCCGCGCAGCGCGAGCTGCTTCAAGCCGGCGATCATCTGCGCCGCGCCGACCTCCTCCTCCGGCTTGGCGCTGCGGTTTCGCAGATCGTTGGTGCCGAGCATGATGATCGCGTGGGTGACGCCGGGCTGGGCGAGCACGTCGCGGTCGAAGCGTTTGAGGCCGCTGTCGCCGCGTACGTCGTGGAGGATGCGGTTGCCGCCGAGCCCCTGGTTCATCACCGCAGCGGGCCGGCCGCCCCGGGCGACGAGGCGCCGGGCGAGCTGCGACGGCCAGGAATGATGGCCGTCATGGGTCGAGATATTGGCGTCAGTGAGCGAGTCGCCGACCGCGACGATGCCGAGCGTCTCCTTGGGCGCGACGACATCGACGCCGCAGAGGAAGTACCAGTCGTCGGTCAGCTTGCCGACCGGCATGTTGGCCTCGGCGGTGAAATCGCCGGGCGGCGAAATGTAATTGGTCTGGCGCGCGTAGCGGCCGGTGATCCCGAAAGCCGCCGGCAGCTCTTGCGGCACGTGG
>Ga0335081_10019808_pt1 | contig 10880 bp, 16 predicted proteins | sample Lox_Sample_35_FD_206713 | JGI IMG/M metagenome (GOLD analysis project Ga0335081, IMG submission 206713) | Soil microbial communities from Loxahatchee National Wildlife Refuge, Florida, United States - Lox_Sample_3.5 | ecosystem: Environmental > Terrestrial > Soil > Wetlands | place: USA...
CTCGCGAGCAACGTAGTGTGTCGCCAAACCTGCATGGTGCTGCTCCTTCTCCTGGCAAGCCCCCGGCACAATCTGAGAGCCGTTGGGGGCGGGAGCGCGGCCGGTCCATCCCATTCGCGTCAGATGTTGCAGCGCAAGCCAATGTCGGCTTTCGGACTACCGCAGAAGTCGCTTGAGCATTTCAGAAGCGAAACCGCGTTGGTGCCGGTAACGGTGACACGGTAGCACGCTAACAACGCGCGAACGCGCAACCGTTTTACCTTGCCACAGGGTCATTCAGACGCACCAATAAATTACCGCAGATCGCGTGAGCACGCGCGGCGCGTAAACTTTTACACAATTCGGTAAGAGGACAGCATCCTCTACGGACTAACTCTCGCAAGCGCGACTGAACGTTTGCTCTTAGCTTGCCAGCAGACGATTTACATAGAGAAACCCGTGAGTATGAACGAACCGACCCGCGACACAGGAATGACGCGAAAAATTCTCATAGCAGCGAATTTTGTCGCGGTCGGCCTCCTGATCGTGGCCGGCTATTATAATGCTCCTTCTAAGCCGACTGTACCGCCAACGTGCCACACGGTGCATGAAGCGGAATATTGCCATTGGTCGGACGGCGGTTATTCCATGACAATGCCAGATGGCGCTTTCTACACGCGCCAACACGTCAACGATGCTTGGGAACGGTCTGCTGATAGTCCACGCGACGAGATGACAATCGCGCCCGTGCGCGATGGATCAAAAACCAAACCCAAATCGTGATGGAATGGGCACCGACCGCCGCGTGGCAAGTTGCCCGAACTTCATCGTGTCACCCGTGGGCCTAAACGAGCGCGTGACCCCGCAACCGTTTTACCGTGCCATCCTGAGCAGAACTGCGCGTCGCATCCTCGCGCGGGACAGACGCCTCTACGAAAGCTGGCCGGGGGCGTCATGGCTGACGCCGCTATGATGCGGGCTTTCGGATGGCGGCTGAGCCGCGGTGTGCCTGTTTGTTCCTTCGGATTTTGATCTATCGCAAAAACTTTTGTCAGCCGCGCTATCTATTCTTGGGCGTTTGCGAGGATGACCGTGGCCGACAGTTGGATCATCTACGCGGTATTTGGCGTTCTCGTGTGTCTGCTCCTGTGGCGGATAGCAACACAGTGGAAGATCAAAAGCGCAGAAGCCGAAAATCTGCGAGCCTCACTTATAATTTGGGGCGTCATTGCTGCCGCTATAGTCGCTTGGCATTTCATCAAATGATTTTCTCAGGAGGAATTTCAATGTCTCATGTCTGGATGTACCGATGTTTTCTCGGCTTAGCCATCTTGGCGCTGTCCGCTCTCGTTTCATCCGCCGAGGTCAGCGCACAAGGTATGCAGCAAAAAAGTATGGAGCGGATGCCCGGAATGGGAGATGCAAAGCAAGGGACAACCGCCTCCGCCACCGGAACGGTTACCGCCATCAATACAGCGGATCGAAAGATCACCTTCAATCATGGCCCCATACCGGAAATAAAATGGCCCGCTATGAAAATGGAATTTCCGGTCGTGCCATCGGTTGATCTTTCAAAGGTGAAAGTGGGCGATAAGGTCCGCTTCACTCTCAGCGGCTCTGGCAATGTGTACACGGTGCAGTCAATTAGTCCAACGCCGTGACTTCGATTAGCGAAAATGACGTGAAACGGTAGGACGGTTGCGGGGCGGGAACGTGTAAGCGTGTGACTTATTACGACCGCCCCTTGCCACGTTATTAGGATCAGTGGTCAAACAGCTTGACGGCGGCTGCATTAGGGGTCTTCTTGTGAAGAATACTTGCGACCATACACGACGCTTCTTAATAATTGGAGATCATACCAATGAATAGAACATCAAAGAGACGCTCTTGGACAACGGCACACGTTCGTGAACTTAAGTTGCTTGCGCGAAAGAAAACGCCCGCCAAGAAAATCGCCAAAACACTGAAGCGAAGCGAAGGAGCAACGCGACAAAAGGCATTTATCATCGGATTGTCGCTGGACACGCGCGCCTAATCTGACGCAAAGGCGCCAGTCTTATTGCTGGTTAGTTACGCGGCGGAAACGTGCAAGCGTGTTACCGTTTCACCGTGCAATCTTTTTAGCGGCAATGGCTGCATTGCAGTGTGGGACACGACAAGGTGGCGCCATGTGGCGCGCGAGAGCGCGTAATCGTTTTACCGTTCCACCTCTTACCGGTAACGTCCGCCTTCAAACCATTTCCGACATAGGGTAACACTGGTGCAGAATGCATCGGTAGCGAATGACCCAAACCGGACATTGCGGGCCTCGCATCTGCCCCCTCTAGGCTGGTAGTTTTAGGGCATTGGGAGCGAGGACCATGGCCGACCGTATAGCAAGCCACTACAGCGAAAACCTCCAATTGGCTGATGCGATCGCGCAGAACTTGCAGAGCGCCGGCAGAAACCTCAATAGATTGACGACAGCCGATCTTGCCACTGTCGACGAGTTCCATATACGCGGCCGGAAGGCGACATTGGAATTAGCCGCGCAAATGAATCTCAACACTGACTCCCGTGTTCTCGACATCGGAAGTGGCCTGGGCGGACCGGCGCGAACACTGGCCGAAACCTACGGCTGCCAGGTGACCGGCATCGATTTGACTCAGGCATTCTGTAATGCGGCGACTGCAATGTCTGATTGGGTCGGGCTGGGCAAACGGGTGTCATTCAAGCAGGGGAACGCCACGAACCTGCCCTTCGACGGCGGGAAATTCGATGCAGCGATGACAATCCACGTTGCGATGAATATTGCTGCCAAGGACAAGATGTATATGGAAGCTCATAGGGTGGTGAAGCCCGGCGGCATTTTCGCCGTCTATGACATACTGCAAGGCGAAGGTGGCGAAGTCCTGTATCCGGTACCGTGGGCACGCGATCCGTCGATCAGCCATCTGGCGACGCTCGATGAAATGAAGTCTCTCCTGGTCGGTGCTGGATTTACACTGCGGGATGTTCAAGACTCGACCGAAGAGAGCCAGAGTTTTTTCGAAAGGATGACCGCCCAAATGGCAAAAACGGGCTCACCGCCGGTCGCGTGGCGGCTCTTCCTTGGTGACGATTTTCCTGCAATGGCACGCAATCAGGTCCGTAACGTCACCGAACGGCGGATCAGAACCGTCAACTTTATTTGCGTCGCGTGACCGTCACGCCCGGCCCGGAGGATGTCCGCCTATGGCCCGAAGCTGCCGTGCGACGAGCCTGTCTAATGTTTGATATTGAGGCATGCACGGACTCTTCGCGGATAAGCCGTTAGGTCGCGCTTTTTCCCAGAGCCGACATGAGCTCGTCAATTTCGCTTCCTGCACAACACCACCTTGATCAAGTGATGTGATAGGGTGTGAGCGTCAGTCTGGAGGACACATGAGACGCCGCGAATTCATCACGCTAATCGGCGGCACTGCCGCGCTATCGGCGTTGCCGCGCGCTGCGGCGGCGCTCGACTACCCGACGCGGCCGGTGCATTGGATTGTCGGATTCCCGCCCGGCGGCGCGACCGACATCCTCGCGCGGCTGATGGGCCAATGGCTATCCGAGCGGCTCGGCCAGTCATTCGTCATCGACAATCGGCCGGGCGCCGGCAGCAATATCGGCACCGAAGCGGTCGCCCATGCGCCCGCGGACGGCTACACGCTGCTCCTGATCAGCGCGGCGCAGCCGATCAACGTCACGCTCTACGAGAATCTCAACTACAATTTTGTCAGCGATATCGCCCCAGTCGCGAGCATCAGCCGCGAGCCCAACCTGATGGTGGTGCACCCCTCGGTTCCGGTGACGACCGTTCCCGAGTTCATCGCCTACGCCACGGCCAATCCGGGCAAGGTCACCATGGCGTCGTCCGGCAACGGCACCATCGTCCATGTCAGCGGCGAGATGTTCAAGATGATGACCGGGGTGAGCATGCTGCACGTGCCGTATCGCGGCGCCGGCCCGGCGGTGACCGATCTCATTGCCGGGCAGGTGCAGGTAATGTTCGCCACGATGCCGTCATCGATCGAATATGTCCGGGCCGGCAAGCTGCGCGCCTTGGCGGTGACCTCGGCGACGCGCTCGGCGGCGCTGCCGGACGTCCCGACGGTGGCGGAGTACGTGCCGGGCTACGAGGCGACCGCGGTCTACGGCTGCGGCGCGCCGAAGAACACGCCGACCGAGATCGTCGACAAACTCAACCGCGAGATCAATGCGATTCTCGGCTATGCCAAGGTCAAGGGGCGGCTCGCCGATCTGGGCGGCACGGCGCTCGCCGGATCGCCGGTCGACTTTGCCAAGCTCCTCGCCGAGACCACGGACAAATGGGCCAAGGTCATCCGCGCGGCAAACATCAAGGTGGATTGATCACGGTCACCTGGTCGAATTTCGACTTGCGGTCGAGCGTGCACATCTGCACGTGGTGACATAGCGGCCCGGCAGTTTGTCAAGCTTCTCCGCGGCGCCAGCACCGCAGACATGCCCATCGAACAGCCGACCAAGTTTGCATTTATAACCATACGAGGGCGGGCGCTCGGTGTCCAAGTGTCGCGATCGATGCAATTGTTGGCCGACGAGGTGATCGACACGGTAGCGCGTTTACGGCGCCTGAACTGTGCAACCGTTTTACCGCTTGACGGCAGAACCCCTCATTAGCGCTTCGCGCGAGAGCGGTTTAAGCATCTTACCGTTGAGCCGTTTCACCAAATGACGCGCCAAGATCCCTAACCGATCAACTGGCTGACGTCCCCTTTGGTGCGATTTCGGACAAATACAAGCGCTGTGGGGCCGATTGCGGACATTGCGCCTGCTGTAAACTTCGTCCTTGACAGGCAACCAAACGGTTGCATATTGTGAGTATGGATCAAGTATTCAAAGCACTGGCCGATGCCAGTCGCAGGGAATTGCTCGACCGGCTGCGCGCGGATAACGGCCAGACGCTGAACGAACTCTGCGCGCGCCTCGATATGACGCGGCAGGCGGTCAGCAAGCACTTGGGGATCCTGGAGGAGGCCAATCTGGTCGCCACCGTGAAGCACGGCAGAGAGAAGCTGCACTACCTCAACCCGGTGCCGATCCACGACATCGCCGAGCGTTGGATCGGGAAATTTGAACGCCATCGTTTGCAGGCACTGAATGAACTCAAGACAGGACTGGAGGCTCGTGATGAGTAAGCCCGTTTTCGTCTACACGATCTACATTGCGTCGACGCCCGAGAAAGTCTTCAAGGCGCTGACCGATACCGACATGACTGCAAAATTCTGGTTCGGCAATGCCATCACCTCCGACTGGAAGGCCGGCGCGCCGGTCGAGTTTCGTCGCGAGGGCAAGGTGATCGTGCAAGGCAAAGTGCTGGAATACGATCCGCCGCGGCGGCTCTCGTACACGTTCCACTCGATGCACGAACCTTTCAACGGGGCCGAGTCCCCCTCGCGCGTCGTCATCGATCTCGAACAGCAGAAGGACCAGGTCAAGCTCACCGTCACGCACGACGACTTCATCGAAGGCAGCAAGGTATTCGATGCGATCGGTAAAGGCTGGCCGCTCGTGCTCTCAAGCCTCAAGAGCTATCTCGAAGCCAACCGCGTGCTGTACGCGCCTTGGTACGACAAAGAGCCAGCCGCCGCCTTATGAGATACGTCAAGATAGTGTCAGCAGTTGAATAGTATCTTAAATGAACAATACCAAGCGGCATGCAGAAATCGCGGCGACAGAGCATGTCACAGAACCGATCCAGCAATCATCTGCCACAATAGGGACATTGCAATGATTTGCCCAATCGTTGGCAATTGTTGGTGGTATTCGGACCCGGTCCTCTCGACAATGCTGCTAACAGGCACGGGATTGATAATAGTCGGCGTCATAATCGTGCTGGCGATACATGCCAAGAAACTGAAGCGCAGCGAGAATACGGCGCATGAGCGCGAATGAGTGATGGAATGGGCATCATTCGTGCGCCGGTCCATCGCGCTTCTGGCGCATATCGAAACTGGACATCTTACTCGCTCGTCCGACACGCGCGTCGCCTTGAACCGGGGAACGGCGTCCATCCTGATGCCGAACCAGGGCGCGGTAATGTTGTGGCAGGCTTTTCGCAGCACAGCGATCAGACTCTCGGCCGCGATGGTACAGTCACTCCGGTATTTGAAGGCTCGCAAGCAGCACGCTGTGCCCGCACGCGTCGATGAAGAGATTCAGGCAAGATTCAAGAGGCACGCGCTCACGGTAAAGCTGCCGACGAACCCGGCGGCGCAGATCCCGGAGAAGAAGATCGAGGCTGCTGCCTAATCGGCCGTTCCGGGTCGTCGCTCCAGTCTCAGCCGTTGTGCGGTTGCTGCGCGCCGCCGAGGAGGGTAGTCTGCCGAATAGTCGAAAGCTACAGCGCTGCAATTGCCATAATCGCGGCGTGCCGGCGACGGGTAAATACAGTCGCAATAGCGGGATCAGCGCTAAGAAACGGGATCAGTGCTAAGCAACGATCCTGGAAAGGTACATCGCGTTGACAAATGATTTGCTCCATGTTTTGGCGCAAATTGCCCAGCTTGTCATCACAATCGATTTCGCCAAGTAGTTTAACGAAGCCAATCCAGTGATGCGGGGCAAGGGGCTTGTCGGTACGCGCGTCAAGCTCGCTAGCAATCTCATTGATGAAATCCCGGAGCACGGTCATCGGCACGCCCAAATGAACATGAAAGGAGCTACTGTTCGGAACAGCTGAGTTGTTGAGTTGTCGGCGACGTTGCAATGGGAGTTTCTGGTGAGGATCTTTTCAGCTCACAAATCAGCCAGAAACGCGAATTGAACTTAGCAGCGTCCCGAAAGAAACGAAACACGGGGCCAGATTGTCCCAAGGCTCCCAATCAGATCCTTTGCAACTCTCAACATCAACATGGAGGCGACCAAAGCAATCTCAATAACCGGTTAGAGAAAAGGACGATCACCCCCGGTGCTTGCCACTATGTCAAGCCCGCGCGGTCGGTCGTTTTCGCCTCATCGGCGGCTTTGCTTAATCGGCTCCCGCCGCAAATTGCGCCCGTCCGACTCGAGCAAGTCGAATGCGTAATTGCACTACCAGTCAAGAGCGCGCCGTGTCCGCGGATGAATTCAAAGGCGGCAATCCCGTTCAGTTATCCTTTTTCATCCTTTCCGCCTCTTAATGCAATTAAGAAAATTGCACACACACCAGCAGCAAGAACCAAGTCCACGACTAAGGTTTGCATTTTAAAGACCTCCTTCCCGCTTTCAGCATGGCCTCACGGTCGGCCCAATCTATCGGTCCAGACCGCCATGATAAATCAGAGGTTGTTTCATATTAGCCTGACCATGAAATCGAGTCGCGATGTGAGACCAAGGAGTTGCGGTTTCCCTCGATGACCAAGAAAAGGGCCGCCAAGGCGAGACGTTGACAAGTTTATAGGCGGGCTGCCTAGTTTATTAGCAGAAGTTGATTCCCTAACAGGCTCCAGCATTGTGTTCTTAGCGTAATCGGCTGATTTTGTTGGGATTTGGACAACAGCAGCATTGGCATGGTACCTGCTTTCCTGTCCACCGAGGGCCGGGCACCTGTGTGTACACCAGGCCTTTAAAGATGTTTCTGGTTTGTTACATTGGGAAGGGCCGATAGGGCCGACGGAGAAACAATGCGTTTAACGCTTCATACCGATTTCGCGCTGCGCGTCCTCATTCAAGTGGGGGTCAACGAGGGTAAGCTAACGACGATCAAGGACATCGCGCAGACCTTTGGTATCTCGAAGGCTCACTTGATGAAGGTCGTCAACGATCTCGGTCAAAAAGGTTATCTGGACACAGTACGCGGTCGCAACGGCGGTATCCGTCTGATGCGAAAGCCGCGAGACATCAATATCGGACAAGTGGTCCGCGACACCGAGGAACAGCTCGCTATCATCGGTTGCCTTGAAGGCAAAGGCTACTGCCCTATCCAACGGGTCTGCGTGCTCCGCGGCGTCCTGAGTGATGCAACCGAGGCATTCCTCGCGGTTCTGGATGCCCATACTTTGGCTGATTTGATCAAGCCGCAGCGAGTGTTGTCATCGCTACTGCTAAATGGCCACGACCTAACAGACAGGTCCCACCTGGCCGTTCGTAAACCACGCCTCTCCGAAACCGTGAAAACTCGCACCGCCTAAATCTGCGAAGTGGACCGGTTCTTTAACACCGGATCGCACCGAGCTTCCGGACCCCAACCGGCGATTCGCGGTGCAAAACTCCCCGCCGGCAGAGCAACGGCCGGGCCCAGGCCGTCCATCGCACGATAAACGGACCGTTGCACGATAAACATGTATTTGATACGCATGTCTTCGCTGCGCGACCGCGGCACCACTAAAATGGGCCGTGACCAACGCAGACCGAGGGGGAGCCAAGAAACCCGCTATTACCGGTCAAAGGTTTGGGTTCTCGTTGGGGAATCTATCCCGGTTTTTCCCCGGCCCTTAGTTACAGCTGGGAGCGTTCAGCGATGGATGCAAATGTATATCGGGTAAACAAGATTCTGGGCTTGGTGCTAGGAACCGCATTGGTTTTGCAAGCGGTGCGTATCATCGACGGGAACTTCAGGGGCGGAGAGCCCAAACGGGGCTCTGAAGTCGCTGCCAAGGGGGAACAACCGCAGGCCGGCGTCGCTGCGGGGATGCCGATCGACACGTTACTGGCGAGCGCGTCGGCGGAACGCGGCGCCCAGGTCGCCAAACAATGCCAAGCCTGCCACAACTTCGAAGAGGGCCAGGGCCCGAAGGTCGGCCCGGATCTCTACGGTGTGGTCGGCCGCAAGATCGCCTCCGCCCCGGGCTTCAATTATTCCTCGGCTTTAAAATCAAAGAACGGCACCTGGGATTTTAACGCGCTGAACGCTTGGCTGACGAAGCCGGCCACCTACGTGCCGGGCACGGCAATGACCTTTGCGGGTCTGTCGAATGATAAGCAGCGCGCCGACGTGATCGCCTACCTTGATACCCTCTCGAAGAACCCGTTGCCGCTGCCAAAGCCTCAATAAGAACTGCCTAAGACTCGTCACGCTTGCTGGGCTACCGCAGTTCTCTGGATGGTAGTGCCAGATCAGTGGCAAGAGTGCTCATGGCGGGCCCCGGCCGAAGCGCCTCTCTTCGGCCTTGTGATGGTGCTGCAGCGCAATCATCAATCCTTTCAGCGGCCGCAACGGCCCCAGCGTGACAATGAGGATCAGGGGCAGCCAAAGCGCGGCATGCACCCAATACGGGGGTTGAAAAAGAATCTCGGTCACCAGCGCAGCGCCGACCACGATCGCGCCGGCCAAGAACATGATGAATACCGCCGGCCCGTCGCCTGAATCGGCAAAGCCATAATCGAGCCCGCAGATCTCGCAGCGCGGCCGCAACGTAAGAAAGCCCGTAAACAGCTTACCCTTGCCGCAGCGCGGACAGCGGCACCAGAGGCCAGCGTGAATTGCCCCTGAGAGTGTGTTGATCATGTTCCTATTCGGCAGACGTAGCGAAGCACAAAGGGCAGCCCGTGATGCGCTGCAGACCGCAGGTCGTTCCAGACGATGAGCAATGGCGATCCCGGATCGCGGTGCACCGCTCCGCCGCTGCACCGCATCCGAGAAACCACTGATTCAATCCGTCATCACGCCTGCGGACCGCCGCCCCAGACGTAGATGCAAGCAAACAGAAACAGCCACACCACGTCGACAAAGTGCCAATACCAGGCGGCGAATTCGAATCCGAGATGCTGGGTCGGCTTGAATTGTCCGGCGATGGCGCGGAACAGGCAGACGATCAGAAAGATCGAGCCAATGATGACATGTGCTCCATGAAAGCCCGTCGCCATGAAAAACGTGGCGCCGTAGATATTCCCGGAATAGTGGAACGCCGCATGCCCATATTCCCACGCCTGCACGCAGGTGAAGGTTAGCCCCAGGGCGATGGTGAGCACCAACCCCCACACCAGCCCTTTGCGATCGTTGTGCAGAAGCGCGTGATGCGCCCAGGTTACGGTCGTGCCCGAGGTGAGCAGAATGAGTGTGTTCAACAGCGGGAAGTGCCAAGGGTCGAAGGTCTCGACGCTTTTGGGCGGCCACACGCCACCGGTATAGGCGATGCGCGCGATGTCGCGGAATTCGTCCGGGAACAGCGCGGTGTTAAAAAAAGCCCAGAACCAGGCGACGAAAAACATCACCTCCGACGCGATGAACAGGATCATTCCGTACCGGTGCGAAATCTGCACTACGCGCGTGTGATCGCCTTCGACTTCGGCTTCGTAGATGACGTCACGCCACCAGCCCACCATGGTGTAGGCGATGCCGATCGCGCCGGCGCCAAGCACCAGAGGCGCATAGGTAACCATCTGGTGCATCCACAAAATCAAACCGACTGCCGCGACAAAGGCCGAGGTCGCCCCGACCGCCGGCCAGGGACTGGGATTGACCAGGTGGTAATCGTGAAGCGGTTTGGCGTGTGCAACATTGGCCATCGTCATCGTCTCCACTTTGGCGCGGCTCGTTGCGTCCACGCCATATTGCCTCTCTGCCGCTATTTGGTTGTTTCCACAGGGCGCATGTAGTCGGGGCCGGCAAGCGCACCGGAGCCAAGGCGGACGATGGTGACCGCGAAAATCACCAGGACAAAAGCGCCGAGTGCCAGCGCGATCGCGATCGAACGCGCACGGCGCGCACGGCTCTGTTCCGGCGTCAGCTTGATCCCACTGCCTTCGGGGCTGTCGACGACTTCCATGATCCCGCTCATCACCATGTCGCAAAATGCCCGAACAGCCCTCCCGCCATGCGATCGACCAGCAGCATGGCGAACAGCAAGAACAGATACAAAATGGAGAAGCCGAACATCTGTTTGCTGGCGGCATGGCCGCGCGTTTCTCTGCGAACGCGAACGGCAAGCGCGATCATG
>Ga0335081_10019809_pt1 | contig 10880 bp, 6 predicted proteins | sample Lox_Sample_35_FD_206713 | JGI IMG/M metagenome (GOLD analysis project Ga0335081, IMG submission 206713) | Soil microbial communities from Loxahatchee National Wildlife Refuge, Florida, United States - Lox_Sample_3.5 | ecosystem: Environmental > Terrestrial > Soil > Wetlands | place: USA: Florida...
ACAGGAAAAAGCCGCGCTGGTCTGCGGATCAAACTGGTAAGCCACGCTGCCTGGGGAATGGTTGAGGCGATAGCCGAGCGCCATCACTGCAAACACCAGCAGGGCGCTGATCTGAATGACGTTGATGGCGATGTTGACCGATGTCGACCCGTTGATACCCCGATAGCCAATGTAGGCGACGCCAAATGCGAACACGATTGCCACCAGCATCATGAACGCGGGGCCGGGATTTGAGGCGCTCATGAAGTTGGGCCACAATGTTCCTACCAGGTAGCCGGAGATGACCCCGATCACTCCGACCATCACCCCCGGATAAACCCAGTAGTAAAGGTGTGAGCCCCAGCCAACGATGAATTTGGCAAGTCGCGCATAAGGCCAGGCTTTGTCATGATTCAGAAAAGCCTGTTCAGCAAAGTAATAGGAACTGCCAGTGCCGGGGTACAGCTTGGCCATCTCCGCATAACAGACCGCAGTGGCCAGACACAACACCAGCGCGAACAGAATGCCCATCCACATCGCGGGTGTGGTTGCTCCATATGCCGCCTGCCCCGCGAACGTCAGCCACAGGAAGGCGCCGGGGGCGATGAGCGCCATGGCATTCATGGTCAATCCGGTCAGCCCAACTGTCCGTTTCATTTCAACTGACGAATTTTCGGCCATTGGACTCTCCAACATCGGCTACCGCCGCCACTCCGTCATCGGCCAAGCACCCAGAGCAAGAGCGCTGCTGGCCCTGACCGATTTTTCATCCAGACGATAGACCGGAGGGCATAAAGAACCCATGAAGACCGGCAATCAAAAGTTTGATTTGCACCGATTAAAGGTTTTGATCGGCCATGAAACATGAAGAATTAAGAGGTGCGTTAATAAAGGCGCCACCCCAGCGCAGGCGCTCACCTAAGTGGCGCATCACCTTCACAAGTTTTTTAGGGACCTTTTATGCGTTATTTACGCCCTTTTCTGTAGCTTGACTGGTGCCGAGTAGGAAATGCCGGCAATCGACCCTCCGTAGTGTGGCGCGCATAAAACGCAGATGACTGCTCTTGTAATCCATCGTCAAGCAAAGCTGCAGGCTCTGCGGCTGCTGATCTGGAGCCTGTGGACGCCAGTTCTTGCGGCGCCATTTGCACAACCGGGGTTCGCCCAAAGCCTCCAGGATGAAGTCCACATCCTTGCGCCGTCGAAATTGGTCCACCGGAGCGAACCTGGGCCGACGCTGAAGGCCAACGTCGATCTGGTGCTGGTGAATGTCACCGTTACTGACTCAGAAGACCGTTTTGTAAGCACCCTCCAGGCAAGCGACTTCTCGGTTCTCGATGGCAAGCATCCCCAGCAGATTCGCTATTTTTCGTCCGAAGATGCGCCGATGTCGGTAGCTGTCGTGCTGGACACAAGCCGCAGCATGCGAAACAACCTTGAGCAGGCTTGCAGCGCCGCCATGGAATTTTTCAGGCACTCAAATCCGCAAGATGAGTTTGCGGTGGTCACCTTCGCGGACACGCCGCGTTTACAGGCGGATTTCACCGACTCCCCGGCTGACATCGAAGCGGCCCTGCAGCCCATCCAGGCCGATGGCTACACTGCGCTCTGGGATGCCGTCTATCTTGCGCTCAGAGAGATGCGCAATGCCCGCTATGGCAAGAAGGCGCTGCTGGTGATTTCCGATGGAGGAGACAATCGCAGCCGCTACACGCAGGGTGAACTTAAGTCGGTCCTCAAAGAAGCGGACGTCCAAGTCTATGCCATCGACATCTTCGAACGATACCCCAAGACTCCGGAAGAAAAGTCAGGGCGGCTGGCTCTGGATGAGGTAACCAGCGTCACGGGCGGGCGGGTGTTCCTGACGCACGGCGCGGACGAGCTGCATCGGGCGGTGCGGCAGATCAGCGAGGAACTACGAACTCAGTATGTGCTGGGTTACTCCCTCAGCCGATCGGCACGAGATGGGAAATGGCACAAGCTAAGGATAGGGCTGAATCGTCCAAAGTCACAAAAGCTGCGGATCTACGCAAAGACCGGCTATTACAGCCCCGTTGATCGGTAAGGACCGACTCCCTTCCATCGGAAATATTTGTGCGCTCCATACAAAACTTTCATCGGCAGTTTTCACGGTTTTTTTAGGCGAACTAAGCTACGGTCAGTGCTGCCCCCTCAGAGGCACGGGCAGAAAATGCGCATCTGGATGTGGGGCGCATTGACGGAGGCCGAAAATGGTGACGGATATGCATGTGCTCTTGCAGAGCCTGCTCGAAAGAGTGAAGGAACGCGGTTGCACCGACGATGACATCCTCAGGATTGCCACCGCCCAAGGGGACAACCTGCTCGACAAGTTCGCCGACGTCGTGGCCGAGGCGGCCAGCCGGCGCAGAGATATCTTCCCGGTCGCCGTAAACTACGATCTCCCGGTGGAAGAAGCGATCCAGGCCGGAGATTATCAAGCGGTGCACGCGGGCATCGCGAGCAAGAACTTTTCATCCACCAGGAAGGGCCAGGCTGAACTGGAGATCGTTCTCGTCCGCTTTGAGCGGCGCATGGCGTCGGAAGATGTGGTGCGTGAACTCGACGAGGAAGGCTTGCGGGCGGCGGAATTGCACGAGTTTCTGGCCTTTGGCGCCAAGTATCCGGAAGTGCAGGGTAAATTCTCCGTGGTCGGCTTGGGCTCGGTGTGGCGGGACCAGAAGAGCTACCGCAATGTGCCGTGCCTGTATACCGCCTCGGAAGGGCGTTACCTCGACCTGCGTTGGTGGGACGACGCGTGGTACTCACATAGCCGCTTTGCTGCGATCCGCAAATAGGAGCTTTCTTCCTGGCCTATGCGAGCAGCGCTAGCTGGCCGCGGAACCGGCGCGGAGATAGGCGTCCATGCCGCGGGCCGCGTTGCGTCCCTCCTGGATAGCCCAGACCACCAGCGACTGTCCCCGCCGCATGTCGCCGGCGGCGAACACGCCGGGAACCGACGACATGTAGGTCTCGTCGGTGGCGACGTTGCCCCGGTTGTCCAGCTTCACGCCGAGTTGCCCCAGCAGTCCGCTGCGAACCGGACCGACGAATCCCATGGCCAGCAGAACCATGTCGCACTCCAGGAAAAACTCGGAACCAGCGACGGGCTCGAATTTCGGAGGCGGTCCAACCCGCACTCCGGCCAGGCCGGACACATGGCCATCGCCATTGCCGTGGAAGGCCGTGGTGGAAACGCTCCACTCGCGAATGCCTCCCTCTTCATGGGAACTTTCTGTCCGCAATTGCATCGGCCACAGCGGCCAGGGCGTCTTGGGTGAGCGTTCCGGCGGAGGCATGGGCAGCAGCTCAAACTGATGCACCGAGTTCGCCCGCTGCCGGTGAACGGTTCCCAGGCAATCGGCCCCGGTATCCCCGCCACCGATGATGACCACGCGCTTTCCGCCGGCGACTATTTCCTCCTCCCCATGGCGATCGATCCCCTCACAGCGCCGGTTCTGCTGCGAAAGGTAATCGACGGCATAATGGATTCCCTTGAGCTCGCGTCCCGGGAGCGGCAGGTCGCGCGGTTGTTCGGCGCCCCCGGCCAGCAGCAAGGCATCGTGGTTCCGGCGCAGGTCGGCCACGGAGATATTCACGCCCACATGGGCATTGGTCACAAACTCGACGCCTTCCTCCGCCATCTGTTGCAGCCGCCGCTCCACGATGTGCTTCTCCAGCTTGAAATTGGGGATGCCGAAGCGCAGCAGTCCGCCCGCCTTCTCATTCTTCTCGAAGACCGTGACATGGTGACCTGCCCGGCGCAGCTGCTGAGCCGCAGCCAGCCCAGCCGGACCGGAGCCGATCACCGCCACCCGGTAGTCGGTTTCCTCCGGCGGCGGTTCCGGACGGATCCATCCCTCATTCCAGGCATGCTCAATGATGGCCTTTTCAATCTGCCGAATCGTCACCGGCGGCTCACTGATGCCCAGCACACATGAGGCTTCGCAGGGAGCCGGGCAGATCCGCCCCGTGAACTCCGGGAAGTTATTGGTCGCGTGCAGACGCCGAACCGCCAGTTGCCAGCGGCCGCGGTAAACCAGGTCGTTCCAGTCGGGAATGATGTTGTTCAGCGGACAGCCGTTGTGGCAGAAGGGGACGCCACAGTCCATACAGCGCGCGCCCTGCGCCTGGACCTTCTCATTCGGGAAGTCGCCGTAAATCTCGAACCAGTCGTTCACCCGTTCGGTCACGGGCCGCCGCGGCGGAAGTTCACGCGGATATTCGCGAAAGCCGGTTACTTTACCCATGGATCACCACTCGGATGCGCAAGCACGACAGCCAAGCGACTAGTGTCCCGCCGCAACCGCAGAATCGACCTTGGCTGCAGGAAGTGGACTGAACGCCGGAACCGCAACCGGCTCGGACCTTGGTATCCCGAGCACCCGTTTGTAGTCTTTCGGGAACACCTTCACAAACTTGCCGATGAGGTCCGTCCAGTTGTCGAGCACATACTTTGCCCGCGCACTATTGGTGAAAGCAAGATGCCGCTCGATCAAGGAGCGCACGGTGGCAACCTCCTGCTCCTCGACCAGCGGTTCGAGATCGACGCCGGTACGATTGCACCGCTTCTCGGCGAAATCTCCCAGTTCATCGAGCACATACGCGAAGCCGCCGTTCATGCCGGCGGCGAAATTCCGCCCGCATTCGCCCAGCACCACCACCAGGCCCCGAGTCATGTACTCGCAGCCATGGTCTCCGGTGCCTTCGACAACGGCCGTGGCGCCCGAGTTGCGAACCGCGAATCGCTCTCCCGCAACGCCGTTAAAGAAGGCTTCGCCGCCGGTCGCCTGGGGGGAACTTCGAGGGCTTGGGCGGAAAGACAATCAGCCGTCCCCCTGAAAGTCCTTTGCCCACATAATCATTGGCATCGCCTTCCAGCGTCAGGGTGATGCCATGCGCCAGGAACGCCCCGAAGCTCTGCCCCGCGGACCCCTCGAAATCGAAGTGGATGGTGTCGTCCGGCAATCCGGCTGCGCCATAACGACGTGCGACCTCGCCACTCAACATCGTCCCCACCGAGCGATGCACGTTGCGTATGGGCAAACGCAGATTCGTGGGCTGCTTGGTTTCCAATGCCTCGCGCGCGTAGTCGATCAGCCGGTAATCCAGCGACTGGTGTAACCCGTGGTCCTGGGATTGCTTGCAACGCCGCGCAATGCGCGCCGGCATATCCGGGTGGTACAGGATGCTGCTGAAGTCGAGGCCGCGCGCCTTCCAATGGTCGAGCCCCGGCTTCATCTCCAGCATGTCGACCCGTCCGACCATTTCCTTGAAGGTGCGGAAGCCAAGCTCCGCCATCAGCGTGCGAACCTGTTCCGCAAGGAAGAAAAAGAAGCGGATCACATGCTCCGGCTCTCCCTGGAACTTCTTGCGCAGTTCAGGATCCTGGGTGGCGATCCCCACAGGACAGGTATTCCAATGACACTTGCGCATCATGACGCAACCCATGGCGACCAGGGGCATGGTGGCAAAACCGAATTCTTCCGCCCCCAGCAGAGCTGCGATGACCACATCGCGCCCGGTTTGCAGCTTGCCGTCGGTCTGCAAACGTACCCGCCCGCGCAGGTCGTTCATCACGAGCACCTGCTGGGTCTCGGCCAAGCCGAGTTCCCACGGGATCCCGGCGTGCCGAATCGAACTGAGCGGCGAGGCCCCGGTGCCGCCCGAGTCGCCGCTGATGAGGATCACGTCAGCATGGGCCTTGGCAACGCCCGCGGCAATGGTGCCCACGCCGACTTCCGCCACCAGCTTCACCGAGATACGGGCCTTGGGATTCACGTTCTTCAGGTCGTAAATGAGCTGGGCCAGATCTTCGATCGAGTAGATGTCGTGATGCGGCGGCGGCGAGATCAGGCCAACGCCCGGAATCGCGCGCCGCACCCGAGCAATGTTTTCGTCCACTTTGTGGCCGGGAAGCTGTCCGCCTTCGCCCGGTTTGGCGCCTTGCGCCATCTTGATCTGCAGCTCGTCGGCGTTGACCAGGTATTCCACCGTGACCCCGAAGCGGCCGGAAGCAACCTGCTTGATCGAGCTGCGGCGATCATCGACGAAACGCTTCTCGTCTTCGCCCCCTTCGCCCGTATTCGACCGCCCGCCGATGCGGTTCATGGCCCGGGCCAGGGTCTCGTGCGCTTCCTTGCTGATTGAGCCAAACGACATCGCGCCCGTGGCAAAGTGCCGAACGATCTCGCTGGCCGGCTCCACTTCTTCGATCGGAACCGGCGCGGCCGGCTTCTTGAACTGCATGAGACCGCGCAGCGTGCACAGACGCTGGTTTTGATTGTCGATGCTGTCGGAGTATTCCTGGAACGTCTGGAAATTGTCATCCCGGACGGCGTGCTGCAACTTACTGATGGTGAACGGATTCAGCAGGTGCTGCTCACCATCGGTGCGGTACGAATAATTGCCGCCGACGGCGAGTTCGGGGTCCGAATCGGTGACTGGACGAAGCGCAAACTGGTGCTTCATTTCCGCTTCGCGCGCGATCACGTCCAGGCCAATGCCCTCGATTCGCGAAGGCGTCCCGGTGAAATACTGCTGCACCAGCGACTTGTTGAGACCGATGGCCTCGAAGACCTGCGCCCCGCGATAGCTTTGCAGGGTTGAGATGCCCATCTTGGAAAAGGTCTTCAGCAGGCCCTTATTGATGGATTTCTTGAAGTTCTTCAGGGCGGTGGCGAAGGTGTTGCCCTCCGGCAGATGACCGCGCTTGGCCATGTCCTCCAACGTCTCGATGGCCAGGTAAGGATTGACGGCGCTGGCGCCATAGCCGATCAGCAGGGCGAAGTGCATGACTTCGCGCGGCTCTCCAGATTCCACCACCAGCGCACACTGCGAGCGCGTGGCTTCACGCACCAGGTGATTGTGTATGGCGGTGAGCGCCAGTAAGCTGGGGATGGGCGCGTACTCTTCGTCCACGCCGCGGTCCGACAGGATGAGCAGCGTGTAGCCGGACTTGAGCGCCAGCGTGGCCCGCCGGCAGAGACCATTGAGCGCGTCGCGCAGTCCCTTTTCGCCGCTGCCCACGCGGTAGAGGGTGGGAAGAGTCGTGGCCAGAAAGTCGCCCTGCGAAACCCGGCGCAGGCGCTCCAGATCGCTGTTGGTCAGCACCGGATGGTCCAGCCGCAGGGTGTGGCAATTGATCGGCTCCTCGTCGAGGATGTTGCGCTCCTGTCCGATGTAACTGATCAAAGACATCACCAGCTCTTCGCGGATGGGATCGATGGGCGGATTGGTGACCTGCGCGAACAAGACCCGGAAATAATTGAACAGCGACTGTGGATGGTCGGACAGGCAGGCCAGCGGCGTGTCCGCTCCCATCGATCCCACCGGTTCCTGCCCGTCGATGGCCATGGGAAAAAGAATCATCTTCAGATCTTCGTCGCTGTATCCGAACATGCGCTGCCGGCAAACGATGGTGTCGTGGTCCGAGCCCATGACGCGGAACGGTTCCGGCAGTTCGTCGAGCCGGATCTGCTGCTCCTTCAGCCATTGTCCGTAAGGCTTGCGCTTGACCAGATCACCCTTGAGTTCGTCATCGGAGATGATCCGCCCCTGCTCGGTGTCGACCAGGAACATCCGGCCGGGCTGCAGCCGCCCCTTCAGGCGGACATTTTCCGGCTTGACCGGCAGGACTCCGGTTTCGGAGGCCATCAGCACCAGGCCATCGTCGGTGACCAGATACCGCGCCGGCCGCAGGCCATTGCGGTCGAGGGTCGCCCCGATGACGCGACCGTCGGTGAAGGCAATGGCCGCCGGCCCGTCCCACGGTTCCATGAGGGAAGCGTGATACTCGTAGAAGTCGCGCTTCTCCGCGCTGGTGTGCTCCGACCAGGCCTCGGGAATCATCATCGCCATGGCGTGCGGCAGGCTCCGGCCCGACTGCACCAGCAGTTCCAGCACATTATCGAAATTCGCCGAGTCGCTGCCGCCGGGTTGCACGATGGGGAACAACTTCTTGATGTCGTCCTGGAACAGCGGTGAGGCGAGCGTTGCCTGACGGGCCACCATCCAGTTGGCGTTTCCCTTGACGGTATTGATCTCGCCATTGTGCGCCACGTAGCGATACGGGTGCGCCAGGTGCCAGGTAGGAAAGGTATTGGTCGAGAACCGCTGGTGCACCAGGCACAGCGCACTGGTCAGCTCGGGATCGTTCAGTTCCTTGTAAAAGTTGCAGATTTGCGGCGCCAGCAGCAGGCCCTTATAGATGATCGTCCGCGCCGAGAGTGAGGGCACATAAAACATGCCCTTGTGCTCGAGGCTCGAACCCGCGATCTCATTTTCCGCGCGCCGGCGAACCACGTAAAGCTTGCGCTCGAACGCGTCCACATCCATGCCGGCCGCGCGTCCAATAAAGAGCTGCTGGATGTAAGGCTGGGAAGCGCGCGCCACGCGCCCAATAGCCGCGCCATCCACGGGAGTGTCGCGCCAGCCGAGAACCGTCAGACCTTCTTCCTGGATAATGCGCTCGAGCACACCCTCGCATTGCAGCCGGTCGTGCTTTTCCACCGGGAAGAAGATCATGCCAACGCCATATTCGCCCGGCGACGGCAGGGTGAATCCCAACCTGCCGCACTCACGGGTGAAGAATTGATGCGGAATCTGGATCAGGACGCCAGCACCGTCACCTGTCTCGGCATCGCAACCGCTGGCGCCTCGGTGGGTGAGGTTGATCAGGACCTGGATGCCCTTGACGATGATGTCGTGCGACTTCTCGCCCTTGAGGTTGGCGACAAAGCCGATTCCGCAAGCATCGTGCTCATGGCGAGGGTCGTAAAGCCCCTGAGGCTCGGGAAGTCCTTGAAAACAATTGCCTTCGTTCATCCGGCTGCCAACCTATCCATCCTGACTCGAGTGCCGACACCTAACACGCGGTTTTGCAAGGTACCTAAGTTGCGACAAACCGCCAGTTCTTTAATACCGGTAAATTGAGCCGGAAGTACAGCGCACAATTTTGATTCAACCGATGCGAATTTCGAATGCCCGGCGCGCCTAAGTGATGCGTTCAAAGCTGTATCCGGCTGCCGTGAGTGCGGCACTGAGTTCATTGGCGTGTTTGAGGTCCCGGGCTTCCATCGTGAGGTCGATGAGGGTGTGGCCCAGCCGCGCCCCATAAAAGGTGCGGTGGTAGTCGGTTTCCACGATGTTAATGCGCTGTGCTGCAATCACTTCGGTCAGCCGATGTAAGGCGCCGGGGTGGTCCGGCAGGGGGATCCGCAAGCGCACCAGCCTGCCATCTTTGGCGAGACCTCGTTCGATGATGCGGGAGAGCAGCGTTACGTCGAGATTCCCTCCTGAGATCACGACCGCAGCCGTCTTCCCTGCCAGGGAGATCTTGCCGTGGAGCAGGGCCGCCACCCCGCAGGCTCCCGCCCCCTCGGCCAGCATCTTCTCGCGCTCCAGAAGGAACAGGATAGCCGCAGCAATCTCCTCCTCGTCGACCACCACCAGGTCGTCCACATATTTCTGGACGAGAGGCAATGTTTTCTCGCCCGCGGATCGTACTGCGATTCCGTCGGCTACCGTGGACACGGCCGGCAGGGTAACGGGATGTCCCTCGCGAGTCGCGGCAACCATGGAAGGGATCAGCGACGATTGCACCCCGAGAACGCGGGTAGCTGGGTTGCGTTCCTTAAGGGCCACGGCCAGGCCCGATATCAGCCCGCCACCCCCAACCGGAGCCACAACGACTTCTACCTCTGGAATCTGCTCCAGCAATTCCAGGGCGATCGTCCCCTGTCCGGCAATAACATCCTCGTCGTCAAACGGGTGAATGAACGTAGCCCCCCGTTCGCGACAGCGCTCCAGGGATGCTCCGTAGGTTTCATCGAAGCTGGTTCCATGGAGGACCACCTCGGCTCCATGATTTTGGGTTGAGGAAACCTTGACCAGCGGAGTGGTAAGTGGCATCCAAATCTCCGCCCGGATGCCGAGACGGGAAGCGTGATAGGCCACGGCTTGGGCATGGTTTCCGGCGGACGCTGTAACCAGCCCCCGCTTCTTCTCGTCGGAGGTCAGGCCCAGGAGTTTGTTCAGTGCGCCGCGTTCCTTGAATGCCCCGGTCCGCTGCAGATTTTCCAGCTTCAGAAACACCGGACTTCCCGCGAGCCGGGAAAGAGCATGAGTGTGCGCACACGGTGATACGGCGATGGCCTTGCGAATGCGCGCCAGGGCAGCCTCAATACGAGCGAGCGTTACCGGCGCCCCGGTGTCACCATGCTTGGAAAGGGACGTGGCTTTGATCGTCTTTCGATTCATGCGCTTACTGGGACTTTGGAACTGTCGCCGTGATTGTAGCTCAGGCCTTCAGCTTCTGCGCGAATGCCTTGCGGAACTTGTCCAGTTTGGGCGCGATGATGAACCGGCAGTACGGCTGCTCGGAATTCTCGTTGAAATAGTTCTGGTGATAGCCCTCGGCAATGTAGAAGTCCGTGGCCGGCTCGATCGCCGTGACGATGGGAGCCGAGAACTCGCGCGCGGCCGTCAGCTCGGCGATCACCTGCTCAGCTTGGTGGCGCTGCTCCTCCGAGTTGTAGAAGATCGCAGAACGGTATTGCGTGCCCACATCGTTTCCCTGCCGGTTGAGCGTGGTGGGATCGTGGATGGCGAAGAACACCTCGAGCAGGTCGCGATAGCTGATCTGGCCGGGGTCGAAACTCACGCGCACGACCTCCGCGTGGCCTGTGGTCCCGGTGCAGACCTGCTTGTAAGTGGGATTCGCCACCCGGCCTCCCATGTAGCCGGATTCCACCGACTGGACGCCCGGCAGGCGCTGGAACACCGCCTCCAGGCACCAGAAACATCCTCCACCGAAGACTGCGGTCTCTAGATTTGGCATACGCGTTGGATGCGCGCCGGACGAAGAAGTTCCAACCGGCTTC
>Ga0335081_10019811_pt1 | contig 10879 bp, 8 predicted proteins | sample Lox_Sample_35_FD_206713 | JGI IMG/M metagenome (GOLD analysis project Ga0335081, IMG submission 206713) | Soil microbial communities from Loxahatchee National Wildlife Refuge, Florida, United States - Lox_Sample_3.5 | ecosystem: Environmental > Terrestrial > Soil > Wetlands | place: USA: Florida...
CGCTGCCCTGACCCTGGCCTTTGAGGTCGATGGTCACGGGCACGAGATTATCTCTGATCTGATGGCGTGCACTGTCCGCGCGCACGAGCTGGCCTTCGTCATAGAGGCGATGCAGCTCGCTCACGGCAATGATCGGATTGCCGCGCTGGAAGCGCAGCTGATTGAACCGCGAGCCCTGGCGCGCGACGATGCTGAAGGTCTGCGGGGCGATCTCAAGGTAGAGGGGGCCTTCATAGCCGCGCTCGATCTGATCGAACGCGGTGCCGCGGTCGGTGATGAGCCGCGTCAGTACGTCGAGCCGGCCCGTCGAGCTTTTCGGGTTCGCAAAGCCCATGACGCCGCCGCTGAGACGCACCCTCTCCATAAGCGGCACGACATAGACGCAGCCGCGCTCGAGCACTGCGCCTTCAGCAAGGTCGAGGGGATATCCGCCCATCTCCTTGACCTTGTCCATGACGCTGGCTTCGGCGCCCGGCAGGAAGCTTGCCCGCACGCGATATGCATGATGGCCAAGACGCAGATCCATGCTCGCCGGCTGGATCTGTGTCGGTTCGATCTCGGGCGCGGCGGTGATCTCGCGGGCGCGGATCATCGCCATGATTGCCTGATAGGGCAGCACACCGGTTCCCATCCGATGCGCGAGCCCGGCCGAACTCGTATCCGCCGAAGCGTAGACCGATGGTGCTATGCCGACGCTTTCCGTCATTGTGTGTGTTGTCCTCGCGATGTGGGGCGGATGGTGCAACGGATCGCAGGCGCGATCAAATGATTACCATTCAGATTCAATCCCCCGCCTCCGCCAGCCTGGGCCTTTTGCTAGGGCTCTGAGATAACATGATATTGGGGATTATCCCCGCTATCCACAGATAGGTGGTAGTGAGCAATGGTGGACAAGCCAGCGCTTATCGGAAATCGCGGCTCTCGATGCGGAGCTCGACAGGAGCGCTGAGACCGGGATCGCCGAGCCGGCGCAGCAGCGCCGAGAGATCGGTGAGACGGCCCGCGACGATATGGATGACCTCGCCCTCGCGCTGCAGACGGCCGGTGACCGCGACCAGCTTGGCACCCATGACGACCGGACGGAAGCGCTCGAACACCTTGCGCCAGACGACGATATTGGCGATGCCGGTCTCGTCCTCGAGCGTCATGAAGATGACGCCGCTCGCCGTCGCCGGCTGCTGGCGCACGATGGCAAGCCCGGCGATCTTGACGAGACCTGAAAGCGGCACGGTGGCAAGCCGCGCATTGGGCAGGATGCGGCGCGCCGCAAGCTCTGGGCGCAACAGCGCCAGCGGATGGCGCTTCAGAGAGAGGCCGGTGGCGCGATAATCCTCGACGACATGCTCGCCCAGGCTCACTGCCGGCAGCGGCGCCGGCGGCTCGGGACTTCCGGCCGCGAGCGGCGCCAGCAAAGGCAGCGGTGTCTCCGCCTTGACATACCCAAGCCCTTTCACCGCCCAGAGCGCCTGGCGCCGATCGAGCCCCATCGAGCGGAAGGCATCGGCATCGGCCAGCCTCTCCAGCGCACCGCGGGACAGCCCGGTCCGGTGTTGCAGCTCGGCGGGCCAACGGAACGGGCCATGACGTTGTGCCACGAGCTTGTCCCTGATTTCCACCTCGGCGAGTCCCTTCACTTGGCGAAAGCCGAGGCGGAGCGCACGGCGCCCGTCATCGCCGATGGGCTCGAGCGTGCAATCCCAGTTGCTGTGATTGACGTCGACCGGGCGCAGCTCGACACCATGGTTTTGCGCATCGCGCACGATCTGCGCCGGCGCATAAAAGCCCATCGGCTGGCTGTTGAGCAGCGCGCAAGCAAAGACCTCGGGATAAAAGCATTTGAGCCAGGCCGAGACATAGACAAGGAGCGCAAAGCTCGCGGCGTGCGACAGCGGAAAGCCGTAGTCGCTGAAGCCCTTGATCTGCTCGAAGCAGCGCAGGGCGAAATCCCGCTCGTAATTGTTGGCGACCATGCCGGCGATGAACTTCTTCTCGAAGCGGTCGATGTCGCCATTCCGCTTGAACGTCGCCATGGCGCGGCGCAAGCCATCGGCCTCACCCGCGGTGAAGCCCGCGCCGATCATGGCGATCTTCATCGCCTGCTCCTGAAAGAGCGGGACGCCATAGGTATGCTTCAGCACGTCTTCGAGGCCCTTGGGATAGGTGACCGGCTCCAGCCCCATGCGGCGGCGGAGATAGGGATGGACCATGTCGCCCTGAATGGGACCCGGCCGCACGATCGCGACCTCGACGACGAGGTCGAAGAACACGCGCGGCCGCAGACGCGGCAGCATGCTCATCTGGGCGCGGCTTTCGACCTGGAAGACACCGATCGAATCGGCATGGCAGAGCATCTTGTAAACCTCCGGCCGCCCTTGAGGGAGGGTGGCGAGGGTGTAGCGCCTGCCCTCATGGCGCTCGAGCAAATCGAAAGCGCGGTGAATGCAGCTCAGCATGCCGAGACCCAGCACATCGACCTTGAGGATGCCGAGGACGTTGAGATCGTCCTTGTCCCATTCGATGACGGTGCGATCCTCCATGGCCGCATTCTCGATCGGCACCAGATCGTCGAGCCGTCCGTCGGTGATGACGAAGCCGCCGACATGCTGAGAGAGATGGCGAGGAAAGCCCATGAGCTCGCCGGCGAGATCGAGCGCCAGCCGCAAGGTGCGATCCTCGGGATCGAGGCCCGCGCCGCGCACCTGCTCATCGTCGATGGCGCCGCTGCCCCAACCCCAGACGGTGCCGGCGAGGGCGGCGGTCACATCCTCGGAGAGGCCCAGCGCCTTTCCGACCTCGCGGATTGCGCCGCGTGAGCGATAGGTGCTCACCACCGCCGTCATGCCGGCGCGATGGCGACCGTATTTTCTGTAGATATATTGGATCACCTCCTCGCGCTGCTCATGCTCGAAATCGACATCGATATCGGGCGGCTCGTTGCGCTCGCTGCTGACGAAGCGCTCGAACAGCAGATCAACCGTATTGGGATCGACATCGGTAATGCCGAGGCAAAAGCAGACCGCAGAGTTCGCGGCCGAGCCGCGGCCCTGACAGAGGATATTTTCCCTGCGGGCGTAGCTCATGATGTCGTGAACGGTCAGGAAATAGGAGGCATAGCCGAGCTCGCCGATCAGTCGAAGCTCATGCTCGACTTGTCGCTGGATCTTCTCGGGCACGCCTTCGGGATAGCGCCACGCCGCGCCTTCAAGAGCGAGATGCTCGAGCTTCATCTGCGGCGGCGTACCATCCTCGCCGGTCTCGTCGGGATAGTCGTAGCGCAGCTCGTCGAGGCTGAAGCGACAGCGCTCGACGATCTCCAGCGTGCGCGCGACGGCCTCAGGATGTTCGCGGAAAAGACGCGCCATCTCCTCCGGCGGCTTCAGATGGCGCTCGGCATGGGCTTCGAGGCGAAAGCCTGCCTCGGCCACGGTGCAGCCCTCGCGGATGCAAGTGACGATGTCCTGCACCCTGCGCCGCCGCGGCGCGTGATAGAGGACATCATTGGTGGCGATGAGCGGCAGATTGGCGCGCCGCGCCAGCTCCCCCAGCCGGTGAATGCGCCTTGCGTCATCGCCGCGATAGAGATGGCTGGCGGCGAGATAAGCGGCATCACGGCAATCGCCGGCGAGGCGCGCGAGAAAATCGGCAAAGCCTTCTCCGGGCTCATCGGGCGGCAGCACAACAAGAATCTGCCCCACGCCATGATCGAGGAGGTCGGCATAGGCAAGGCGGCATTCGCCCTTCTCGGCACGCCTTTTTCCCAAGCTCAGAAGGCGGGAGAGGCGGCCATAGGCAGCGCGATCGGTGGGAAAGCAAAGCAAGCTCGGCGCATCGGTGAGATCGAGGCGACAGCCGACGATGAGGCGGAAGCCGAGCTCCTGGGCGGCGCTGTGCGCACGGACGATGCCGGCGAAGGTGTTGCGGTCGGTGATGGCGACAGCTTGATGGCCGAGTTCCTGCGCGCGCAGCACCAGCTCGGCCGGGTGCGAGGCGCCGCGCAGGAAGGAGAAATTGCTGGTGACCTGCAGCTCGGCATAGGGAAGCCCCTTCGTCATGCGAAGAGCCCATGCAAAAACCAGCGCGGGGTCGCCAGCGGCCGATACAGGCCGTCGCGATAAAGCCAGAATCGCCGCCCTGCCTCATCCTCGACCCGGTAATAGTCGCGCAATGCCTCCCCGTCCTCGTTCCCACGCCACCATTCGCCGCAAATACGCTCCGGTCCATCGGCCCATCGCACGCGATGCTGCAAGCGGCGCCAGCGGAAGGAGATCGGCGGATCGTCGGGCACCGGCGCCATCGCCTCGATCGGCTCGGGTCGCGGCAAGAGCCGGATCGGCCGCGGCCGATCGAAACGCCATACGCCTTTCGCCGGCGCAAAGAGCGGAGCAAGGCGCTGAGCGCGTTCCGGCACATGGCTCTCGCGCGGCACGAGGACCCCCACCGAACGCAGCCCCAGGCGGTTGGCCAGGCGATCGACCAAGATAGCCAACTCTGCCGCATCGACGCCGTCCTGATCCGCCGGCGGGGCGGGGGCGCGCGGGCGTGCCGCGGATCTGCCAGCGGGAAAGACGACGATATTGCCATCGGCTTCGGCGGCTACCCGAGCGCTTTCCGGCTTTCCGCAAGCGGCATTCTCTTCGGGAGGAGAGAGAGCGATTCGGAGCTGTGCCGCCGCCAGCCTTTCCACCACCGGCGCCGCCAGCAGCATGTCTTCGACGCCGAGACCGGGGTCGATCGCACCGAGCCGCTCGGCGAAGAGGCGGAAGAGATGACGGGCATCACGGCTCGGCCGCGCCGTGCCAACAGTCACCTCTGCCACCTCGCCATCGACGCGATGGCTGCTCAAAACCAGCCTGCGGGCACCGAGCATCTCATCCCCCAGTGACCGGCAGAGCCGCTGGATCAATCGGTGTACCGCGGCCATGATCGCCTCAGGCGTGCCGATCGGCTCGGCAAAACGGCACCGCGTCCAGCGCATCGGTGTGGGCGGCAGCGGCAAGAGCGGTTCAGCCGCTGCACCCAGCGCCTGATCGAGACACTCCGCCACCTTATCGCCGAAGCGGACAGCAAGCGTGGCGCGCGGCAAGGCATAAAGATCGCCGATGCGGCGGAGGCCGAGCCGCTCAAGCTCGCCGGCCAAGGCAGGATCGAGCCGGAGTGCGACAACGGGCAATGGCGCGATCACCTGCCGCGCAGCCCCCGGCGGCACGATCGCGCTGTCACTGCTGCCGCAGCGCGCCATCGCCCAAGCGGCACCGGCCGTGTCGGCAAGGGCGGCGCGGCAGACAATGCCCTGCCGCAGCAGCCGCTCGACCAAGTCTCGAACCAGGCTTGCTTCGCCGCCGCGAAGATGGGCACAACCGGTCACATCGAGAAAGACACCATCCACGCCATGCGGGGCAGTCCAGGGGCTATAGCGGTTGCACCATTGCGCCAGCCGCCGCAATGCCGCCGCGTCGCCGGCGAGGTCGGCCTCGGCGACGGCAAGCGCGGGATGGAGGGCGCGCGCATCGGCAAGCGACAGACCCGGCGCGATCCCAAGCGCCTCGGCAGCAGCATTGACGGCCGAGACGAGACGCCGGTTGCCGACCGAGAGAGCCAGGACGAAGGGTCTATCCGGCATACGAATCTGGTTGCGCCGCCGATCGATCGGCCATTGCGGCAACCAGAGACATATGACCCGTCGCATCGCACGCCTCCATCACCCAGGAGCCCGCTACGCCTCCCCGGCAACGCCAGAGCTCGACTTGCCAGCGCGGCCGTCCGACCCCCGGTTCGCCGGCAGAGACATCTCCCGCCTGTGGCGCGACCCGCCAGCGGGTTTGCGCCGCGTTGGGTGCCAAGCGCTGTGCTGCAGCCACCCTGTCGCTACGCCAGCGTCGCAACGCAAAACCGGTTACGCCTGATGCCTCCGCGGCCAGCAGCAGCCGCCGGCTGGCCGGCAGGGAGAGCGTGTCGATCTCGCCGACCACGGCAGCCAGCGCCCGGTTCCTAAGCCCCTCCTCCATCGCCCACAGCACCTCCTGGGTACGGGGCGATCTCACCAGGATCAGTCGTTGCGGATCGAGCCCCAAGGCGGCCAATCCCGGGGCATAGAGATCGCCCACGGCTAAGCACCACAGCACCGGCAATCCCGGCTTCAGCCGTGCCAGAATGCCAGCGAGGAAGGCGGCAGCCACAGCGCCATCCTCCTCCTCGCCTCCCGCGCCTGCGATCTCATGGAGGGCGGCAAGTGTCAGGCCTTTCCCGGGCAAGACCTCATCGACCGGCCCCAGGCCGAAAGGCAGAACCGCTCGGCTCTGTCGTCCCGCCCTTTCCAGCGCCCAGAGGCGGCGGCGCAACGCCTCCAGGCGACCGCTTTTGCCGGTCTTGATCATCGTTTTCCGTGAATGCCATTTGTTCCTATTTTGTTCCAAAACTCGCGAGAGTCAATCCCTGGCGCTATTCCCAGAGGCCAAAACCTCAGCCAACGGCTCGGTTGAGCCGATCACCGACCGCGAAAACGCGGCTTTCCCTTTGCGAGAAAGCTTTGATATCCCTCGCGAAAATCTTCGGTATCAAAGGTCTCGTAGGGCTCGTCAAACTCGGCGGCCGTCAATGGGCGGGAATCTTCCAGGCGCCGCGCGAATTTCTTGTGCCAGCGATTGACCAAAGGCGCGCCCGCGGCAATGCGCCTCGCCGTGGCATAGGCCTCCGCCTCAACCTCCGCATCCGGCACGATCCGACTGACCAGCCCCTTCTCCTTCGCTTCCACCGCCCCGAACACACGCCCTTCCAGCAGGATCTCGAGCGCCGTTTGTCGCCCCACCAGCTTGATCAGCGCGGCGATCTCAGGATAGCCCATCGTCACGCCGATGCGGTTGATCGGCACGCCGAAGCGACTCCCCTCGCCGCAGATGCGGATGTCGCAAAGCATCGCAAGCTCGAGACCGCCGCCAACGCAGATGCCCTGGATCATCGCCACTGTCGGATGGCGACACTCGGCAATGCCGCGCATCGTCTCGTGCATGAGCCTGCCATAGATGCGAGCCCGTTCGAAATCGGACCGCCGCTCCGTGAACTCGGCAATATCCGCGCCCGGTGCGAAGGCCTTGTCGCCGGCCCCGCGCAAGACGATGCAGCGGATCTCATCATCGCCATCGAGCGCGGCAAAAGCATTGCGCGTCCCCTCCCACATCGCCCAGGTCAGCGCGTTGAGCCGCTCCGGCCGATTCAAAACGAGCGTAACGATACCGCCCTCGCGCTCGACCAAGACCTCATCCGCCATCCGCCCCTCCTCCAGAACTCGCAAAATCCAACCTAGCACATTGCTCCCTACGCGATTTCGCCCTAAACAGGACGCACCCCAGGGTCGACCGAGGATAGGATGGCAACCACCCCAGCGGCTGATGCCGCCGAGATTACCCCCTGTATCCTGCCGGAGAGGAAATCCTTAGTCTTCAAGTCGGCCGCACGCGGCGCCAGCCGCAGCGGCGCGGCTCCCTGACAATCACGCGCCCGCCCCGCCGTGCCTCACGGCCTTCCCGCCGTCATAGCTCATTCCATCCACCACTACGGCTATCTCGCCGTAGCGCTCGGCATCTTGTTCGAGGATTTCGGGCTGCCGACGCCGGGTGAGACCCTGCTCATCACCGGCGCCATCAGCGCGTCGACCGGCGCGCTCGACATCTACCTCCTGCTGCTGCTCGCCTGGATCGGCGCGGTGGTCGGCGACAATATCGGCTATGCGATCGGACATTTCGGCGGCCACCATCTGCTGGTGCGTTATGGCTCGCGCATCGGCATCACCACAGATCGCCTCAAGCACGTTGAAAGTTTCTTCGAACGTTATGGCGGCTGGGTCATCGTCTTCGCGCGGTTCGTCGTCATCCTGCGGCAGTTCAACGGCATCGTTGCCGGAACGCTTGGCATGCACTGGCTGCATTTTCTCGTTCTGAATGCGATCGGCGCTGCGCTGTGGGTCGGATTTTGGGGTATTCTCGCCTATTGGCTCGGCAAGGGCGTATTCGTTTACGTTCATGAGTTCCATCAGCTGACGCCGATCTTGGGCGCGCTCGCCGTGGTTTTTCTGGTCGGAGGTGCCACTTTCCTGTGGTGGCGCTTCGTGCGCAACCGCCGTTGCTAGCGGCAATCATAGGCGGCGCTGGCGAGACCGTCCGGCTCCGGCTGGAGCGCTCTGAGTACCGCAACGCGGCCGAGATTTGCACAATACAGCATCGCCTGGCGCCTCGCCTCGTCCTGCCGCCCGAGAGGGAACTCGTAGGTGACGCCGTCCGCTCCGGCGTTCATGGCGCGCACATCCGAAGTCGTACCGCATCCCGCCAAGAGACAAAGCACCGCCGCCGCAACAGCCCGCAAGACCATCAGAGAAAACGCACGCTTGCCTCGCCGAGCCCGGTAAAGCTCACGGTCACCGTGTCCCCAGGTTTCGGCCATTGCGTCGCAACGACGCTCCCAGTCTGTACGATCATGCCCCGGCGCAGCGGACGACCCCGCCCCGCCACGGTATTGGCGACCCAGGCCAGCGCATGGAGGGGGTGCCCGTTCATCACATCGGCCCCGCGACCGCGGCCAATTTCGACGCCGTTGATGGCCATTACGCCGGTGATCGCCGCGAGATCGAGGGCGCGCCAACCCCTGAGCGCCGGTCCCAGTACGCAACCCGCATTCCACGCATTGTTGGCAATGAGGCCGCGCCCGCCCACGAGCTTGTACTGGTCGCAGCCATGGTCTTCGATGAGCTCGATCGACGGCAGGCAGGCTTCGATCGCATCGGCCACGTCGTGCTTCGTATAGGGTTTGGCACGGGCCGGCAGATCAGTCCCGAGCAGCATGGCAATCTCGCATTCGACGGCGACGCGCGTGTAGTCGCTATGGCGCAGCGTCGCCGGCGATGCATGAACGCGCTTGGCAAGAATTGCGCCGGCAATCGAATGATCGACCCCCATCAACTGCTGCATCACGGGGGTGGTCAGCGCAATCTTGTAGCCGACGATCGGTCCCTGATCGGGAATGAAGAGCGCCTGCAGCGCTTCCTGCATCGCGTAGGCGTCATCGACGCTGACATCGGCGATGTCGCGCGGGGTGGGCGGCAGCAGGCTCCTGCTGCGATGAATGTCGTAGAAATAGCGCGCCGCTCGGGTGATGTGGTTGAGTTCGCTCACCATGCCTTGCCTCGCTCGGGCAGATTGAGGGGCGGATGATGGGCGGCGATCGCTTGATGCGCAAGCGCGGCTGAGATACGAAGCTTAGATCTCGGGGAGGAGAGGCCGCCATGCGTGACTATAGGATTGCCGCCGTTCCAGCAGACGGCATCGGCCGGGAAGTGATTGCTGCCGGACTCACGGTATTGGAAGCGCTGCAGACGCGCGATGACGGTTTTCGCCTCGCTGTCGAACAGTTCCCCTGGGGTTCCGACTATTACCGGCAGCAAGGAAGAATGATGGCCGAGGACGGGCTCGATCGTCTCCGCCGCTTCGATGCCATCTTCTTCGGCGCCGTCGGTGATCCCGCGATCCCCGACCATGTCACGCTCTGGGGCTTGCGGCTGCCGATCTGTCAGGGGTTCGATCAATACGCCAATGTCCGCCCGGCGCGTGTTCTGCCGGGGATCACGCCGCCGCTCAGGAATTGCGCACCGGGCGATCTCGATTGGGTGATCCTGCGCGAGAACAGCGAGGGCGAGTATGCCGGCAATGGCGGCCGCGTTCATCGCGGGCTCCCCGAAGAAGTCGCCACCGAGACCTCGGTCTTCACACGCTCCGGCGTGACCCGCATCATGCGCTATGGCTTCGGGCTGGCGCGGCAGCGTCCGCGTCGCCTGCTCACCGTCGTCACCAAGTCGAACGCACAGCGGCACGCCATGGTGATGTGGGACGAGATCGCTGCCGAAGTGGCGCAGGACTTTCCCGACGTCACCTGGAACAAAGAACTGGTGGACGCCATGACGACGCGCATGGTGCTGAAGCCGAAAACCATCGACGTAGTCGTGGCCAGCAATCTCCATGCCGACATCCTGAGCGACCTTGCCGCGGCGCTCGCCGGCAGCCTCGGCATCGCGCCGACCGCCAATCTCAATCCCGAACGCCAATTCCCGTCCATGTTCGAACCGATCCACGGTTCGGCTTTCGACATCGCCGGAAAGGGCATCGCCAATCCGATCGCCACGTTCTGGACCGCCTCGATGATGCTCGACCATCTCGGAGAGCGTGAAGCGGCGGTTAAACTGATGTCCGCCATCGAGCGCGTCACCGCCATGTCGGCCTTTCATACGCCGGATCTCGGTGGCACCGCGACGACGGCGCAAGTGACGGAAGCCGTCTGCGACGCGCTACGCAGCGCCAATGTGTAGCGGCTGAGACGGGTTGGCGGCTGCTCGCTTCTCTGCTACCCCTCGCGGTCGGGGGGCAACCATGCGCATAGCAATCATCGGTCAACAAGCATTCGGCAAGGCGGCGCTCGACGCGTTCACAGAGCGCGGCCACACCGTAGCCGGGGTGTTCGTCCCGGTGACCGCGCCGAGCGCCAAGCCGGACCCGATCATCACAGCCGCCCAAGAGAAAGGCTTGCCGACATTTCCGACCGCAAGCTACAGCGCCGCAGAAACGATCGAGACTTTGCGCCAGCTCTCGGCTGATCTCGCCATTATGGCCTATGTGCTGCAATTCGTGCCGCAGACCTTCTGTCAGGTACCCCGCCTGGGGACGATCCAGTTCCACCCGTCCCTGCTGCCGCAGCACCGGGGACCTTCTTCGATCAATTGGCCGATCATCCTTGGCAAGACTGGGACGGGACTTACCATCTTTCGACCCGTCGATGGCCTCGACGAAGGCCCGGTGATTTTGCAGAGGCAAGTCGAGATTGGACCGGACGATACCGTCGG
>Ga0335081_10019812_pt1 | contig 10879 bp, 8 predicted proteins | sample Lox_Sample_35_FD_206713 | JGI IMG/M metagenome (GOLD analysis project Ga0335081, IMG submission 206713) | Soil microbial communities from Loxahatchee National Wildlife Refuge, Florida, United States - Lox_Sample_3.5 | ecosystem: Environmental > Terrestrial > Soil > Wetlands | place: USA: Florida...
GCTTCGACTTGACGTAGCTCTGCAACTCCTCGGTGCCGACCCGCCTGCCCGGCTTCAGAACGACGAAGGCCTTGGGCTTCACCAGCTTCTGCTCGTCCTCCTCGCCGACCACGGCCGCCTCGAGCACCGCGTCGTGCGACACCAGCGCCGCTTCGACCTCGGCCGGCGAGACCCAGATGCCGGAGACTTTCAGCATGTCGTCGCTGCGCCCGCCGTAGACGTAGTAGCCGTCGGCGTCCTGGCTGTACTTGTCGCCGCTCCTGGTCCACTCGCCGACGAAGGTGGCGCGGCTCTTGGCGCGGCTGTTCCAGTACAGCGAGGCGCTGGTCTCACCGCGGATCTGCAGCTCGCCCAGCTCGCCCTTCTTGACCGGATTGCCCGCCTCGTCAACGAGCCTGAGCTCGTAGCCCGGCACCGGCTTGCCGGTGGTGCCGTAGCGCACGTCGTCCGGGCGGTTGGAGAGGAAGATGTGCAGCATCTCGGTCGAGCCGATGCCGTCCAGGATCTCGACCCCCATCTTCTCCTTGAAGGTCTGCGCGATGCGCGGCGGCAGCGCCTCCCCCGCCGAGGTGCAGGCGCGAAGCGCATGCTCGCCCTTCTTCGGCAGCGCCGGGTCGGCCAGCATCGCCGCGTACAGCGTCGGCACGCCGTAGAAGATGGTGGGCTTGTGCTCGACGATGCGCTTGAACACGGCCGCCGGCGTCGGCCGCTCGGCCATCAGCACGGTGGTCGCGCCGACCGAGAGCGGGAACGACAGCGCGTTGCCCAGACCGTAAGCGAAGAACAGCTTGGCCGCGGAGAACACGACGTCCTCCTCGCGAATGCCGAGCACCGGCCGCGCGTAGAGCTCGGCGGTGAGGATCATGCTCGAGTGCACGTGCACCGTGCCCTTGGGCGTACCGGTCGAGCCCGACGAGTAGAGCCAGAAGCAGGCGTCGTCGCGCGTGGTGCGCGCGACAGGGAACTCGTCCCGGCCCTTGGCCAGCAGGTCGCGCAACGCCATGTGGCCCCTGGCGTCCTTGCCCGAGACTACGATGTGCTCGAGATACGGCAGCTTGCCCAGAAGCGGCTCGAACTGCGGCAGCAATGCCTCGGACACGAACAGCACGCGCGCACGTGAATCCTCGAGCATGAACGCGTAGTCCTTGGCGGTAAGCAGCGTGTTGGCCGCCACCGGCACCACTCCGGCCCTGATCGCGCCCAGGAACGCGGTCGGCCAGTCGATCGAGTCGAGCATCGCCAGCAGCACGCGCTGCTCCATCTCGACGCCGAGCGTCGCGAGCGCCGAGGCGAAGCGGTTCACGCGCCGCGCCAGCTCGCGGTAACTGTAGCTCCCGGCATCGTCGATGTAGGCGGTCTTGTCCGCGCGCCCCGCCGCGAGATTGCGCCCGATCAGGTCCTCGGCAGCGTTGTACTCGCGCGCAATATCGACCCGCGGCGGCGAGACCGAATGGTCAGCCCTGGACAGCTCCATATCCCCTCCTTCCTGCGCCGCGACTCAGGCGGTCTGCTCGAGCGCCTGGCGCGCAAGTTTAAGCCACTCCTCGCCCCACTCGCTCGCCATCTCCTCCGGCAGCACGCCGGAAGAGGCGTCGTGCTTGACGCGCTCGCCGATGCGCTGCGCGCCGAGCTCGGCCAGCAGCTCGTCGAAGCGCTGGCCGCCGAAGTTGAAGGTCTCGGCGTAGGTCCGGTCGCCCAGGCCGAACACGCCGTAGCGCAGCTGCGACAGGTCCGGGCGCCTAGCCTTGAGATCCTCGTACAGCGCCTTGGCGTTGTCCGGCACGTCGCCCTGGCCGTAAGTCGAGGTGCAGATCAGGAACACGCCCCCGCGCGCGAATACCGTGCTGTCGAGCTTGTCCATCAAGAGCGTCTCGACCCGGACCTCGCCGTCGTCCCAGGCCAGCTCGAGCTCCTGCGCCACGAGCTGGGCGGTGCCGGTCATGGTTCCCACCAGGATGTTTATCTTGAGCGCCATTTGACAGTCACTATATTGCACCCTAAAATTCAGGTCAAGCAGTATAGTTCATTAACCTGGATCAAGTCATGGGCGCCCCCCTCACCCCCGCGTCGCAGCTCGAACCCGCCGAGCAGGCCTACCTCGCCCGCCTCGGCGAGCGGGTGCGCGGCTGGCGCCTCGAGCAGGGGGTGACGCGCAAGGCGCTCGCGCTCGCCTCGGGCGTATCCGAGCGCTATCTCGCCCAGCTCGAGGCCGGGCACGGCAACATCTCGGTGCTGCTGCTGCGCAAGGTGGCGCAGGCGATGCAGGTTCCGGTCGAGGACCTGGCGCGCGAGAACGGCGAGCTGCCCGCCGAGCTCGCGCTGCTGACGCGCTTCGCCGCCGGGCTGCCCCCTGAGAAGGTCGCGGCCGCGCACCGACTGCTGCAGGCGCAGTTCGGCAGCGCGCGCAAGCGGCGCATCGCGCTGCTCGGGCTGCGCGGAGCGGGCAAGTCCTCGCTCGGCGCGCGGCTGGCCGAAGCCCTGGGGGTGCCGTTCGTCGAGCTCGACCGCGAGGTCGAGCGCGAGGCGGGCTCGAACCTGGGCGAGGTGTTCTCGATCTACGGCCAGGACGCGTACCGGCGCTTCGAGCGCCGCGCGCTCGAGCGCGTGCTGCGCCAGCACGACCGCGCGGTGATCGCCACCGGCGGCAGCCTGGTCACCGACCACGACAACTACGAGCTGCTGCGCCAACGCTGCTACTGCGTCTGGCTCAAGGCCTCGCCCGAGGAGCACATGTCGCGCGTCATCTCGCAGGGCGACATGCGCCCCTTCAAGGGGCGCTCGGCCGCGCTGGACGAGATCAGGCGCCTGCTGGCCGAGCGCGACCGCCTGTACGCGCGCGCCGACGCCGTGCTGGATACTTCGGGCAAGCCTGTCCGGCAGAGCCTCGCCCAGCTGCGCAACCTAGTCTCCAAGGAGGAGAAATGAACGCACCCATACCCGCCGAGCGCGTGCGCGTCGGCTTCGACACCCGTCCCGAGCGCTACAACCACTGGAAGCTCGGCGTCGAGGGCCCGGTCGCGACCCTTGCGCTCGACGTCGCCGAGGACAAGGGCATCGCGCCCGGCTACAAGCTCAAGCTCAACTCCTACGACCTGGGCGTCGACATCGAGCTGCACGACGCGCTCAACCGCATCCGCTTCGAGCATCCCGAGGTCAAGTGCGTGGTGCTGACCAGCGGCAAGTCGCGCATGTTCTGCTCCGGCGCCAACATCTACATGCTCGGCCAGAGCGCGCATTCGTGGAAGGTGAACTTCTGCAAGTTCACCAACGAGACGCGCAACGGCATCGAGGACTCGAGCGCGCATTCGGGCCTGAAGTTCCTCGCGGCGCTGAACGGCACCACCGCCGGCGGCGGCTACGAGGTGGCCCTCGCCTGCGACGAGATCGCGCTGGTCGACGACCGCTCGAGCACCGTCAGCCTGCCCGAAGTGCCGCTGTTGGGCGTGCTGCCCGGCACCGGGGGCCTCACGCGCCTGGTCGACAAGAGGAAGGTGCGGCGCGATCTGGCGGACGTGTTCTGCACCACCGCCGAGGGGGTGCGCGCCGACCGCGCGAAGCAATGGAAGCTGGTCGACCACATCGCCAAGCCGCAGCAATTCGCCGCGATGGTGAAGGCGCGCGCGCTCGAGCTGGCCAGGCTGTCCGACCGACCCGGCGGACGGGGCGTCGAGCTAAAGCCGCTGGCGCGCCGCGAGGACGAGTCCGGCTATCACTATTCCTGCGTCGAGGTGCACCTGAACCGCGCTGCGCGCAGCGCGACCATCACCGTCGCCGCACCGGAGGGCGCGCAGCCGAAAACGCCCGAGCAGATGCTCGCGGCGGGCGCCGACTGGTGGCCGCTGAAGGTCGCGCGCGAGCTCGACGACGCCATCCTCATGCTGCGCCACAACGAGCTCGAGATCGGCCTCTGGCTGCTCAAGACCCGCGGCAGCGCGGATGCGGTGCTGGCGATGGACGCCGCGCTCGCGGCCAACGCGAAACACTGGTTCGTGCGCGAAACGATCGGTTATCTGCGCCGCACGCTCGCGCGCCTGGACGTCTCGAGCCGCTCGATGTTCGCCATCGCCGACCAGGGATCGTGCTTTGCCGGCACGCTGGCCGAGCTGATGTTCGCCGCCGACCGCAGCTACATGCTGCACCTGCCGGAAGAAGAAACGGGCGCGCCGCACATCGCGCTCTCGGGCGCGAATTTCGGCCTGTGGCCGATGGCGAGCGGCGCCTCGCGTATCGAGGCGCGCTTCTGCGAGCAGATGGAGCCGGTCGAGGCGGCGCGCCAGGCGATCGGGGAGAAGCTCGACGCGCACGACGCGCTCGAGCTGGGACTGGTAACCATGGCACCCGACGACCTGGACTGGGAGGACGAGATCCGGCTCGCGATCGAGGAGCGCGCGAGCCTTTCGCCCGACGCCCTGACCGGGATGGAAGCGAGCCTGCGCTTTTCGGGACGGGAGAACATGGCGACGCGCATCTTCGGCCGTCTCAGCGCGTGGCAGAACTGGATCTTCATCCGCCCCAACGCGGTCGGCGAGCAGGGCGCGCTCAAGGTTTACGGCAGCGGCGCCAAGGCGCAGTTCAACTGGGAACGCGTCTGACCATGACCGGTATCGACTACAACGAGCGCATCCCGAACAACGTCGCGCTCTCGAACAATCGGTCGCTGCAGCGCGCGCTCGAGCACTGGCAGCCGGAGTACCTCAAGTGGTGGGGCGAGATGGGCCCCGAGAAGTCGCAGGCCATGGACGTGTACCTGCGCACCGCGGTCAGCGTCGAGCCCAAGGGCTGGGCGCACTACGACTACGTGAGAATGCCGGACTACCGCTGGGGCATCTTCCTCACTCCCGCCGAGGCGGGCCGCAAGGTCAATTTCGGCGCGCACAAGGGCGAGCCCGCCTGGCAGGACGTGCCGGGCGAGTACCGCTCGACGCTGCGTCGCATCATCGTCACGCAGGGCGACACCGAGCCGGCCTCGGTCGAGCAGCAGCGCCACCTGGGGCTGACCTGCCCTTCCCTCTACGACCTGCGCAACCTGTTCCAGGTCAACGTCGAGGAAGGGCGTCATCTCTGGGCCATGGTCTACCTGCTGCACGCCTACTTCGGCCGCGACGGGCGCGAGGAAGCCGAGGCGCTGCTCGAGCGCCGCTCGGGCGACGCCGACAACCCGAGGATCCTAACCGCGTTCAACGAGAAGACGCCGGACTGGCTGTCGTTCTTCATGTTCACCTTCATCACCGACCGCGACGGCAAGTTCCAGCTCGCAGCGCTCGCCGAGTCGGGCTTCGATCCGCTGTCGCGCACCTGCCGCTTCATGCTGACCGAGGAGGCGCACCACCTGTTCGTCGGCGAAACGGGCATCGCGCGCATCATCCAGCGCAGCTGCGACGTGATGAACCAGCACCGGACCGACGACCCGGCCAGGCTGCGCGGCCTCGGGGTGATCGACCTGCCAACGCTGCAGCGATACCTCAACTTCCACTTCAGCGTGACGAGCGACCTGTACGGCTCGGAGATCAGCTCCAACGCCGCGTCCTTCTACACCCAGGGCCTCAAAGGGCGCTTCGACGAAACCGGCATCGGCGACGACCACCGGCTCGAGGCCGCCGAGTACGAGGTGCCAGACGTGGCCGAGGACCGCATCGTCGTGCGCCACGTGCCGGCGCTCACCGCGCTCAACGAGCGGCTGCGCGACGACTGGATCGCCGACGTGCAGAAGGCGATCGAGCGCTGGAACCGCATCCCGGACAAGGCGGGCGTACCGTTTCGCTTCAAGCTGCCGCACAAGGGCTTCAACCGGAGGATCGGCCTGTTCACGGGGCTGCACGTCGACCCCGAGGGCAAGGTGATCTCCGAGGCCGAGTGGACCCACAAGCACAAGGACTGGCTGCCGACCGAAGAGGACCGCGCGTTCGTGCATTCGCTTATGGGCCGCGTGACGGAGCCTGGCAAGTTCGCCAACTGGATCGCGCCCCCGCTGAACGGGATCAACAAGCAGCCGGTCAATTTCGAATACGTAAGATTCAGCTAGGAATCCAGACATGTCGATCAACTACGCCGAGAAGATTCCCAACAACGTCGACCTCGCCCACGACCGCACGCTGCAGCGCGCGCTCGAGCACTGGCAGCCGCACTTCCTGCAGTGGTGGCACGAGATGGGGCCGAGCGACTTCGAGCAGGCGGACGTCTACCTGCGCACCGCGACCTCGGTCGACGCCAAGGGCTGGGCCAGCTACGGCGCGGTCAAGATGCCCGAGTACCGCTGGGGCATTTTCCTCGCCGAGCAGCAGCCGGGCCGCACGATCGGCTTCGGCGACCAGATGGGCCAGCCGGTGTGGCAGCAGGTGCCCGGCGAGCACCGCTCGACGCTCAGGCGCCTGATCGTCACCCAGGGCGACACCGAGCCGGCCTCGGTCGAGCAGCAGCGCCTGCTCGGGCACCTGTGCCCGTCGCTGTACGACCTGCGCAACCTGTTCCAGATCAACGTCGAGGAAGGCCGCCACCTCTGGGCCATGGTGTACCTCCTTCACGCCTACTTCGGCCGCGACGGGCGCGAGGAGGCCGAGGAGCTGCTCGCGCGCCACTCGGGCGACGCGGACAAGCCCAGGATCCTGACCACCTTCAACGAGCCGATCTCGGACTGGCTGTCGCTCTACTGCTTCACCTACTTCACCGACCGCGACGGCAAGTACCAGCTCAAGAGCTTCGCCGAAAGCGGCTTCGACCCGCTGTCGCGCACCTGCCGCTTCATGCTGACCGAGGAGGCGCACCACATGTTCGTCGGCGAGACCGGCATCGGGCGGGTGGTCAAGCGCACGCTCGAGGTGATGAAGGAGCTCGGCAGCGACGACCCGGCCAAGGTGCGCGCGCACGGCGCGGTCGACCTGCCGCTGCTGCAGAAGTACATCAACTTCTGGTGCTCCTCGTCGCTCGACCTGTTCGGCTCGGAGATCTCGTCCAACGCCGCGGCCAGCTTCGCCAACGGCTTGAAGGGCCGGCCGGACGAGTCGCAGTACCAGGACCACGTGCTGCGCGACGCGAGCCTCAGGCTCGACACGCCGGAGGGCGTGCAGGACGTGCCGATGCTAAACGCGCTGAACGAGGTGATGCGCGAGTCCTACCTCAAGGACTGCGAGATCGGCCTCAAGCGCTGGAACCGCGCCATCGAGCGCGCCGGCTACGAGTTCCGCCTCACCCTGCCCTCGTCGCGCTTCCGGCGCTCGATCGGCTCCTGGGTCGGCCTGCCGGTCGACCCGGGCGGCAAGCTGCTGCCCAAGGACGACTACGAGCGGCGCCTGTACGAGTGGGTCCCGTCGCCCGAGGACAAGTCCTTCGTGAAGTCCCTCATGCAGAAGGTGGTCGAGCCCGGCAAGATGGCGGCCTGGATCGCGCCGCCCGAGCGCGGCATCAACAGCCTGCCGCTCGACTACGAGTACGTGCACCTGTCATGAGCGGCTCCGCGCCGGCCTTCGCGCGCGCCGAGTGGTGCGCGTTCCTCAACCGCATGCTCGAGGCCGAGCGCGCGGGAGCCCGGGCGCTGCTCGAGTTCCTGGGCGAGTATCCGCGCGACGGCGAGGCCTGGAAGGTGCTGCGCAAGGTCCAGGGCGACGAGGCGCACAACTGCGTCGTGCTGGGCGAGGTCCTCAAGCGCGCCGGCGAGCCCTACAGCCACGCCACCGGCGAGTTCCTCGACGAGGCGCTCGCCGTGCGCGGCCGGCGCGCGCGGCTCGAGTTCCTGTGCCGCGGCCTGGGCTGGTCGGTGCGCGAGATCGAGGGCGCGCTGCCGCGCGTGCCGGACGAGGCGGGCGTCAAGGCGCTCACCCGCATCCGCGACACCCACCGCGGCAGCCTGGCGGCCTGCAACGCGCTGCTGAAGACGACGGAGCTGTAAGGAAGTTCCGCGCGGCCGAGCGCATAATGCCGCGCGCCCATGCCACCCGCCCCGCAACCGACCCGGTCGAGCAGCTCGGCGCTGCACCGCCTGGTAGCGCGCGCGGTCCCGGTCGCGCCTGCGGAATTGAGCGCGCTGCTGTGGTCATTCGCCTATTTCTTCCTGCTGCTCGCCGGCTACTACGTGCTGCGCCCGCTGCGGGACCAGATGGGCATCGCCGGCGGCGTGCGCAACCTGCCCTGGATGTTCACCGCGACCTTCGTCGTGCTGCTCGTCGCGCAGCCGCTGTACGGCGCGCTGGTGGCGCGCCTGCCGCGTGCGCGTTTCATTCCCTTCGTCTACCACTTCTTCGTCGCCAACCTCGCGCTGTTCTGGCTGCTGCTCGCGCTGCAGGTCGGCACGGTCTGGGTCGCGCGCGTGTTCTTCGTCTGGGTAAGCGTGTTCAACCTGTTCGCGGTGGTGGTGTTCTGGTCCTTCATGGCCGACATCTTCAGCAGCGAGCAGGGCAAGCGCCTGTTCGGCTTCATCGGCGCGGGCGGCACCGCGGGCGCGCTGCTCGGCCCCGTCGTCACCATCTGGCTCTCGCTGCCGCTTGGACCGGTGAACCTGCTTCTGGTCGCCGTCGCGTTCCTCGAATTGGCCGTGCTGTGCGTGCGCCGCCTGGAGCGGGCAGCGGCAAGCGCGCCGGCTCACGCCGCGCCCGCCGCCCCCGAGGCGCGCATCGGCGGCAGCGCCTTCGCCGCCGTGGCCGAATTGTTCGGCTCGCCCTACCTGCTGGGGATCGCCGCCTGGGTCAGCCTGCTTTCCTTCGGCGGCACCTTTCTGTACTACCAGCAGGCGCACATCGTCTCGTCGACCATCCACGATCCGGCGCAGCAGACGCGCCTGTTCGCGGGCATTGACCTGGCGGTCGGCCTGCTGACGCTCGCGAGCCAGTCCTTCGTCACGGGGCGCTTCCTGAGGCGCTTCGGCGTCGCGCCCGCGGCCGCCGCGCTGCCCGCGGTCTACGTCCTGGCGTTCGCCACGCTGGCGCTGGCACCGGGGCTCGCCGCAGTGGTATTTTTCCAGGCCGTCCAGCGGACGATGAATTTCGCCATCTCCAACCCGGCGCGCCAGGTCTTCTACACCGTGGTGTCGCGCGAGGCAAAATACAAGGCGAAGAACCTGATCGACGTGGTCTTGTTCCGCGGCTCGGATGCGCTCTACGGCTGGCTGTTCGACAGCCTGCAAGGGCTCGGCCTCAAGCTCGCCGCAATCGCTGCCTGCGCGATTCCGGCTGCGCTCGGCTGGCTGGTGCTTTCCGTGGCGCTGGGCCGCACGCAGGAGCGGCGCGCTGCGCAAGGAGGTTGACATGAACGGTACGTCTCGAAGGGAATTCGCCAAGCGCGCCGCCGCGCTGGGCGCCGCGACCCTGCTGCCGTCGCCGGCGCTCGCTCAAGGGGCTGCCGTGCCCGTCGTCTCGCGGGCGATTCCAAGCAGCGGCGAGCGCCTGCCGGCGGTCGGGCTCGGCACCGCGCGCGTGTTCGACGTCGGCGACGATGCGGCCAAGCGTGCGGCGCTGGCCCAAGTCGTGCGCAACCTGGTCGCGGGCGGCGGCGCCCTGATCGACACCGCCTCTTCCTACGGCTCTTCCGAGGGCGTGGTCGGCGACCTGGTGGCGCAGGCCGGGCTGCGCAAGCAGGTATTCATCGCCACCAAGCTCGAGGCGCCGGACGCAGAGGAGCTGCGCGGTTCGCTCGAGCGGCTGCGCACCGCCCGGGTCGATTTGCTGTTTCTGCATAACGTGCGCGATCCGCAGCAGTCACTGGCGCAGTTCCGCGACTGGAAGGCCGCAGGCCTGTGCCGCTACAGCGGCATCACGTCGACCTTTCATCGCGACTACGGCGCGGTGGAGGCCGTGCTCGCGCGCGAGAAGCCGGATTTCCTCGAGATCGACTATTCGCTCGACGATCGCGAGGCAGAAAAGCGCCTCCTGCCGCTCGCCGCCGAGACGAAAGTCGCAGTGCTGACCGCGTTGCCGTTCGGACGCGGCCGGCTGTTCCGCGCGGTGCGCGGCAAGGCGCTGCCGCAATGGGCGCAGGAGTTCGACGCCGCAAGCTGGGCGCAGTTCTTCCTCAAGTTCCTGCTCGGCAACTCGGCGGTGACCGCAGTCATCCCGGGCACGGCAGACGCGGCGCACATGAACGACAACCTGGGCGCGATGCGCGGCCGCCTGCCCGACGCGGCGCAGCGCAAGCGGATGATTGAATACCTGCAGACTCTTTGAGGAGTCGGACATGTCGAAGCCGGATACCGTCAAGGGCTCACGCCGTGAATTTCTCTTCGCCTTGGGAAGCGCCGCCGCGCTGCTTGCGGCCCGGCCCCTCCCGACCCAGGCCGCCGTGGCGCCGCTGAAGATTGCCACCATCGGCTCCGGTCACATCGGCAGCACGCTTGGCAGCCTGTGGGCGCAGGCGGGCCACCCGGTGATGTTCTCCTCGCGCCATCCGGAGGAGTTGAAAGACCTGGTCGCCGGCCTCGGTCCGCTGGCGCACGCCGGCACGGTCGAGGAGGCGATCGCCTTCGGCGACGCGGTGCTGCTCGCGGTGCCTTACCGCGCGCTGCCCCAGCTCGGCAAGGACCACGCCGCCGCGCTCGCGGCGAAGGTGCTCGTTCTCGACGCGTGCAACCCGATCCCTGCCCGCGACGGCGAGATTGCGGCCTGGGCGCGGGAGAAAGGCGCCGGGCTCGCTTCGGCAGAGCTGCTGCCGGGGGCGCGGCTGGTGCGCGCCTTCAATGCGATCGGTTACGCGAAGCTGCCCCAGGCGGCGCATCGCCAGGGCGAGCGGATCGGAATGCCGATGGCGGGCGACGATGCGAACGCCATCGCCGTCGCCTCGCGGCTGGTGCGCGAGATCGGCTTCGAACCGGTCCTGGTCGGACCGCTCGCGATGGGCAAGTACCTGATCCCCGGAACGCCGCTGGCCGGCGAGCACACGCCGCAAGAGATCCGCAGGA
>Ga0335081_10019813_pt1 | contig 10879 bp, 8 predicted proteins | sample Lox_Sample_35_FD_206713 | JGI IMG/M metagenome (GOLD analysis project Ga0335081, IMG submission 206713) | Soil microbial communities from Loxahatchee National Wildlife Refuge, Florida, United States - Lox_Sample_3.5 | ecosystem: Environmental > Terrestrial > Soil > Wetlands | place: USA: Florida...
GAATTTTGCTACGACTTTCCGAGCACGGCCATGATGGCTATTTACAAGAGGCTGGGCTTTGAAGAGACCAGCACCATGGTGCGTTGGGCCAAGCCACTGCAGTTGAACGAAAGACTGGAATCAATAGTCCGATCAAAAGCAGCTGCAAGAGCGCTGGGCAAAATTGGAAACGCCGTTCTTGCTGCGCGTGGGTGGGAAGGCACGCGGGCCGCGTGCCAAGTTGAGTTACACGAAGGACCTTGCGGCGAAGAATTTGCGAGGTTGGATGCCTCTATTGGCGGCAAGCTGGGGGTCAGGGCAGAGCGGACGGCTGAATACCTAAACTGGCGGTACCTGGCGCATCCCAGCAAGTCCTACGTGATTCTGGCAGCTCGAGAAAATGGTGCACTAGTTGGCTACGTTGTGATCAGGAATGAAGCGGAGAACGCGCGAATTGTAGATATCCTTTCCAATGAGGACTCGGCCCTGATTGCACGGCTGCTCGGAGCCGCCGTGCATTATTTGAAGCTGCGGGGAGCAAAGACGGTCCATCTTGCCGCGGCAGCGGGGCATCCGTGGAATAGCGTATTCAAAAGCGCAGGCTTTTTTCGCCGAGAGGACGCACCGATAGTCTTTATTCTCCGTGAGTCGGCGGCCCTGAGAGAGAATCAATTCAAAAGAAGCTGTTACATCATGGAAGGGGAACGTGAAAGTTGAGCACCGAAGTGCAGGGGAAGCAATGATGCCATCGCAAACAGCAGAGTCTCGAATCCGAGAATTCATTCTGAAGAATTTTCCACTCGCCCGGAAGAATGGGTTAAAGCCAAACGACAAGTGGCTAGAGACGGGGATGATCGATTCATTGGGCATACTTGATTTGGTGAGTTTTCTGGAAAAGGAGTTTTCGCTAGCTATCTCCGACGAGGACCTGGAACCTCGTAATTTTGAGTCTCTGGAGGCAGTCGCGGAATTCGTAGTCAAGAAAGCCGAAGGCGGGCGATGACCGACGTTTCCCAATTCCCCGGTTTCGATAAGCTGCCCCTCGAGGGCCGCTCTCAATTCGAGAGAGCGGGCGCGAGTTGTTTTTTTTCCAGTCTCCCCTGGTTTGACGTTTTCGTGAAGCAAGCGCTGGATAAGGACGACCGCGTCAAAATTTTCTGTTCGCTCAGCGTCTCTAAAACTGGCTCAAACACTTGGGCCGCCCTGCCAACTGTTCAACGAGCGGCAGACTCGGGCTTCTTCAAACCGAGGAAGTTGGCCTCACTAACGAATTATTACAGCTCGCTGTACGCTCCGATGTGCGAAGACTCAAAGTGTGAGGAGTTTGGTCGAAAGGTCGCGAATGCAATTGGGAACGAAAGTCCAGGCTGGGATGTCGTGGAATTGAAACCTCTGGATGTTGCCTCGCCAGTTTTCTCCGCGTTGGCAGATGGACTGCGCTCTGCCGGCTTTGTGATTCAGACTTACTTTTGTTTTGGAAATTGGTATCTTGAGGTGGGGGGCCGAAGTTTTCAGGAGTACCTTGAGGGTCTTCCTCCTGTTCTGAGAAACACCTTAAGCAGGAAGAAGAAAAAGCTCGATAAGTCAGGTCGGGCTAAAATCGCCATCACCAGCGGAGCAGATGGCCTGGAGAATGCCATCAAAGCTTACGAGACCGTCTATGCCGCCAGCTGGAAAAGGCCGGAGCCCTACCCAAAGTTCGTGCCAGAACTGATTCGCACGTGCGCAAGATTGGGGTTTTTGCGCCTCGGGACTGTGCATGTTGACGGGCAGCCCGTTGCCGTGCAGTTCTGGATCGTTCAAAATGGTGTCGCCCTTATTTATAAGCTGGCCTACGACGAACGCTTCCGGGATTTGTCCGTCGGCACAATTCTTACGGCGTCCATGCTCGAACATGTGATCGATGTCGATCGAGTTCGCGAAGTTGATTATTTGACAGGGGATGATGACTACAAAAAAGACTGGATGTCCGCACGCCGGGAGCGGTGGGCGATCCTCGCAATGAACCCCAGGACTCTGAAGGGTGCTGCGGCTGTAGTGCGGCACGTGGGTGGGCGTGCCGTCAAACGCGCCATTCAATCAGTAGGTGCGCGTATATTCGGGCCTCGCAAGAATTCTCAGGTTGGAGTAACCAATCAACTTAGAGAAACTATTTCAGGCTCCTAGAGAGTGAGAGAAACCGGATGGATTTCTTAGTTTGGCACTTGCTCCGCGGGAGCGCGCTCCGCAGTCCCGACAAGGAGGCGCTCGTACAAAAAGATCAACGACTTAGCTACCGCCAAGTCGCTCGGCAGACTGCCGGACTGGCGACCTCTCTCCGGACTCGATATGTGAAGCGAGGCGATCGAGTAGGTATTTACCTCGAGGCATCTGTTCCGCAGGTCCTCTCAATTTTCGGCGTCTCCCAAGCGGATGCCGTGTACGTGCCGATAAACTCCGTTCTTCATCCTGACCAGGTGATGCATATTGCGCGGGACTGCGGAATGAAGGGGCTCGTCACCACGCCGGCCAAGTTGAAAGCGCTGGCTGATGTGATTCTCCAAATCCCAAGTCTGGAGTTCCTTGTAGTGACAGGCGAGGGCGAAGTCCCCGCGACAAATTTACCCGTGGAACGCCTTGAGGAACTTTGCTCCGCGGAGCCACCCTCTGCTTGGGTCGAGAGGTGCATTGAGAAAGATCTAGCAGCGATTCTGTACACGTCGGGCTCAACCGGAAAACCCAAAGGAGTCATGCTCAGCCACGGAAACGTGGTTGCCGGAAGTCGTATCGTATCCACCTATCTTGGGATAACCGACAAGGAGAGAATCCTGGCCGTATTGCCGTTCAGCTTCGATGCCGGCATGAATCAACTCATGACGGCGTTCGAAAAGGGTGGCACGCTGGTCTTAATAAACTTTGTTTTTGCCCGCGAAATCGTTCAGGAACTCTTGAAGGAGCGAATCTCCGGTCTAGCCGGCGTACCGACGCTCTGGAGTCTGCTCTCTCAACCCAATTCGACCTTGGATAAGCAAGCGCTTCCCGATCTTCGCTACATCACCAACACGGGCGGCGCAATGCCTCAGACAGTGCTAAACATTCTTCGTAACGTGCTTCCGACGACAAGAATCTTCCTCATGTACGGGCTTACTGAGGCATTTCGATCGACTTATCTGCCCCCTGAAGAACTGGATCGGCGGCCAACTTCGATGGGCAAGGCGATTCCGGACACCGAGATTCTTGTCCTCAACGAAAAGGGACAACTTTGCGCCCCCGGTGAAGTGGGCGAGCTTGTGCATCGCGGTCCCACGGTCTCGTTGGGCTACTGGAATCGGCCAGAAGACACAGCGCGGGCGCTGCGTCGTAATCCCATTCTTTCTTCCGAAATGGGTGACTGCGAAAAGGTTTGCTATTCGGGTGATCTCGTCAGAATGGATGAGGAAGGCTTTCTATATTTCGTCGGCCGTCGAGACGCGATGATCAAGTCTTCCGGATTCCGCATCAGTCCAACTGAAATCGAGGAGGTGCTGTTCCAGAGCGGAAAAGTACGTGACGCCGCGGTCATCGGCTTGCCAGACGAGATTCTCGGTCAATCCATCAAGGCCTTTGTAGTGCCGCGCGATGGAGACGCCTTGGATGTAGATGTTCTCTCGGCCATTTGTGCGGAGAAACTTCCTCGATACATGGTTCCAAAGGCGATCGAGGTGCTGGCCGAGCTGCCGAAAACAAGCAGCGGCAAAGTTGATTACCCGGCGCTGAGGCGTCGAGAAAGCCTGTGATGAAGGACCTGGTCCATTCCCTAGTGGAAAAGCACTTCGGCGTCGCGCAGGGCGAACTGCTGGTGGGTGGGGTCGGGGTGAGCAGTTTGGCCGCGAAGCATGGTACTCCCTGCTTTCTCTACGACCGCAGCGTGTTTGACAAGAAGCTTGACGAGCTGAGAAGGTTACTTTCGGATCGCTTCCGTATTTACTATTCCGCGAAAGCGAATCCAAATCCGTACGTTTTGCGGCACTTCTTTTCACGGGGATGCGGGCTAGAGGTTGCCTCTGCAGGGGAGTTCCAAAAAGGCCTGGAGGCAGGCTTCGATCCGGATCAGATCTTGTTCGCTGGACCTGGAAAAACTGAGGCTGAACTCGAATTCGTCATCTCACACGGTATCGGCGAGATTCATCTGGAGTCAATGACAGAGGCGAAGCGCATCGCTTCCATCAGCGAGCGTCTAGGCCTCCTCACCAAAGTTGCGGTCCGTGTGAACCCAGTTGGAGAAGCTGAAGGAGGCGCTATGCGCATGGGAGGCAGACCGGCGCCCTTCGGAATAGACGAGGAAATGCTGGACGGCGTTCTGGATCTGATCCTTAACGAGGAGGCCCTCGTATTCAGGGGCATTCACATTTTCGCTGGCACGCAAATCCTCGACGCGAGCATGCTAACCGATCAGTATCGCCACGGCTTGGAGCTTGGTCGAAGGATATCCGCACGGATTAGGGCACCAATCCAGCGGCTGGATTTCGGCGGGGGCCTCGGGATTCCCTACTTTGCTCACGAACAGGAATTGAACTTGGAACAAGTTCGTGCCGGGCTCGCATCTCTTTTTGCTGACATCGCGACCGACGCTGCTTTCCTAGGAACGGAGTTCCTGATCGAGCCAGGCAGATTTCTGAGTGCGGAGGGGGGTATTTACCTCACTCGGATCACAGATATAAAAACCTCTCGGGGCAAGAAATTCTTGATTGTCGACGGCGGAATGAATCACCACTTGGCGGCCTCTGGAAACCTTGGACAAACAATCAAACGCAATTATCCAGTGGCGCTGGTGAACAAAATAGACGCGGCGGCGGAAGAAACCGTTGATGTGGTTGGCCCGTTGTGCACGCCGCTCGATACGCTAGCCCGGAGCGTCACGCTTCCAACCGGCGAAATCGGGGATTACTTCGGCATCTTTCAGTCGGGCGCTTATGCGCTTACTGCCAGCCCCCAATCTTTTCTGAGTCACCCGCCTCCCTTGGAGATTTGGCTGGATTCCGGCAATGACACTCTCACTACTCCAAGGAGAAAATAGTCGGAATTCTTGCCGGATTGGGCTGAACAGTTCAGATTGGGATAGCCCACAGGGATCGAGAAAGTAGCATCATGGGACGCGTACTAATCATTGCCTACCATTTCCCGCCCTGCGCGGGCTCAAGTGGGTTGCTGCGCTCGGAAAAGCTCGTTCGCTATCTCCCCGAGTTCGGTTGGGATCCCGTAGTCTTGACAGCGCATCCCAGGGCTTACGAGACAATCGAACCTGGCTCTGAGAACAAGACGAAGTCACCCGTCTTGCGCGCTTTTGCGCTTGATACAAGGAAGCACCTCAGTCTTAGGGGTTCCTATTTTGGCTGGATGGCTTTGCCGGATCGCTGGATAGCTTGGCTCCTCGGAGCAGTTCCGATGGGATTACGGGCGATTCGGAAATATAGAACTCACGTCATATTTTCGACATTCCCCATCTCGACCGCTATTCTGATAGGTCTGGTGCTGAATCGCTTGACCGGGGTCCCCTGGATTGTTGATCTACGCGACTCCATGACCGAAAAGGAGTACCCAAAGGATGTTCGGGAAAGAAAGGCTAGGAGGTGGATAGAGAAGCAGGCAGTGCAGCGCGCTTACTATTTGCTGTTCACAGCGAAGTCAACTCGACAGATGTATCTGGAGCGATATCCAAGTCTTTCCCCGGACAAGTGCATTCTGATTCCGAACGGTTATGACGAGGATGATTTCTCCTCTTTGGCGCCTTGCCAGACGGCGCACGCGACCCCGGCAAGGCGTATCAGACTTTTGCATACAGGCCTTATATATCCCGAAGAGCGCGACCCACTGCCGTTTTTCAGGGCGCTCGCGCGGTTGAAGCAGGAGCGTAAGATAAGTTCCGCCGATTTACGAATTTCCCTGCGAGCCTCGGGATCGGTAGTCCTGTTTCAGAGTGCGATAAACGAACTCGATATCTCCGATATCGTGGAACTTCTTCCTCATATTCCCTATCGGCAGTCCCTGGAGGACTGTGCAAATTCGGATGGATTACTCCTTTTTCAAGCCGCAAACTGTGACCATCAGATCCCAGCCAAAGCCTACGAATATCTTCGCGTGGGAAAGGCCATCTTCGCCCTGACCACCCAGTCCGGTGACACTGCCGCTCTCCTCAACGAGGTAGGGGGCGCAACGATCGTAAACCTGGCTGATGAGCAAGACATCTACCGTCAATTTCCCGTGTTCTTAGCAGCTCTGCGGTCTGGAACGCATCCGCTGCCCAGACGAAAGAGCATTTCGCGCTACGCAAGAAGAAATCAAACAGCAGAGCTTGCGAAACTCCTTGCCGAGGCTGGCAAGGTGAAGCTAGTGGCGGAAGGGAAGCGAACCGTCAATCTTGCCGAGGCAACAGACCGTTAACCTGTAGACAGGGATTCCAAGAGAAGAGGCAAGTCACCACAATCATGTGCGGAATATACGGAGCGATGGAGTTTGAACGACGCGGTGCCCCGCTGGGTGAGCTTCTCACCCAGATGGCGAGCGTCATCGAGCATCGGGGTCCGGATGACGCTGGCCAATTCGTGGGGCCAGGCATCGGGCTCGGAATGCGCAGGTTGAGCATTATTGATCTGGAGGGAGGCCACCAACCGATCTGCAACGAGGATGAGACGATCTGGTTGGTGATGAACGGGGAAATCTACAACTATCAGAAGCTGCGCGTGGACCTCGAGCGAAAAGGCCACCGCTTTCGCACCAACAGCGACACCGAGGTGATCGTTCATCTTTATGAAGACGAAGGACCTGCCTTCTTCAAGTTTTTGCGGGGAATGTTTGGGCTCGCTTTGTGGGATGGAAAACGGCAGCGGCTGGTGCTTGGAAGAGACCGAATCGGCGAAAAACCCCTTTATTTTCGCAAGGAATCGAATCGTCTTCTCTTCGCGTCTGAAATGAAGTCCATTCTCCAGGTAGACGACGTAGCCCGGCGCATAAATCTAGGTGCCCTCGAAGAATATTTGGCACTAGGTTATGTGCCCGCGCCACTCACGCTTCTCGAAGGTATTGAGAAGCTGCTGCCTGGTTATTTTCTCTTGGCAGAAAAAGGACAAACGTCCCTGCACAAGTATTGGGACGTGATTGTCGGCCAGTTCGACAAATGCTCCGAGGCCGAATGGATCGAGCGGCTCCGCGAAAAGCTATTGGACTCGATCCAGTCACAACTGGTCAGTGACGTCCCCCTTGGCGCCTTCCTGAGCGGGGGAATTGATTCGAGCGCTATTGTTGCTGTGATGTCGCACGTAACCGGTCATGCCGTAAAGACGTACTCTATAGGCTACGGGGGCGACGCGAGTTACTACAACGAGCTGCCTTACGCCAAGCTTGTTGCCCAGGCTTTTGCTACTGAACATCACGAGATCATCGTTCAACCACAAGTCAGCGAACTGTTGCCGCAATTAGTCTGGCATCTCGACGAACCCATCGCGGATTCCGCCTGTTTAACGACTTACTTAGTTTCGCGATTGGCGCGCCAAAGTGTCAAGGTGATTCTTTCCGGTGTCGGCGGGGATGAACTCTTTGGTGGTTATCGGCGCTATCTGGGGGATAGTATACAGAATTGGTACCGCCTCCTCCCCGGACCAGTTCGACGAACACTGCTGCCAGCACTGCTGCGTCGACTTCCACAGGATCGTGTATCCCCGTGGAAGGACTACGTTCGCTACGCTGCCGCATTCGCAAAGTCGGTTGATGAAGACTCCGCCGTTCGGTACATGAGTTATGTCACGCTTCTCTCGCCGCAAGCCCAAGCTGACCTGCTCACGGCTGATTCCAAGCGTGCCTCTAATGAATCCGGATCCGTCTCCGAAGCGCTTCGAAGATACTTTTCTGAGTGCAACGGCTCCGATCCCTTGAGCCGAGCCATCTTCGTGGATCTCAAAACCTCCTTACCCGACGATCTTCTCGCATTGACAGACCGGATGAGCATGGCCGCCTCGATAGAATGCCGAGCGCCGCTCGTTGATTTTGAGCTTGTGGAGTTGGCGTGCCGAATCCCCTCTCATTTCAAGGTGCGGGGCCTGAAAATGAAGTATCTCCTAAAGAAAGCGGTGGCCCCTTGGTTGCCTCGGCAAATCATTGAACGCAAGAAACGAGGCTTTGGAGCTCCCGTGGGTGGATGGCTTCGGAAAGAGCTACAGCCTTTGCTAAATGAACTCCTCTCTGAACAGCAGGTCCGGCGGCGCGGACTGTTCCAGTGGCCAGCTATCCGTGAACTGATCAGTGCCCATGAGGCACAACGAAGCGATCATACTGATCATCTCTTCGCACTTATCGCTCTGGAATTCTGGTGCCGGGCGTACCTGGACGGTGCTAGTAACGCGACAACAAACGACCCTTCATTAGTTAACCAGAATAATCGGATTGTGCTCGAGGGTCTAAAAAGTTCGCAAGTAGAAGAATGGTACCCAAATCGTTAGGGCAATCCAACTAAGACACGCTAGGACTCTGAGCGCGAGTAAGTGCTCGCTTCGCAGGCGCTCATAAAGGGCAAGGAAAAGCTCCTGCAGCACGATAAGAGCCAATCCCACCTTGGACGCTCGGAGCCGATAGAAGAAAAGATCCTTGAACCGCGGATAGCGAGCGAAAGCGATATCGTAGTTGGCTCGCAGAGCTGCGATTTCGGACGCGGCACTCGCAGGGGGTGGTTTCAGCGTCTCAACAACGGCGGTGTGCGCGCTGAACGAACCGCCCTCAACACTTATTTTCTCTCCTCGACGAGAAATCAGCTGTGTCCGCGACGGAAGTGGTACATGGATACTCCAAGACGAGGCATCTCGCCATTCCGCCGCCGCGCTGGCTCTCTCTCTCTCTCGTACTCCCAAATTCTTGTCAAGAACCCAAATTGTTGCCGCCCATGCGCCCGAGCCAGATTGCACCGTGGCGATCGCACTCGATGCCATGGCTTTCCCATTGAAAAAATTCCAACCGGCAAAGGGTTGTCGGCTTCCTCGAAAGCTCTGGATTTCCAACCCGGCCGGACCCAGGAAATATGCTCGAAATCCTCCTTCCACTCCAGGCGCGGACAATTGATACGCTCCTGGCGGCCCGGCAGGCTTCAGGTCTACATTTGACGCGGTTGTCCAAATCGTTTGGAGGCTCGCCTGGGAAACGCCGGTACAGTTGTCAATGATGATCCACACCGAAGGCGGTACTTGTACCAGCAAGCGCCTGATCCGGAGACTGCCCGGCCCGAAGCGTTCAGTTTCTGTCGCGAACAAGTTGCTCGACTGCACGGCGGACAATAGGGAAGTCGTACGATTCGGAGTACAAGTCTCGGCAACCAGATGAGGAGCGTTTGAGCCTTCCCAACACTCGGCATGTTCGCGGTCAGGGTCGTCATACCGCCAATAGCCAATGTTCGTCCACCAATCCTGCCCTCCGGCCCAGAGCAGGACACTCGGCTCATCCGCGTGCTCGTGCCCGTGACCAGGGAAGTATGACCAAGCAACCACCGTTTGCGAGAGAAACGGTTTTCGTGATCATTCAAACCGTTCCAGCTTACCGCATAGCCGGAAGCCGGATACAGCGCAAAGGGGTCTGGATGGAGTTCCTCATTGGCTTTCATGAGTCGAGTAAATTCCCCTTTACCATTTATTTCTGTCACCGGTGCAAAGGCATGATGTGTTCCCCCGGCGGTATCTCCATACCTTGGGAGCGAGCCATCTGGTCTTCGGATTTCTTCGGAGAACTGTTTTGCCCTTTGATACTTCTGGGCCCATTCAGGAGGCACGTCTAGCCCGAGGAGCGTGGAATAGCGCAGAGCTGCCCCAAGAAGGAATAGACCGAACTCGTGATAGTCTGCGGAGCCCTCCAGGACAACACCGTCCGGGGAAATATAAAATCCCATTTCGTCTTTTAGACGAGCCAGCGCCAGCTGCTTGTATTGCTCCACTCGAGAAAGAAACGGAAACGCAATGCAAACCTGCCACAGACTTAAGTTCTGCATCACCCCATGGTTCGTCGCGAATGTATATTGATCCGGTTTGGCGGCCATGGCGCCAGTTCTAGCGGCAAATTGCCATATTTGCCGTGCGACTTCCGGCCGGTAGTCGGGCCGGTGCCGGTAGATGCTCCAAAAATCGGCAAGGATTCTCACCCGGTTCGCAACGGCGTGATCGTTCCATAGGAACCCACGATTAAACCAAGCGCTTTTCTCGTACGCGGCCCACGCAAGGATCACGTCGCGCGCCATCGCATAGAACTCTTCTCTTCCAGTCAGCCGATAGGCATCTATCAGAATCTCTGGCACGACGAGCGCGGAAAAGTGCAGTTGCCACTGGCCGGTGCCGCGGTCGAGGTCGGCGGGATCAAATGGAAGGTGCACTTCCATGCTTGGCAGACCGGGGATATCCACGGTCCCCTTTAAGAGTTTCTCCGCCGAGTCAACCAGCTGCGCATTGTTTTGCCAGCCGTGCTCCAGCAGACGATGGGAGCGCAGCTCGTCCAGCACGCGATCCGAGGGTACTTTCCGGCCCTGCTCGGTCATAGCCTCACTGACAGTTTCGCTCGGCACGTAATAATGTTCGATTTCCGGAATCCAGATCAAAAACATGTAGGCGAGAAAAAGGAAAAAGGTCAGTACGCTCAGCGCACGGATACTCTGCCTCCGCTGGCGATCAGGGGCCAGATTCACGTGGAGAATCTTCTCCTTTGTGAGCGCATGTAAGAATTTTCCAGGACCCGGGAGTCCCAACTGCCTCGCGCGATTCGGCCGGGAAGTTCCCGCGAATCTCCTCTATATTCATTTTGCTGCGAACATTATTCGGGACGCGCAATCGGATTCTTGGAAACAATTAATTCGTCATACCAGGTGTATGCCGTTGGATGGCTTATCTTCGGGTCCTTATTCGTCATGTACGCCAGCAAA
>Ga0335081_10019814_pt1 | contig 10879 bp, 6 predicted proteins | sample Lox_Sample_35_FD_206713 | JGI IMG/M metagenome (GOLD analysis project Ga0335081, IMG submission 206713) | Soil microbial communities from Loxahatchee National Wildlife Refuge, Florida, United States - Lox_Sample_3.5 | ecosystem: Environmental > Terrestrial > Soil > Wetlands | place: USA: Florida...
TTGTGGTACAGCGTCGCGGGTGCTGGCGGTCGCGGCGAACTCCGGGTCTATCCGGATCTCGAGCGCGTTGGGCAAGACCTCGAGGACGTCTTCGCGTATCCCGGCGCGCGTGGGTTCTGTGATGTAGACCCGCAGGAACGCGTCGCCAAATTCTTCGGCACGGCGGGCGAGGTCGGCGACAGTGCCGCGGACGGTTCGCAGGCGACGCCCGGTTGTGATGTGCAGGTCGGTTGTGCGGGCGGGGGAGTTCGGTGTCGCCTCGACGAGGACGACGACAGGAGTGTTGTCTTGCTCGCCGAAATCGACACAGATGGGGGAGCCGGAATAGGCGACAGGGCAGCTGGCGGGCAGTGTCTGGCGCCGGTGCAGGTGGCCGAGGGCGACGTAGTGCGGCTCGGTGCCGAACGCGGACGCCGGCACCCAGTACTCGAAGATGGTCTGGGCAGCGCGCTCTCCGCCGCCGTGGACAGCGCCGGAAACGGTGAGGTGCGCCATGACGATGTTCACCGCGTCGGTGGTGAATCCGCTTTTGAGGTGGGTGAGCAGCTCCCGGATCTGCTGGTCATAGCTGCTGGCGGCCTCGGCAGGGGTATGGGTGAGCAGGTCGGCGGCGCGGATCGCCCAGCGTTGCGACAAAAACGGCAGGACCGCGACATTGGCCGTTTCGCCGGTACTTCGGGCTGTGAAGGTGACGACGCCGCCGCGGTCGGCGGCTCGGGGCTGCCCGACCAGCGTGATCCCAGCATGCCCGGCGAGCGGCCGGTACGCGTCGAGCATGCCGGGTGAGTCGTGGTTGCCGGCCATGGCGATGACCCGTGCGCCGGTGCCGGCGAGTGCGAGCAGCGTCTTGATGAGGATGCGTTGCGCGTCGGCGCTGGGTGCGGCGGCGTCGTACAGGTCTCCGGCGATGAGGACGGCGTCGACCTGATGCTGTTCGGCGAGGCCGACGATCTCTGCTAGGACGGCTTCCTGCTCATCGAGTCGGCTGCTGCCTTTGAGGGTCTTGCCGATGTGCCAGTCGGAGGTGTGCAGGAACTTCACGATGACCCTCCCGGGGGGTCGGCCGCTGCTCGTGCTTCAGGTGGTGTTCAGTGAGGGGGCCGTTGCGCGTGTCGATGTGGGCCTGGCAGGCGGGGTCAAAATGGCGGCGGGTCGTCCTCGGCGGCGAAGGGGACACGTGACAGCAACTGTCCCGGCGGAGCCACCAGGCCGTTCGGCCGGGCCGTCTCCCCGGTGGGAGAGGCCACAGGGTCGGCTTCGCTCGCCCTCGTCGCCCAGGCAGGAAACGGGAAGTCGACCGCAAGTGGGACGGGGATCTCCGGCTGGGAGATGAACATGGTGCCGGGTTTGGCGATAGTGGCGCGCTGCCGCTGGCCGGTTGGCAGAAATCCGTACTCGGGCCGGGCTGCCTCAGCGGCGTCGAGGCGGCCCACGACCCGTACCGAGGAGTTGGCGATGATGCGCCGCTCGACCTCGCTCGCGGTCTGCTGCGCCCCGATCAGGATGATCCCGAGCGATCGGCCGCGCTCAGCGATGTCAAGCAGGACGTCCTTGATCGGGCTGGCCCCCTCGCGCGGTGCGTACTTGTTCAGCTCATCGATCATCGTGAACAGGAGGCTGCCCGGCCCGGCGGCATCCTTACGCGCTGTTTCTGCGGCCAGAACGACGCCGACGACGAACCGCTGAGCCCGTTCCGGGAGGTTATGCAAGTCGACGACAGTAACCTGCTGACCGTCGGTGGTGATCTCACGGCCGCGGACCGTGTCGGCCTGGCCGTGGGTCCCGGACGGGTCAGGCAGGTCGCCCCGGATCAGGCCGGTCAGTGCCCGCTGGCTGGACCGCAGCCGCCGCAGGAACGCGTTGACCGTGCCGGCGCCGATCGCGCCGCCGGCCCACCGAGCCATCGTTGCATCGTCCGTGAGCAGGTCTGTGATCCTGTCGACGAAATCCCCGTAGGTCCGGCACGTGACACCCTCGATGAGCACCGCGCCGTCGTCACCGGCCGGCTGAGCTTCCCGGGCCAGACGGCTGGTGACGTTGTTGACAACCATCGTGTACTGCTGCCGGTCGTCTTCGGCGTCGGCGAACACGTACGGAAGCAACTGCCGGGCACAAAACTCCTGCAGGGTCCACCAGAACGCCGTGACGCCACTGGTCCTCCCGGTGACATACGGTCGCCCGGTCCGGTCTCCCGGGGTGGGCGGGGCGTAGAACGTGACCGACGTGAACGGCTCGGCCGGAAGGCCGAGGCGGGCGTAGCCGCCGCGCAGAGCGTCGCCATCTGGATCGGCCAGCCGCCGGTTGGGCCGGTCGAGGAACAGCAGGTCCTCGCCCTTGACCGAGAAGATGAGCGCTTTCGCGTTGTGCGGGTCACGCAGCGCGTCGCCGCGGAACATGGCATGCAGCAGGAACAACGCGAACGACGTCTTCGTGGCGACCCCGGAGATGCCGGAGATGGAGACGTGGGCGCCGCGGCTTCCGTCAATGAAATCCATGTTGACGTAGACAATCGCGCCGTCGCGCCCAGCACCCACCGCCACCTTGCGGTCCATCCGGTCGAAGTACAGGGCCTGTGCGCGCTCGTCGCCAGCAGCCCTGCGCACAATCTCGCCGGGTCTCGGCGGGACGTAGAACTCCGGCTCAACCCGGGTCGTCGTGACCTCGGCGACTTCCTGCACCGCAGCTGGCAGAACACCATCCGATATCAGGAAGACGTCGCTGCCGAAACTGGCCCCCTCGTGCCGGGCGCTGACCTCAGTGACGATTCCAGAGGTCGTGACCAGGCCCCGGCCTGGCACGTCGCGGACCGTGACGACGATATCGTCGAGTTGAAGGTAGGAGCCGTTCTGCACGGCGACATGCCACAGCAGCGGAGTCGAATCCAGCAAGCCCTGCACCCTGCCGACGGCGTTTCCCGGCCCCTCGGCCGGGACATCTGTGGGCGCGATATCAGGTTCCATCGCGGTCTAGTTCCCCCTTGGCCGACTGTGACCGTCTGATATGAGCATCGGCTACCGGCACAAGATACTCCGGTCCGGCCACAATTTCGGAGCCCCGACGGTTTCGTGGCCTGTTGGTGCGAACGGCCGCGCTGACTTGCCTAATAGTGATCGGATCCGCCATGTGACCTGTGTTCCTTGCGGGGTTCAGGCTGGCAGGGCCGATCCTGGTAGCCATGTGCTGGGTGCTACAGCTCAGGAAGGCGAACACGGCGTAAACCGTCGCGTGGGGCGTGCGCGTCTTCTGTGTCAGTGCTTCGTGCTGACGTAGGCGGTGGCACGTCCGCAGCATTGCTGGAGTTGCAGCGCACGATCATGGGGGGTGGGAATGGCGCTCGCCGTAATCCTCGCCATCATCCTGCTCTCGCTGTTCGCGGCCCGGTATGGCAAGGCAAGGTCGCGCTCCAGATCAGCTGGCCGGCGTTCCGGCTCCAGGCCAGGGGCACATCGGCGGTCGCCGCCTCGGTCGCCGCCGCCTCGGCCGTCCGCGACAGCTCCTGCCGGTCACCAAGCGCGGAACTGGCCGGCGCCGGGTACTCCCGCATCGGGTGGACCGGTCGCTACGCCGCAGCCCCGGCCCGGACCTCCGTCCCCAGGGCCTGCAGCGCGATACACCCCAGGCCGCGAGCAGGCCAGGAGTCCGAGCCCTGGGCTACCGACCTCACCTGTGCCCTGGGTGCCGATGACGGCCATGCCAGCTCAGCAAGTGCCACCACATGGGCCCCGTATGAGAGCAAGCGGGTCGGCTCGTCCTATCCACAGCACCGGGCCAGGCGCAGACGGAGACCGGGCGTGGGTTCCGCCTGGGCAGCTTGTCCGGGTCGGCGGATGCCCTATCGCCGGTGGCTTGCTGTACGTCGGACGCAAACTGATGGCGCCTATAGGTGGCGGGCCGGATCCGGCGCTCATCGATCCGGGCCTGGGAGTCGACCACCGTGCACCGGACTACGCCGGTATCCACATGGGTTACTGGCCCTCGTACAGCATGATCGCGCCGGCCTGCCGGGCCGCCTATCTGCAATGGCTCGCTGACGGCCGGCATGCGCCGAATGCCTACATCGGCTACGTCTTCCTTTACTTCTATGGGCTAGAACGGCGCCTGCTCGTTGATGCGCAGTGGTCGGCGGCGGCCAGGACCGAGCGCGAGATGCTCGTGGCAGAAGTTCGGCGGCTCCTGGGGATCTACGGAACGAATGGCTCGTTCCGCAGCTACGCCCAGAGCCTTCTTGCTTTCCTAACGGCAGGCGATAGCGAACGGCGGTATCTGTCTCCTCCGCCTGCCCACGGGGACGACTGGGACGTACCGTTCGAGTTGCGCCTCGGCCTGGGGCAACTCGCTGCCGATGCCCGGCCGGTACCTGCTGACTGGGCGCTGGCCTGGGTGCGGCTGCACCCCGAGGTGTGGCTGCGCACACCTGCCACCCGCTGTCCCAGCGAGTTTGGTGAGGTATTCACACGCCGGTACCGGGATCGCTGCGGCGATGGACTGCTGCTGGACGCTGGCGGCGCCATCCTCGGCGAGCGGTATCAGCCGGCGAGTGCTGGGATCGCCGAGTCCCAGCTGCCATCAGGCCCTCGGGTGCCCGACGTCGCCAACCTCGCCGCTCCGCTGGCGCTACTTCGTGAAATAGCTGGCGAGACCTGCGACGATCTCGATGCCTACAGCCGGTACCTCGGTCGGCATCCTGACGGCGCCGGAACCGCCGCAGCGCTGGCGCTGCTACCGCCCGGGATCGAACGGCCAGCAGATGCCGCGACGCAAGCCCTGATCACCTGGGCCGACGGCAGACTTGGCGCCGCCGATCGCGTGCAGGTGGCTGCGGGTGAACTCCTGGCACGCTGGTCAGCCGCCTCGCCGGGGAACCGGCCTGGGAAATCCGACGCGGTCCTTCTGGCACGTGCCCTGGAACGGCACGGTCTCGGCCTGGAACCAGACGTGCGGTTCGGCGGCGCGGCACCAGCCAGCAACGCGCCTGCTGTCTTGTTCCGCCGCGCGCCCGAAATGGTCAGCGCCCCAAGCGACCGCTATGGCGCCGCCGCCACACTGATTCAGCTCGGCGCTGCCGTTGCCAGCGCAGATGGCCGCGTTGCCTCCGCTGAGCAGGACTTCCTCGAGCAACGAATTGTTACCGCGCTCGGCCTGGCCCAGGACGAGCGCCGTCGCTTGCGCGCTCATCTCATGCGGACGCTGGAGGCCCCACCGACACCCGCGGGGCTGCGCAAGCGCGCCAGCCTACTGCCGGAGAGCCAGCGGCAAAGCGCCGGCCAACTGCTAGTGGCCCTGGCCGCATCGGACGGCGACATCGCACCTCCTGAAATCGAATTGCTGGCCCGGCTGTTCGACCTGCTCGGCCTGGAACGGGCAGACGCCTACAGCCAGGTGCACGCGCTAACCGACGAGTCGCTGACGCGCATGCGCACGGCCGGGGCGCCCGCCGCAGGCTACGCCATTCCCCAGCAGCCACAGCCGGAGGCCCGCCGCAGCCGGGGGGGCGTCGTCCTGAATCAGGACCTGATCAGGGCTCGCCTAGCGGAATCCGCGCGGGCAGCTTCGTATCTCGCGGAGATCTTCACCGACGACGATACGGGCGTCTTCACTGCCGTATCGTCGGCCGATCAGGTAGCCGCAAGCGAGAACCAGCAGGCTGCCCGTCTTGACGCGGCGCATACCGCGCTTCTCGGCCGGCTCGCGACCCAGCCGAGTTGGACGCGCGACCACTTCGACCAAATAGCCGAGGACCTGGGCTTGCTGCCGAACGGTGCGCTGGAGGCCCTGAACGAAGCCGCCTTCGAGACGGTCGGAGAACCAGTCTGCGAGGGCAGCGACCCGATTGATATCAACAATGACGCCGTCAAGGAGATGCTGTCATGACCGATCCCGCGCCGGTGACGCCTTTGCGGCTGCGGCCGCGTGACCGCGACGCGATTGTTGGATCCCTGCGCGCGGGCGTTGTCCCGCGGCGCGGGTTCGCGCACATCCAGGTGGGCCGAGCTGACGAGGTCGCCGCCATCGGCTATGACCTCGACCGGGTCGCCGACGGTGGCTCGACGGTCCGTTTCGTTATCGGTGACTACGGCGCGGGAAAGACATTCTTCCTCAACCTGGCTGCGTCGATGGCAGCGGAGAAAAAGTTCGTCACAGCCGCCGCAGACCTCACTCCGGACCGCCGCCTGCACGCGACGGGCGGCCAGGCCCGCTTGCTGTATGCGGAACTGATGCACAATCTGTCGACCCGTTCCACGCCCGACGGCGGAGCGCTTCCCGGTGTAGTAGACCGGTTTGTCACCACTGCGCAGTCCCACGCTCGCAGAAACGGTGTCAGCGTCGGGTCCATCATCGCCAGCCGGCTAGAAGCTCTGTCACAGATGGTCGGCGGTTACGACTTCGCCCAGGTCATCGGGCAGTACTGGGCTGGATACGACAGCGGCAACGACCAGTTGATGGCGGATGCCACCCGCTGGCTCCGCGGCGAGTTCACCACGAAGACCGACGCCCGCAACGCCCTCGGCGTCCGGACCATCGTCAGCGACGCGACCGTCTATGACACCCTGAAGCTGATAGCCCGGTTCGTCCGCCTAGCCGGGTTCGCGGGACTCATCGTGTGCGTCGATGAGATGGTCAACCTGTACAAGCTCGCGAACACCGTCGCTCGCAACGGCAACTACGAGCAGGTGCTGCGCATCGTCAACGACTGTCTCCAGGGCCACGCCGCCGGCCTGGGCGTGCTGTTCGGTGGCACGCCAGAGCTGCTGATGGACACCAGGCGAGGCTTGTACAGCTACGATGCGCTCCGTAGCCGACTGGCAGAGAACAGCTTCGCGGTGGGGGGCCTCGCCGACTACACCGGACCGGTCCTGCGGCTCGCGAACCTTGAGCCAGAGGACATGTGGGTCCTGCTGGGCAAGCTCCGGCACGTCTACGCTGGCGGTGACCCCACGCACTACCTCGTCCCTGACGAGGCATTGTCTGCCTTCATGGACCACTGTGCACGCCGTATCGGGGACGCCTACTTCCGCACCCCGCGCACGACAGTCAAGGAATTCCTGAATTTCCTCGCCGTGCTCGAGCAGAACCCAGGCACCGACTGGCGCACGCTGATCGGCCAGATCGAGCTGGCTACCGAAACGAACCCTGACCTCGAACCGCTGCCCGAGGAGGCCGCCGCTCTCGCACCCGTAACAGCTTTGCGGCCTGGCCGCGATGGCGACGATGAGCTCAGCACTTTCCGCCTCTAACGGCCCGGCTGCCGCCAGCCAGGCCTTTGATCTCCTTACTGAGCCAGTCCGCCGCTGGGTTTACGACCAAGGATGGCTGACTCTCCGGGATGCGCAGGAGGTCGCCATCCCGGTACTGCTCGCGGACGCTGAGGATGTCGTCATCGCGGCTGCGACCGCGTCCGGGAAGACGGAAGCGGCTTTCCTGCCCATCTGCTCACGGCTGGACAGCGATCCGGCCGGTGTTCCCGGGGCCCGCGTCCTCTACGTGGCTCCCCTCAAGGCACTGATCAACGATCAGTATGACCGCCTCTCGGGGTTGTGTGAGCGCTTGGAGATCCCCGTTCATCGATGGCATGGCGACGTGCTCGCATCGAAGAAGTCGGCCTTCCTGAAGCACCCTGACGGAATCCTGCTCATCACGCCCGAATCGCTCGAAGCGCTGTTCGTCGTCCGCGGCTCAACAGTCGCCAGCTTGCTCACGCCCCTGCAATACGTGGTCGTGGACGAGTTGCATGCGTTCCTCGGGACAGAACGCGGCGCCCAGCTACGCAGCCTCCTGCACCGCGTGGAACTCGCCATCCGTCGCCGGGTTCCGCGAGTCGGCCTGTCGGCCACCCTCGGTGACATGAGCCTGGCCGCCGGCGCACTGCGGCCCGGCGAGCCACAGAACGTTCGCTGCATTGTGTCCAGCGCCGGGGGACAGGAACTGTCCGTGCAAGTCCGCGGCTACCTGGCCATGCCGCCTCCAAACGGTCAGTCCGACGACGACGCGGTCGATCAACGACAGATCGCGGAAGACCTGTTTAGGGTCCTGCGCGGCAAGACCAACCTCGCGTTCGCGAACTCCCGCGCCCATGTCGAGCTCTACGCGGCCCAGTTGCGTGACATGTGTGAGGCAGCAGGACTTCCTAATGAGTTCTTTCCCCACCATGGGAGTCTCTCCAGAGAACTGCGCGAAGACCTCGAGGCCGCGCTGAAGGATCACGGACGGCCCGCGACAGCCGTGGCCACGACAACCCTTGAAATGGGCATCGATATCGGCAGCGTTCACTCCGTCGCCCAGCTGGGAGCGCCGCCATCTGTGGCTGCTCTGCGCCAGCGCCTCGGCCGGTCCGGCCGACGTGGTGAGCCAGCCATTCTGCGGGCTTATGTGACCGAGCCGTCGGTTGACTCAAGAACCTCACTCGCTGACGAGCTGCGCGCAGAGCTAGTGCAAACCATCGCGATGCTGGAACTGTTGCTCGCCGGATGGTGCGAGCCACCCGACCAGGACGCATTGCACCTGTCCACGCTCATCCAGCAACTGCTATCAGCGATCGCGCAGCATGGCGGGCTGACCGCAGCCGCGGGCTACCGAGCGCTGTGCGGGCCGGGCAGCCCTTTTACCGCAGTGACACCGGCCCAATTTGGATCGCTGCTCCGAGATCTCGGTGCCAGAGAAGTCCTCACCCAGGCCGCCGACGGCACCCTGCTTCTCGGGCCGCTCGGCGAGCGCACGGTGAACCACTACAGCTTTTACGCAGCATTCACCACCGTCGAGGAGTACCGGCTGTTCACCGGCGGTCGGCCGCTGGGAACAGTGCCCGCCGATCTCACCCTCTACGCCGATGCGCTGCTGATCTTCGCCGGCCGACGTTGGAAAGTGACCGCCGTCGACCATAACCACAAGATCATCGAAGTGGTCCCAGCTCCGGGCGGCAGGCCACCACGGTTCAACGGCGGCATCGCAGGCGTGCATGACCGGGTGAGGGCAGAAATGCAATCAGTGCTCGCAGCAGACCAAGTCCCAGGCTATCTGTCCATCTTGGCGGCGGAGCTGCTCAGCGAAGCGCGAGCCGCCTTACCTGTATCGGGTGATGACGCAAGGTGGTCCGGCCTGGGGATTGCGGCCCGTGAGCTGCTGTTTGGGCGGTGGCTGAGTCCGCTCCCTGTCCCTGATAGCTGCCGGGCCTGCGGCCGGGCGGGTGGGTCAGGGACCGGGCGGGAGCCCGGCCGGCGTAGCCGGCGCCGTTAGGCGTCCTTGACGCGGCCGCCCGGGAGCGGATCATGCCAGGCGGCAGGGGCAGGGAGGCCCGGGGGGTGGCGCAGATGTGGTTAGTGGTCCAGGCCGGGGTCTTTCTGTGCGGGGTGACCAGCCGTGGCGGCCGGGGGGCAGGGGCAGGAGCAGCCAGCCTTACCTAGGTCCGCGGGGCTTGGGCACTGGCCCCGGCGACAAGATGATTGATTGGGTGTCCCCGGCTTGCGGGGATGCGGCCGCTCAGTCTAATCAGGCCGGCCGCTTGGCCCTGCGTGGCAAGGCCGGCAGCGGCTGACAGCGGCTCGCGGGAGCCGGCCGCGCTGGTTCCCCATCGGGTGAAGTGTGGCTGCGGCGTTCCTGCCCGGGGCCGGTGCGTCGCGGAGCTGGTGACCATGGGCGTGGGCGAGGGGTGTTAGGCGGCGGTGAGCGCGTCGTCGCCGAGTTCGGTCAGGATGTGGCAGGCCTGCCGGACGAGCTTGCGGGCCTCGGACAGGGCGGCACGCTTGCTGTTCTTGCGGTCCTTGACAGTGGCGTAGTAGGCGTGGTCGGGGGCCGAAGCGCGGGCGTGGGTCTTGCCAGCCTCATACAGCGCCCAGCGCAGCACCGGCGGTCCCTGCCGGGACAGGCGCCCGGGCGGGCCTTTGCGGTCCGAAGACCAGACGGTGATGTCCAGCCCGGTGAACCGGACCGCCTTGCGGGAGGAGGAGAACCGGCCTTCCCCGGCCAGCCAGCAGGTCAGCGCCAGCGCGGTGACCGGGCCGACCCCATACAGCCGCGCGGCCAGCACCTTTGCGCCGGTCAGATGCCGGGCGGCCTCCCGCAGCTGCGTGCGCAGCACCTCCATGCGGACCTCGACGGCGGCGAGCACCTCCAGGGCGGTGGCGACCTGCAGCTGCCCGCCCGGTGACAGGTGAGCGGCCGCGGCGGCCCGCAGCGCGGCCAGGCCCTGCTCGGTGCGCAGTGCGCCCTCGCCCAGCGCCGGGGCGCCCTGGTGGAAGAAGACCGCGTGGATGCGCTGCACCCAGGCGGTGTGCTCGCGGCGCAGATCGTGGTAGGTCTCCAGCAGCGCCCGGTATTCCAGGATCTGCGCCGGCGGGATCCAGCATCCCGGCAGCCTGCCCTCGGCCAGCAGCGTCCGCAGGTGCCGGGAGTCGGTCTTGTCGGTCTTGGCGTGCCGCTTGCGGCCGCGGGCGGCGGCGGTGTCGGCCGGCTCGCCGACATGCGCGGCGATCCCGGCCACGGCCAGCTCCTCGGCGACATACCGCCAACCCGTGCACCCCTCCATCGCGAACGCGACGTCGTCGCGGCCAGCGAACCGCGCCAGCCAGGCGCGCAGGTGCTCCCGGTCGGCCGGCGCGATCTGGCCGCGCCGCACCTCCCCGGTCACAGTGTCGAGATAGTCGAACGTCAGCTGCTTCCGGTGAATATCCAGCCCGCCTACGATGGGCATCGGGACCTCCTCAAGCTCCGAAGGGGCGCACGCGCCCCCATGCGAAATGCCTACGCGGTCAAGCGTGACCCGCGTCTGAGCTGGGGAGGTCTCCAGCACCCGGCCAGCGACCTCAGCCCGGCCCGATGCATGTCATCTAATCTGCGCGCTCCACCACTCCTCAGCGATTACCGGTCGAGGTATACCGGTCAGGTT
>Ga0335081_10019815_pt1 | contig 10878 bp, 6 predicted proteins | sample Lox_Sample_35_FD_206713 | JGI IMG/M metagenome (GOLD analysis project Ga0335081, IMG submission 206713) | Soil microbial communities from Loxahatchee National Wildlife Refuge, Florida, United States - Lox_Sample_3.5 | ecosystem: Environmental > Terrestrial > Soil > Wetlands | place: USA: Florida...
GGTCCCGCTGGCCGTGCTGACGCTGACCGCGCTGGCCTCCTTCGAGGCGGTCACCGGGCTGCCCGCGGCCGCGATCCAGCTCGGGCAGGCGCGCGTGGCGGCCCGGCGGATCGCGACGGTGCTGGACGCCCCCGACCCGGTCCGCGAGCCCCCGGCGCCGCGGCCGCGGCCCGATGGCCCGGTCCGGGTGACGCTGCACGGGGTCCAGGTCCGCTATCAGCCCGGCGGGCGGCCCGCCCTCGACGGGATGGACCTCGACCTGCCGCCGGGGCGGCGAATCGCCCTGATCGGCCCGAACGGCGCGGGAAAGTCCACGGTCGCCAGCGTCTTGCTCCGCTTCGCCGACCCGACCGCGGGCGCCGCCACCCTCAACGGCCACGACCTGGCCAGCTACGCCGCCGACGACGTCCGGGCCGCGATCAGCGGCTGCGCGCAAGATCCGCACATCTTCGACACGTCCCTGAAGGACAACCTGAAGCTAGCCAGGCCGGAGGCCACCGACGAGCAGCTCGCCGACGCGGCCGGGCGGGCCGGGCTGCTCGACTGGATCGAGTCGCTGCCGCTCGGCTTCCAGACGCCGGCAGGCGCGCACGGGACGGCGCTGTCCGGCGGCCAGCGCCAGCGGCTGGCCCTGGCCCGGGCGCTGCTGGCCGATCCCGCCGTGCTGATACTCGACGAGCCCACCGCGCACCTCGACCCGGATGCCCGCCAGGCTCTCACCCGGGACCTGCTCGCCGCCACGGCCGGGCGCGCGACGCTGCTCATCACCCACGACCTCGACGGGCTCGATCTCCTCGACCAGATCATCGTGCTCTCAGACGGGAAGGTGACCGAACGCGGCAGCCACGCCGAGCTCATCGCCGCCGACGGCGGCTACCGGCAGATGTGGCTGGAGCATGCGGGTCAGATCAGCTGAAGCTGGCGGGCCCGGCGGACCGCCTCGCTGCGGTGCGCCACCGCCAGCTTGCGGTAGATGCTCCGCAGGTGGGTCTTGACGGTGTTGACGGAGATGTACATCTCGCTGGCCACCTCGGCCGTGTTCAGCATGCCCGACAGGTGCACGAGCACCTCCCGCTCGCGCTCGGTCAGCGGCTCGATCACCGGGGCCGCGGCCTGATCCGGATCCTGCGCCGGCACCGGAAGGGACTCCTGGCCCAGCGCCGGGCCGAGCAGGCCCCGGTGGGCGCGGGCCAGTTCGGGCTCGCGCCGCAGCACCGGCCCGAGCCAGCCGCGCTCCGCCGCGAACGGCAGCCTGAGCTGCTCCCGTTCGGCCACCCGCAGCGCCGAGGCCAGGGACCGGCGGCCGCGCGCGCCGTCGCCGCCGGCGTAGCTGAGCCGGGCGTCCGCCAGCCACGCTTGCAGGCGCACCCGGTCCGGCGCCCCGCTGTCGGGCGCGAGCGCGGGAGCGAGCGAGCGCGCCGCCCGGTCCTCGTCTCCGGCGGCGGCCCAGGCGTGCGCCAGGGTGACCGCGGCTTCCGGCGCGGTGCCGTCCCAGGCCCGCTCGACGGCCGCCCGCGCGGCCACGATGTCGCCGGCCGCCACGCAGGCTCGCGCTTCGACCAGGCTCAGCTGCTGGTCCAGCCAGGCCGGGACCGGCAGCCCGGAACGGGCCCGGGTGACGATCTGCGCGGCCACCGCCGCGCGCCCCTCAGCCAGCGCACCGCGCGCCGCGACCAGATAGGCCACCGCCTCGGTCAGCAGGTCCGGGCTCTCGCCCAGGGCGGCTTCGGCCAGCTTGAGCCAGCGGCGGGTCTCGCGCAGCTCATGGCGTTCCAGGTGCACCCAGGCGAGCGCCACGAGCGGGGCCGGGTCCCGGTGATCGCCGGCCGCCGGCGCCGCCTGGTCGGCCAGTGCCGCGGCACGGCGCAGCCGGCCGCGCAGGGCCTCGGCCAGCGCCAGGCGCCCGCCCCAGACGGCTTGCTCGGGCTCCCCGCCGGAGCCGGCCCGGGCGTCGGTTCCTGCCTGGAGGATCCGGGCCGCCTGGTCCGGCTGGCCGGACCACAGCTCGACGGCGGCACGGCCGGTCAGCACGCGCCTGCGCAGGTCCAGGCGCCAGGCAGGCGAGCCGCCCGGGACCCGGCCGAGCATGAGCTCCGCGCGGCCGGCGGCCGAGGCCGCCGCCGGCAGGTCCCCGGCGCGCAGGGCGGCGGTGAGGCCGATGACCGCCGCGGCCAGCCGGCTGGCGGCCTGCTGGTCGGCGGGCAGGCGCTCCAGCAGGAGGTCGGCGGCGTCCAGCGCGGCCGCGGACGACTGCGGCTGGCCGGCCGCCAGGGCCATCGCGGCGGCGATCAGGTACGGCTGCGGCTCCGTCCAGGCCTGGCCGGGCGGCATGGCCGCGAACTCCCCGGCCAGCGGATGGCCGTCCCGCGGCTCGATGAGCTGGCCGATCGCCAGCTGGTCGATCACCATGGCGGCGGCCAGCGGCCAGTCGCCGGCCCGGGCGGCGTGCCGCACCGCCTCGGTGAGCAGGCCGTTCCGCTCGTACCACCGCGCGGCCCGCCGGTGCAGGACCACGACCCGGTCCGGATGCTCGTGCCGCAGCCTCAGCCGCAGCATCTCGGCGAACAGTGTGTGATACCGGTACCATCCGGAGCCGATCGGCTGCACGAACCCGTTCGTGCGCACCAGGGCCGCCAGGACTCCCGCGGCCTGCTCATCACCGGTCAGGTCGACGGCGGCATCGGAGCTGACGTTTTCCAGGATGCTCGTGCTCAGCAGGACGTAACGGACCTGCGGCGGCTGGACGCTGAGCACCTCGTCCACCAGGTAGCCGATCAGCGCGCTGTCCTCGGCCATCAGCTCCTTGACGAACTGCCCGGGGTCGGGATGAGTGCTCAGCGAGATCGCGGCCAGGCGAAGGCCGGCCGCCCAGCCCTCGGTCCGCTCGGTCAGGCTCTCCAGCGAGTCCGCGGTCAGCGTGCTGCCGTGCTGGGCCAGCAGCAGGCCGGCCTCTTCGATGCTGAACGACAGATCGCTGGCCCGGATCTCGGCGATCTGCCCGGCCAGCCGGTAGCGGTGCAGCGGCAGCAGCGGATCCCAGCGCGAGGCGAGCATCAGGCGCAGGCCGGATCCGGCATTCCGCAGCATGAACTCAAGCCCCTTCAGCACCGCGGGCTCGGACAGTGCGTGCAGGTCATCCAGGATCAGCGTCACCGGCGGGTCCTGGGCGGCCAGCACCGCCGTGAGCCGCAGCAGGAACCCGTCGTCGCCGCACCGGCTCTGCGGGATGGCCCGTAGCTCGTCGGGGACGGCGACGCCAGAGCGGCACAGCGCCGCCACCACGTAGGACCAGAACACGCCCGGCCGGTTGTCGAACTCGTCCAGGCAGACCCAGGCGACCGTCCCCGGCTCGGTCGCGGCCCACAGGGCCAGGGCCATCGTCTTGCCCGCACCGGGAGGGCCGGTGACGACGGTAAGCGGGCACCACCGGGCCCCCTCGGCGATCAGCCTGGTGATCCGCGGGCGCGGTACCGCCCAGTCCGGCACGCTGGGCACCGTGATCTTAGAGGCCAGAATCGGGTTGTCGGCGGACGGCACTGACCGTCGGCCGCGTGCATGGTTGACCGCCATGGACACCTCCGGGCCGGGAAAGTTCACGCGCTAGTTCACCAGCGGGGCGAGCAATCCAGGCCTGGTGGAGAGCACCTCCCCCACCCCTAACCCAACGTCACCGGGCCCGGCTGCGCATCATGCCATCGGCATGAAATCCGGCTCTGCTTATTTCATCGGCGCCTCATCCATCCCGGGGGATGCCCCAGGCACGTTCCGGCCAGACGATGGACGTGCGACCGCACGGCGTGAGGAGAAGCGATGGCCGAGCATTACGACGTGATCATCATCGGATCGGGGGCAGGCGGAGGGACGCTGGCGCACGCCCTGGCGGGCTCGGGCAAGCGGATCCTGCTGCTCGAGCGGGGTGACTTCCTGCCCCGCGAGCTGGACAACTGGGATCCGAAGCCGGTGTTCGTGGACGGCCGGTACATCTCCAAGGACAGCTGGTTCGACCGCGACGGCAAGCCGTTCCAGCCGCAGGTGCACTACTTCGTCGGCGGGGCGACCAAGCTGTACGGCGCCGCGCTATACCGGCTGCGGCCGCAGGACTTCGGTGAGATCAAGCACGTCAGCGGGATCTCCCCGGCCTGGCCGCTGTCCTACGACGACTTCGAGCCGTGGTACTCGGCGGCCGAGCGGCTGTACCAGGTGCACGGCAACGGCGGGGAGGACCCGACCGAGGGCCCGCGCAGCGAGCCCTACCCGTGGCCCGCCGTCTCGCACGAGCCGCGGATCCAGCAGATCTCCGACGACCTGGCCAAGGGCGGCTACCACCCGTTCCACGCGCCGTGCGGGATCCTGCTCAACGAGGCAGACCGGCCCCGCTCGGTCTGCATCCGCTGCGCGACCTGCGACGGCTACCCGTGCCTGGTGCACGCCAAGTCCGACGCCGATATCATCGCGGTGCGCCCGCTGCTGGGCCGGCCCAACGTCACCCTGCTCACCGGGGCCGAAGTCACCAAGCTGGAGACCGACGGCTCCGGCCGCACGGTCACCGGCGTCGTGGTCTCCCGCGACGGCAACCGCGAGGTCTACGCCGGCGACATCGTGGTCGTATCCGCCGGGGCGGCCAACAGCGCCAAGATCCTGCTCAACTCGGCCAGCGACGCCCACCCCCATGGCCTGGCCAACGGCTCAGACCAGGTCGGGCGCAATTACATGTTCCACAACTGCAAGGCGATCGTGGCGCTGGCCAAGGAGAAGAACGACACGGTCTTCCAGAAGACGCTGGGGATCAACGACTTCTACTTCGCCACGAAGGATTACCAGTGGCCGATGGGCAACGTCCAGATGATCGGCAAGTCCAACGCCGAGGCCATGCGCGGCGAGCAGCCCGAGAAAACCTGGTTCGCCCCGAACTGGTCCCTGTCCGATGTGGCCGGGCACGCGGTGGACTTCTGGCTGACCACCGAGGACCTGCCGGTGCCGGAGAACCGGGTGACCACTGACAAGGGCGGCCAGGTCCACCTGGACTACTCCTCGACCAACGACGAGGAGGCCGACCGGCTGTACGGGGAGCTGAAGAAGATCCTGAACCACGTGGGGATGGCCGAGCACCACGTGCTGCGCAAGAACTTCTACATGGACATGAGCATCCCGGTGGCGGGCTGCGCGCACCAGGCCGGCACCTGCCGGTTCGGCACCGACCCCGCCTCCTCGGTCCTGGACACCGACTGCAAGGCGCACGAGGTCGACAACCTCTACGTGGTCGACACCAGCTTCTTCCCGAGCATCGGGGCAGTGAACCCGGCCCTGACCGCGATGGCCAACGCCCTGCGCGTCGGCGAGCACATCGGGCAGCGCCTCGCCCTCTGATTCGCCTCACCCGCAGCCGGGCGTCATAGCTCGTCCGGGTCCTCCAGCGCGGCCGCGATGTCATAGCCGAGCGCGGTGGCCACCTCGGGAGCGGCGCAGACGATCCGGCCGAGCCCGACGACCGGCGCGATCGCCAGCAGGACGTCGGCGATCTCCTCGCAGGCCGCGCCCGCGGCCAGCGCCCGGGTGGTGCTCCAGTGCAGGCAGATCTCCGGCGAGCCGATGGCCACCGACACGGCCAGCTGCAGCAGCGAGGCGGTCTTGGCGTCCAGGGCCACGGTCCCGGCCGGGCCGAGCCCGAGCCCGGCCCGGTCGGCGACGAAGGCTTCGTCGATCATCGCCAGCCTGCGCAGGGTCTCCTGGAATCTAGCCGTCTGGCTCATACATCTCCGCTCGGCCGTCAAGGCTCCATTGCACCTCGCGCCGGGGCGGACGGCATCCCACCAATGGCATGAAAGCCGACCCTCACCCGTCCAGCAGGCCCAGCTTCCGGGACAGGGTGACCGCCTGGTGGCGTGAGGACGCGCCCAGCTTCCGGTAGATCGACATCGCCTGCGACTTGATCGTGTGCGGCGACAGGAACATCTCGGCGCCGATCTCCGGGAACGACAGGTGGGTGGCGAGCATCGGCAGGACGCGCAGCTCGGCCGCGGTCAGCGACGAGGCCCCCGAGGCCGCGGGGGCGCGGTCCGCCGCCAGCCGGGCCCGGAGCGCCGCGGCCTCCCCGACCAGGGTGCCGAGGTCGGGCCGGTGCTGGAGCACCTCGTCGATCTCGCGCATCAGCGTCCTGGCCCCGCCCAGGTCGGCCAGCGCCAGGTGCACGCGGATGAGCTCGATCCGCGCCTGGACGGCCAGGTGGGGATGCGCGTAGGTCAGCATGGCCCGCAGCCGCTGAGCGCTGACGAGCTCCCGCCGGGCCGCCTGCGCGTCGCCCCGGTGCAAGGCGATACGCGCGTGCACCGCGCAGACCAGGGGTTCCTCGATCCCGGCCCGGCGCACCACGGACCGCGCCGCCTCGGCCAGGGTCTCGGCCAGGCTCCAGTCACCGCGCGCCATGGCCAGCAGCGACCGCTCGCAGAACGTGTCCGCGATCACGTCGGGGGCGCCGACCGCGGCCCCGTCGCGGATGGCCGCCTCGAAGCACGCGTCGCCGCCGTCAGGGTCTCCGGACAGGACCAGCGCGATCCCCTGGCAGAGCCTGGCCACCGGCGCCACGACGCCCGCCGCCGCGAACCCCCGCACGGCCTCCTCGGCGTCGGCGTGCATCTGCTTGACCCCGTGCCGGCACAGGACGGCCCGGGTCACGGCGGCCCAGGCGCCGGTGACCGGATGGCCGGGCCGGGTCCCCGGGCCGCCGTCGCCGTACTGCCAGCGATCGACCACGTCGGCCCACCGCTCGGCCTCGGCCGGCCGCCCCGTCGATCCGGCGAGCTGCGCGGCCCCGATCGCCGTCATCGGGTGACCCTCGATCCCGTCCCGGTCTTCCAGCCACCGGAACCACCGCTGCAAGGTGGTGATCCGGGCCTGCCGGTAGACCGGCAGCCAGATTCTCTCCACCAGGCCGGCCACGGCGTCGACGTCCCCGGCGGTGATCGAGTACTCCAGGGCCTCCTCCAGCCGGTCGTGGCGCAGGCACCACTGCGCCGCGCGGCGCCGCAGGACCGGCAGCAGGCCGGGTTCGGTGCGCTCCAGTTCGGCCAGCAGCATGTCGCGGAACAGGTGATGGTAGCGGTACCACTGCCCGCGCCGGTCCAGCGGCACCAGCAGCAGGTTCGACCGGGCCAGCTCGGCCAGGACCGCGGCCGACCCCGGCAGCTCCAGCACCGCCTCGCACAGCGACCCGCACATCCGGTCCAGCACCGCGGTCCGGGTCAGGAACACCCGGTGCCGCTGGGAGATCCGGGCCAGGAACTCCGACTCCATGTACTGGCTGACCAGCCAGTCGTCGCCGCCGAAGGAGACCGCCGCCGTCCCGACCGGGCCGCCTTCCCGCAGGTACAGCGCCGCCAGGTACAGCCCGGCCGGCCACCCCTCGGTCCGCTGGTGAAGCGCCGCCACCTCCTGCTCGCCGAGGGTCACCTCCGCCGCCCGCAGCACCGCGGCCGCCTCCTCGCGGCTCAGCGCCAGGTCACCGGGCCCGATCTCGAGGAGCCGGCCCTCCGCGCGGAGGCGCGGGACCCGCACCGGCGGCTCGTCCCGGCCCGCCAGCACCAGCCGCGAGCCGCCCGGCACGTGATCGGCCAGCACCGACAGCGCGTCCCGGCACTCGGTGTTACGCAGCAGATGCACGTCGTCCAGGACCAGCGCCACCGGGGTGGTCATCGACCAGAACGCCGACCCCAGCCGGGGCACCACCGAGCCGGGCACCGAGCTCGCCGGCGAGGCCAGCGCCTCGAACACCTGCCCGCCGACCGGCTGGACCAGGTCCAGCGCCGAGGCCACGTAGCTGAGCAGCACCTTCGGGTCGTTGTCCCGCTCGTCGAGCGACACCCACGCGAAGGCCTGGCCGTTGCGCTCGGCCCACTGCGACAGCAGCGTGGTCTTCCCGTAGCCGGACGGCGCGACCACCGAGACGATCGGGCGGTAATCCTCTCGCGCCAGCCGGTCGAGCAGCGACGGCCGGCCGACCGTCCCGGCGCGTACCCGGGGGCGGCGGAGCTTGGCGGAGATAAGGTCGAACCCCGGCCGGGACCGCAGCGGCGGCCAGCCGGGTCGCTCACGGGCGTCGTGGTCCTCCATGCCCCCGAATCGCGTGTCTACGACAGTCTGCCGTTCCATGCTCTTGCGTAGACTTTCTCACGTCAAGAGAAAATGGCACGGCTCAATTCGAGACACGGGCCTCGGGGACCCGGCGGCCGGCGGCGCTCAGCCGAGCGGCGGCAGGTCCTCCACCTGCTGCTTGGTGAGGTTGAGCCGGATTCCCTCGTCCACGGCGGTAATGGCGCTGACCGGGATAGCCACTTCCTTGCGCCCCCACCTGTGCCCCTCCTGGAGGAGCACATGGGTCACCTTGTGGTCGTCGGAGCTGACGATGAAGCCCTCCACCTTCCCGATCTCGCCGTCGAGGGCGTGGACGCTCTCGTGGCGGGCCACCTCGGCCTCGCCCAGCGGGACATTGTCGGTGACGTAGGTGCGGGTCCGGTGGCCCAGGCCCATGCCGATCCCCATGCCGGAGGCCGACGCGCCGACCCCCATGCCGCCGACGTTGCCGTAGCCCTGGACCGATTCCGGCTCACCATAGCCGCCGCCGTAGTCGTCGCCCGCCAGCTCGACATCCTCGGACGCATCGAACTCCTCGAACTCGGCCAGGGTGCAGCGCAGCGTGATCTCGCCGCCGGCGGTGTCGACCAGGTCGATGGGCACGAGCCGGCCGGACCCGCTCTGGTGCTTGTGCTCGATGACCAGATGGGTGACCGAGCGGCTGGCCGGGTCGAGGATGGTGCGGCTGACCTCGCCGCAGTGACCGTCCGAGCAGCTCGCCCTGGCCCCCAGCTTGAACTCCATGGCCATCGCCGCCACTCCTTCCTTCCTCGGGCGTCACAGGTGGCTGAACCCGCCGGATTCTTGCTTGGTCATGGACACGGTGACCGGGTGCTTGCTGAAGTGGGCGATCGCGTCGCGGAAGTCATCCAGCAGCAGGGAGGCCATGTCCTGGCTGACGCCCAGGCGGACCAGGATGCGCTGCACGGCGATGTCGGACACCGATCCGGTCAGGGTGTAGGCCGGGACCTGCCAGCCCTGGTTGCGCAGCCGGTCGGCCAGGTCGAACAGCGTGTAGCCGGGGTTCTCCCCCTCCCGGATCCGCCAGGTCACGGTCGGGATCCCGGTGTTGGGGTTGCTGTCGCACAGCAGCTCGAACGGCCCGGCCTTGACGATCTCGGCGGCCAGGTACCGGCCGATGTCGTAGGAGGCCTGGTGGATGCGCCGGTAGCCCTCATGCCCCAGCCGCAGGAAGTTGTAGTAGGAGGCGATGATCTGGCCGGCCGGGCGGGAGAAGTTGATCTGGAAGACCGGCATGTCGCCGCCCAGGTAGTTCACGTGGAAGATCAGGTCGTCGGGGAGCTCGGCGGCATCGCGGAAGATCACCCAGCCCGCGCCCAGGGGGGCCAGCCCGAACTTGTGCCCCGAGGCGCTGATCGACTTGACCCGGGGCAGCCGGAAGTCGAACGCCACGTCCGGCGCGCAGAACGGCGCCAGGAACCCGCCGCTGGCCCCGTCCACGTGGATGTCGATGTCCAGGCCCTTCTCGGCCTGCAGCTGGTCCAGCGCCTTGGACAGCTCTTCCACCGGCTCGTACGAGCCGGTATAGGTGACCCCCAGGGTCGGCACCACCATGATGGTGTTCTCGTCCACCCGCTCGAGCATCGAGGCCGGGTCCATCATGTAGCGGCCCGGGGCCATCGGGACCTCGCGGATCTCCACGTCCCAGTAGCGGGCGAACTTGTGCCAGACCACCTGCACCGGCCCGCAGACGAAGTTCGGGTTGCCGTCCGGCTTGCCCGCGGCCCGCCGCCTGGCCCGCCACCGCCACTTGGCCGCCATCCCGGCCAGCATGCAGGCCTCCGAGGAGCCGATCGCCGAGGTGCCGATGGTGTTGGCCGCCTCCGGCGCGTTCCACAGGTCCGCCATCATGTGCACGCAGCGCCGCTCGATCTCCGCGGTCTGCGGGTACTCGTCCCGGTCGATCATGTTCTTGTTCACCGACAGCGCCATCAGCGCCATCACCTCGGGTTCCTCCCAGGTCTGGCAGAACGTGGCCAGGTTCTGCCGGGCGTTGCCATCCAGCATCAGCTCATCGGATACCAGCTGGAACGCGTCCCGGGGCAGCGTGCCCTCCTGCGGGAAGCGGTACTTGGCCACCGGCCTGCTCAGGTCCCGGTCGGCGAATACGCAGTCGTCAAACTGCTGACGGATGGTGTCTCGGTCGTGCAGGGGCATGGTCGGGTCTCCCCTCGATCCGGGCTGAGTATCGATCGTCGCGCGGCGGGGAACCGGGCGTCATCACCCGCCGTGGATGATGTCGGAGCCGAGGTGGTTGACCGCCGCGGTAGCAGCGTAGCGCTCACGGCGACGGCCGCGGCGGCCAGCAGGGCCCAGCCGCAGAAGGCCAGGATGGCCAGCACCGCCAGCACCGCGACGGCGGCGGCGGCCCTGGCCCCGGCGCAGAGCAAGCGGGTCGCGGACACCGTGCAGCTGAGGTAGACGCACAGGAACATCGTGGTCGGCACGCTGACCAGGACGGCGGTGTCGGCCAGCCGCAGCGCGGACAGGGCGATCAGCACCAGGCCGGCCAGGGCGATCCAGCCCAGGAACACACGAGCCGCGGGCCGGGGCGGCTGAGCCAGTTCGTTCGGCATAATTCGACCGGGTGCGGCGGTCAGCTCGTGCAGCATCTCGGTGGCCCCGGACAGGTAGGCGTTGACCGAGCCCGCGGTGAGGACCAGCGCGGCCGCCGCGGCCATCGCCCGCCCGGCCGGGCCGATAGCCAGCTGCAGCAGGTCGGCGAGCGGC
>Ga0335081_10019817_pt1 | contig 10878 bp, 11 predicted proteins | sample Lox_Sample_35_FD_206713 | JGI IMG/M metagenome (GOLD analysis project Ga0335081, IMG submission 206713) | Soil microbial communities from Loxahatchee National Wildlife Refuge, Florida, United States - Lox_Sample_3.5 | ecosystem: Environmental > Terrestrial > Soil > Wetlands | place: USA...
TATCCGCTATCTGGAGAAGGAAAATACGCCCACCAAGGATGGTGATACGATCAGCATCGTGCCTTCCATCGCTGGCGGCGCGAAAAGCTAGAATCCAAAAGATATAATCCGGAATCTAATCTGGATGTCGAGATTCTAAGGAGATTCGTCTATGCCGATCATTACCGGCACGCCCGCCGTCCCAGACACTCGGCGCACACTTTCCAAAGACGAGATTCTGCGCTATAGCCGCCATTTGATCATGCCCGAAGTCGGCATGGAGGGACAGCTCAAGCTCGCCAACGCCAAGGTGCTGATGATTGGCGCCGGTGGGCTGGGCGCGCCCCTGGGCCTTTATTTGGCTGCGGCTGGTGTAGGGCGGCTCGGCGTCGTCGATTTCGATGTCGTCGACTTCACCAATCTTCAGCGCCAAGTCACTTTTTCCACCTCTGACGTAGGCCGGCCGAAGATTCAAGCTGCCAAGGAACGCTTGGCCGGCATGAATCCCTCGATTCGCATTGATACCTTCGAGACGCGCCTCACCAGCTCTAACGCCCTCGACCTGTTCCGCGATTACGACATCATCATCGATGGCACCGATAACTTCCCCACACGCTATCTCGTCAACGACTCCTGCGTGCTGCTGGGCAAGCCCAATGTCTACGGCTCCATCTTCCGCTTTGAGGGCCAGATCACCGTCTTCAACTATCCCGGAGGCCCCTGCTATCGCTGCCTCTATCCCGAGCCGCCGCCGCCGGGCCTCGTCCCTTCCTGCGCCGAGGGCGGCGTTCTTGGCGTTCTCCCTGGCATCGTTGGCGCCCTTCAGGCCATGGAGACGATCAAGCTCATCCTCGGCATTGGCGAACCGCTCGCCGGCCGTCTCTTGCTCTTCGACGCCTTGGGAATGCGCTTCCGCGAATTGCGGCTGCGCAAGAATCCGTCTTGCCCGGTGTGCGGCGAGCATCGTACGATCCATGAACTCATCGACTATGAGGAGTTTTGCGGCATTCGAGGAGAGGAGCATATCCCTGTGACTACAGGCATTCCCGAAATTACGCCCACAGAGTTGAAGGCTCGGCTCGATCGCGGCGACGATATTTTTATTCTGGATGTGCGCGAACCGCATGAGTTCCAGATTTGCCATTTGAATGGCTATCTCATTCCGCTCGGCGATCTGCCCAAGCGCGCCGGCGAACTCGACAGCTCCCGCGAAATTGTGGCCCATTGCCGCAGCGGAAAGCGTTCCGCCGATGCCGTACAGTTCTTGCGGCAAGCCGGCTTTCGCAAGATATGGAACCTCAGGGGCGGCATTCTCGCTTGGTCGGACGAAGTCGATCCATCCGTGCCGAAATATTGATTGCGTGCGACGCTCATCTTTCTACGGCTGACGAGTACGGGCGTGTCATCACGAGGCCGACGCACAACCGGAGTCCCCGCCGCGCGTCGGGTTTACGCGTGGCGGGGTGGTGGTGGCCGAGGGAACTGCTTTTCGAACTCAAATTCCAGTAGCCGGAGGCTCCATGGCCCAGATCAAAATCATAACCCGCAAGAACGGCCCTTTTCGCGTCGAAGCTCCCGAAGGCTCGGTCGAACTGGTCGACGCCGATGGCCGCGCATACGATCTGACCGGTAAGCCCAACTTCGCGCTCTGTCGTTGTGGCGGTTCGGTAAACAAACCCTTCTGCGATGGGACGCACAGCCGTATCGGCTTTCAGGCGGCGGAGGCCGCCGTCCGCGCGGAAGAACAGGCCAAAGGACAGCCCGAGCAGAAGAAGTAGTCGCTCGCCTCCGCGGGGCCGCGCTCGCGCCGCCCGAATCGTCTCCTGCCACTGGTTCGTTAGCGATATCACCTCACTGGGAATCGTGTGTTTGCCCTAGCCCGGCCAAGCCTCTGGGCACGTAGGCTTTGCACGCGACGGTCAAGAACCGCTCACCCAATCCGTAACATTTTGAAACTCGCCCCCGGCATTTTCGGGATTTCCCTGTATGCGCCGAAATGGCGTCATGAACGTAATTTCTTAGAGATCAGCCAGTTAGACTAATTCTCAAAACCGGAACCTAAAGGGCACAGGACGTGCTGTATCCACCAATACCCGAGTTCCTCTTGAGGCACCTCGGGGACGAATGATCTTTGGGGGCGTTCGTGGTTGGTAGGCAAAAAATTGGCCGCTACGTTTTCCGGTATCAGTGGGCGCTCGGCCTATTGACGCTTGGCGGCGTGTTCGCGCTCTCCAGCTGGCTTCGACAGCGTGATTTCTCCTCGGATTTTGTGCTCTTCTGCTATCTCCAAATCGTCGGAAGCCTGCTTTGTTTCACCTTTGTGGCCAACGCTCTGGTGCATTTCCGCGGCACGCGGGACCGCCTTACGCTGATTCTCGCGCTTGGATTTCTCGTCGCCGGCGCGATTGAGACTTTGGCGATTTGGGGAATCTACGGCCGCTCCTCCGCCGCCATGCAGGACGCCAGCATCTCGCTCGCCTGGATGGTCGGCCAGACCGCGCTGGCCGCGGTATTGGTCTCTGCGCTCGCGCTCGAGAATCGTGTGCCCCAGTTTCGCCATCCGCGCCGCGAAACCATTCTCTCGCTCCTGTTGGTTGGCGTTGTGACTTACCTTACCGGCGCTGCTTACCTCAGCCGCGTCGTCGATGCCGCCACTCATCCTGCCGCTCGCCTGGCGCGCGCCGCGGACTTGCTTCCAGCCGCGCTGTTCCTGATAGCCGCCGTCGGCTTCAGCCGCCGCGCCAATCCGTCACGATTCGGCTTTAACCGCACTCTCTGCATCGCGCTTTGGATGAATGTGGCCTGCCATATCGCAGCCACGCAATCGCTGCACGCCTTCGACGCGCCATTCACCCTGGCTCTCGGACTGCGCACCGGCAGTTACGCGCTGATCTTGGGCGGAACGCTGCTCGATAATGCACGCTTGTTCGAGCAGGTGCGCCAACTCGCGGTCAGCGATTCGCTTACCGGCCTGGGCAATTACCGCGCCCTGCTCAACGCGCTCGAAAGCGAAATCCAGCGCTCCAGCCGCAGCGGCCGCAACTTTGCCATCGTCCTGATGGACCTCGATAATCTCAAGCAAATCAACGATCGCTATGGCCACCTGGTCGGCTCCCGCGCGATCTGCCGCCTCGGTACAGTCCTTCGCCTGCATTGCCGCGCCATTGACACGGCCGCGCGATATGGCGGCGACGAATTTGCTCTCGTGCTTCCGGAAGCCGGCGCGCCCGCCGCAAAGCGCGTTGGCGAAAGGATTCGCGAGCGTCTCAGCACCGACGGCGAAGATCCCGCCGTCACGGTCAGCGTCGGCACAGCCGTCTTTCCGCAGGACGGCCGCACCGTGGAGGAGTTGCTGGAAGCCGCTGACCGCAGCCTCTACGGCATGAAGCGAGGCAGCAGGATCATGGGCCTTTCGCGCATCGCGGCCTGCTTGTAGGCCGCGGCTTTGCAAGCTTTATAAGTAGCTCGTTCTGGGGGGAGAGCGTGCAAAAAAACTTTACCGTTCCGCGTCACGAAAAACGAGTTCCCATGGCCGTTGCCGTACATATCTCGGGCCACCATGACGTTCCTGGAGTGGAAACCACCTTCACGGAAAACGTCAGCGCCCGCGGCGCCCGCATCCTTTCCTTCCGCCGCTGGAATCGCAACGACCATCTGTCTTTCGAATCGCTTCCGGGCGATTTTCGCGCCAAGGCCCGCGTCGCTTATTGCGAGCGCCTGCGCGACGACGGCTATGCCGTCGGTGTCGAGTTCCTGGAACCAGTCGGCCATTGGGTTCTTGGCCCGCTGCGTTCTTCGGGAAATAACCTGCACGGATAGGAGGACGAAGGCGAAGAAACTGGCGCAAAATTTTTGGAGATGAGCGCTGGCCGTCCTGGCAGAGGGCATCCGGCGCTCTCTCTTTTTCTCACCCCAAGGCTCTTCATTTGTTCCTCGCTTTTTCCGCAATCAGCTCCAGGAAAATACCTTCTGTGGCGTCGATCATACGTTCTGCGGAGTAGTGTTGCGCGACCGATTCCCGTCCCGCCCGGGACAGCCGATCCATCAGCGGTCGGTCAGCGAGCACCCGCTCCACTGCTTGTGCGAGCCCTTCCGGCGTCGCTTCCGGCGTCAGCACCCCGTTTCTTCCATCTTCTATGATTTCGCCCACGCCGCCTCTCTTCAGCGCCACCGCGGGCAAGCCGAAAGCCATGGCTCGCAGCACCGAGCTGCCCGCCCCTTCCTGCAGCGACGGAAAGACAAACAGATCTCCCGCCGCGTATACCGCTTCGACGTCGGGCACAAAGCCGGCAAACACGACCGCGGATTGAACGCCGGCGTCCCGCGCCCGCTGCTCCAGTTGCGGCCGCAAACGGCCATCCCCGGCAAGCAGAAGGCGGAGGAGTCCGCCGCCCGGTCGTGCCCGCAATTTCGCAAATGCCTCGATCAGCAGCGCATGTCCTTTTTCCTCCGTCAGCGCCGCCACGCACTCCATCACAATCTCCTCCGGAACAAATCCCCACCGTTTGCGAGCTTTCTCTCGTGTTTCGGTTGGAATTTTCCCAGGCATCTCCACGCCATCGCAGACGATCTCAATGCGGTCGGAGGGAAGCCCGGCGGCGAGGAGCTGTTTCCGGGCGGCTTCGGATACGGCCAGAATTTTCGACGCCGCGCCGTAGCGCGCCAATGAAATCCGGCTGCGCGAGAGAGGGAAGGCCACGCGTCGCGCCGCCACCAGCGGCACATGACGATGGCTGCGCGCCAGCCACGCCGCGGTTAGCGCGTGTGCCTCGTTGCCGTGAACGATATCAAAGCGCTTCTCGCCGGCGACCAGCTTCCGTATCCGCCGTGCGGCGCCAATTCGGCGCATGCTGTCGCTGACCGCGTGCACCCGGATTCCTGCCGCTTGCGCGCGCAAGGCGATCGCCGCATCGCGCACCGCCACCAACTCTACGTTGTGGCCGCGCTTCTGGAGTCCCGCCATCAGCAGCAGCGCTTGCTCCTGCCCGCCGCGCCATACTCGTTCTAGATCCGCGAGCAACACCCGGGCCACGTCAAACGTCCCGCGCTTGCGGCCAGGCACGCGCCTCGAGCTTTCCGCCCCGCGCCAGTACGCCCAGCTTGCGGTATTTCAGCCACACGTAGCGCGCCGAGGTCCACGCGATCAGCGCGCCGCGATAACCGTCCAGAAATCCCAGCTGAAAAAGAAATCTCTGCACCAGCGTCCATGGCGCTCTGGCCCACATTCCTCCGCGCCAGTTTCGCCGCCCTCTCGCGTAAAGGTCCTCCGCCGCGCGCGTCGTGAACGCCTCCATCTTGGCGTAATGCTCCGCAAGCGAACGGATCGTGTAGTGCAGGATATTCCCCGGCAAGCGCCCCACGCGGCCGTCCGTGCGCACGCTTTCGTGCAGCGCGCCCACAAACCGTGCCGCATCGCGCCGGTAGAGCCTCACGCAATATTCGGGATACCAGCCCGAGTGCCGGATCCAGCCGCCCAGATAGTTTGGTTTGCGATTGATCTCGTAGGCGGGATATTGCGGATCGCTTTGCTTCCACGCGGCGATGCCCTCGCGCAATTCATCGTTCAGCCGCTCATCGGCGTCAATGGATAGCAGCCACTCGTTCGAGGCTTGCGCCGCGGCGAAATTCTTTTGCTCGCCGAAATTGGTGAATGGTCGCACCACCACGCGCGCGCCCTTGTCGCGGGCGATCTCCTGCGTGCGGTCGGCGCTGCCCGAATCCACCACCACGATTTCGTCCGCCACGCCGCGCAGCGATTCCAGCGCGTCCGGCAGGTCGGCCTCTTCGTTGTAGGTGATGAGAATGGCGCTGATCGCGGGCATGCTGCTGCGCACGAGCCTATCTTAAAGTTACCGCGGCCGCAAAACTCTTCGGCTTCCGGCACTCTTGCCTGGCCGCCATCCTATTGCACGAAACCCACGTTCGGAGCAGGCGCGGACGAGGGGCTTTCGCGAATGGGCCCGAACTGCGCCTCGAATCGCGCGATATTCTCCCCCAGCGCCTTCCACAGACGCTTGGCATGACCCGGACTGATGATCGTGCTGGACACCAGCTTGCCGTGCGTGCCGTTGGTAAACACGTAGATGAAGTGCAGCGTAAACTCCTCGGGATTGTGATGGATCATGACCAGGTTGCTGAAGCGGCCGAGAAGTTCGTTCTCGTCGGCTTTGATTTGCACTTGAGGCGCTTGCTGTTCCCCCATTGTCCCTCCGTGAGCCTTCGATTCAAGCTATCACAATTCTTTTACGGAACCCCGTCAAATGCACGGCGCGTGCCAAGGCGCCAAGCTTTCTGCTTCTTTAACGCCGCCGTCCTAGGAGTGATTTTGAAGTGCCATTCAGGAAAGCCGCGGATGAACCTGTATTGACGCGCCCGGCATGTTAAGTGTAGTTTAGTATTTCTATTCATCTAGGTTAAGATAGTTTGAGTATCATTGTGAAACCCGTGCCCGAGCCCCCTGCCGCTGCCCGCCTGGAATCCGGCGCGGCAGGCGCTGCCTCCTCGGATGTGGCCATTCACGCCTCGCCCGTCAAACCTTCGCGCCCCGTTTTGCCCTCGTTGCCCGAGGTGTATCGCAGCGTCCCCATTTCCAGCGGCGCCTCCTTCCTGCGCAAGCTCTTGCTCTTTGCCGGCCCGGGTTATCTTGTGGCCGTCGGCTACATGGATCCGGGAAACTGGGCCACCGACATCGGCGGCGGCTCGCAATTCGGCTACGCGCTATTGAGTGTCGTCATCCTCAGCAGTCTGCTGGCGATTTTTGTTCAGGCGCTCTCCGCCAAACTCGGCATCGCCACCGGCCGTGACTTGGCCCAGGCTTGCCGCGAATCCTACTCCCGCCCTGTCGGTTTGGCCCTCTGGCTCCTCGGCGAAATCGCCATTGCCGCCTGCGATTTGGCGGAGGTCTTGGGTTCGGCGGTCGCTTTGAAGCTTCTCTTCGGGATTCCGCTCCTCGCCGGCGTTTTGATCACCGGTGCCGATGTCCTTCTCGTGCTCGCGCTGCAGGGCCGCGGCTTTCGCTGGATCGAAGCGCTGGTGGTCACGCTGATCGCCACCATCGCCGCCTGCTTCGCCTACGAACTTTTTTTCGCCCAGCCTCTTTGGCGCGAAGCCGCCACGGGCCTGCTCCCGCCGTTGCGCCTGCTGCATGATCGCGACATGCTCTATCTCGCCATCGGCATCCTGGGTGCTACGGTCATGCCCCACAATCTGTATCTGCATTCCAGCATCGTGCAAACGCGTGCCTATGGTCTGGGTCCCCGTGAAAAGCGCGAGGCCGTCCGCTTCGCCACTATCGACTCGACCATAGCTCTGGGATTTTCGCTCTTTGTGAACGCCGCCATTCTGGTGCTTGGCGCGGCGGCCTTCCACAACCGCGGCCTCACCACCGTGGCCGATATCAGCCAGGCCTACAAGCTGCTGACTCCCGTCTTAGGCGCGGGTTTCGCCAGCACGCTGTTCGCTGCCGCTTTGCTCTGTTCGGGCCAGAACTCTACGCTTACCGGCACGCTCGCCGGCCAGGTGGTCATGGAGGGGTTCCTGCGCTTGCAGATCAAGCCTTGGCTGCGCCGCCTGATCACGCGTTCGGCCGCCATTATCCCCGCCGCCTTGGTCATCGGCATCGCCGGTGAAAACAAAGCCATGGGCCTCTTGATTCTCAGCCAGGTGGTTCTCAGCTTCCAGCTGCCCTTTGCCTTGGTTCCGCTCGTGCAGTTCACCAATGACCGGAGAAAAATGGGCGAGTTCGCCAACTCCTGGTGGGTCGCTTGGCTCGCCTGGTTCACCGCCGCGCTGATCATCGTCCTGAATCTCCTGCTGATCGTCCTCATCCTCCGCGGCAACTCCTGAGCCGAGGCCTCCTGAGAATAACTCGGGGCCTGTTTCCTCAATGATTGTTGACGCGGTTCGCGGCCAGGAATGCTACTCTGGCTGCCTGTGCGCGCCGGTCGAATCGCGCGGCTTGACAAAGGATTGCGATTCCGTTTATAAGCCGCCGAGGCCGCGTCGGCGAGGTCAGCCGGATCTCAAAGCGGCTGACCTACGGAGGAATGATGGCCTGGCTACAAGATAATGGCGACGAGAACGAGTACTCCCAGTTCGAAGAAGAGGAAGGCGGCGAAAAAGACGAGGGCCTCCTGGAAGACACCGAGGAGGAAGTCACCATAGTCGAGCGTCCGGGAGTCCCCGTGGCGCCAGCGCCGTCCGCGCCGAAACCTAAACCACGCAGGCCCGCAGCGAAAGCGAAAAAGGCGCGCAAGCCGGCGAAAGCGCGCCCAAAGAAGAAGGCGGCGGCAAAGAAATCGAAAAAAAAGGCCGCCCGCAAGAGTTCCAAATCTCGCAAGAAGCGCTGAACTTCGCCCGCCAGCCGCGACGGCCCGCTCAGGGCGAAGTCTGTTTGGCCGTCGGAGTTTCACACATAAAGCAGCGAATCCGCACGGACGCGTTCGGAACTTGGCGGGCGCCCCTGTCGGCCGCAAATGTGTTCGGGTCCACGCCTATTTCACGACCCCACAGAGCGATCGATTTGGCTACGCGGGAATCGGGCGGCGGGGAATCGGGTCTCTTCCGCGTTGTAGTTGGCGGGCTCCGATTGGCCCTTGCCGGGCGCTGTGGCGCTCGATAGCATGCGTCGCCATGGTACTTGCGGTGGAGCACATCCGGCGCATGCGCGGGGGCGCCCAATCGCATCTGCTGCGTTGCGACGACGGGGGTTATTACGTCGTCAAATTCCAAAACAATCCGCAACATCTCCGCATTCTGGCCAACGAAATGCTCGGTACGCGGGTGGCAGCCTCTTTGGGCCTTCCGGTTCCGCGGGCTGAGGTAGTCGAGGTTCGTCGGGAACTGATCGAGCTGACGGCTGAGTTGGTGATTCAACTCGGAACGGGACGGACGCCTTGCCGGCCGGGCCGGCAGTTTGGCTCACGCTATCCGGGAGACCCGGCGGAGCTGCCCGTTTACGATTTCCTTCCCGAGGAACAGTTGAACCAGGTGGAAAATCTCACCGACTTCGCGGGCATGCTGGTATTTGACAAATGGACCTGCAACACTAATGGCCGGCAGGCGGTGTTTTTTCTGGAGCCTGGACGCTCGCGCTATCAGGCGCTGCCCATCGATCATGGGTTCTGCTTCAACGCCGGCGAATGGAATTTCCCGGACGCGCCCCTGCGCGGCCTTTATAATCGGCATAGCGTTTACCGGCATGTTACGGGAATGGACTCTTTCGAGCCGTGGCTTGGCCGCGTGGAGCGCTTCAGCCGGGCGCAATTGGGCGGGATCGCCGCAACGATTCCGCCCGAATGGTATGGCGACGAGTACGACCAGCTTGAGGAGTTGATCGCCAAGCTGGAGCGGCGGCGGGACGGCGTGCGCGAGCTGATCGTCCTGGCTCGCGATTCCGGGCGCCAGCCCTTCCCGAATTGGAAACCAGAACCAGCCTGAGAAAGCTTGACGAGGAAGTGAATCATGGCAGAAATGCAAGTGACTCCGGGCCTGCGGCCGTGCGCCTATCACGTGGTGCGCTACACGCCGAATCTGATTCGCGATGAGTGGGTGAATATCGGGATACTGCTTTTCGATCCCGCCAGCCGGCGGCTCCTCCAGCGGCTCGTGGAAGAGCCCGCCGAGTTTGCTCGCGTTCGCCGCTTGCATCCCGGCGCGAACGAGGAACTGCTCCGTCGGCTCTCGGACGATTTCGCCTCCCCGTCGGCCATTGCTCGCGAAAACCCTCAGGCATATATCGCGCGCCTGGAGCAAACGCTCTCCAACACCATCCAGTTGAGCCCGCAAAAGGGCCTGCTGGCCGAAGACTTGGAGGCTGAACTGGACCGCCTGTATCGCGAGCACGTCGAGTCTCCGCGCTCCGGCCGCTCTGCCGAGGACGCCGCCGCCACGCGCAACGGCATCCGCGCCCGGGCCAATCAAGTTTTCCGCGGCACCGGCATCTGGCCGCGCTTGGAACGCCGCCTGCGCGTGGACGAATTCACCTACTCCGGCGATCCCCTGCGGCTCGACTACGGCTACCGGCGCAATGGCACGCGCGGATTCGTGCAGGCATTGTCCCTCTCCCGCGACCCCGGCCAGGCCAAGGTTTTGGCCTTCACCGCCGACGCCATCCGGAAAAAAGTTGAGCACACCGAGTTCGTCGCCGTTACCGAGGCCGAGCCGCGTCCGCTGGAAAATCCGAGGCATCGCTTTGTTTTGGGCTTGCTCGGCGAGCGTGAAATCAGCGTGGTTCCGCTGGCGCGGCTTGCGGAATGGTCCTATCGTTTGCGGCCCACCTTGCTCGGCGGAAGCAATAACTAGCCTCCCCCCCTCCTGATCCGGCGTTCCCGTGCCCATTCACCCGGGAACGCGCATCTCCCCCGTTTAGCATGATGATAGGCGTCCGCATCGGGACGCGCCTCAAGAGCCCACACTTTGCTATAGTCGCGGCGAGGAGGATGGTCCTGGATGGTAAAGGATCCAAAACGCGCAGGGATGCTGTCGATTATCGCGGCCCTGCTGACGCCTAGCTGATGAGTGCTGCCTCAAGTCCTGGTAGGACTTGGCCTATTCTCATTGGTTAGTGCCGGCTGTCTCTTTTGGCTGGAAAAGTTCCAACCCCTCTTCCTGGCGATCTCCATCGGGGCGCTCGTCTATGAGGGATGGATCGTGCGCACCCGTCCGCCCGCGCAACGAACCTGGGGGATCAAGGCCATTTTCGGCGCCAGCTTGGCGCTCAACCTCCTTTTGGTAGGCGGCTGGATTGTGCTATGGTTGAGATACAGGTAAACGAGATACAGGTAAACGGAACACGATGTTTAGACGCTGTCACATGAGGAGTTTAGTTCTTGCGCTGCTCTCAGCAGCCGCACTTCCCGCTTCCGCACAAGTCGAAAAGGTCGAGATGCACACGGTGGG
>Ga0335081_10019818_pt1 | contig 10877 bp, 8 predicted proteins | sample Lox_Sample_35_FD_206713 | JGI IMG/M metagenome (GOLD analysis project Ga0335081, IMG submission 206713) | Soil microbial communities from Loxahatchee National Wildlife Refuge, Florida, United States - Lox_Sample_3.5 | ecosystem: Environmental > Terrestrial > Soil > Wetlands | place: USA: Florida...
CAAGCATCCCAACATCCGAGGTAGGAACCGTGTGCGTTAGTAGCGCCAGCACGGGTCTGTGCGGGGGGCGGCGGGAAACCCGCCGTCCCTACCGCGACCCGCCGGGCTTCCGGGCGGCGCCTTCGAGCGACGGCGCCGGCTAGAAAGCCCGACCCCACCACCCGCCACGTTGTATTCTGGAGAATCTAGGAGATCTCCATCGTATCTTTCTGCGTGCTGGCGAGCGGCAGTTCCGGCAATGCCGCCCTGCTGTCCACAGGCAACACCCGCATCCTGATCGACGCCGGTCTGAGCGTAAAAGAGCTCAGCCGCCGGCTGGCGCTCATCGGCGAGGAAATCGAACGGCTCGACGCCATCCTCATCACCCACGAACATTCGGATCACGTGTCCGGCCTGCCGGTGCTGGCGCGCAGCAAGAAAGTGCGGGCGGGAATCTATCTGACGCGCCTCACGGTGCCCGCCATCGATTGGGGCGAATCCGATCCGCGTCTCATGCCGTTCCAGGCAGGCGCCGGCTTTCAGATCGGCGACATCGAGGTGAACAGCTTCAGCATTCCGCACGATGCACTCGATCCGGTAGGCTTCTGCTTCGAGGCTGGCGACGTGCGCATCGGCCTGGTTACCGACCTGGGCTATATTCCCGTTTCGGTGAAATACCATCTGCGCCGGACGGACCTGCTCCTGCTCGAAGCCAACCACGACCTGGACATGCTCAAAGTGGGGCCGTATCCCTGGTCGGTGAAGCAGCGCGTGATGAGCCGCGTGGGGCATCTTTCGAATCTAATGATGTCGGAATACCTGACCGAAGATTTGGATCACACGATCAACAACCTGGTGCTCGGCCACCTCAGCGAGCAGAACAACCACCCCGAGATCGTGCGCATGTTCGCCCAGCAGGCGCTCGAAGCGCGGGGCCTCCGGACGCGGCTGAGCATCGCGGGCCAGCATAGCCCTTCGGAAGTGTTTCGCTTTTAGTCCATGATTCCCCGATATACGCGGCCCGAAATGGGCCGGATCTGGAGCGACCAGAACAAGTTTCAGCAATGGCTCGAAGTGGAATTGGCGGCCTCGGAAACGCTGGCGGAGCTGGGCGTAGTGCCGGCCGAAGCCGCGCGGCTCCTGCGGCAGCATGCCGGCTTTGACGTGGCGCGCATCTTCGAAATCGAGAAAGAGGTGAAGCACGACGTGATCGCCTTCACCATGTCGGTGGCCGAAACCATGGCGCGCGCCGGGCATGCCGAGGCCTCGCGCTGGCTGCACTACGGGCTGACTTCCAATGACATCGTGGACACGGCGCAAGCTCTGCAGTTGCATCAGGCCTCGAAGATTCTGATTACCGGCTTGGAGGCCTTGCAGGCCGTACTGAAGCGGCGAGCCCTGGAGTTCAAACACACCGTGCAGATCGGGCGGACCCACGGCGTCCACGCCGAACCGATCACCTTCGGCCTCAAGCTGGCTATCTGGTACGACGAAGCGGCCCGCAACCTGGACCGCCTGCGGGCGGCGGCGGAGGATCTGCGCGTCGGGAAAACGTCAGGTGCCGTGGGCACCTACGCGCACATCGGCCCGGAAGTGGAGGAGCGCATCTGCGTGCGCCTGAACCTGCGCCCGGCGCCCGCAACCACCCAGGTGATCCCGCGGGATCGCCACGCGCATTTCATCGCCACGCTGGCGCTGGTTACGGCGCTGTGCGAACGGATCGCTCTCGAAGTGCGGCACTTGCAGCGGACGGAAGTGCGCGAAGCGGAGGAGTACTTTTCGAAGGGCCAGAAGGGCAGTTCGGCCATGCCGCACAAACGGAATCCGGTAACCTCGGAGCAAATCTGCGGATTGGCGCGTGTGGTCCGCGCCAACGCGCAGGCTGCTTTCGAAGACGTGGCTTTATGGCACGAGCGCGACATCTCGCACTCGTCGGTGGAACGCGTGATTCTGCCCGACTCCACGATCCTGGCGGATTACCTGCTCGACAAAACGACGCAACTGGTGGACCGCCTGATGGTCTACCCCGAGCGCATGCGGCGTAACCTGGAACTAACCCGGGGCCTGGTGTTCTCCGGCCAGTTGCTCCTCGACCTTGCCGCCGCCGGCATGCTGCGCGAGCAAGCCTATGGCATCGTGCAGGGTCATGCCATGAGAGCCTGGGAAGAAGAGGGCGATTTCCGCGCCGCCATCGAAGCGGATCCGGAGATCCGTGCCGCGCTCTCGCCCGAGCAGATCGCCGAGGCGTTTTCGCTGGTGCGGCAGCTTCGCAACGTGGACCAGATCTTCAAGCGGGTGTTCGGGTGATGGAAGACCGCTCCCTCTGGTCACGGCTCGGAAAGCAGCTCGTTTCTGAAGCCGCGACCGTAGGGAGCGGTCTGCCCGCTGCGCGAGGCCATTCAACGGAGGGACGCTCCCCAGGCTAAGTGTTTGATATTTCAGCATTGCGCATTGCGTTCCTCAAGAGCGGTGAATTTGCGATCGCTTTGCGTCGTCTGTGGGGAATGTCCAAACTCCTGCTGTTGGCCTTCTGGCCGACGTTGCGCGTTTCGGCGGGACAACACGACGCCGGGCCGCCTGGAACGGGTCCGCACATCGGAAAGCTCGGCGGCAGGCTAAAAGCCGGGCCCCACTTACTGCTTGTACACTGTCCCGCCCTTCATGACGAACCCGACATGACGTAGCACCGAGATGTCGCGCGTGGGATCGCCGCTGACAGCGATCAGATCCGCGAAGGCGCCCGGTTTCACCACCCCAATATCCATGTGCAGGACGCGGCCCGCAACGGATGTGGCGGCTTTGAGCGCCGCTAACGGCTGCATCCCGTACTGCACCATCAGCTCCAGTTCGCGCGCGTTGTCGCCGTGGGGGAAAACGCCGACGTCGCTGCCGCTCAAGATGGTGACGCCGGCCTCCAGTGCAGCCTGGAAGCTGGCGCGCTTGGCGGCGATGCTCGCGGGCTCCGGCTGTTGTCCTTTTTTCCAACCAGCGTATTGAGAAGTGGCATCGCCGGCGGCGAGCGTGGGACACAACGCCACGTGGCGCTCCACCATCAGCCGGAAAACTTCGCGCGTTCCTTCATCGCCATGTTCAATGGTTTCGGCTCCAGCCAGAATGGCGCGGCGCATGCCCTCCGCGCTGGCCGCGTGAACCGCAACGGGGGCGCCGGCGCTCTTGGCGGTGGCCACCGCGAGCTTCATCTCCTCCTCGGAAAAAGTGGGATGCGCGCCGGGCTGCGGGCCCCAGCGGTAGTCGCCATAGAGCTTGACCCAATCGGCGCCGTGGCCTATCTGATCGCGCACCACGCGGATCAGGCTATCGACGCCGTCAGCTTCTTCCGCGCCTTGCGGCACGCGCCATTCGAGGGCGAAACCTTTGGGAGCGTAGGAGCCGGTGGCTACGATCGCGCGCGTCGCAACCAACATGCGCGGTCCCGGAATGATCCCTTCGTTCACGGCCTGTTTGAGCTCGACGTCGGCATACCCGGCGCCTTCCGTTCCCAGATCGCGGATGGTAGTGAAGCCCGCCATCAGCGTGGCGCGCAAATGGTTCACCGCGCGAGCCGCCCGCAATGCCAGCCCTTCGTGAGCGACCTGGTCATTCCAAGGCGTCTCGTTGTACGGGTGGAGGAGCACGTGGGAATGGCCTTCGACGAGACCGGGCAGCAGCGTCATGCCGGGAAGGTCGATCACCGTTGCGCCGGCGGTATCGACAGAAGGCCCGGCGCTTTCGATGCGGTCGCCGTTCACCCGAACCATCCAGCCCTCATGCATCGATTCGCCATCGAAGACACGAGCGGGGCGAAGGACGGTGGGCGTCTGCGCGGAAGCGTGGAGCGCGAGGAGGGCGAGGACGACGAGGGTCGCTCGGGCATGCGGGCTCCGCTTGCTGACGCGCGCGGTTCTGTGGCGCTTCACGGCTCGTCCTTATATATAGAGACCTGCGGCTTTCCGCCTTCGCTGAGCCGGGCGCGATACATCCCCGAAGTGTTGAAACTCCAGGCGACCTGTCCATCGGGGCCGAGCGCGATCACGCCACCATCTCCTTTGATGGCCACCAAACGCTTCTGCACAATCTCATCGGCCGCGGCCTGAAGCCTCAGATGCTCATATTGAACCAGCGCGCAAATCTCGCGGGCCACGGTCAGGCGGATGAAGAATTCGCCCGCGCCCGTTCCCGATACGGCGCAGGAAGAATTGGCCGCGTACGTTCCGGCGCCGATGATGGGCGAATCGCCCACGCGCCCCCAGCGCTTGCCGGTGATGCCGCCGGTGGAAGTTCCGGCCGCGAGGCTGCCCTGCTGGTCCAGTGCAACCACACCGACGGTTCCGAAGTGACCGTGCTCGGCCGCCGGCAACTGCGCGGTAGGTTGCGCCGGCTCCGGTGGCGCGCCGGAGGGCCGCGCGGGCAGGGGGCGGTCCTCTTTCTTCAGTTGGCGAATCAACTCCTGCCAGCGCCGCTCGGTGAAAAAGAAGCTCGGATCGACCTGCTTTAGGCCGGCCTCCTTCGCGAACGCATCTGCACCTACGCCGATCAACATTACATGCGGCGATTTCTCCATCACGGCGCGCGCCAGGCTGATGGGATGCCGTGTTCGCGTCACACCTGCGGCGGAGCCTGCTCGAAGGGTTGCCCCGTCCATGATGGCGGCGTCCAGTTCGTTCTTCCCATCCGCGGTGAAAACGGCGCCGCGTCCGGCGTTGAACAGCGGATCGTCTTCCATGAAACCGATCACTTTTTCGACCGCGTCGAGTGAGGTGCCGCCTTTGGCAAGAACGTCGGCGCCCGCTTGGAGATACTTGCTGAGCGCGGTCCGATAGGCGGCCTCGTTATTAGCGTTCGGACCACGGCTCAAGGTGCCCGCCCCGCCGTGCATCACGATCGCCCATTTGTGTGGCGTCTGCGCTGGTAGCACCGATGCAAGAATGGCAAGGGCAGAAATCCAAAGGCGCGGGTGAAGCATACCTCAGTCTATCGATTTCGGCCGGAGCCGAAGTGGGGCAGGCGATCGTTTTCTGTCTCCTGCCTCCGCGTCCGTCAAGACGACAGGCCACTGAAAAACGATGGCCTGTCCCACACCGGTGTAGCATAGATGAACCAGGAGGGCCGGGATGCGTTTATTCATCGCAACATTGATTCTTGCGGCCACTATGTGGGGACAGGGCGCCGGCGGCGTGCAATTCCGCGATTGGAATGCGCCGGGGGGAACCGTCAGCGCCAAAACCGTCTGCGGCGAACTGCGGAACTTGACCGACTACGAGCTATCTGTGATCGGCGCATCGCTGATTCCCGCTGCGGGCGACGTCCCGGAACACTGCCGCGTAAGCGTGCTGATTGCGCCACAAATCAACATCGAGGTGAACCTGCCGACGGCCTGGAACGGACGTCTCTACATGTTCGGCAACGGCGGATTTGCGGGAGAATCGTTCAATGCGCCCAACCGCGTGGCTAACCGCGGCCGCGCCCTCCAGCACGGTTTCGCCACGGCCGCGACAGACACCGGCCACTCCGCGGCGACGGAGCCAGGAGCGAGCTTCGCGGTCAACGAGCAGAAGCTCGTCGATTTCGGATTCCGCTCGTTGCACCTGACCGCCGAAACCGCCAAGCGCCTGGTGCGCGCTTATTACAGCCAGGCGCCCACGAAAGCGTATTTCGATGGCTGCTCGCAAGGCGGCCGGCAGGCGCTGATCTTTGCGCAGCGGTTTCCCGCGGATTTCGACGGCATCCTGGCCGGAGCGCCGGCCCTCGACAACACCGGAACCATGCTGGCGCGCGCGTGGTGGATGCAAGGCCTCGCCAACAACCCCATTCCTGCTTCCAAGCTCAAGCTGGTTTCCGACGCCGTATACGAGAAGTGCGATGCCAAGGATGGATTGAAGGACGGGTTGATCGACGATCCGCGCCGCTGCGGATTCGAGGTGGCGCGCGATCTGCCGAAATGCGCGGCCGGCCTGGACAAGCCCGATTGCTTCACACCTGCGGAGATCGCGTCGCTCGAGCGCGTGCATAGCGACGTCGTGAGCCAAGGCAAGCGTCTGTTTCCGGGTTGGCTTTTTGGCGCGGAAATCGCCGGCCCCAACGGGCAGAGCGGCTGGATCGGCCAGGCAGTGAATGGCCCCAACGGGAGCACCTGGACGCGCTATGCGGAAACGTTCCTCCAATTCATGGCGTTTCCCGAGAAGGACCCCTACCCGCTCAGCCGCTTCGATATCGACCGCGACCCGGCCCGTATCGGAGCACTCGGCCAGATCATGAATGCGACCGACGCGGACCTCTCCGCATTTGAGCGCCACGGCGGAAAGCTCATCATGTATTTCGGCTGGGCCGATCCGCAGTTGAACCCCATGATGGGCGTCGAATACTACGAGAAAGTGGCGGAGCGGATGGGCAGCAAGACCGCGGATTTCTTCCGCCTGTTTATGGTGCCCGGCATGTTCCACTGCGGCGGCGGCGTGGGCACGAGCACCTTCGACGCGGACACGCCCCTGGTCCGCTGGGTGGAATCGGGCAGCGCTCCGGAGCAGATTGCGGCGAGCCGGATCGTGGATAACAAAGTGGTGCGCACGCGGCCGCTCTGCGTCTACCCGCAGGTGGCGCGCTACAAGGGCAGCGGCAGTATCGATGAAGCGGCCAATTTCAGTTGTGTGAAGCCTTGAGGAGTAGGTGATGAACAGGCGTCAATTCTTAAGCGCAGCCACGGCTGCGGGAGCATCTTTTCGCGTTCCGCGCTTGCTCGCGGCTGGTAAGTACGACCTGATCGTTAAGGGCGGACGCGTCATCGACCCTTCGCGCAAGCTCGACGCTATCCGCGACGTGGCGATTGCCAATGGCCGCATCGCGGCGATCGAAGCCAACATTTCCGCCGGGGCGGCCGAAATGATCGACGCGCAAGGCAAGTTGGTGGCGCCGGGACTCATCGATATCCACACGCATGCAGCCCGTATGAAAGAAGGGCCGGAGCTGTGCCTGGCCGATGGCGTGACCGGCATCATCGATGCGGGGTCGCAGGGCGCGGATCGGATCGGCGAAATCATCGCCGTGGCGAAAACGGCGCCGCAACCGTGCCGCGTGCTCATCAACATCGGACGGGCCGGGATCCTGCCGGAAGGCGACACGATGGACATCAACCGGGCCGATGTCGCCGCCGCGAAGGAAGCCATCAGCCACAACCGCGACATGATCGCCGGAGTGAAGGCGCGCCTCTCGCGCGATGTGGCCGGCGCGAATGATTTCGAGGTGCTGCGCCGTGCGCAGGAAGTAGCCTCGTCGTTCCATCTGCCGGTGATGATCCACATGGGGCAGACGATGTCGCCGATCTCCAAGCTGGTCGATCTGCTCAAATCGGGCGATGTGGTCACGCACATGTTTGCGCCGCCGCCCAACAGCATCATCGATGACTCCGGGCACATTCTGCCCGCGGTGATGGCCGCTCGCCGGCGCGGCGTGAAATTCGACCTGGGCAATGGACGCACCGGCCATTTGCGCTGGGACATGGCGGAGCAGATCCTCGCCGCCGGTTTCCTGCCGGATACGTTTTCCACCGACTGGACTCCCGAGGGCCGCACCGCGCAGGTCATCGATTTTCCAAACGTAATGTCGAAATTCCTGATGCTGGGAATGCCCCTCGACCAGGTCATTGCGTGCGCGACGGTGAATGCGTCCCGCGTCTTTCCGGTCTTCCGCGACAAAGGAACATTGAAACCCGGCGCTCCGGCAGATATCGCTGTCCTGGAGTTGCGCGAAGGGAACTTTGAGTTTGTCGACAATTACATGAACAAGCGGACGGGGCGGCAGAGACTCTTTCCGAGCGCCACGGTGCTGGCCGGCAAAAGGGTTGCACCTCACGCCTAGGCGCGCTTGCTGGGCTTCTTGCAGGGCGATCAGTTCGGCGTTATGATGATCGGCGGCCCGCTAACCGCATACACAGGGACCGTCGTGAAAGCGCCGGCATCGAATTGAAGCGCAATAATCGCGATACCGAGGCTGTCAGTAGCGAATTCTGCGAGGCCGCGTTGGTTGGCCGTGCTCGGAAATTGCGCCGGAAACGCAAACGACATGTGACCCAAGGTGGGGACTGTAATTGGAGGTAACTGGGTAACACCCCCATCGGCAGTTCGCACTCCGACAGAAACGGATTGGCTAACCACGGAATTAGAAGCATTCGCAATCGCGATTGCGGTGACGGCTCCGCCCGTGTCGTCGAAGGGCACCAGGTATCGGCCGTCAATTAAAGGTATTGCTTCAGCGGTTTCCTCTTGTGCCCCCCGACCTGGTACACGTTGCGTAAATACGGAATAGGCAAAAATCACCGCTCCAGAGCCGGTTGCCCACAATACTTCTCCCCAGCCAACGGTTGCGGAGGACGCCGTTCCCATGGTGTGTAAGAACGATGTACTCCCAGGAGGAAGGGCGAGGAACATTGGCTGCGCGGAAGCCGCTTCGACAAAGTTGAGGCTCCAGGGCCGCGTTCCGCCCCCACCTGTTTCTTCGAAGAAATACAAGGTGACCTGGATCGCGTTAGCGGTTGTGTTGGTAAGAGCTAGAGTGGTTGTCCAAGCCCCTCCGTCTACAATCTGAGGTATAACGGTGGTTTCAGAAATCCCGGATGTTTGCGTCCAACTCGCGCAGCATGCAGTTAACAGGGTGAGAAATGCCAGTCCACAAGGCCTTTTGATTTAGATTCTTCTTGCAGGACGCGTTGTGCTTATTCTAGCTCAGCTGATGAGGTCCATAATACTTTGAGCAGGAGGGGTTCGGCATCCGCGGTTGCGATGCAAATCGTCTTTGCAATGAGTTCCGGCCTTGTGCCCCCATCGGGAGGGTCGGGCACGCCGCTGGAAGGGGGATCGCGGCCCTTTGCCTTGACACACGCCTAGGCGCGCTTGACAGCGCCTCTGCGCGTGGCTAACCATGGTACCCATGAAACTTCGATTAACATTGGGTGCCCTGTTTGTCACGGCCTTCGCCTGCCTGCCGGCCATCGCGCAAGATCCGGTGAAAGGCGCCGCCGATCCGGTTGCTCTCTTCAAAGACAAGAACCCCCGGCTGAACGCCATGAAGCAGGCCGCCTATCACATCGAGAAGGAACTGCTGCAGTGTAATTATTGGGATCAAGCCGATAAGTGGCTCACCGAGCGCTACATCCAACACAACCCGCTGGCAGCCTCGGGACGCGCGGGCGTGGTGAAGTTCTTCGAGAGCATGCACCGGAAACGCGAAGAGCCGTGCGGGGAGTTGCGCGCTCCCGTTGTTGCGGTCTTAGCCGATGGCGACGTGGTCACGGTGGTGACTGCTGCTGAACGGAAAGATTCGAAGGGCCAACCCTACACTACTACGTGGTTCGACATGTGGCGCATCGTCGATGGCAAGGCCGACGAGCACTGGGACCCGCAGATGAAGCCGTAGGGCAGCGATTGTCGTGGGGCAGACGATCGATGTCTGTCGTCTGCCGGCTCCGTCAGAAGAGACAGACCAGAAACAACGATGGTCTGTCCCACAAGGCCGTTACCGCGCGGCGCGCGCTGGCGCAATCGGCCCAACGCGAACCTGTTTGTCGGCCTTTTTGTCTTTGTCGTCCGGTCCGAAGTTCTTCGCCAGATAGTCGACGATCGTGTCCAGTTCTTCCTTGGTGCCGCTAGCGCCGCGCCCAACCATCGAATCGACGATCGAGGCCCAACCGTCCTTGGTAGCGCGCTGGCTGACGATGATGTCGAGGCCGTGGCAATCGGCGCAAATCTTCATTAGCAGGTCCTTGCCCTTGCCTTCCGGGAGGTCCTGCGCCTGGGCTAGAGAAATGGCGAGGAACGGGATGACGAAAGCGACTTTTCGCATCCCTTCATCATAACAACGGAGGCGGCGCGTTCCGCAGCGATCGATCGAGCAATTGAACCGTGTGAACCACCGGCACGGCATGGCCATTTCGGGCTAATGCGGCGCCAATCTGCAACATGCATCCCACGTTGCCGGTGGCCACGGCGTCGGGCCGATTCGGAGCGATGAGGCGGGCTTTGCGATCGGCCAGTTCGTCCGCAGTCTTCGGCTGCACGAGGTTATAAATTCCGGCGGAACCGCAACAGAGGGCGGCTTCGGGAATCTCAATCAGCTCGAGGCCTGGTATCGCGGCCAGCAACGCTCGCGGCTGCGTGCCCACCCTTTGCGCGTGTTGCAGGTGGCACGAGTCGTGATACACCACGCGCATCGGCAAGGGATGGCGCTCGGCGCGGGGGCCTAACTCTTCGAGCAGCTCGGTCACGTCCTTGCACTTTTCCGAAAAGCGCCGGGCGCGCTCGGCGTACTGAGGATCGTCGCGCAGCAGGTGGCCGTAGTCCTTGGCGTTCGACCCGCAGCCGCCCGCGTTGGTGACGACCGCATCGACACCGGCCTTTTCAAAGACATCGATCATCCGCCGCGCCAGCGCCAGCGCGGGCGCTTCTTCGCCGGCATGCACCAGTAACGCGCCGCAGCAGGGCTGTTCCGGCGGCGACATCACTTCGCAACCTTCCGCAGCCAGCGTGCGCGCAGTGGCGGCGTTTACCTCGGACAGAAATTCTCGCTGCACGCAACCGAGCATCAGCCCCACCCGCAATCGCTTGGCGCCCTGTGCGGGAGTGACGGGTGCGATCGGCTGCCGCGGGGCCAGCTTGGGCGCTAGCGCCTCCATAGCCCGCCAGCGTGCCGGCAGCAGTTTGAGCAGGCCCGAGCGGCGCAACAGAAACTGCGCTCCGGATTTCTGATAAGCCGCCAGCAGATACCACAGCAGCCGCAGCCGGCCGGGCTTTGGAAATAACTGAAACAGCGTCCAGCGGTGGAGCCGTTCTCCCAGCGGCCGCGGATGCACGCGCTCAATCTGCGCCCGCGTCGCTTCAATCAGCTTTCCGTAATCGACGCCTGATGGGCAC
>Ga0335081_10019822_pt1 | contig 10875 bp, 9 predicted proteins | sample Lox_Sample_35_FD_206713 | JGI IMG/M metagenome (GOLD analysis project Ga0335081, IMG submission 206713) | Soil microbial communities from Loxahatchee National Wildlife Refuge, Florida, United States - Lox_Sample_3.5 | ecosystem: Environmental > Terrestrial > Soil > Wetlands | place: USA: Florida...
CCAGGCCCAGCGGACCGTGCTGTGCAAGGACCCGTTCCGCTCGGTGGACGAGCGCGTCGAGAAGCTCATCGCCGGCATGTAACGTGGGTAACCACCTACCTGGGAGTTTGCTGCAAGACGGCTGAACGTGGGACCCCGCGGCTTGGTCATGCCAGTAGGCTGGCTGCGCTGACATCCACCATTCTTGAGGTCTTTCATGCGACGCTTCCTAGCGCTCATCGCCATCCCCTTGCTGGCCTGCGTGGTCCTCGCGGGCTGTGGCGGGTCGTCGAAGTCGACTGCCTCGTCACCCTCATCCGCGGCCTCCTCCCCGGGCGCGAACACGGCCGTCACCGCAACCGGAGCGTTCGACAAGACGCCGACGGTCACCATCCCGAAGGCGAAGCCGGGTACCAGCCTCACGGTCAAGACGCTCATCCAGGGCACCGGTACCACGCTGACCAAGCAGGACGCCCTGGCCGCCAACTTCGTCCTGTACTTCTGGCAGGGCACCAGCTCCTCGCTGAAGGCCAACACCTACGGCTCCAGCCCCACGGTGATCGGCGGGACGATGCTGCCCGGGCTGGAATCCGCGCTGATCGGCAAGAAGGTCGGCAGCCGCATCCTGGCGGTCATCCCGCCCTCCCAGGGCTACGGCACCTCGGGCAACTCCCAGCTCGGCATCACTGGCAGCACCACGCTGGTGTTCGTCATCGACGTGCTCAAGTCCTACTCCGACACCGCGGGCGCGACCGGCACCCAGGTGTCGGCCGGCGGCGGCAACCTGCCCACGGTCAGCGCCAAGTCGGGCACCGCGCCCACGCTGACTTTCCCGTCTTCTTCGCCGCCCAGCGCCCTGGTGACCAAGACGCTGGTCAAGGGCAGCGGCCCAAAGGTCGCTAAGGGTGACTATGTTATTGCGCAGTATGTCGGTTACATCTGGCGGACCAAGAAGGTCTTCGGCTCTTCCTGGTCGTCAGGCTCGCCGTTCGGCTTCGTCATCGGCGCGTCGCCCGAGCAGGTCATCCCCGGCTGGGACAAGGGCCTGGTCGGCCAGACCGCGGGCAGCCGGGTGATGCTCTCCATCCCGCCGGCCCAGGGTTACGGCAAGTCCGGCGCGTCCCAGGCCGGTATCAAGGGCAACGACACCCTGGTGTTCGTGGTCGACGTCATCGATACGCTCCATCACGGCTGATGGACCGGTCCTGGCGCAGCAGCCGGCCGGCGTGCCGGCCGGCGGCCGCCGCGGCCAGGAAGTAGGCGAGGTCCTCCTCCAGCCCGCGGCCCATGGTGGACAGCCGCGCCGGGCACGCCCGCAGCGCCTCCTCCAAACCGTCGACCGGTACGGTGACGACCGCGTGCCGCGTCCCCAGCTGGGCGGCCTCGGCCGCCACCCGGGCGCCGAAATCCCCGGCCAGCGCGGGTACCACGACGTCGGCCCGGGCCAGCGCGACGCGGCCGTAGGCGGTCAGGCTGTGGTGCGAGACGCCGCGGTGCCGGATCCGCGGGTCGGCGTCGCTGATCCGCAGCGACGCCACCGGGCGCCCGCCCAGCGCCGCGACCGCGTTGACCGCCTCGCCCGCCGCCACCCCGGAGAACCCCCACCGGGTGCCGGTGCCGAGGTTGCCGGGCCCCTGCGCGATCACCACGACGTCCGCGCCGAGCACGTGCCGCGCGGCGAGCAGCCCGGTGTGCACGGTCACCGTCTCCAGGTCCCCGCCGAACGACTGCCCGGTGGTTACCGTCGCCGCCAGCCAGCCCGCCTCGCGGAGCGTGGCGCAGCTGCGCGAGAACCAGGCCGGCAGCGCCCCGCCGTCCTGCATCACGTACACCACCGTGGGCTCCTGACCGGGGCCGGGGCGGTCAGGCCGGGACCGTTCGGCCGACAAGAGGCCGGCCAGCACGGCGGGGAGGGCCGAATGCAGGTCGGCCACCACGACGGGCATCCCGCCGATGTCGTCCGCGTCGCGCAGCACGCCGTGGTGCGGCGACCCCTGCTCGTCCGCGCCGAGCACGGTGGCCTGCAGCGGCGAGTAGCGGGCCTTGACCAGGTGTCCGGCCAGCTCGGGATCGGGCGGCAGCCGGTCGGGGATCGCGATCACCAGCGCGTAACCGCCGGTGCCCAGGCCCAGGTCGAGCGCCGTGGTGTTGACCAGCACCCGGTCGCCGGGCCGCGGACGGCCGGTCAGCGCCGGGTAGGCCAGCGCCCGCACCTGCCCCCCGTCCTCGGGGGCACCGTCCACCGATACGTCCAGTTCGACCGCGCCCGGCCACTCGCGGCGCGTCCCGCTGACCGTGCCGTTCCGCCACGTGATCATCCCGGCACTCTAGCTAATCCGCTTCCCGGGTCGTTCCCCCCGGGCTAGCACTTCCTGCGAGACAATAACCTGGAGCCATGGCCAGGCCTCGGAGGGATCATGTCCAAGCGCAAGACTGAGCGGCTGCTCGGCCTTGTCGTCTGCCTGCTTTCCACCAGGCGCTACCTCACCGCCGAGCAGGTCCGCGCGGCCGTGCCCGGCTACCCGGAGCAGGACGACCTGTTCAAGCGGATGTTCGAGCGCGACAAGGAGGACCTGCGCGAGCTCGGCGTGCCGCTGGAGACCGGCGTCAACCACCCGTTCGACGACGACCCGGGCTACCGGATCAGGCAGCAGGCCTACCAGCTGCCTGAGCTGCGGCTAGAGGCTGACGAGGCGGCGGTGCTCGGCCTGGCCGCGCGGGTCTGGCGGCGGGCCGAGCTGGCCGGCGCGGCCGCCGGGGCGCTGCTGAAGCTGCGCGCCGCGGGCATCGACGCCGACCCGGAGGGCGCCGACGAGCACTCGCCGGTGCCGCAGGGTATCGAGCCCCGGCTGGGCAGGCCTGAGCCCGCCTTCGGGCCGCTGTGGGAGGCGGTCAGGGACCGCCGGCCGGTCACGTTCAGCTATCGCGCGGCCGGGCGCAGCGACCCGCAGCGGCGCGAGCTTGAGCCGTGGGGCGTGGTGAACCGGCACGGCCGCTGGTACGTGGCCGGCTGGGACCGGGGGCGCGACGCCATCCGGGTATTCCGGCTCGGCCGGATCGCGGGCCCGGTGAAGTTCTGCGGCCCGGCCGGCCGGGTGACCGTGCCGGAGGGCACCGACGTGCGCGAGCTGGTCCGCGACTGGGACTCCGCCCCTACCCAGGAGCGCACCGCCCTGCTCAGGGTGCGGGCCGGAGCCGGCGTCGGGCTGCGCCGGCACGCCGTCTCGGTAAGGGCCGACGAGTCGGCGCCCGGATGGGACCTGGTGACCACGCGGTTCGCGGACCTGGACTGGTTTGCCGATTACGCCGCCTGGTTCGGCCCGGACGTGGTGGTCCTCGACCCGCCGGACCTGCGCGAGGCCGTGATCCGCCGTCTCAAGGGAGTGCTGGCATGACGGCTCTCGTCACCTCGACCGAGCGGCTGCAGCGGCTGCTCGCGCTGGTGCCCTACGTGATGAGCAGGAAGGTGGTGGGCCTGGCCGAGACGGCGGAGGCGTTCGGGATCAGCGAGCGCGAGCTCGTCGACGACCTGAACCTGCTCTGGTGCGTCGAGCTGCGCGCCCCCGACCCCTACTGCCCGATCGACCTGTCCTACGAGGGCGGGGAGATCGTCGTCAGCCAGGCCGAGTCCATGGGCCGGCCGCTGCGGCTGGCCGTCGACGAGGCCAGCGCCTTGCTCGTCGCGCTGCGCATGCTGGCCGAGGTCCCCGGGCTCGAAGATCGTTCGGCGCTGTCCCGGCTGATCGCCAAGCTCGAGGCCGCGGCCGGCGAGGCCGCCTCGGTGAGCGCCCAGGTCGCCGTGCAGGTCGACCTGCAGGACGACGACACCGAGGGGTACGCCGGGCAGATCCGCGCCGCCCTGGCCGCGAAGCGGCGCCTGCATCTGCGCTACTACGTGCCCGGCCGGGACGAGGCGACCGAGCGTGACGTCGACCCGATGCGGCTGCTCGTGGTGGAGGGGCGGCCCTACCTGGAGGGCTGGTGCCTGCGGGCCGAGGGCGTGCGGCTGTTCCGGCTGGACCGCGTGCTCCGCCTCGACGTGCTCGACGTGCCGTCCGCGCCTCCGGCCGAGGCCGAGCCGGTGGACGTCGACCAGGGCCTGTTCCGGCCCTCGCCAGACGACGTGCTGGTCGAGCTCGAGCTGTCCGCGGCCGGACGCTGGGTGGCGGAGTACTACCCGTGCGAGTCGGTGACGGACCTGGAGGACGGCCGGCTGCGGGTGGCGTTGCGTACCCCGGACACGGGCTGGGTGCGGCGGCTGGCGATGCGGCTCGGCGAGGACGGCCGGGTGGTCTCGCCGCCGTCGCTGGTGGGCGAGGTGCGCGAGGGGGCCGCCGCGGCCCTGGCTAACTATGTGGCCTTACCGTCTTCGGACCCGCGGTTCGACCGGCGGAAACTGCGGCTCAACCAGGGCGCGTGTACACTCGGGCCGAGAAGAACGTCTCCGGCGTTAAAGAGGACAGACATGGTTGGTGACCTGTTCGACAGCCCGTGGAAGATCTTGATCATCGCCGTGGTGATCATCGTGCTGTTCGGGTCCAAGAAGCTGCCGCATGCGGCGCGCTCGCTCGGCCAGTCCATGCGCATCTTGAAGCGGGAAGTGTCGGGCCTGCACGAAGACGAGAAGGAATCGCCCGCGCAGGACGACGCGTCCGCGTCCCAGTTCCCGCAGGCCCAGCTCACCGCGGCCCCCGCGGCCGCGCCTGCGGACCAGCAGGGCCAGATTGACGCGTTGCAGCAGCAGATCCGCGACCTCCAGCGGTCCGCGGCCATGGACGCCCCCCCGGCCAGCGCCGCCGCGACCGCCGAGCCGCAGCGCACTCAGCCGAGCTAGGCAGCCTTACTGCGGGAAGCGGTCATGGCGAAACTCCCCGGCGCCATCCAGGGCGCGCGCGTCGTAGGCGAGCAGTACGTGAACTCGCGGCGGCGGGCGAACCCGGAAGGCCGCATGCCGCTGTTCGACCACCTGCGCGAGCTGCGCAACCGGATCGTGAAGATGGCGCTTGCGCTGATTGCCGGGATGATCGTCGGTTTCATCGTCTTCGACTGGGCCTGGAATATCATCAGCCGGCCGCTGTGTCATGCGGTGATCCGCGGCCACACGGGGTGCGCCACCGCCGGAGTCAACCAGCTGGTGCTGAACGGCCCGCTGGACGCGTTCTACCTGCGCGTGAAGGTCGCGTTCATCGTCGGGATCATCTTGTCCTCGCCGGTATGGCTGTACCAGATCTGGGCGTTCATCGCGCCGGGGCTGTACGCCCGGGAGAAGCGGTGGGGCTACATCTTCCTGGGCACGGCGGTGCCGCTGTTCCTGGCCGGGATCACGCTGTGCTACTGGTCGCTGGGCCGGTCGATGCATTACCTGCTGGGCCTGACCCCGTCCACGGTGGGGAACTACATCCAGGTCGATGCGTACATGAGCTTCGTGATGGCGATGATGCTGGCGTTCGGGCTGGCGTTCGAGGTGCCGTTGCTGATCATCATGCTGAATCAGGCCGGGATCCTGACGCATGAGCGGTTCCGCAAGTGGCGCCGGGTGATGATCTTCGGGGTGTTCCTGATCGCGGGGATGGCGAACCCGAGCCCAGATCCGATCACGATGCTGATCCTGGGCGGGGGGTGCGTGGTGCTGATCGAGGTGGCCGAGTTCATCGTCTGGCGGCACGACCGCCGCCGGGCCCGGCTGCACCCCGACCCGTATGCCGGCCTGGCCGACGACGAACTATCCCCCCTCGAGATGGACGACGCCGACACCCGCGACAACCGGCTCAACTAGCGCCAGCGCCTCACTAACCTGGCCGGGACCTAGGCTGGAACCCATGACCACTCCGGCGGACCGGTACACCGCGTTCCGCAACCGGCAAGCCGACTCGGATCTGGCCGGCTTCCGCGCGCTGTACGACTTCGACTTCGACGATTTCCAGGTCGAGGCGTGCCAGGCGCTCAGCGCGGGCCGCGGCGTGCTGGTGGCCGCGCCCACCGGCTCGGGCAAGACGGTGATCGGCGAGTTCGCCGTGCACCTGGCGCTGGCCCAGGGCCGCAAGTGCTTCTACACCACGCCGATCAAGGCCTTGTCCAACCAGAAGTACGCGGACCTGGTGCGCCGCTACGACAGCCGCACGGTGGGCCTGCTCACCGGGGACAACAGCATCAACGGCGACGCGCCGGTGGTGGTGATGACCACCGAGGTCCTCCGGAACATGCTGTACACCGGGTCGCTGGCGCTGTCCGGCCTCGGCTACGTCGTGCTCGACGAGGTGCACTACCTGGCGGACAGGTCCCGCGGCGCGGTGTGGGAGGAAGTGATCATCCACCTGCCCGAGTCGGTCCGGGTGGTGGCGCTGTCCGCGACGGTGAGCAACGCCGAGGAATTCGGCGAATGGCTGGATCAGGTGCGCGGCGGCACCGAGGTCATCGTGGACGAGCACCGGCCGGTGCCGCTGTGGCAGCACGTGCTGGCCGGGCACCGGCTGTACGACCTGTTCACCGACGACAATGTTCCCCGGGGGGACGACCCCCCCAGACCCCCCCGCGGGGCAACACCCGGGTCAACCCCGAGCTGCTCCGGGTGGCCCAGCGGGACACCTGGATCGAGCGCAAGGCCCCGCAGCGTCCCGGCCGTGGCGGACACCGGCCGCGGCGGTTCCCGCCGGCCTACCGGCCCGACGTGATCTCCCGGCTCGACTCCAACGGGCTGCTGCCCGCGATCACGTTCATCTTCAGCCGGGCCGGCTGCGACGCGGCGGTCGAGCAGTGCCTGGCCGCGGGGCTGCGGCTGACCAGGCCGGAAGAGGCCGAGGTGATCCAGCAGGCCGCCGAGCGGCGCACCGCGGACATCCCGCCGGAGGACCTGACCGTGCTCGGCTACGGCGAGTGGCTGGACGGTCTGCGGCGCGGGATCGCGGCGCATCACGCCGGGATGCTGCCCGCGTTCAAGGAGGTCGTCGAGGAGCTGTTCGCGGCCGGCCTGGTCCGCGCGGTGTTCGCGACCGAGACGCTGGCGCTCGGCATCAACATGCCGGCCAGGACCGTGGTCATCGAGAAGCTGGACAAGTGGAACGGCGAGACCCACGCGAACCTGACCGCGGGGGAGTACACCCAGCTGACCGGGCGGGCCGGGCGGCGCGGCATCGACGTCGAGGGCCACGCAGTGGTCCTGTGGCAGCCCGGCATGGATCCGGGTGCGGTGGCCGGCCTGGCCAGCACCCGTACCTACCCGCTCAACTCGAGCTTCCGGCCCTCCTACAACATGGCCGTGAACCTGACCGGCTGGGCCGGCCGGGCCCGCGCCTCGACCCTGCTCGAGTCCTCGTTCGCGCAGTTCCAGGCCGACCGCGGCGTCGTGGGGCTGACCCGGCAGGTGCGCAGGAACCGCGAGGCGATGCAGGAGCTAGCCGCGTCGATGAGCTGCGACCAGGGTGACTTCGCCGAGTATGCGGAGCTGAGAAGGTCACTGACCGAACGAGAAGGTGACCTGTCCCGCGCCCGGGCGAGCTCCCGGCGGGCGGAAGCGGCGCGATCCCTCTCGCAGCTGCGTCCGGGTGACATCATCCGGGTGCCGGGTGGCCGCCGGGCGGGTCTCGCGGTGGTCCTTCAGCCCGGCCTGCATCCGGCCCGCGGCGGCAACGGCAACGGCCGGCCGGCCGATCGCGCGGGCCGCGGCTCCGGCGGCCGTGACCATCCGGGCCGGGGCGGTCCGGGCGGGGGCGGCCCGGGCGGGGGCGGCCCGGGCGCCACCCGGGCCGCGGGCAACGGCCGCGGCGTGCCGGAGTTCACCGGGCCGGGCCCGCTGGTCCTCACCGAGGGGCGCCAGGTCAAGCGGCTGGCGGTGGCGGACTTCCCGGTGCCGGCCGAGGTGATCGACAAGATAAGGATTCCCGGGTCGTTCAGCCCGCGTTCCCCGCAGCACCGCCGGGATCTCGCGGCGACCATGCGGAACCGGCTGGCCAGCCGGCCCGCGGGCGCCGGTCCCGCGCGGCGCCCGGTCCGCGCGGCGGAGTGGGAGCAAGGGACGCCGGACGCAGGCGCCATCGCGGACCTGCGGCGGCGGCTTCGCGGCCATCCCTGTCACGGCTGCCCGGACCGCGAGAACCACGCCCGGTACGCCGAACGTTACATGCGGCTCGCACGCGAGACTGAGGCGCTTGAGCGCCGGGTAGCAGGCCGGTCGCACGTGATCGCCCGGACCTTCGACCGGGTGTGCCGCGTGCTGGATCGTCTCGGCTACCTGTCCGGGGACACCGTCACGCCGGACGGTCAGCGGCTGGGCCGCCTGTACACCGAGCTGGACCTGCTGGCCGCCGAGTGCCTGCGCGACGGCCTCTGGGATGACCTGTCCCCGGCCGAGCTCGCCGCCTGCGTGTCTGCCCTGTCCTTCGAGTCGCGCCAGGCCGACGACGTTCAGGCGCCCCGGCTGCCGAAGGGCCGGGTCCCCGAGCCGCTGGCCGCCACCGTCCGCACCTGGGGCGAGCTCGACCAGCTGGAGAAGGACAACGACCTGTCGTTCCTGCGCGAGCCCGACCTCGGCTTCGCCTGGGCGGCCTACCGGTGGGCCCGCGGCGCGCGGCTGGAGAGCGTGCTGGCCGAGACGCCCGACCTCACCCCCGGCGACTTCGTCCGCTCCGTCAAGCAGCTCATTGACCTGCTGGACCAGATCGCCGCGGCTACCCCGCCACCGCCCGCCGACAGCACGTCCCGCCCGGGTGACCTGGCCGCGACCGCCCGGGCCGCCATCGACGCCATGCGCCGTGGCGTGGTCGCCTATTCCGCCGTCACCGACTAAGCGCCCGCGCCGTCATCGTCGGCGGGCACCTCGGGTACTCGCAGCATTTATCAGTGTTGTCTATGCATGAGTCGGCTGATTGGCATTGGTGTCGATGGACGGTCGCTCGCTAACCTGGGATCCATGTCCGTGACCAGCGCAGCTAGCGTCACCGCCCGCCGCCTGGCGGGCCCGGTCCCGGCGATCGCCGGGGCCTGCCCGGATGGCCTCGTGCGCGCGATCCGCACCGAGGTCCGCCGCGGCCTCGGCTGGCAGGACACCGCGGACTGCGTGGCCGCGGCGCTGCGCGCCAGCCTGCCCGATCCGGCGGAGCTCCTCGCCGCGCCGCTGCGGCGCGGTGACCCTGCGGGCTATCAGAGCCACCTGCTGCACGCCGAACCCGACGGCAGCTTCTCGATCTCGGCCATGGTCTGGATGCCCGGGCAGCAGACGATGATCCACGATCACGTGGCCTGGTGCGTCACCGGCGTCCTGCAGGGGCGTGAGTACGAGGAGATCTTCGCGCTGGCCGACGGCGGCCGCGCGCTCAGGCTTACCGCCCGCAACGTGAACCTGGCCGGGGCGGTGAGCGGCTTCGCGCCACCCGGCGACATCCACCGCGTCCGCAACACCGGTGGCACCGTGGCCGTCTCCGTGCACGTCTACGGCGCCGACATCTCCCGCCTCGGCAACAGCATCCGCCGCGAATACACCCTCCCCGTACACGCGTAACTCCAGCCGCGCCCGCCCGTCACCATGCACGCTCCCAGTACCACCGCGGCGTGGTTGCTGGTGTGAAGCACTGCAACGGGACTCGTGATCGTGGACAGTTTCGGCCAGATAGCGACCGAAACTGTCCACGATCATGCCCCAGAGCCGTGGTGACCCGGCTCGTTCGGAAATGATCTGAAACGTGCCTCTTGCCATCAGATCGATGTCGATATATCGTTGACCTAACGACAAGGATCGAGAAACGATCTAGAGACTTTAAAGGAGTATCACAATGCATAACGAAGCATGGGGAGATCCCCGAGACCCCCGAGAACACCGTGGTGGTCACCGGATGCGCATGCGGATGCGCGGCGGGCCGCCCTGGCCTGGCGAGCCGTTCTTCGAGTTCGGGCCGCGCGGCGGGCCGCGTGGCGGGCCGTTCGGTCCGAAGCAGTTCCGCGTCCGCGGCCCGCGGGTCCGGCGTGGTGACGTGCGGGCGGCGATCCTGGACCTGCTGTCCGAGGGGCAGCCATGGAACGGCTACCAGATCATCCAGGAGATCGGCGCGCGTACCGAGGGCGTCTGGCGTCCGAGCGCGGGGTCGGTGTACCCGGCGCTGCAGCAGCTCGAGGACGAGGCCCTGATCAGGGCCGAGACCACGGGTGAGGACCGGCGCCGGATGTACACGCTGACCGAGGAAGGGCGGGCGTACGTCGAAGAGCACGCCGACGAGCTCCGGGCGTCCTGGGACGCCGTGACCAGCAGCGTCGACGACGCCGACGTCCAGCTGGGGCGCACCGTCAAGCAGGTCATGGTGGCCGTGCACCAGGTCGCCCAGGCGGGTTCCGCCGCCCAGGTCCAGCAGGCCGGCAAGATCCTGGCTGACACCCGCCGGGCTCTGTATCGTATCCTCGCGGCAGACGACCAGGACGCGGAGGAGGACTCGCAAGGGTGACCCCGGCTATCTCGGTCAGCGCGCTGACCAAGAGGTACGGCGAGATCGAGGCCGTGCGCGGCATCGATTTCGAGGTGGCCGCCGGAGAGACCTTCGGCTTCCTCGGCCCGAACGGGGCAGGCAAGTCCACCACCATCAAGATCCTGTGCACCCTGGCGGACCCGACCTCGGGTACCGCCAGGGTCGCCGGTCATGACGTCGTCAAACAGCGCGACACCGTCCGGCGCAATATCGGCCTGGTGTTCCAGGACACCACGCTGGACAACTACCTGACGGGGGAGCAGAACCTGCGCTTCCACGCCGACCTGTACGGCGTGCCCAAGGCGGCGTTCGGGCCGCGGTTGCGTCAGGTGCTCGAGATGGTCGGGCTCTGGGACCGCCGCGGCAGCGTGGTATCCACCTACTCGGGCGGCATGCAGCGCCGCCTGGAGATCGCCCGCGGCCTGCTGCACGCGCCGCGGGTGCTGTT
>Ga0335081_10019823_pt1 | contig 10875 bp, 12 predicted proteins | sample Lox_Sample_35_FD_206713 | JGI IMG/M metagenome (GOLD analysis project Ga0335081, IMG submission 206713) | Soil microbial communities from Loxahatchee National Wildlife Refuge, Florida, United States - Lox_Sample_3.5 | ecosystem: Environmental > Terrestrial > Soil > Wetlands | place: USA...
CTTTCAATTGACTCTTTATCTCTATCATATGAATCCCTCACCTATGTGCAATGTTTCCGTTGTTAACCATAATCGGAATGCATTGATGAAATATTCGGCGCAAAGTTATTCAGAACTCCTTCAATTCGAAAGAGGGGCTATCCATGCTTTAAATACATAAAGAATCAGGCTTATCTCTGCCAGGGAGCTATAAATAAACTAGCAATTCCAATAGCTGTCCTTCACAGCCTCATTGATCATCCTTGCAATAGTTACTGCATCAGGTTAAACATATCGCAATTGGAATCGCAAAGATAAGAAGTTCCGGTACCGGCGCCGGCATCGGCGACGGCGGCGCCATGGGAATTGCGGAATTCTTCAGATTCCTACTTCCCGTCTGGTACCTATCCAACCAATCCTCCCGTATTTTGACATGTTGAGAGATCAGGTGCTTAGAATCTGACATAGCGGGACTATCGGCGATGATGTGGATCCGTCAAACGTAAACGATCTGGTCAGTAACCTGGACTATTGTGGTCGAGATCGAGGATCCGCCCTTTGTTGTTGAAGCACCACAAACCAGAACGTCCCCCATCCGGATCTTGTCCCGCAGGATTGGATACTCGAGGACATTGCCCGACATGAAGACGGCATCTGCCTTCCTTTGCCGTGCAAGGATGTGGAAGTGTGCCCAGGCTTGTTTGGGACCTATAGGAGCTGGAGGGACACAATCGTCGTTCGGCCGACTTTTTAAAATTTCCCCCCCGTCGCCGTCCCCTCGCACTCTCCATCTCCCGAATATCGTTCCAATTCGGGAAAAAAACGCATTGAACAGTGCTTCGAGGCGAACTGAGAGACGTTTTAAGGAATCTTGGCCAACCTGTCCGCCCTCTGCCTTGCGCCATTTGTGGTCCAGCCACCCGGACCATCTCTGAGTCTCGATCTGGTAACCTCCCTTACAACATGTTTCGGAGGATGTTGTGTCCCATGTCCTTATCAATGGAGCATTTCGTCTTGGATATACCTTTTGACAGCTAGCGATGCTGTATCCATCGTACAATGTCAGGTTCCAAATATCAGATATTGTGAATGTCATATCGGCGATCCTTCATCTGATTCTCCTCAATACTTATCTCGCTCTGCCGACGTCATCACAGACGAATTATCCCAAAGTCTGTTAGCAATATGTCTGTTCATGCTCAGCGGCTCGGGTTTCTTTAACTTAATGCGATCAGTTCGGGATCTCGTGCTGTGAAATAGCAACATTTCCTCAGCTAAATATATGAATTGGCGATGTATCTTGCAGCCCTTTTTCGTCGGCCTCGCTGCCCATGGGGCGGCGATGTGGGTTAGTGTGCGAGTTTGTATCCTCTTTTCTTTGATTGTGATGGAAAATCCGGGTGGTAATTGGAAAAGTTTTGTGCTAGAGAAGATGTCCGCCTCAATCAGTCGGAAGAGAATGATGCTGACAAGCCATAAATCAGGGCAGCGGGACGTTACGGAGCGAATGTACAATGGAACGCAGTCCGAATGGTCCTTAAGTTGAACTCGCGTGGGATAACTATGGCCATACTCGTTATGTTTATGGAGAACATTACATGTATTAATGTAGTCATCGATATCTCCTACAATAAAGATATCCAGACCTTCCTCGTCAGATCAACGCCATGGGTCGCTGGTATGAGAGTTCCGGGGAATACGCCTGAGATCTGCGAAGATGCAGCCCAACAAATCCTGAATCTTTAGAGGGCTTCGTCAGCTGATATAGAATCCTCTCTGTCCTGGGAACGGAATACTTTCTCCTTGAGTCATCTAGATTGTGTGAACCCTGCTCTGCCAGTACTTCGTGTTTCTGGTGGAAACAGCTAACATTTGCGACAGGGATGGGAATCTAGCAAGGGAGGCCATGGAATAGATCGATATCTCACTTGCATTGGCTTGGAATCGTAAGATCGTCGGCTAACTTGTGTCAGCCGTCAAGGCAGGAGAGAAATATTGGGAACGCTCAGGGGAACGTTCTACGAGCTCCAAAAGTTTCCCAATGAATTTGTAAGATGGAAAGTGATATCACAAGACACGACTAGGATAGAACCTGAATCCCTTAATGAATGCAACTATATTTGCCCACAAGGCATCAGCAAACTAGCCATCTAATTGTCAAGGACCAAATACACGCTCTGCCGAACCATCGGGCAACAACCAAATCGACGAAAATAACATGCAACGAAAACAGATAAAAAGGCACTGCTCTTCAAGTGATTAAATGCAAACCCATCGACCCCAGACAATAAAGGAAAAGCGCCGATAAAAAGAAAACGTCAGATCCATGCAACCCCCCGGCTTATACTTTTCCATCGGCTTCCAGATTTTTGGGATAAATCTACTACTGACTTGCGCACTGCACACCGTGCGGACCACCTTCATCATCGTCTTCGTCCATTGCGCCATTTGCTCGAGCGCCGGAGGTGCCCATTTCGGCGCGTCGTTGTTGCATTGGGTCGACAGTGGCGAGGACGGTTTCGTCGACGTGCATATTCGGTGGGATTCGCAAGGGGGCTGGGACTGGGAGGTATTGCTTAAGGACACCCAAGACGTCAGTGCCGACGGTCGCAGCCCACTCGGCGGTCGGGAAGTCAACTTCGAATTTGATGTAAAGGTTTCCGAAATCGTGATGACGATAAGATGGCATTCCTTGACCTTGAAGGACCTTGATTTCGCCTAGCAAAGTAAGTATAAAAGCGCCAAGGGAGAAGTGGGCCAAGTACCTGGTTTGATGATCTCGCCGGGGAGGATTTCGACTTTGAGATAACGATCGTCGAGATGTTCGATAGCAAACTCGCCGCCTGTCAACGCCGTAACTAGGTCGATTTTCGCTTGGTAGAATAGATCATCTCCTTTCCTCTGGAAGCGTTGGTGTTCCTTCGTTTCAACCACAAAGATGACATCTCCAGGTTGAACGTTGGGTGCCTGATCCGCCTCTCCAGCGAATGTGATTCGTTGTCCTTCTTGCATTCCCTTGTCAACATGGACATTCAACACTTTTCGCTCATTGACAACCTTCTTCCCAACACATTCCTTGCACTTATCTTTTGGTGGGATGATTTCTCCTTCTCCATTACATTCGGGACACATCGTCTGGAAACGTTGGATCATGGGACCCATTTGTCTCATCACAATCTTCTGTCCGGTTCCGCTGCAGCCCTTGCAAGTCTTTACGGAGCCTTCTTTGCCACCCTTGCCCTTGCACTTGGGGCAGAGAAGAGTCTTTTGCAAGGCGAGTTTACTCACTTTGCCTTTGTATAAATCTTCGAGCGTGACTTTGAGGGCATGGACGAGATCTCGTCCCTTTCGCGGGCCTCGTGGCATACCGCCCCCGCTACCAAACAAGCCGCTGCCCAAGCCGCCACCGAAAAATTGAGCGAAGAGTTCCTCAGCCGCTCCTGCGCCCATGCCTCCACCCTCGCCGTTGAGACCTTCTTCGCCGTACGTATCGTAAATGTTTCGTTTCTGCTCATCGGCGAGGACATCGTATGCATGGCTGATCTCTTTGAACTTGTCGTCGGCAGCAGTGTCGCCTACGTTCTTGTCGGGGTGGTACTTTAGGGCGAGCTACACGAACATCGTTAGCTTCGACGTTTTCCGGTCCATGCGATCGGCGATTCAGGGGCTTGCTAGGATATGGTACCTTTCGATACGCCTTTTTGATTTCATTGTCTGATGCCGTTGGAGAGACACCTAGCGCATCTAATCGATGCATCAGCCATGGCCACGCTTTTGGCGAAAAAGGGGGGGGAACATACCATACAACTTTGTGTCCTTGACCATTTTTGAATGGGACCGCTATTGGGGGACCTGAAGGTGGAACGGAAATGCGAATGAGCAAGGGGACGGAGAGATGTCGGAGAAAGTTCTTGGAAAACACTTGTGTGTGGGTCGGATTTGGAGGGGATGTTCCTGGCTTTGGAATCGGGGGATCTAAGCGTGTCCTTTTACTGGGTTTGTTGAAATAAAAGAAAGATCCGTTCCTTGAAACTGAAGTTTTTGCTCCTGTGTTGGGGGGCAACCTTAAGAAAAGAATTTGGCTGAAACCCTAACCCACAGAAAAATGCGGAAATTTGACTTTCTTCCATCGTCTTCCATAACTTTCCATCACCAAAAACCGGGAGCGGATTCGGCGCAATTCATAGCGGCGCTGCCGCTAATTTTGGCTCCGTGATCGGAGGTGTCCATTATCGCATCAAGTTCGGTTCACGAACTCGCTTGCTGTCACATTTTTGCATTCCCTGTGTACAATCCATAGTCGATACCTTTTGTTACCTTCCAGCCGAAAGACAAAGGCGGCCAACTTCCAATACATCCGTATTTACGGGACAGAAAATATAAACGAACGGGGCAAGGGAAATGGTTTCGACGTTCGAATTCGTTATCACTCAGCCCATCCGGGCCTTCCGAAACAAGCGGCAATTTGCTCTGACAAGCGCGTTGAGGTCGTAATCACCGACAGCCAGCTAATAATAGCTTTTTTGCCTGTCGGCGGAAGCTTGAACAGAATGAATATAAAAAGTTATGGAATGGGATTCTATCTACCATTTTCTCCTACGATTCTGGCACTCCCAATAATCCCCTAATCTCCTCCAAATCCGTGGATATCTTCGCCACAAGTCCGTTTTTAAACTCCCCCTCCCTCCCTTCCTCGGCCAACACCTGCTCCTCAAAATTTGTCGGATGTACCAATCTTGCCAAGTATCTCGGATGGGCTAGTAAACTATTCACATTCTCCCGCAAATCCTCCTTCCCCTTAAAAACGAATCGATCCTGCTCCATTCGCGAATACGCATCGACAACTTCAAATATGACAAGTAGTAGGATCGTCTCATCGACGAGCGTGGTGGTAATGCATTTTGGCTTAGCCCACTCGGTAAAAGTGGTTTGGATTTGTGGTTCGTATAGACGGAGGAAGGAGATAGCGTCGCGGAGGATTCGGGGGCCGAGCGATTGGAGTAGGTTGAAGATAATTGGGAGGACGCCGCGGGTCCATACTTGGTGCAGGAGGTGATGATGGATGTTGTGGATGTCGTTGGTTTGTAGCATGGAGGACATGGGTGATTCCATAATAAACGGGATGATTCCGTTTACAGCAATTTGCTCTGGGACGCGTGGTGCAGAACATAACGTTACCAAATACTCGAGGGATAACGCGGCGAACACGGGCTGATCGGCAACGAGGGCATCGTGACTTGACGCGTATAATCGAACTGCTGTCTCAATACTACTGTGATCCATCAATTTATTGCAGAATTCCGAATTGACGAGATCCTTGGCGCAAAGATCGAGAATTTCCTGGGCGATGGCAATGACGATGTTGATCATTTCCGCAATGTCTTCACCCGGCTGTATCCGCGATCGATTGCAAAGATTCGCGGCTCCCTTTGCAACAATCGCTTCAAACATGTCCAGTAATAATTTCGTAGACTTATCCTTCGATCGATCCCATCTCTTCAGACATGTTGCAATAATGCGAAGATTCGGTCTCGTAAGGTCGAACCGGCCGTCCGTCAAGGAATCAAAGAAATTCAATTCAGGGGCGATGAGGGCATTAAACCCAAGTCGAAGAATCGTCTTGACCTCTTCGTGTTTTACGATCATCGTCGGATTCCCAATGAGTGAGAATGCGAGATTCGCACGGTCGACCATCGGTCCTTGAAGCAGTGCATGTAGCTTTGCTTCCGAGATATTTGCTTCCAAGCACGCTTTGGCCATCGACACGGCCCTCCCTTCGAGAGGTAGAGCCTTTTGTCCATTCTCATCCCAGGCAAGCGCCAAATGCTGCCACGCTGCCAACAATTCCTACGCTTAGTCAATCTAAAAGAAGATAAGCCGTACCAACTGCGCATCAATTACACTCATATTCAAATTCGCTAATCGAATCTCTTTCTCAAATCCCTCCCAGGCAGAATCATCCCCGAACACATCCCGTCCAATCTCCACCTCAAAAAAATAATCATCTCCAAACACCCGATCCCGTCGCGTACTCCTCTGAAATCGCAGAATATCCGCTGTGGGGAATTTATTCCCGAAATTCCGTCGAAGGTGGAAAAATAAACTATCGCGGTAGCCCCGAATGCGAAAAGCTTCGCTGGCGACTCGCTGGATGTTGACGTCCTTTTTTGTCACGAAGTGATCGCGGAGGACGTCGATGCTGGCTGCAGGGCTGGTCAGGTTGCCAGCATGGAATATTTCAACGGCGATAGCATCGACGGCTGCTGCTGCTGTTCGGAGGCGCCAACAGTTTTGTAGAGTTCGCTCGGGGGATTCAGCGGTGTCGACAATTATTCCACTCCATGACAGGAGAATTAATAGTTTTGTCCATAACGCTTTGTCCTGTCGTACCGTCGATAATATTGGAGCCCATGAATTATGCGCCTTTGACAAAAATTCCAAAATCGTGTCTATGTCAGTACACACCGCGAACTAATTTTCGTACCAAAAACCTGTCGTTCGAGAAGATGTTTGAAATTGAGATCATTCTCAACGACCATAGTAATGGCTTTTCGAAGCAACGTCTCCTTCTCCTCTTTATCCTCCACAACAACCGGTTTATTCGCAGTTTTCGTCCCTGTCTCCTCCCCGAAAAGTAGCAAGATCGCAAGACCCTGTTGATTACTCCCCATCACACTCGACGCATATTGCCATGTTGATGCACGAGTTTCCGGGTCCACAAATGGATCCGTGACTAAATCGATGACGAGCGGGATATGATACTTTTCGTCTCCGTGGAGGTGCGCTAGAATTGATGCTTGTTCGTGTTCGCCGGGTAGAATGCGAGGTTGTGGGACAGAGAGGAGGGTGCGCAGGAGAGTGAAGGTGGGGACGCGGAGGGTGGGGGAAGAGGTGAGAAGGATGTTTAGCATCTTGAGCTGACCGAATATATGGATTTCAAATTTGAGAAAATCGGGACTGCCGTCAAAATTGCACTCGGGCAGGAAAGTACTTGACGATGGGTCTTGTTCTCACGACCGTATTTGTGAGGTATAGAGCTTCTTTAGCCCATTCTTCAGCCTGTGCGATCCAGCCTTCGCCAATGCCCTCCTCGACATTGACAAGGATCTCCTTGGCGACATAACACCCATAAAAGAGCGCTTCAAACGGTCTCGTAACATCTTCATCCAACGACAAAAACATCTCCAAAATCCGATCCGCCGTCGGCGCCAGGATCCCCGTAATCCGATTCTCAGGACTATGGGCAGCGTCAATCGTATACACCCCCGACACAATCCGATTAAACAGCCTGCATAATTTCGTCCCTCAAAGTCAGCTCCGCGAACAGCTCGGATTTTGGATACCAATTTCGAACCGTCGGTTTGCGATGGTATACTTCCATTCGTTGAAATTTAGCCAGATGTCCATGACATACTCCCCCGCAACTAAAAGCACCTCTTTCCGCAAATGCGCCGAAAAGCCGTCCGAAAGAACAATATTCCGTATCGCTGCTGCAAAAAGTGCCTCAACAAACACAACGCCCGCCATCGTAAGCGGAATACATACATCCTGACACGCCATCTCCGCCGTAATGCCCACGCGAGACAACCGTCCCCACCACTTCGTCCCGCCCTTGACGATCAGGGACCAAATACTCGCTTCTCGTCCTTGGATGGCAGCTGTGAGCAAGGTCATACCGGATTCAGCGAGATGCAGGAGATTGACGACGTCAACGTGCGTGAATTTGCCAATATCAAGGACCTCAAGGACTTGAGAGACCATTTCCCAGGTAACGGAGATGACGTCCCATTCCTGCGCCATTTCTTCACTTGTTGCCTGAACGACATTCGCTACGCCCTCCACGCCAGCATCCGTCATCGCACGGGATAAAAAAGTGAAGATGGCTGTGAGAATGGACATGTACGTTTCATCCGCTGTAATGACCTGTGTCACCCCATTCGCTAGCACCGTTTCCAACACCCGTCCGAGTAACGCCCATCCGTTGAACGGCCATTCCCACATGACTGTCGGCACACTTTCTCCTCGTGAAAGGAGACGACCTACTGTACCTGTTTGAACAATCACGGCGCCTTCACCGTCCTCTCGTTCAGCAAACACGCGTAAATCCGATTTGAGCGATATGAGTGTGTTGTCACGTTCTTCCTCGATGATATCATAGCCTGTGAACCCGCGTTGGAGGGTCTGCGTGTACGTTGGCAACGACAGAAAGTAATTGAATATAATTTCTCGTGTTTCCGAGTGCAGGGAGGACGAGAGAATGTGCAGGAGAGGGAGGAAGGATAGGGGAAATCGGGAACGGACGGCAAAGAGAAGATCCGAGGCTGGTGTTACTGCGTCGTCTTGAGCTGCTTGCCAGAAGAGACGGGATAATTCGGGGGATGTCTTGTGGATTGCTTGGAAGGCTGAGACGATTGAGTCATTGAAAGGGATCATGTGGAAAGAGGAGAAGAAGAGATCTGATATCAGCAAAGCCTGCGGAGAGTGACGGACTTTCGAAGGTTTCTTGGATCTGCTTTTGGCAGGATACCGATTTGCTCCCTGTTTCTGGGAAGAGGGAGGTTGACAAGAGAGCAATGACGTCAAATACACCTCGTCCAAACGCTAATTGAGCAAAGAAACGATGCCATTCTATGACACCATCCTCCGTCTCAAAGACTTTGCTCTGCAAATTAGATCAAGCATTCGTTATTCATACCAGTGATTGCACATGAGATGGCGGTAGATCTTCTCCGTCTTCCGTTAGAGCGGAAAATAGACGATGCATAGTGAGCGCCCAGGTCAATGATGCTGGTGCAAGGAGTAAATGTGGACCCTGCGGAGCAAGAAGCTCCATCGACTCTTGAAGTTTAACAACGGTATCCGGATTCGAAAAGTAGTGGGCTTTGTCTCTTGCCAGAATTCCTGCGAATCAGAGCCATGAAAACGGGGACACACCGAGGTCAGTTTCGGGCAGGGAGGCAAATCGCACGGATAATACGGCTGCCAGCGCTTGAACAGTCTGCATCATATCCGATAATAACCGTGTATCCGAGCGAACCTGCGATCAGTAAAGGAACGCTGACGTGAGGATACATTTCGTTGGTGTGAGAAAAAGTGCGTCTCCTCCAACATCTTGAACCACGTCGTGACAACTTGAGAAGATGTATTCCCGTTCTCGGTCGCATAGACAAGAATCTCAAGGATTTCATGTTCTTCAACGAGGATCTACTCTTAGTTTTACCCCATATGGCCTGCATGCGGACCTGACGACTCCAAACCAGGCTAGAGTGGATATTTGCAAGAGCCTTGGCAGGTAGTGATTCCTCTATGCGCTTGTGAAGCCCCTCGACCAATTTCGTGACAAAGTCATTCTTCCCCTTGATCTGTTTAACAATTTCCCTTGCCATATCCACCATATCCGTGTTCTCAGATCCATTGACGTCAAGACTCAACAAAATCTTGACAACTCGAAGTAGATCCGTCCGTTCCGCCATATAGGCCTTTTCGACGCCCTCTACATCCACGATGCCCAATCGAGCTTGCTGCAGGACAGCCTTGCTTGCCTCTGTGGAATCGATCTGCAGCTCTTTGGCAAGTTTGGTGGCCAGGTCCCTTTGGGTGGAAGTGATGTCGTGAGGTGCGCCGTTGATGGTGACGGAGGTGCCGAGGGTGGCGGGTGCCACGTTGCGCATGGGATATGCATTTGCACAGTTCTGCAGTTGCCGCATCCGTGCGAGCAGCGTTGATTTCAGCAACGGCGCCGTGTATGTGGGATGTTGAACCGCACGCAGGATCGTAGTCCATGTTCTCATAGTCAGTGTTCTGGTGTCCATTCGCAGGAGACGTACGATAGAGAAGTGTTGGGACCATCTTGGGAGCCACTCGGAGGGCCTGCCGTCTTTGCGAGAGAGAGCGGAACAGCAGACATCAGCGGGAGTGGTTTGCAACAGCACTGCCGCCGTCTACCTCGCACTCCGTCGTCTGTTGTGCTTCGCGATCAAGCGATCCAAATTTTGATTGCGGCTAGATCCAGAGGACGCGCGAATATGCTACAAGGAAATAGCGCCTCGTAACCCTAACCCTGTCCAATAAAGCCGGGACCTTGGTCTCCCACATTTTGTCCTCATTGACTCGCCGACCAACTTTGACCTCTCTTTCGTCCCCATCACCGACGCCCGACGGATCCCCCTCTTTCTTCTTTCTTCTCTCTTCGTTCTTGTTTATCTCTTGCATTTTCGCCCTCGTTCCCCCTGTGCTTTGTCCATGGAAGGCGACTTTACCCATCTCACACATGGATTCACCCACACGCCGTCCGTCTACTCCGCCTCCAACCTTGACGACGACGCCACCTCCATTGCGTCCTCCCGTCTGATCCACGACAGAGACAACGTCACCATCAACGACGATGACGTCTTTTCAGAGGCGAATGGCGATGATACAGCGAGCGTCGTCGGGCTTGCTACGAGACGGCATGGCGGGGGTCCTGCCGATGGCGATGAAGAGGATATTGAGACGCTCAATGACGGGGATGCAAAGTTGCCGGACTGGGCTTGTGCGTAAGTCCCCGCTCCCCCCGTAGCCATTCTACCTTAGTTTTGTACCTTTTGTTCTATTTTTGCACCTTGTTTTGAGTTTTGGATCCTGACCGGTGGTGGACAGATTCTGTGGAATCCATTCTCCCAGCAGCGTCGTCAAATGCCTTACCTGCAACAAATGGTTCTGCAACTCCCGCGGCGGCACATCTGGCTCCCACATCATAAACCACCTTGTCCGTTCTCGACACAAAGAAGTCTCTCTCCACCCTCAACATCAACTCGGCGAGACAACCCTCGAATGCTACAACTGTGGCGTCAAAAACGTCTTCCTCCTCGGATTCATCCCCGCTAAAAGCGATACCGTCGTCGTGCTCCTCTGTCG